>Ga0265292_1000360_pt1 | contig 70512 bp, 66 predicted proteins | sample Munlanlewell296A_FD_189080 | JGI IMG/M metagenome (GOLD analysis project Ga0265292, IMG submission 189080) | Leachate microbial communities from a municipal landfill in Southern Ontario, Canada - Leachate well 296A | ecosystem: Engineered > Solid waste > Landfill > Unclassified | place: Canada...
GCTTGAAGAATCTGCATGAGAACGGGTCTGAAGTGTTCCCAATCTGCGCTAGATAACTTCTTGAGCGTGCTATACAATTCCCGAGAAGGCAGGCTGGTGAATGCCGCCTGGTAGGCTTGGCCAGCGCAAGTGTGCATCTCGGCGCACCATGGATTGTAAAGATGAAGGGGCTGTCTCAAAAGCGGTGCCGGCCCGCAAATATGGGTTTTCACCCGTTGCAATTCCTCTTTTGGGATGGCCCCTTTTTGATTTAGTCCTCAATGATCAACCAGGCAAGATCTCGTGGAAACAGTCTCAGGCTCGAAGCTGACCTCATCATTTTATTAGCCAACGCCGATTTACTTGAACGGGTATTGCCTGGACATCGCTGATTGTAATAAAATATTGCCAGATAACGCCAGCTGCGCCGCTCAGTTCGCAGGGACGCATTTCAATCCCGGGCGTTGTCCATAAGCATGAGTTCTGACAGAGGTTTCATGACCGGCTATTTGGGTACCCCACTGGCAAAGAAACTGGGCATCAAACCCGGCTTCACGCTCGCGGTTGTAAACCCGCCGGGAGGGTATCGCCAGCTCGTCGATCCCATGCCGGATGGGGTGACCATTCACAGCGTCGTTACCAACTCAACGGACATGGTTCATCTTTTTTGCACGCAGCGAGCCGACCTGATCAGCGCGCTGACAAGGACAATTGCGCATCTGAGGCAGGATGCCGCGCTATGGGTCTCATGGCCCAAGAAAGCATCGAAGGTGCCAACCGACATCACAGAGGACACAATTCGAGCGGAGGCGTTGCCTCTCGGCCTGGTGGACGTCAAGGTGTGTGCTGTGGATGAAATTTGGTCGGGCTTGAAACTGGTTGTTCGCAAGGAGAATCGCGCAGGCCAGACCCAAGATGATCCCCTTCACCCTATATAAGTTCGCCTTACTCCCCGCTTTTGAATAAAGGGGAGCTTAACATAGATCGAGCCTTTTTCTGGGCAGCAAGTTTTTGTTTCCGGATGTGAGCCTGACTCAGCGCGGGCGTCCGCCGGGCCAAAAATCGACTCATATGTCTCGCTAACCCGCCCATGGCTGTTACACGCACCGCCCAAATTGAGGATGCGCTCGCCATTGCCCATGTCCACGTAGACACCTGGCGTACAACCTATGGGGGCATTATCCCTGACGAGCATTTGGCCAACCTGAGCTATGAGCGCTGCCAGGCAAGCTGGATCGAGCATCTTTCGCAGCCGGAGGTGGAGCGGGTTTTTGTGGTAGAAGAGCCAGGCGGCCCAATTGTGGCATTTGCTTCCGGCGGCCCGATCAAGGAAGCCCTGGGCGAGTGGGATGGGGAATTGTATGTGCTGTACGTGTTAAAGGCCTTCCAGGGAATGGGTTACGGAAAACAGCTGGTCACACATGTGGCGCAGGATTTAGCAAGGCGGGACTTTCGCTCGATGGTCATCTGGGTGATGAAAGACAATCCGGCACGACGTTTTTATGAAAAGCTGGGCGGCCGGCTGATCGGCGAGCAGGGCATTACAATTGGCGGAAAGCCGCTGTTGAAGGTGGCGTACGTCTGGCCGGATCTCGCCATGTTCAGGTAGGACGGATTTTCCCCACAAGCAGGCAGCCTGGGTCAGCGGAAGGTCGCCGAACGCGAGGTCAAGCGGCAATGTGCGCTTTATCATGGTGTGGGCAAAAAGGCGGTCGGGCAGTGACGGTTCCTGAAAGCAGGCACGTGGGGCTGACCCTACAGGGTGACGATTAACCTTGCCCAAGGATGATCAACCGGGAAGATTTAGGCAGATTGCTTTGCCCCGAAAACCGGGGCTCGCAATGACAATAAAAGTGCCACACAGGTGATTTTTGCTGGCAGGATGTTAAGGTACGAAGGGGGAAAACAGGGTATTCGTTTCAAAAACGAATAAGCGATTTTAAGGTTTTAGGCCTATATGCGGCGGTGGTTGGGTCGAAAACTCGTACTGCTGGGGCCTGGACCATTCGTATTCGTTTCGAAAAAAACGAATAGAAACGAATAGGTAGTGGAATGAATAGTAAATATGTTCTATTATAGCATGGGTGTCAACCCCTCCACAGCCCTCCCCATTTTTCCAAAATGGAGAGGGAGAAAGAGACCTGCGGTCGAATACGCGCTCGGTCGGGAGACCGGCGCGATCAGGGGCGCGAACAGGGAAAATAGAAGGGGATTTTTCATTTTATGCCATAATTGCAGCACAATCTGAGTCCGAGCTGCAAATATTGGGTTGGGCGAATTTTCAAAATCCAGAGGTGATTCGCATGGCCAAACAAGAATTCAAGTATCTCGATCAGTATGAAGGTTTTATCCAGGCAAAGATAAAATCCTGGTCACCTGCCCAACGGATTGCGCTGGCGGCCGGCATGGCAGAGCGATGGCTGCACGCGTATGAAACCTTCTCCAACAGCGAGAATTGGGGGGATCCGGCCGTCCTGCGACGGAGTCTGGATGCCGTATGGAACAGGCTGGGCGGCCAGGCATCCTTCGCAGTGAAGTGGTCTTCCCTGAGCGATCAGGTGCAAAACATTACGCCGCATATGGACGATTTCGACGCGAATGAGGCGTTATGCGCCTGTGTGATGATCCAATACGCCATCGACTGCTGCACGGAGAAAGACAACAACACTCCGGCGCTTATGGCGGTACTTTCAGGCCTCGAAGCCGTCCAGCCGGATTTGCTCGAAGTCGATCCAGTTCCAGCCCGGATGTGGAACAATAGCGTCATTCACAAGGAAATCAACAAGCAGCTGCGCCTGATCGAAACCATCCAATCCCCGGGCGGGGCAGACGTCGATTATCAAGCCGCGCGGGCCTTGTTGGCAGATCCCCAGATGGCCGGCGAGATAGTCCCCAGAGAAGAGACCGGCCCGGTTGGACGGACGAACCAGGAGATTTACGAGCAGTACCGGCAGATCATCCAATTGGAAATAAAGAGCGCAGCAAGAGGGTTGGATCCCAGGAAAAATCCGGGGATGGCGGCCATGCTGTACCTTGCGGCCTGGATGGGAAGGTACAGCCGGCGAAAACAGATGCTCTCGGGTGAATACGGCCAATTGATGGACCAAACGGCAATCCAGCACCTTTTGGCAAAGAATCGGGCCAAAGACCTGGCAGAAACCGAACTTCCCGCCTGGGACACAAAGACGCGCTGGACAATCGATGTGTGTTATCAGAACCCAATGAATGGGTTGGATGCTGACACGCCAGAAGGCCCCCATGCATATGGTCCCTCTCTGCGTAGATTATGGGTGAAGGCGAAGCAGCGCGGTCTGTCCGATCTGGATGCCTGGGATACGATCGAGGCCTGGGCACGCTACCAACCGGAGGCATGGGGGCGGAAAAGCAAGAGGAGTAAAGATAAGGCGTCTATAGACCCCGCAGCCTTACAAACACACCTCTCCCTTCCTCTGATCTGGAGCGCCACCGGTAATCTGAATGTTCCATGGAAAACAGATGTCGATGGGAATTCCTGGCAGGTTCGACTGAATGATTTCCCCGACGAGGTTATGTATTCTCTCATCATCAACGGGGAACCTGCCGGAGATTTCCATGATTGGCCAATGACGTGGAGGCGGGAGTAGAGGTGTGCCAAATGTGGGGGGCGTTGCTCGCAGAGACCTGCGGAAAGCGCATCTACCGTTGAGAAGGTAAAATGCCCTCCGGTGATAGAGCGTAGAGGGCGTTTATTTTTCCCCGTATGCTATAATTTCCGTATGGATATCGATACGCTCTTGTCCGCCCGACAGATCAAAAGTTTCTGCCAGAAACATCACATCCGGCGGCTATCCTTCTTTGGGTCGGTGGTGCGGGATGATTTCGGGCCACAAAGCGATATTGATGTGCTGGTTGAGTTTGAAGCCAACCATATCCCGGGTTTCAATTTCTTCTTGATGCAAACAGAATTATCGCAGTTATTGGGGCGGAAAGTAGATTTGCAAACCCTCAACTTCCTCGGTCCGGAAATCCGGGAGACGGTGTTATCAGAAGCCATTCCAGCATATGAGCAAGCGTGATCCTGAAATCGCTTTGAAACAAATCCTCACCCATGCACGTGAGGCAATTGAAATTTGTCAGGGGAGAAAACGAGCAGATCTCGACACGGACCGGCTACTGAACCTGGCGTTAACCCGCCTGATCGAAATCGTCGGAGAAGCCGCAAATCGCGTGCCGGATGCTGTGCAAGCAAAACATCCTGATCTACCCTGGTTGCAAATGATCGGAGTGCGTAACCGGCTTATTCATGCTTACGACAACGTGGATTTTGATATTCTCTGGGCTATTGTGGCCAACGATCTACCCGGGGTGGTTACACAGATCGAAGAAATTCTTGCCACGAATTCGAAAACGAATAGGCTGAAATAAGAACCCGGAAATTTGTTCAATAATGATAAAGCGGTAGAAGTTTGGCCCAACCGGCCGAGCCCGATATAAAGACACTGTGACAGCCGCCCTCCTGCTAAAAAGGGTGCTCTTTTTATTGTGCTTGAGAGAGAACAGATATAATTAACAGTGTTGGGAGCCCTGTGAGCTTCACTCGACAGATAAAAATGATCCTTGGTTGATGAGAGAGTTTCAGATTGGACTCGAAACAAATGTTCAAAGACACAACTACAAAAAGTTCGAGCATTATTTGGTGACAATAACTAATGGTTTAGGTTAGGATACTTACTGATAGAATGGCTAATGATACTTAATTGTAATATTCTTAAAGGTCGAATGAGCCGGTTTGTGGCTTCCCTGTAATTATAGGTTTTCTATTCAGTTAATAAATACCCGTAAAGTTGTCAATAATGTATGAATTCGCCCATTTTCATATGTAAATTGGAGTAGCGATATGAAACTGATTAATGGGGTACCTGAAATTTCAAATACACCAGCAGTTTTCATGATAGATAAATATACTGAAGAAACCTCAAATCATTTGTTGGCCAAAGTGATCATATATGCGAAGGAAGCTTCTAAAGTTGTTTTAGAAGCATTTAAAGAAGAATGGAAAAATGATCCATCAACCAAAGTTCGGGGAGTATTCGGACATTGGTTAGTTAATTCTTCACGTCATTTTAGGGCGGCTATCATCCTTTGTGAGGAATTTGATTTATCGATTGTCGCTGGGGTTCATCACCGTCAAATTTTTGAAATATTCCTTCAAGTAAAATATTATGCCTCTCTAAGTGAAGACGAAAAGGAAAAACGAGCAGACCTAATATCAATTATTGGGTGTTTGGAATTTTTAGAAAGAATGAAAGAGGTACGAGATAACGATAATATCAAAAAGTCATATAAAGAAATAATCGAGTACCTTGATCGATATGACCAGGAGTTGGTTAATGAATTAAAGAGAAAAAGGAACGTGAAGAGATTTAATTGGTTCGATTGTTCTTTTAGTCAACTTGCCCATAAAATGAGCGAAGAAAACGAAGACTTAAGAGGCGCCTACCAAATTATCTCAGCTGATATCCATGGTAGTTGGAATTATTTATTTGATGTTAACCAACTCGAATCAGGAATGATTGATTTACGTGGTTACCCAGATAGAAAAACATTGTTAATGCGGTCGGCAGAAGAGCTATATCAAGTTACAAATCAATTTCTTGTTTTATGGAATGAAATAGCTCGATCAGTAGGCGCAGAAGAAGTATTTTATAAATGAATTAATAAATGTCGATACAATAAAAATAATTTAGAACAAATGCATACTCTCCAGTGCTCTATATTAGCCATTAATGAAGATAGCTCGTAGGGTGGGTTCGCCTTTGAACGCGCCGAATTTACCGAGCAGGCGCAGCACCCCCTTCGGTCGGGCACAGCACTCCCGCCAGGGGTTGCCGCCAGGATGCTTTCAACCACGTATAGACGAGAGACAAAGAGGTTTGCCGGATTAACAACATGCCCTGAGCGTGGGTTGGTGCGCTTCGCACAGCGTCCTGCGGAAAGCGCATCTACCGTTGAGAAGGTAAAATGCCCTCCGGTGATAGAGCGTAGAGGGCGTTTATTGATTATGTGGCATAATTGCAAAGTATCAGGAGTCTGTATATTTAATTGTTAGCCTGTTTCTATATCATGGCAAAGCCTAATACTGAAAACTATTACAATGGCCTCGCTCCCTTCTACAAATTCATCTATCCAAATTGGGACGCAAGCGTACAGCGCCAAGCAGATTCGTTAGACAGCGTCATTCGAGAATTTATTGGCGAAAAGCCAAAAACTATTTTAGACGTTGCATGTGGGATTGGAACTCAAAGTATAGGTTTGGCTCATCTTGGCTATAAAGTAGCTTCATCAGACTTATCGTCTGCTGAAGTTGAGCAAGCACGAAAAGAAGCATTGAGACATGGTGTTCAAATTGAGTTTCAAGTTGTGGATATGCGTCATGTTTGGGAAACCTACCAGAAACAATTTGATGTGGTTATTGCTTGCGACAATTCCATCCCCCACTTACTTAGCGACAGCGAAATTTTATTGGCATTCAAGCAGTTTTATCAATGCACAAAGTCTGACGGTGGTTGCATCATCACCGTTAGAGATTATGCTCAGTTGGAAAGAAAAGATAAGCAAAATCAGATGTATCCTCGTTTAGTTCACCAAACCGGTGACAAACAAATTGTGATGTTTGATGTCTGGAACTTTGACGGCGCTTACTATGAAATGACAACCTACATTGTAGACGACACAGGTAAGCCTGACGCTAAAACTCAAGTTATTCGTGGTGGAAAGTATTATTGCGTGGAAATTCTCACATTGGAAAGGTTATTTCAAGAAGCGGGATTTCGAGAAGTCACTACTTTGCGCGACCGTTTCTTTCAACCACTCTTAATAGCTAAGAAGTGATCTTTGGAAAGATCGCTGGCTAACACTGTGTATACTGGACAATTTTGTCCAAACGACGGTTTCGGCGTCTGATGGCTTTTCCCGCCAAATCCCGCCCTTGCCGGTAACACCTGCCGTTAGGCGGCTCGTATGCGAACTTCAGGAGTAATAAGTGTGGCAACTCTTCATTTGATGGTTGGACTTCCATGTTCAGGAAAAACAACACTTGCTCAAAGGCTTGAGAGTGAGAAAGCGGCGCTTCGATTGACACCTGATGAATGGCAAGTGCGTCTCTTTGGTCAAGATGCAGAAGAACCAGAACATAACGTCAGACATACCCAGATCGAGACCATGCTTTGGAACATTGCAAGTAGGGCACTTGCATTGGGAACGAATGTAATTCTCGATTTCGGCTTCTGGGCACGGGAAGAACGCGAAGACTTCCGGTTACGAGCAAAGCAGCTTGGAGCCAGTAGTGAAGTACACTTTCTCGATGTGTCGGAGGATGAGCTGATGCGACGGCTTGCGGTAAGGAATTCACAGCTTTCACAGGAAAGCTTCCACATTCCCGAAGACATGATGAAGCCATGGATAGCATTCTTCCAAAGACCAACACCCGACGAACTTGAGCTCAGAGAATAAAGAAAATTGGAGAAAACCATCACGCTGCACACCTCATGTTTTCAAAGGATGCTTGTGAAAAAAGATAATCCTGAAATGACTGCAAATGATGTGATCGAGTTTGTAAAACTCCTCAACAATAACGACATTGATGTTTACATAGATGGCGGATGGGGAGTCGACACCTTGTTGGAAAAACAAACAAGGCGTCACAACGATTTAGACATAGCAGTTCAACACAAAGACATACCTCAAATTCGAGCATTACTTGAAGCGAGAAGTTATAAAGATGTTCTTCGTGACGACGCCAGAGATTGCAATTTTGTTTTGGGCGACGATGACGGACATCTAATTGATGTTCATTCTTACACATTTGATTCCGCAGGAAATATTGTATTCGGCGTTGAGTATCCATATGATTCACTAAAAGGAATAGGTTTAATCAGCGGCTTTCCAGTCAAATGTATTGATCTAGAATGGATGGTGAAGTTTCATGCAGGATACAAACTTGACGATAATGATTATCATGATGTAAAGTTGCTCTGCCAAAAATTTGATTTTGAACTGCCTTCAGAATATGCGGAATTCAAATTGAAAGAGAGTGATCTGTTATCAAGAAAGTCCAATGAATAAACCGCGCCTAACAAAGCGTGCACTGGACGCTGGGGATCCTGCTGAATTATTCCCGGCATTTTTTGTCGCTCCCATAAGCGCCAACTGCATATAACCCTTTGCTGTTTCCCCACGCACGTGAGGGTGATCCTTCCCCGTCGGCGTAGCATGTGGTACGCCAATAGTTGCCTCACGCACGCGGGAGCGATCCTTAGTGAGAATTGGACAAATTATGATTAAAGGGAAAGAACTTGTAAACAATTACATGGGTCGGCTTGTAATCCTCGCTATAATTGAAGTACCCCATGAAATTAAATCCGGTTCTGAAATACCTCTTAAAACTCCTCGCTCTCGCGGTCATTTACCGGCTGGGCGTCGTGATTGGCCTGAGCATGGCTTATGTGCAGTCCAACATCTCACCCGTCTGGCCGCCAACCGGGATTGCCATCGCAGCCTTGCTGCTTTTTGGCTGGCGGTTGTGGCCCGCAATAACGCTGACTGTAATTCTTGGTTCCTTGCTGACCGGCGCGCCTTTAACCCTGGCGATTGGCATGGCCATCGGCAATACCCTCGAAGCTCTGACAATAGTCTATTTGCTCCGCCGTTCTGGTTCCTTCCATCCCAACCTGGGTCGGATCCGGGATGTGATCGGCCTGATACTGGCCGCAATTTCCGGGACAGTGCTCAGCGCGACCATTGGAGCCATTTCGCTTCTGCTGACCGACGGAACCCTTGCACCGACATTCTGGCAGATATGGACTACCTGGTGGATCGGCGATCTCCTCGGCGCCCTGGTAGTTGGTCCATTTCTCCTTGTTTGGGGATCGCGCTCTATCGAGTGGTTCCCCCTTCAGCGCCAATTGGAAAGCGCAGTTGTATTTATTGCCTTAGCATTCGTCACCTGGTACGTGTTCTTTACACCCCAGATAGCCGGGATAGCGCACCGAGCCTTGCTTTACGTCGTTTTTCCATTCACCATTTGGGCAGCATTGCGCACCGGGCAGAGAGGCGCCACTGCTGCCATTGTGATTGTGTCCGGGATTGCTATCTGGGGGACGACCCTGGCGAATGGTCCCTTCGCAGACTCGTCCAAGAATGACAGCTTGATCTTGCTGCAGACTTTTATGGCGGTGGTTGCACTCACCTCGCTCATCCTGGCAGCGGCCACAACAGAACGTCATACCGCTTCCGAAGCGTTGAATCAAAAAGTTCGCGATCTGGCGACCCTGAACCGCGCATCTGAAACCCTGCTCTCGACACAAGGGCAGCAGGATTTCTATGGAAAAATCTGCCAACTCGCCCGAAACCAATTCGGCGTTGACGTCGCCTGGATTGAAATTTCCGATGGGAAAACCGATCAATTTGTTCCGGCAGCGATCAGCGGTGTTGCTGTGGAGCAGCTCCCGATTTTGGCAGCGTTTTGGAATGACGGCGATCATAAGGTTAACCTGGGGGCTTTATCCGACCGTTCGACGAACCCAACCCAATCTCCGGGCGAGCCCGTGCACAAGAGTTTTGCATCCTTTCCCCTCCTGTTTGGTGAACAACCGCTGGCAGTCCTTAAATTATTGAGCCGGCAGGATGATTTCTTCGACAGAGACCGCCAACTGCTGCTGCAATCGTTTGCCAACCTTGGCGCCATCGCCATTCAAAATTCTTTGCTGCTGGACAGAGTTCGGAAAGGAAATGAGCAGTTACACGCCCTCTCCCAGCGTCTGATGAAAGCCCAGGAAGAAGAACGCTTACATCTTTCTCGTGAACTGCATGATGAACTGGGGCAATTATTGATCGCTGCCATATTCCAATTGGGTCTGCTTGAACGAAATTCAATCAACCCGGAGGCGGTTCAGGAGCATGTCCACGAATTAAGGTCCACCGTAGAGAATATCCAGCAAGATCTGCATTCCCTGGCAGTAAACTTGCGACCGGCTTCCCTCGATCACGTAGGCCTCGTCTCTGCGTTGGAACAGTACATCAACGAATTCCGCAGGCAGTATAGTTTGAGTGTGGAATTCGAAACGACCGGCATGCAAAACCGCCGTCTCTCTTCTGCCATTGAAACGGCTATTTTCCGCATCGTACAGGAATCACTTACGAATGTCATTCTGCATGCTCAGGCTACTCGGGTGGACGTTGTAGTAAATCTCAATGAAGACGCTGTCATTGCAATCATCGAAGACAACGGCATTGGATTCTTTCCCTCACTGGCAACCGATGGCGATCATTTGGGGTTGTTTGGTATGCATGAGCGGGTTGAGATGTTGGGCGGCAGCCTGGCAATCGAGAGCAAACCAGGGCAAGGAACGACCGTAAGGGTCGAGGTTCCCTGCCATGATTAAAGTCGTCATTGCCGATGATCATGCCATCGTCCGGGGTGGGCTACGAGCCTTGATACACGCCGATCCGCAGTTGGAACTGGTCGGCGAAGCAAGCGGCGGAGTTGAAGCTATTGAGCTTGTAACCCGACTTGAGCCGGATATCCTCGTTCTGGATCTCTCCATGCCGGATGTGGATGGTATTACCGTGACTCGCCGTATCAAGCAGAGTGGGCATGAAACGCATGTTTTGATTTTAACGGTACACGAAGACGAAGGTCTGCTTCGCGAAGCAATCCGGGTTGGCGCTTCAGGCTATGTCCTGAAACGCGCGGCAGAAGCCGAACTTGTATCAGCGATTCATACGGTCCACCAGGGCAAATTGTACGTCGATCCAGTACTGGTGTTATCTGTTCTTACCGAACCCACTGAAAAGCCCACCGCCCCACGCAGCGATATCCCACTCACAGGCCGCGAACTTGACGTCTTAAAATATGTTGCCCAGGGATTTACGAATAAACAAATTAGCGAAGAGCTGCTGATCAGCATGCGTACTGTTGAAGGCCACCGGGCGAGTTTACTCGAAAAACTCGATCTGCATAGCCGCGCCGAACTGGTGCGGTATGCCAAGCAGCGCGGCATCATCGATTGAGAAAAACAGAAAACAGGCCTGACCACCCCCGTAGTAAATACGGGGGTGGTTTTTACGCCTATTAGTCCCATTAATTCCAGTAACTCCTACTCTTTCTGGCGCTATCAATTTTGGATACCATAAAACTGCTAAAAGATTAGTACAAAATTCTCGCATTCGGGAAAAGTAAAGTGGATGAACCAAAACAGCTACCGCTGATCACCTTGCGCGGCATCACGAAGACATTTCCGGGTGTCCTTGCCAATGACAAGATCGACCTGGCTATCTATCCTGGAGAAGTCCACGCCCTCCTGGGCGAAAACGGCGCCGGAAAAAGTACCCTGATGAAAATACTATACGGTTTTTACCGGGCCGATGCGGGTGAAATTATCTTTCGCGGTAAAAGTGTGCAGATCCGGACCCCGCGCGCTGCGATGGATCTGCAGATTGGCATGGTCTTTCAGCGCCTGAACCTGATACCAGCCATGACCGTCGCAGAAAATATTGCCCTGTTTTTACAAGACCTGCCTGCCTTTTATCAGCCGCACAAAATCAACGAACAAATCGAGCATTTTTCCAGGCAATACGGCCTTGCCGTTGACCCACATGACCTGGTTTCACAGTTATCGATCGGGGAGCAGCAAAAGGTTGAAATCCTGAAACTGCTGCTCTCAAAAGCAAAATTGCTTATCCTGGATGAACCTACCCGGGTATTAGCGCCGCACGAAATCGATGCACTATTTCTAATAATAGACCGGCTCCGCAAAGATGATTACTCGATAATTTTAATCACCCACAAGATGAAGGATGTTTTTCGCTGCGCGGACCGCATCACAGTGTTGCGCGCTGGGCGGCTGGTGGAGACCATGCGGTGTGAACAGGCAACCGAGGAGCATTTGATTGCGCTGATGTTTGAAAAGGAGCTATCCAGCCGCATCGTCCGTAAGTCGGATGCAAATCAACTCCCGTCACAACCTGTGCTCGAATTGCGAAATGTAAACACTCACGGTGAAGGCGCGGTTACCAGCCTCGCGGAAATAGATCTGGCCGTGTTCCCCGAAGAAATTGTTGGGGTCGCGGGTGTTTCAGGAAATGGTCAAAAAGAACTCGGGGATGTGGTGCTGGGAATGGAGCGCATCACGAAAGGCCAGAAAATGCTATTTGGCAAAGATTACACGCGCCGTTCCATCGGTGACATCCGCAAAGACGGCGTGAGTTTCATCCCGGAAAACCCTCTCAGCATGGCGACGGTCCCTTTTATGACCGTCCTCGAGAATATGGCGCTTACCAACACCTGGCGTTACGCGCGATTCGGCGGTTTACGCGTCGATTGGCAAGCAATACGCGAAGACATGAAGTCTGCATTGGAAAAATTCGGGTTTTCATTTTCCCCGTACTGTACGGCTCAATCCCTTTCGGGTGGAAATTTGCAGCGGTTTATTATCGCCAGGGAGATGGCGTACCAGCCCAAACTGATCATTGCCTCTTATATCACCAGCGGTTTGGATGTCCAAAGCACTGCCGTTGCCCGGCAAGCGCTGCTTCAGGCCCGGAACGATGGGGCAGGAGTTCTGCTCATCTCAGAGGATTTGGAGGAACTCTTTTTGTTGAGTGACCGGTTGATCGTGATTTATGGCGGCAGGATCGTAGGTCAATTCAAGCCTGCTGAAACCGACTCGTACACCGTAGGCCTTCTGATGACCGGAAGTAAGGCGTAAGATGGCAGTCACCTCGCAGGTACAGCCGCTTAATTCCCTGTTCGCCAAAAAACCAGTCCAGGTCTTCGTGCGATATCTCGCGATTTTCTTCGTCGCCTTCGTCCTTTTTGGTGTCATTTTGTGGCTGGCTGGCAAGAATCCGTTTGAAGCGATCCGGGATATGCTGGTTTATACACTGGGAACTCCGTCAGGATTCTCGGAAGTTATCGTAAAAATGATTCCACTACTTTTCACCTCGATTGCTGTTGCGCTACCGGCACGGGTTGGGCTGATCAATGTTGGAGCGGAAGGGCAGCTCTATATTGGGGCAATGTTCGCTGCCGGAATTGCATTGGCCTTTCCACAGTTGCAGGCATGGATTCTGCTGCCGATGATGGTAGCAGCTAGTTTAGTTGGCGGAGCAGCCTGGGCATTTATTCCGGTGTACCTCAGGGCAAAAGGTTGGGTAAACGAAACCATCACCACCCTGTTAATGAACTATGTGGCACCGACGATTGTCTCATTCGTGGTCTATGGTCCCTGGCGCGCCCGCGGGGCAGCCAGCGCTCCTCAAACGGTGGATTTTTCGGCATCCGCCCGACTGCCCTCCTTTTTTGGCACGCGCATTCACCTGGGACTCATCATCGGTCTGGTAATTCTCGCCGCTTACTGGTATCTGATGAAGTATACGCGCTGGGGCCTGGAGATGCGTGCAGTCGGCGGCAACCCGCAGGCTGCTCGCCGGAACGGAATCCACATCACGCGGTATCTTATGCTGGCAATGTGCATCGGGGGAGCCATCGCCGGATTGGCGGGAATGTCCGAGATATCCGGCATCCATGGCCGACTGCGGCCCAATTTTTCCCCTGGCTTCGGCTTTACCGGTTTTTTGATCAACTGGCTATCGTTTGGCGATCCAATCGGTATTTTCCTGATGTCCTTCGTGATTGCAATTATCACCTCCGGCGGAGATATCTTGCAGCTCAAGCAAGGATTGCCATACGCGGTATTAAATATCCTCCTGGCAATTACTCTTTACGTCGTTTTAGCTAAGCCGACCCTCTTTCGAAGGAAAAAAGCATGAGCCTCTTAGCGCTTCTCGGCGTGCTGTCCAGCGCCATTTACTCCGGCACATCCTTACTCTACACCACCCTGGGCGAAGTGATCAGCGAACGCGGCGGTATTGTCAACCTGGGGCTGGAAGGAGTTATGCTGGTAAGCGCAGCCACCGGTTTTGCAGTAACCAGCGTGACCGGCAATCCTTATTTTGGAATCCTGGCATCCATGCTTTCGGGTGGATTAATTAACATGCTGTTTGGTTATCTGGTCATTGCGCGTAAAGCCAACCAACTGGCGAGCGGGCTGGCAACGATGTTTTTTGGTTTTGGGCTAAGCGCTTTGATCGGTGCGCCCTATGTCGGCGGAAAGATAGAAAGCCTTCCACGCATCCTCGTACCGGGCCTGGGCGGATTGCCCAAACAATATACCTTTCAGTTCCAGTTCGACCTGCTCATCTACCTGGTGGTTCCGGCAGCAATCGGCGTCTGGTTTCTCCTTTTCCGCACGCGCTGGGGCTTAAGCCAGCGGGCAGTGGGTGAAAGCGCAGATACAGCCTTCGCCGCAGGGTACGATCCCAATAAACTGCGTTACCAGGCGCTCTTCCTGGCCGGGATGCTGGCCGGATTGGGTGCTGCCCATTTATCTATTGTCTACACCCGGACCTGGAAGGAATTCATGACAGCCGGTCGCGGGTTCATCGCGGTGGCGCTGGTAATCTTCTCCAAATGGCACCCGCTGCGCGCAATAGCTGGTGCACTGCTCTTCGGCGGGGCGGTGGCATTTCAATTACTCTTGCAGGCCAGCGGCGTGAACATCTCACCATTTTTACTGGATTCTATTCCTTATGTTTTGACCATTCTGGTTCTGATGGCCTGGGGAGGAACCCGGAAACAATCCGCTCCGGCCAGCCTGGGTCGGGTTTATCGCGGTTCCGAATAAATGAACTGGAGAAAATATTCCCGGTAAAGGAGGTGGCTTGAAAGAAATAACTTGCCGATTTGCTCCAATCAATGACCGAATCAACCACAGGAAGGGAAAAATGAAAACGAAGTCAACGCTAATGTTTGTTTCGCTGTTTGTTATCCTCGGATTAATACTGGCGGCCTGCCAACCAGCGGCAACAGCCACTCCAGCTCCCGAGCCCACCCAACCGCCTGCACCGACAACGGTTCCCCCAACCGATGTGCCGACTGAAGTCGCCACCGATGAACCGCCCGAAGGCCCTTGTTTGATCATCGGGGCTTTGTATGTCGGGTCGGTGAAAGATGCAGGCTTCAACCAGGCTATGCACGAAAGCCTGCTGCAGGTCAAAGAGAATATCCCCTGCGTCGAAATCATCGAAGCTGAGAACATTCCTGAAGGCCCCGATGCCGAGAAAACGATGCAGACCATGATCGATCAGGGCGCAAAACTGATCTTCCCCACCAGTTTTGGCCACCAGGAACCGGCGTTTGCCCTCTCAGAGAAAAACCCAGATGTGATCTTTGAACACGTCGGCGGGTATATGATGAGCGGCAATTTTGCCAACCTATTCGGCAAACCTCCTGAAACTTTCTATATCATGGGCGCAGCAGCCGGCATGATGACCAAGTCCAACAAATTAGGCTTCATTGGCGCTTTCCCGATTGGCTGGTCAGTGACCTTTATCAATGCCTTTGAACTTGGCGCCCAGTCAACCAATCCCGACGCTGAAACCATTGTCACCTGGAACTTCAGCTGGTCTGACTCCGCCAAAGAGGCGGCAGCGACCGATGCGCTGATCAACCAGGGCGTGGATGTCATTACCATGCATGTAGATGCCCCCAGCACGATCATTCAAACCGCAGAGGCTCGCGGGGTTTACTCCATCGGGTATCAGTCGCTGGCTGCCCAACAATTTGCACCCGAATACTGGCTCACGGGCGTTGGCTTCACGCTTGGCGGCACCATGACCTGGTTAACGCAGAACGTGATCGATGAAAAATGGGAGCCAATATTCCTGCGCTGCGGTGTTGCTGATGGTTGCATGACGATCGCCCCGTTTGGGCCGAAAGTCCCCCAAGAAGTACAAGATAAAGTCGGCAGCCTGCTGGAGGACTTGAAATCTGGCAAAATGGCCATCTTTGACGGCCCCATCGTTGATCAGGACGGCACAGTCCGTATCGCTGTAGGCAGCACCCTAAGCGACGAAGAAATGGGCAATGTTGACTGGTTCGTTAAGGGAGTTGTTGGTAGTCCTAAGTAACATCCAGACCTGATCTAAATTGTGTGATGCGCTCTGGGGATGAAACGGTCCATCCCCAGAGAGTCCAGCCATCCTAACCAGATGATTCATGCGGTCTGCCGTTGAATTGAATAATTTCAACCGCGCATCAGATGACTCATCCCATCTAATTCGACGAACTGAGGGAGCAGAAAATGGACATCAAACAGAAAATTGAAACGGCCAATCAACTGGCAGTTAAGCGCATGATCGACGGTGATCCGGTTTTGGTCGATATCGCGCCGGCAATCGAAGTGATCCCGGGAATGAAGGACAAAATGATTACCCATTCCGGTCCGCCTATTCCCTGGAACCGGATGTGCGGAGCACAACGTGGAGCCATTATCGGGCAAGTATTATACGAGGGATGGGCCAAGACCCCTGAAAAAGCCGCAGCGATGCTCGAGAATGGCGAGATTACCCTGGAGCCCAATCACCATCACCAGACCGTTGGACCGATGGCGGGTTCAATTTCTGCGAATGCCTGGGTGTATGTGGTTGAGAACAAGACCTTTGGGAATCGCGCCTTTTGCCGCCAGGTTGAAGGTGCACAGCAGTTTGGGGATTACAGCGAGCCCGCGCTGGACGGGCTGCGCAAGTGGCGCGACGTGTTCGCGCCTTCGCTGCGGGCGGCTTTGAAAGCCGAAGGAGAACTGCCCCTCAAACCCATCATCACCCAGGCTTTGCAGATGGGCGACGAACTCCACAACCGGCACAGCGCGTCATCCGCCCTTTTTGGCAATGCCATGGCGGTCGGTCTGGCGAAAGCGGATATTTCTCGCCAGGACCAGATCAGCACCTTGTACCTGCTCAAGAATCACAACCTGATCTTTTTAGGGTTGGCGATGGCGGCTGGCAAGGCCATCGTGGACCCGGTCCGGGATGTTGAGTTCAGCACACTTGTTACTGCCATGTGCCGCAATGGAACTGAGTTTGGCATCCGTGTGAGCGGTCTGGGGGATGGATGGTTTACTGCGCCTTCGTCGTCCGTAACAGGCCTATATTTGCCAGGCTACTCTGCGCAGGATGCAGGTCTCGATATGGGCGATTCAGCCATAACCGAAACGGTCGGGTGGGGTGGTTTCGTTCTTGGCGGCGCCCCGGGTATTTTAAGCCTGGTAGGCGGAACGCCAGATGAAGCCCTGGGTTACACTCGGGAGATGAGGAATATTACAACAACAGCCCATCCTTTTTACCGCATGCCAGCCTTCAGCTTTGCCGGGGCACCGCTGGGGATTGACATCCGCAAGGTGGTGCAAACGGGCATCACACCCATCATCGATACCGCCATTGCCCACAAAGACCCGGGGTATCCCATCATTGGTGCTGGCTTGGTGCGGGCGCCGATGGAATGCTTTGTCCAGGCGCTAAAAGCCTTTAGCTACAAATACCAGGGGACCTGAGGAGCAACTTATGGCAACCAGTTTGAGGATTAAGAAGAACCAGTATTACGACTCGGTCTTTCTGATGGGTGTTAATAAACGGCTGTCGGAATCGGAGGGTGTATCCCAATCGATGGTCGTGATGGCCAGCGAAGCGAATAAACAAATGCTGGCTGACCTTGGCATTCAGGATCCCCGTCTGCAGACTGCCCAGCCTAACGATCTGATTGTTGTGGTCAGCGCTGATTCTCAAAAAATCGCCGATCAACTTCTTGAACAGTTCGACCAATTCCTTGAAGTGAGTGCGGCAAGTAAAGGCCAATCCAGTTTGCATACCCTGCAGGATGGGCTGGAATCAAAGCCGAATGCCAATTTGACCGTGATCTCTGTCCCAGGTGAGTATGCTGCTCGAGAAGCTCGTCTGGCAGTGGAAAAGGGCCTGAATGTCTTCTTATTCAGTAATAATGTCAGCCTCGATGACGAAATCGTGATCAAGCGCCTGGCCAAAGATCGCGGTGTACTGGTGATGGGCCCGGATTGCGGAACCAGTATCATAAACGGCGTAGGAATTGGGTTTGCCAACCGGGTACGGCGCGGGCCGGTTGGTGTGGTGGGACCCTCGGGTACAGGCCTGCAGGAATTCACCTGCCTGGTGCACCATCTTGGCAGCGGCATATCGCATGCGATTGGCACCGGCAGCCGCGATTTGTCGGATGCAGTCGGAGGCGTGACCACATTAGCCGCTTTGCAAGTGCTCGACAAGGACCCAATGACTGAAATCATTGCGGTGATCTCAAAACCGCCTGGGCGAAAAACATTGCCTGTGCTTACCACCGCTTTCGCAAGCTGTACAAAGCCGGTGGTTGCATGCTTCCTGGGGATTCGTGAAGATGTCTCTGGCGCCGGAGAAACTTTCCGACTGGGAAGGACAATTGACGAAGCGGCATCTATGGCTACCGGAAAACAGGGGGCCTTGGCTGAAAATATCGAGGCACAGAATTTACTTGCGAAAGCCCGAAGCAGCCGGCATCCTAAGCAGCAATACCTGCGCGGATTGTTTGCCGGTGGCACATTCTGTTACCAATCGCAACAGATTTTGCAATCACACAATACCCAGGTATATTCGAATTCACCTCTGGATGACCGCTTCGCACTCCAGCATCCTGACCGCAGCCAAAAACACACCCTGGTGGACATGGGCGACGATTTCTATACTCGTGGCCGGCCACATCCGATGATCGATGGTAGCCAGCGTGCCCGGCGAATCATTGCAGAAGCGGAAGACCCAAATGTTGCGATTATTTTGCTGGACTTTATTCTGGGATACAACAGTTCCATGGACCCGGTAAATGATTTGCTGCCAGCGATACACGTGGCCCAGCAAAAAGCCGAATCGCGCGGCGGGAAAATTACTTTTGTGGCTTCCATCACCGGCACGGAGCTGGACCCACAGGGATATAAAACTCAAATAATGGCGTTGCAAGCCGCAGATGTGATCACCTTCCAAAGCAATGCGGCGGCTACTGAATTTTGCGTGAAATTATTGGAGAATTGAGATGGAAGAACGCGATCCCATTCAATCACTGTTAACTGAGCCGCTGGTGGCCATTAACCTGGGTCTGGCCGGGTTTGGAGAAGCTATCCAAGACCAAGAAGCAGAGGTGGTGCTGGTGGACTGGTCTCCGCCGGCCGGAGGTGATAAGGAGTTGATGGATTTGTTGGATCAGTTGTTATAGCTTACCCTTCGATAGTAGAAAGACTTTTGAACACCTTCAAAAAAAGTGGGCTATCCAAGAAATGGGCAAAGCCAGAGATAACAAAATTGATCAAATACTTCAAGATGCTTAATCCAATTGTCTGGCGGCCAGTGGTACGGGCGATTAAGCAGAATAGGTAGCTTCGGTTAGCGTACAAGTCTGTTCTGATTCTTTTCAAATGAAAATGGAAAAACCTATCCAAATTGATGGATTGCAATTAATCTGGTGGACGATATTTTGGCCTAAATTAATATACAAAGGAATCAGCGCATGTTTAAACCAAAAACGCCCATTTCCGCGATCTCTGCGTACCCGAACTGGGGTCGTGAGAGGGATGGGCGTCTGGATAACAGTAGCGGGGAGTGGATTCGCCTGCCCTAACGGCCAGTCCAGGGAACCACTGACCTCCGGGTTACGCTAGCACCCAGCGCGGTGTGAGCAAAGATCCTGAATCCGTGTCACCAGTTCGTCCTGCACGAAGCACGGAGTGCATGGGTTTGTGCGGCGGGTCTTGCAAACCCTGGCACTGCCCGCCAGGGCAAGTGTCAGTCAAACCGACGAACACTGGTTCTCCCTTGCCCGACGCGCTGCGATAGTTGATCGATGTGCGTATGATGGTCCTTTCGCTTAAGGAAGTCAAGCCCTTTTTGGCAGCCCTTTTAGGGGTTATTTTTGCTTTATGCAGGAACAATGTGCAGGAACAATATTGACATATTAGCTATTAATACCTCTGTAAATGAATATTCAGGTTAATTACAAATTCGTGTTTTGGTGGTGGATCTACGCGACTAGTCTGCACTAACGACCAGTCCTGGGAATGCCGCAACCTGCTGATCAATAAGTGTCATTCATCATAAAAACCGACCCAAATTGATAGGTTTTTAAGTTAAATCCAACCGAAATTGATAGATTGTCATCACCTTCTGGGAAGCAAGGATGGGATCATAAATCATTAATGAAATTGTCTTCGATGCTAGAAATGTGATGACAAATTCATGAGCCGGATGCTAATCTACGGGAGGGTATATTCGGATTAGAAATCACTCTTTTTCAAACATATGATCATTTTCCCTAGATCTAATTATGTAGCATCCAAAAAGACCGTTATTTTATTATAGATTATACTCATTTTTCTCATTCGCCTACTATCTGCACCCGGACAAGCCGTTCCCGCGCTCTAACCTGGTCAAAATCAGCAAAGTAAATTCTTCCAAATTCACCCAGGGTTATCTTCCCTTCAACGATCGGAACCGTCACAGAGCGCCCCATTATCACAGAGCGCAGATGGGCATCGGTATTAAGCGACCAGTTCGGCAACTCGTCTCTGCCTGCTGCGGCTTCGATATGTTTCGGTCCAGGGTGTAAATATTGTCCCTCTGTGTGGCAAGTAGGAATGATCTTCTCTAGCACATTTACCAGATCCTGCATTAGCAGCTCTGTCCCCCAGTAGTTCACGTCATCCGCAGCTTCCTGGATTATCACGCTGCAGGTTGTATGCTGCGAGTAAACCACCAGAATGCCTTCGTTAATCTTCGAAGTAGCCAATATTCTCTGAACTTCCTCTGTAACATCGTGGAAAGTTGGCCGGCGGTCCGACTGGATAGTAAAGTACGCATGATGTACACTCATTTGTCAGTCCTTTTTAAATGGGTCAAATCCCAGGCTTCTCTTACCGATTTGATCATCTTTTCAAGCATCACATATGGATCTGCGGCCATAAGGATCCCACTGGTGGATCCGGTGCCTTGCGCACCAGCCATCATAATTCTATATACGTCCTTCTCATCAGTGATTCCCGCTCCATGCAGTACTTTAATCTCAGGATTAATATCCCACACCATTCGATTGATAACCCCAATCGCGTTCTGATCGGATTTATCCCGCTTGCCTGTCCCAATCAGGTCCGACGCTTCCGCCAATATAATATTTGGCTTCAACCTGGCGATTGCATTGACTTCTTTAAGGTTCCCGGCGCACACCATACTGGCTAATCTCACTTCATCTGCCCGCATAATCGTTTGTTCAATAATCTCGATCGAAAGGGGTTTTTCGGTGTGATTCAGAAGAACCCCAACTGCACCTGTCTCCTTCACTGCTTCAGGGAGTACCGAACCTATTCCACGTCCGACTTGCAAGGCATCCATGTGCTGGGCAAAAACAAGCAGGTTACGCGTCACTTGGGCCACCCGGTATAGGTCAACTGCCTGCGGTGTGAATATGATCTGAACATTGTATTTCGCGCTGACTTCATCCGCCCAACGCGCGAGGTCAACCACTTTCTGACCAAAAAGATATGCTTTCGGGCCAATTTCAAAAAACGGCGGTGTGAGATTGAGAGCTTGAAGCATAAGCAATTAAACCAACTTGACTTCAACGCCCAGATCGCGGATAGAAGTTACCTGTTCTGCTGGGGCATCTACATCCGTAATGATCATTTGAAATTTTGTCAGCGCCGCGGCAGGCACAAAGCCTATCCGCCCAAACTTACTGCTATCCGTCACAAGCACGGCTTTCCGGGATCGATCCACCATCAAGCGGTCTACTTCAGCCATGAGAATATTGGCTGTGGTGACCCCGCCGGTCAGTGTCAAACCATCCGTTCCCAGGAACACACAATCCGCAGTTAATTCATTGAGTTGGTGTACAGTTTGAGGTCCGGCAGTTGCCTGATAATCTGGCAAATAAATACCGCCAAGCACGATCAAGTTTGGAGATGGCCAACCTAATACTTCCTGAGAAATGGGAACAGAGTTCGTCACTAGTGTAATAGAAGCTCCCTGGCGTAAATCCAGTGGGATTTGTTTAACAATCTGCAGAGTGGTGGTGCCAGAATCAAGAAGGAGCACATCATGCGGGTTGATCATTTCCGCCGCCGCTTTTCCTATGCGCTGCTTGGCTGCGTTATGAAGCTGCATTTTCTCAATGAACGAATCTGAGCGTATATTCCCTAATGCCTGCACCGCACCGCCATGAATCCTTTTGAGCCTTCCGGCCTCCTCCAAGAGTGTAAGATCCCGACGAATAGAGGTTTCAGTAACTTTAAACCTGGCAACAAGATCAGTGAGGAATACAATTCCATTTTCCATCACCAACTGAGCAATCAAAGAACGCCTTTCCATAGCAGAGAGTTCACTGACGAGGTCTTTGCTACCAGACGCATCAATAGCATCTCCAGTGTATTGGATTTGCTGGTTCGTATACTCCTCGCGGTTGTTCATAAAAACCTCCTGCCTGAAAGGCTGTATTTAGAAGTGAAAAAAGTCCAATATGCAGCATGTAGTTGATTAAACCTCGATTACATCCAAGCCTGCCATCTCTGCATAAATCTTGATGCTATGGGCAAGGTGGCCATAAGCCAATGCCATATGATGCGGTGAACCCGCTTTACACCAGGCGTCACACCAATCGGTAATCGGCAAGGATTTCGGTTTAAACAACATCTGCGGAGCTGAAACAGGGCGTGGTTTGATTCTAATGGACTCACCCTCAGAGATAATCAGGCGCCACCTCGAACCACCCAATGGAACAAGGGAAAGATTGGTGACAGGGCCAGGGGCATAGGCAAATTCTAAACCTGCACCAAACCCATTCACTCCTTGATAGTAAATACTGTGTTTTACCGCCACATCGCCGGGTTTTTCTGCCATCGCCGGGTTGCCATGCCCATCATGTGAAAGGATCATCGCATCTTGTTTGTAGTCGACAACATAATTTTCAAGGAACGTGGCCTTACCTGCCAATTCCTGCAAAATTAACATGGCTGTTAAAGTAGTTATGTCAGCTTCCGTTGAGGTTGGGATACCAATTTCGCACAATCTTCCAGTGCCATAGGAAGGAATGATCCCCACCCGGGGGTCGGGCAGCCAGACTTGATCAAACGAAGCTAATGCATCAAATTTCTCATCTCGCATCACCTTTTCGAGCGCGAGCGCTAACCGGCATGACTTTTCGAACAACGTTTGATCCATCTCCACTTTATATCGAGAGCGTTCTTTAGCCATCAGCTCATTGACTTTTTCAGCTTCCATATCAACCATAGCCAATGAGACCTTTTCTGGCTCCACCGGCCAGCATACTGGACCAACATATTGCCGCAAGCTTAATTGATCAACCATAAGATCGGTCATACCCTCAAAAGCGTGGCCGGCAATTGCGATACGTGCAGTTTTAAGCCGCCGGATGACTCCGGCTGCTTTAATGTATTCTTCCAGCTTCTTCTGTCCCAGCGGATCATCCATCAGCGATGTTACCATCCAAAATGGACGCCCCATCCTGAGCAGTGCGGAGGTCATTTCAGGCACGCCGCACATTCCCGAGTTCACCATAATCAGGTCAAAATCCGCATCTTCAGGCAAGGCTTCAATCTGCTGCGTGTTCCACACCACAACCGGAGCGGTCGTGTTTAAGAAACAACGCGTCGGTACAATCCCTTTGGTATACGCCACTTCAACCGCGATAATTAAATCAACCCCGGCCCCATTGAACATGACCGCTGCAGCTTCAGCCTGATCCTCTGTCTCAACCAGTTTTGGGCAGATCGTATCAGCATACTTACCAATAATGGAACCGATCTTGTCCGCAACCTGTTGTGCCATCGGTCGAACATGAGCAGTCTTGTTGTAATCATCCTCGAGTAATGCCATGACAAGTAAACCAACTTTAGTTTTCATTTTCTCTCCAATCGTTTTTAGTCAGTTCGAGTAGTTGCGTATGAAATAATCCTTCAAAGTCGCGTCCAGATCGACATATCTTTGGTAGTAGCCATTGTATGCTTTTCTGGATTCTCCCGGATTTACCTGGCCCGATCGATGTACCATGATTCTGACACCTTCATCAATTGATTTAAAAACCTCAGCAGCAACCCCTCCAAGTATGGCATCTCCTACCAAACCTGTATCTTCATTTTCAAGCCGGATGATCGGTAATCCGCAAACATCCGCTTTGATTTGATTCCAGATAGAACTTCGGGCTGCACCGCCGCTCGTGCGGATTTCATTAATAGCCACCCCAGCTCTACCTATTACATCAATATTCTGGCGAAGCATATACGCCACTGCTTCCTGAACTGCCCTGACAAAATGAGCTTTCTTATGCAGTAACGTAAAACCAGTGAAGGATCCGCGGGCTGACGGGTTACTTACAGGACTGTATGCGCCCATGAGGTGTGGGAGCATGATCAAACCATCACAACCTTCTGGCACACTTTCAGACATCTGGTTCATGATTTCGTAAAGATCGACCCTACCAGCGGTTTCAGGAGCATCAAGATCAACTATGAAGTTGTCCTTGAGCCACTTAAATGCCATCCCTGCTGTCGGGCATACAGGTACAAACAAGTACCTGCCCGGTACACTATGTACATATACCGGCATCGACCGAGCAGGATCAATCAGTGGAGCGCGGATCGTTACTTGAATAGTCAGCGCGGCTCCGGTGGTTTCAGAAACCACTCCCTCCTCAATATTACCGGCTCCGATCGCACCTGCGCATTGGTCCATGCCACCGCAAACGACGATCAAATTCTCGGATAGACCAAGTTCAGCAGCAACATGAGATGAAAGTTTACCCGCAATTGAACCAGGGCTTTGAATCCGCGGAAGGTGATCCGCCTGGATTCCAATTGCATTTAGGGCTTTTTGCCACCAATCATGCTGAACAATGTCGTACAACAAAGTCGTGCAACTAATCGAACCGTCTGTCACCATATTCCCAGTCAGAAGATAGATCAAATAATCCTGAACAAGCAGGAAGTGGGTTATTTGACTATACCGTTCGGGTTCATTTTGCTTTATCCATAGGATTTTACAGGCGGGCCAGGTGGGAACGACTTCTGGAATTCCTGTCACATCGTAGATATCAGCTCCCAATGTGGCTGCCAGCGTTCTCGCCTGTTCCACTGCCCGGTTGTCCATCCAAACGATGGCATTGCCTACTGGCTGACCATCTTCATTTAACATGATCAGGGTTTCCCCCTGGCTGGATACTGTTGTGACCGCAATTTCATGGCCATTAATAGCAGCCTTGGAAATTACCCTTCTGATGGTCTCCTTGGAAGCCCGCCAGTATACCTGGGCATCCAATTCAACCCGATCAGCGGCTGGTGTGATCAATTGGTACTCCTCCAAAGCAGTGGCAAGGCACCTACCTGTCTCGTCAAAGAGACCTGCCTTTATAGAGGTCGTACCAACGTCCAATGACAGTAAATACTTCATCTTACAGCAGACCAAATTTCTTTGCGATTGTCTCGGGAGATTTCCGGGCTTTTACGATTTCTTTTAGCGCGTCCAAGAAACGTTCCGGTTCCTTGGCCTGCAGTACGTTTCGACCAAACACGATCCCGCGGGCACCAGCATTAACCGCGTCATATGCCAGTTGCAGCGCATCAATCTCGCGAGGGGTTTTTTTTGCACCCAGAGCTAACACGGGCACTGGTGTTGCTTTTGTGATCTCTTCAAAACGGGGGCCAGTATAAAAGGTCTTTACCAGGTCAGCCCCTAATTCAGCCGCCATGCGGCAGCCTATGTAAATATGATCCTGCAAATCTTCAGGTTTTGTGTCATCACCACCAGTTGGATAGACCTCGCCGATCATCGGTATGCCCAATGCCTTCTTCTGAGCAACACATTCAGCGAAGATTTCCACATTTTGAGCATCTTCCATTTCTTCTGGGTTTTTCAGAGTAAGGCTTCCGATCACCAGATCAGCTCCTTCCCGCACCGCTTCCTCCACACTCGTCATCATAACACTGTGAGAATGTTTGTACTTCCATTGAGCGGCATAGTTAGGCGCCCAGTTAAGGCGGATGATCAATCGCGGAGCATCCCTCTTATAAAACACATTCTGGCAATGAGCAGGCATTCCCGGACCCATAAGGATACCATCTGCGCCGGCAATAGAACCGACAACGCTTGGCAGGTCGATCATTCCCGGCAAGGGACCAAAATACAACCCGTGATCTACCGCCACGATTACGACATTTTCCGTCCCGTTGAAAAGTTTGGAAAACCTGATTTGTTCACCTGTACTGGCCATCCTTTTTACTCCTAATTACTAAAATTTATGAAAAAGTTTGATGATAGCAATTCTGGAGGGTAGTAATAAACCACCCTCCAGTGGTTCCGAAAATTATTGCGCGATCAGGTTCCAACCATCAGAGATCTTGGTCGCGGCTTCTGCAAGAGCTGCAAAATCCTTCGGAAATACTACTGAATCATATGCTTCAGTTGGGGGGAACTTGGCGAGTAATTCGTCAGGAATGACAACATTTTCGCGGATTGGATGAACAAAACCATTGGCATAAGCAAGCTGGCCCTCATCGGAATATTCCAGTTCGATGAGGAGTTTTGCCGCATTGGGATGCGGTGCCCCTGCGGTGATAAACTGGATATACAAACCGGCTACGGTCCCATCAGAGGGGATCACGGTGACCAGGTTCATCCCAAGAGATTCCTTCTTGCTCAATCCATCAAAGTCCCAGAAGAGGGAGATGGGGCATTCACCTTTTTCAATGGTTGAGGTGCTGGGGGCAACTGCGCGGAGTTGACCAGCATCGATCAACTGCTTGAAGTAATCTACTCCTGGCTGCGGATTCGTCTCATCGCCACCATTGGCATAAGCCGAGGCTAATACAACCATATTAGCCGTGGCCGATTCGCGGGGATCCTTCATGCAGATCGTATCTTTGTACTCAGGCTTTAACAAATCCTGCCAGGTTTGCGGAACATTTTCCACAATATCAGCATTGACTGTGAAGGCGATTGCACCCCAATATGCAGCAGCCCAACGGCCATCCGCATCCTTAGCATAATCAGGGATTTCATCCCAATAGGCATTCTTATAAGCTTGGGAAAGGCTTTCGTCGTTCACAACCTGGGCAAAGTTCAACCCGAGGTCGGTGATATCTGCAACAGGAGCACTGGCTTCTGCTCGTAACGCCGCCAGGATTTCACCGCTGGACATATCGGTATCTGCATGTGGAATGCCATACTTATCGGTATAAAGGGTCCACATACCGCCATAATTCACCCAATCATCTGGCAAACCGTATGAGACAATGGTACCTTCAGCCCTGGCATCCTCTTCCAGTTTTACCATTGGGTCAACGACAGGAACTTCAGTCGCAACTGGGACCGCGGTGACCACGGCGGCCACGGGGGCCTCTGTCGCAGGCGCCGCTGTAGGCGTAGACTTGGCACATGCCGCCAATAGCATACTGAATACAAGTAATGTACTTACGAGCAAGAAAATTTTTCGGGACATTTTTCCTCCTAAAAGATTGGTTGAAATTAATCTAGAGCCTTCCAAAATCAAGCTCTCTCGGTCTAAAGAATTTCTGCCAATCCACCTCCTTTCCAATCTATCAATCTTCTTTGCATTGATTGAATCCCCCTTACTGACCAGGACGACCTGCTATCCTTATCGAAGATTGAGAGTGATTGATGATAAGTAAATGTGACATCCGATCAAAGAACCATCCCTCCCGGGTTACCGGTGTCAATAACCGGGTGAGGACCTGATTGCCGGATTCAACTTGTACGGGTTCAAAGGTCAGTTTGAGCCGTTGAGTTCCTTTTTGATCAAATGTCTGATAATTTACTTCATAGGGCTGATAAGTAATCTCGCGTATGATAGTTGTTGACCGAAGCATGTGATCTGAATCACCCGGGGCAAGTTCTGGAATAGAAGCCATGGTATCGATAAAATGGGGGACATAATCAAAATAGCCGTCAGTGAACCAGCATTGATTGTAATAATCAGGCCGGTCAACCCCAACATGAACTGTTCCGTCCTCGTTTGCCATATATGACGCCCAATTTAGGGCCCGGATGGCCATCTCCCGATATGTCTCTTCTCCACTTTCCTCAAACCAATGAGCACATAAAGCTGCAAAACGTGCAGTATGGCTGCCCATGACATGGTAACAATATTTCTGCTCATGGATTGGAATAGCTGAAAAGAAAAGCGATGCACCTAGCGTCTCACGCACCCATTGGATCAAACCGGGCGCTGTTCTGCCAGGATCAGGATCCAAAGTAGGGTTTTGAATGAAGTATCTGGCAGTTTCTAGTGCAGTCAACTGATCGCGGTTGCCATTTTCTGGATCCAAACGAATGTCTTCAAAATATCCCTTCCAGATGTTGTTTTTCAACGGATATTGAATGAGCCAATTCATGACCTGATCGCGAGCAGAAGAAAATTCTAGTTTTCCCAAACGAATCAATTCATCAAAGAGGCGAACCAATTGGATCATGTCTGCTGTATATGCTTCAATTACCTTTCCATCCCTCACATCCACCCTGAAAGGCACTGGAGAGTGTTTCTCATCTCCCACAACAAGGTGTTTCACCAGTACACTGGCGCAATCAATACCTGCCTGCAAATATTTCTCTTCTCCAGTCATTTCATAAAAATCAACAAAGGCTCTCCCAACCTGTGCAACCTTATCTGGTTCTGTGGCGTATTCGCCATCGGCACGAGCACCAAAGTAATTTCCTGTTCCGGGATGAGCAGAAGCATATGGAGCGTTCCCCCATGCGAGATGCTCGAGAACACGATGGGCAATTAGACTGTCCAGCATGGAACGAACAATTTCAATATGGTCCTGGTCGCCAGAATACGGATAGTACTTTAGCAATGTCGTGACAGCCCACGCAAATTTTCCAGCGGGGTTGTCCGGCCAAATCGTAGGCCCCAGAGGGTCAGTCCAAAAACAGGAATAAAGGAGGTACCAGGGACGTCCGGTTTTCTTATCTACGGGGCAGTGTTTTATGAAATCCATTGCCAACCAAACCACCCGGTCATGGCTTGTCCATGGTTCAAGGCGTTCATCTTTATCCAGTATGATCTCGTGTGAATTAATATGATACATACAGGTCTCTACTTCTCTGCCATTACCTTGCAATATTCCGGGTTGAAACTCAGCCAGACGTGCTGATGGTAACTGAGAATGTTCCTGCCGGTGATGGTCACATCCGCTGTGATCATTTTGCCGCCAGCATTAATTCCCAAACGGGTGATGGCACCGTGGAAGGTAATAGTATCCACATCTCCTTCGACTACATTTACCATCGAATCGGTTGGTTTTTGATCAAAGACCTCAACATTTTCCGGTCTCACCAGGGCCACTACCTCGCTCCCAATAGAGAAGTTGTGTAAACCTGAAGTTTTAATTACCAAGTTGCCGGCTTTCACATTTTCAGAATCGGTTACGATTCCATGGAACTCATTAGCTGTGCCAATAAACGTCGCCACAAAGCGGGTATCCGGTTTTCGGTAGATTTCCTGAGGGGTACCAATTTGCTCGACCAACCCGTTGTTCATTACAACCACCATATCAGAGATGGATAACGCTTCTTCCTGGTCGTGGGTAACATAAACTGTCGTGATCCCCAAATCTGATTGAATTCGGCGAATTTCCCCCCGAAGTGCAACCCTGACTTCAGCATCCAATGCAGAAAGTGGTTCGTCTAAAAGAAGCACTCGCGGTTGGATAGCCAATGCTCGAGCAAGAGCAATACGCTGTTGCTGCCCACCCGAAAGCTGGTGTGGATACCGTTTGGCGGTGTTTTGCAACCGTACCAGGTCCAACACCTTTTCAGCTATGCTCGTCATCTCTTTTTTAGGCTTATGTTGCATCTTCAAACCAAACATAACGTTTTCCAGAATGGTCATGTTAGGAAACAGGGCATAAGATTGAAAAACCATACCGATTCCACGGCGATTGGGTGGTATTTTTGAAATATCCTCATCCGCTAATAAAATCGTCCCAGAATCAGGAATTTCAAACCCCCCGATCATTCGCAGTGTGGTTGTTTTTCCGCAACCCGATGGTCCTAAGAATGAGACCAACTGCCCTTTTTTGATAGAAAGATTAAAATCCTTCACTGCGACAACGTTTCCAAAGTTTTTTGAGATATCGGTTAGTTCTAGATATGTCATCATAAATATCCTTAGCGAGCACCAATGGATTCGCGCGAAACTTTGATCCCTTTTCCACTAGCCCAAAGGATTAACAAGGAAACGATCCAGGCAATCGTAAATGAGATCACAGACATGCCTGCCGCGATAGTTCCATCCTTACGGGTATATTCAACCAACAACATTGGAAAAGTCTTGAAGCCCGCTCCAACAATCAACCGGGCAAGCGTGAATTCGGCGAACACAGTCGCAAAGACCAACAAGCTCCCGCTAAGTATGCCCGGGAATATATTGGGAATGATTACACGCCAGAGCACATTAAATGTATTCGCTCCCAGGCTTTGAGCTGCCTCGGTCAGAGTGGGAATATCCACTGCTGCCAGGTTGTTTGAGACTGACCGATACATAAACGGCATTGTAAATACAACGGTTGCGGCAGTGAGAAGGAGTGGCGATCGGCTGATAGGTTGAAAGTTGTACACCTGCACCAACGCGAGCGCCAACACCACTCCAGGAATACCGAAAGGCAGGATCATCAGGAGGTCCAACAAGGGCTTCGCTGAATGCAGTTTTACATGAACCCAATATACTGTTGGTACCACTACAAAAAGAGAGACCAAAACCGAAGCCACTGATAATACAAGAGAGTTCTTTAGGGTGATAAAAAAATAGGGGTTTGTCGTAGCTTCCATGTACCCCTCAAGAGAGTACCCTTCCGGAAGGATAGTTCGGTCCCATCGAGTAGCAATAGAGAAAATATACGTGGCAATAATGGGCAGGATCATATAAAAAATGAATATACCAACAATAAAAATCTGGCCAGAAGAAGGTTTTGATTTTTTTAATGACCCCATCATTTACCCCCTTGTCCATTTTCTTGCGCGGCTGGTGGCTACCTGGTAAATGGCAATACAAGTCCCCATTATGAGTAGAGAAAGCACTGCCATAGCCTGTCCGATCCCTGGTTCATGCAGTACCTCACCGGTAATGGTGAAGCCAATTTGCAGTGTCACCAGTGATAGCTTGGAACCGGTTAATGTATATGCAGTGGCATAAGCACCAAATGCATTGGCAAACAAGAGCACAAACCCGGCTATAAGTGAAGGAGCCAGGATAGGTAAGCCGATGTTCCACCAGAATTGGTATGTGTTTGCTCCCAGGTTGGTGGCAGATTCGCGCCATTCTTTCTTAATCCCCCCAAAAGCCGGGATGATCAACAGAACCATCAGCGGAAGTTGGAAATACAGATATGCCAGGATTAACCCGGAAAGTGAGTAAACACTGAATTCAGGATATAACTTAATATCAAGGTATTTCAGGAAAAACTGGGTAATAAGACCGTTCGAACCTAAAACAATAATGAAGGCAAAGGCTAGCGGAGCCCCGGCAAAATTAGTCGTCACATCCGAAAGAGCGATCAAGGAATCTTGCACCCTTTTTGATGGCCAGCGAAAAACGCCATATCCCACAACCAGACCAATCGTGGTCCCCAGGAGGGCCGTTATGCCAGATAGCTTGATGCTATTCCAGAATGAGCGTAAATATAAAGGAGCAACTGCGCCCTGGTAATTTGCAGCTGTGAGTTCACCCGCCCTGGTAAACAAGCTGTCCCGTAGAAGCAGGAGGATCGGCACAATCTCAAATGCAAGGCAAAACAAGAGGAAAGGCAACAACCCCAACCAAGAGAGTACCCGATTGCGATTTTTACTAGATTGTCTCATTTTGTCTCTATATCATTGGATAGCAAGAGTATATATGATTTTGTTTCGTTTTGCAACCGTTTTTGTTATGTTTAATATCATTTGACTATTGTTTTAAGGTTTGATAGAATATATTTCATAACCTTCTATTTCACATCAACCAATGGGGCCAATTATGAGTATTCAGACTTCTTCGAAAGCGAAGATTGCTCCGGATGTCGAGAAGTTTATTCGACTTTGCCGTGAGTTAACAGGTGCAATCTTTCAACCCAAATCCACCATCCATATCAGCCGGGTGCCAGGTCGATTGGATTTAATGGGTGGCAATGACGATTACACAGGTGGACTGGTGTTTGAAACCACCATTAATGAAGCTACCTTTTTTGCCACTCAACCCCGTAAAGATGATCTTTTTGTACTGCAGAACCCTTCAGTAAGGTCGATAGGGTGGGAAGAGCGTATTGAATTCTCAATGAGTGATATTTCGCATTCAACGGGAGTGCGATCAATTGAAGAAATGCGAGAATGGATCAACCGCGATCCAAGACGATCCTGGTTCGCTACCTTGGTAGGCAATTTATATTACCTAAAAATGCAGCACCCGGAGATTGTCACCCATGGTTTGAATATGCTCATCGATTCGACCATTCCATTGGGGAAAGGAGTCAGTTCTTCGGCCGCATTGGAGGTCTCTGGCATGAAAGCTTGCGCTGCGGCCTATGGGATTGAAGTCAACGGAGTCGATCTTGCGATCCAGACCCAGTGGGTGGAAAATGCCATCGCACAATCTGCAAGCGGAGTTATGGACCAATTCGCGGTAGTGATGGGTGATGCTGATTCATTTACACCAATGCTCTGTCAACCTTGCATTCCATATCCGCTGGTGCGCCTCCCGCAAGGTCTAAAAATCTGGGGCATTGATTCGGGGGTACGCCATTCTGTAGCTGGAATCGAATATGAAGCTGCAAGGGCAGCAACCTTCATGGGGTACCAATTGATTTGCGAATTGGAGGGTTTGAATGTAATGCGTGACGATTCCGGAGTCCTTTCACGTTTTACCGATCCCAGGTGGGATGGATACCTGGCGAGGATACCCCCCAATCTTTTCCGCGAGAAATATGAAGATGCGCTTCCAATATCAGTCAAGGGAGATGGGTTCATAAAATCTCACCCGGTGCATTTCGACCCTTATACTCCTGTCCGGGCAGAAGTCGAATACCCGGTGCGCAACTGCACAAGATATGCCGTAGAGGAAAACCAGCGGGTATCCCTCTTCTTTGCGTTGCTGAATTCTACTTCTACGCCAGTTACAGACCGCACCCTTGAATTGCTGGGCGAACTTATGTATGGTGCCCATGTGGGATATTCAGATTGCGGGTTGGGATCACTGGAGACTGACCTGCTTGTTAGCCTGGTAAAAAATCTGGCCGGGCAGGATTTGTTCGGTGCTAAGATCACGGGCGGTGGCGCAGGCGGGACCGTGGCGATATTGGGTCGTGATACAGACCTGGCGCACAAAGCATTTACCAAAGTCGTTCATGATTATCAAACACAGACAGGGATCGAACCCTACATTTTTTCCGGATCCTCACAAGGTGCGGATGCATTTGGGATTTTAAGTATTTAATACCTCGATCTAATTTAGGTCGTCTTCTTTTACTTCACAGTTTGGTGCATTAAAGTGCAATTGGGGTGCAAACGAAGCGCCAAACAGTGGATTAAATCGTCTGGGAAGACAGATTCTCCCCATATATACGATACAGAACCAATGTTCTGCTTTTACAAATAAGGAGCAGCAGGGAAGGTTTCGAATCCAATTCAGCATATCCAATCAAGCCTAAATGAGGATAAACGAGAATCAGTGTCAATTACTTTGCTTCATCACCCCAACCATGGTTAGAAAGTTTGAATGGTAGAGCACTTAGTGCTGAAATTGAAAGAATTTCAGACATTATTCAAACAGGACACGAAAACGCAACATAATATGTGTGATAATGTTATGATTATTTATAATACAGCACATAAACGCTATAAAACAATTGACTTTACATAACAATATTGCTATGATAATACCGATTTGATTTGGAATGTTCGGAAGACGCCAAACTGCGATTTGTTATCTTTTCATTAAAAAGCTTGAGACTTATGAAAGTTACAATTCTTGGAGCTGGCACAGCAATTCCATCCTTAGATTATTCCCCTGCATCTATTCTGCTTCAATCTGGAACAGCTGACGCCCTCATCGACTTTGGTCCAGGTGCACTGCAGAAAGCAGCCCAGGCAGGGATAGATTACATTAATCTGGATACGGTTTTTCTTACGCACTTACATTCTGATCACACCTTGGACTTGATTACATTTTTACAGGCTAACGATTCAAACCCCACCGAAAAACGTACCACTCCTCTTCAGGTCTATGGTTGTGTTGGAACAAAAGCCTGGTATAAAAAATTGATGGAGGCATTCCCGGGGATTTCGCCTTCAACTTATTCATTCGCGATTGCCGAAATTAAGCAATATGTTTGGACATGGAGAGAATTACAGGTTTCCTCTATTTTAACCGGCCATACAGAAACCAGCTTAGCATATCGTTTCGAAGGAAATGAAGGTTCTTTTGTTTTCACAGGTGATGCAGTTCTCAGTAATGACTTGTTCGAGTTTTGCGCAAACGCTGATCTTTTAATTTGCGAGTGCTCTTTCCCGTCAGGGTGGGTCTCACAAGATCACATGACAGCAGATAAAGTAGGCTTACTTGCGAAGACCGCTGCAGTGAAGCATATTGCTGTCACGCACCAGTATTCTCCTGCGCTGGCAGTGGACATCTTTTCCCAAATTGCTGAATCCTATTCTGGAAAAATTACGATTGCGAAAGATGGCTCCTCATTTACAATCCAAAAGGGAATTAAATGACCACTAACTCCCTGATGTTAAGACCCCGACAAAAATTGTTTAAAATAATCTTTGCTTGGCTTGCGTTAACTCCGTTATTTATTTTCGGCATCAGCTTTCAGTTGATTCCAATGTTTACCTTACTAAAGTCCAGTTTGATAACAAAATCTGGGTTGACCTTTGAGTATTTTGCCAAAGCATTCACCCCTACCATCCTTAATTCATTCGGTAACTCGTTGAAGCTTTCGACTACGACTGCTTTTTTGGGGGTCGTCCTGGGATCGTTAGTTGCCATGGCGATTATTTCCTCGCCGAAGAAAGTTGTTCGGGATGCGTTAACGGCCTTGGCAGATGTGACGACGAACTTCGGGGGAGCGCCGTTAGCTTTTGCGTTTATCATAACGCTTGGATCAACCGGGGTGATCACGCTCATTCTCAAAGCGATTGGTGTGAATTTATACCCAGAGTTCCGAATCTATTCAATCACCGGGTTAACCATTGCTTACTTGTATTTCCAGATACCTTTAATGGTCCTTTTGATAGTTCCGTCGCTACTTGGACTTAAAAAGGAGTGGTGGGAGGCTGCCATCAACCTGGGCGCGAATACTTTTAAGTTCTGGTGGCATATCGGATTACCGATTTTGGGGCCTTCATTAATGAGTAGTTTTTTGCTTTTATTCGCAAACGCTTTTGGCGCCTATGCCACTGCTTGGACCTTAACCGGACCAGATGTGAACTTGGTAACAGTCCAGATCGCAGCCCTCATCCGCGGGGAAGTTCAACTTCAACCCGAGCTTGCAGACGCGCTGGCGGTAGTCTCTCTGTTGATCATGTCGTTTTGTGTCTTTGGTTACATCTGGCTATCCAGCAAAGCGAATAGAGGTCGCGCATGAGAATGAACCGCTTCTGGCGCACGACGACCATTGCCCTATTTCTGGCATTTATGATCATCCCGGTGGTTGCTACGCTAGCTTTTTCTCTCTCGACACGTTGGGATCGGTCCATTTTCCCTGAGGGCATGACTACAAAATGGTGGCAAACGGTGACAGAGCGGAGTGCATTCAAGTTGACACTCAAGAACTCACTGGTAGTTTCTACGGTTACCGCGCTTAGCCTGGGAGTATTGGTGACCCCAAGCGTTTATTGGGCGCATGTTCGCCTCCCCAAAAGTAAATCCGTTTTTGAGTTGATGTCAGCTTTTTCATTCGGGATTCCTGGGGTTGTGCTGGCGCTCTCTCTTCTTCGGTTTTACTCAAAGGTTCCGATTCCTTTGGTAAATACACCCAACATCCTTGTGGCAGCCTTCATGGTTTTGTGTTTTCCTTTCATGTACCGCCCTGTGGCAAACGCGTTGGATTCAATTGATGTGAAAGTATTAACCGAGGCTGCCCAAAGCCTGGGTTGTGGATGGTGGAACACTCTTTTTCGCGTCATCATCCCCAATATCATGCCGGGTGTGATCAGCGGCTGCCTTCTTGTTTTTTCCACTGTTTTTTCTGAGTTTACGCTCACTAACTTACTGGTTGGCTCACGGTTTAAGACTTTTCCGATCTACCTGGTGGAATTTACCCGATTCGATGGCCGGCAGGCAAGTGCGCTGGCTGTGATCAGTTTTGTGGTTGCTTGGGTTACTTCTCTGCTAATTATCTGGATCGCCGGCAGAAGAGGGAAACTTTTAGGCGGACCGGTTGGTGGACATTAATTGGCGATTGAAAAGGAGGCATCCAAGTAAATAATATCTACGAGCCGAAGTGTGATTGTTCAAGGTTCGTTCAACATTCTGAAGGAGGAGTTCTAATGAAAAAGTTTTTGTTCGTTGTTTTATCTGTTCTAATGGTGACAACCTTGCTAATGGGTTGTGCCCAACCCGCTACACCCACAGCAGCACCGGTTGAGCCTACCAAGGCGTCTGAAGCCACCACCCCCCCGGAACCTACCAAGGCCGAAATGGAATTGATCATAGAAGCCGCCATTACCGAAGGGCAGGTTGTCAGTTATGGTATGTCCGACGACTGGGTGAACTTGGGCAATATTTGGAAAGCTATTGAAGAAAAATACAGCATCGTCCACACCGACACCGATATGACAAGCGCGGAACAGATCACCCGGTTGCTGGCGGAAAAAGATGCCCCTGTGATGGATGTCGCAGACATCGGTTTTGATTTCCTCGGCACACTGGTTGAAAACGATCTTGCAATGGAGTATCGCAACACTTACTGGGACAAGATCCCAACCGAACGCAAAGACGCCAATGGAAAATGGGCTGTGGCTTATTGGGGTGCTATCGCTTTCCTGGTCAATAAAGACCTGGTTGCGAATCCACCCCAGACTTGGGATGATCTATTAAAACCCGAATACAATGACATGGTCTGCAGCCGGGATCCACGCATTTCATCCTATGCGACCGGAGCCGTTGTAGCGGCTGCCTACGCCAAGGGAGGCGGCGAGGATAATGTACAGCCCGGTTTGGATCTTTTCAAACAACTGCGCGACAGCAAGAACTGGCGTGAAGGTGTTGTGCTAAACGTCTCTTCGGTACAAAAAGGCGAATGCCCGATCTCTATCGTGTATGACTTCGATGGATTTGCCAAACGCGATGCGACTGGCTTGAACCTTGAAGTTATCATCCCGCAGGACGGAACATTTGGTATGCTGTTTGCTGAGTACATCAGTTCTGTTGCTCCACACCCCAATGCTGCCAAACTCGCTAACGATTTCCTGTTCTCGGATGAAGGTCAGATCATGCTGGCGACTGGTTATGCTCACCCGGGAAGAACCGACGTTGTTCTCCCTGTTGAAGTCGCAAGCAAACTACTTCCTGAATCTGCTTATCCGAATCTGCATTTCCCATCAACCCCTGAGAATTTCACCAAAGCCAAAGATGCCATTGTAACAGGTTGGGATAAGATCGTTGGTGGTCAATAGAACTTGTAACTGGATGGATAACACTGAGGCGGAGGAGATCTCCGCCTCTTGTTTTTATGTAATAAGATTTCTTGCACAACACTTTGTCAGCGATTCAATTACGCGACGACTTTTAAAATGCGACTGGAATTTCGCTAATAATCTAAAATGAGCCCCAAAAAAGAACTCGGAAAATTCCTGGTGCATGTGGTGGTGTTAGTACATCAGGCGCCCCGGCGCGGCTTGAACGTGCAACCTACTGATTCGAATTTACAGAAAAAGGTTGTGTAATCTAAAAATCTATCCGTTGGAATGATATTCTTGGGCTAAATAAAAATACCAAGGAATCAGCGCATGTTTAAACCAAAAACGCCCATTTCCGCGATCTCTGCGTCCCCGAACTGGGGTCGTGAGAGAGATGGGCGTCTGGATAACAGTAGCGGGGAGTGGATTCGAATATCATCCCCAATGGGGACCACTGACCTCCGGGTTATATCACACCCGCTAGGGTGCTCCGAAAGCACCCGGAGCGGTGTGAGCAAAAATCCTGAATCCGTGCCACCGGTACGCCCTGCACGAAATGCATGGGTTTGTGCAGATGGTCTTGCAAACCCTGGCACTGCCCGCCAGGGCAAGTGTCAGCCACACCGACGAACGCTGGTTGCGAAGCACCCTGGTGGTTCTTGCTTGCCCGGCACGCAGAAGTAGTTGATCGATGTTTGTATAGACGCCTCTTTTACCTGGGTTCGTCAAGTCCTTTTTGTTGATCATTATAGTAATCTTTCCAATTCAATTAGTTCAAATCCATTACCGAGTGAGAAGTGGGTACTCTGGTTATCCAATTCAACTGTGTTCGATAAATATTTATTTTCACATTCTTGAGCGTTCCGAATTTATATTAAACCTTTTATCGGCAAAACCACATCTATTTTCCATGAATCTAGAACAGCACTAAGATAGCGAGCCCTTTCTGTGAAAAATCTTCAAAAAACCACTTCCCCATTAATACCTCGCCTACAGAATTTTCCTGAAATCGATAAATCCTTTTTCTATATCAACCGAACTTAGCTGCACCCGAACCCGGTCTCCGACATCCAGACCTTCGAACCCATGAACCAACTTTCCTTCAACCGGAACAGTAAGCAGCCGGACCCATGTGCCTTTCTCGGATGCACCAGTGACAATCGAATCAAACTTTTGTCCGATTCTCGATTCGAGCAATAACGCTGCCGCTGATTTTTCGACCTGCCGTTCAACTTTGTTCGCAGCATCTTCTGCCTCGGTGCAATGCGCTGCCAAATCATTCAATTCCTCGATGCTATAAGGCGCCGATTGGTCCTGCAAGGCCGCTTTTAGCAAACGTTGTGTCAGCAAATCAGGATACCGACGATTTGGGGCTGTCGAATGGCCATAGTCCTTGACCGCCAGGCCAAAGTGACCCTGGACGTTCCCATCCGGAAGCTCTGCAATATATTCACCTGCGCCTAATAACTTGATCACAGCCAAAGAAAGGTCGGGAAAGCGCAGCGGATCCACGGCTTTTTGCTTGACGAGGAACTCTTCCAGCGCTTTTGAATTCGGAAGGTCTGGAAGGTTGTACTTGTGATCCGCTGCAATTTCGACAATCCGTTCCCATCGTTTTGGCGTGCGAACCACGCGGCGAATCGAGGGGAACTTCTTAGCCGAAAGGTAGCGAGCGGTCACACCATTGGCCGCAATCATAAAATCTTCAATAATCTCCTTCGCGCGGTTCTTTTCCTCAATTTCGAGTGCGTGAATTTGATCGCCGTCATATACTGGTCTGGCCTCAATGGTTTCCAGACTGAGGGCTCCATGCACATGGCGTAAATTTTTCAGCCTTTGTGCCGCCTGATCCTGCAGTTGTAGATTTTCGGCCAGACCTTGGACCGCAGTTATGGCTTCAGGGATATTCCCATTCTTTTCCAGCCAGGCCGCCACGCTGTTATAAGCAAGTTTTGCATGATTGCGCACCCAGGCTCGGTAAATATTCGAATCTTCCAGCGCACCATCAACGCCGACCAGCATTTCAACGACAATGGCCAGGCGATCCTCAGTAAAATTCAGGGAGGTAATGTCGGTAGAAACCTTTTCCGGTAGCATCGGAAATATCTCAGCCGCAGTGTAAACCGAGGTGGTGTTATTGCGCGCGTGTTGATCAATCGCTGAACCATTCACAATGGATGAGGCCACGTCTGCTATAGCAACAAAGATTTTTACTTTATTCGTGGAAGTTACCTCGGCAACGGTAAGTTGATCCAGGTCAAGTGAGTCATCGTTGTCGATGGAAGACCAGAGGAGGTGCCGCATATCCTGAATCCCATTGGGACCTTCGGCTGACTGGCTCTCTGGAACCACAGCTGCTTGAAGCCCGCTAAGCTCGGCAAGCGCTTCGGCGGAAAAATCCGGAAGCAAACCTCGCTCCAGCATTGCCCGATGGGCAATACTGGATAATATGGAACGATGGTTGTGATTATTTGTATTCATAGGTAGTACTCCTGACTCGACCTAAAAAAAATCACGCATTCATATAAGGCTTATATTACCTAATCGAATAGAAAATTCAAGGGATCTACCCCCAGGCTGTTGACCGGAAGGTAGATCCCTTTGGGGTTCCACAAGATAAAGCCATTCTCAGAGTCGACAGACTCGGTCTAAGCGTGGAAGGCTTAGATTACATTTAGAAGTTTCAATATGACCAGAATGATGGCGATAACGATCAAAGTGTGAATCCAACTGCCGGTCTTTGGGAAGTTAGGACTTATGTTGCGACCAAAAAAGCCGAGCAGCCACAGTATGATGAGAATGATGATGATCGTCCACATGAGATTTCTCCTATTGCTTGATCTGTTGAATAATCGAATGGTTACCACCTGGTCACGTGACCAGGTGGCAGTTGACCTAACGGTTCAGTAAAATGAATATCCCGGCAGCGATGGCCAGGAATGGCAGGATCACGCCCAAACCACTAAGCGCTGGGATAAGCCCAACCAGCCCCCAGATAATGAGCCAGATGGCCAGCAATACCATGCCGATGCTTCTCGTGAATCTTTTCATGGAAGGTCCCTTACCTTAGAAAGTGATCGCGAACTTTGGCTGCAATTTGGTGATCCGTCATCTTATCAACGGTTTCAATACCTACGATACGTCCTTCGAGGCCGTCACGTTTAAGGTGATTTTCGAGTTCGACCTTTGCCTCGCCAGGGCCAAATATCCAAATGGAATCAGCAGTACGAATAAAGGAGATAACGCCATCATAATATTTACCAAGATGGTCGCCAAACTGCCGGTCTCGCATATCCTCCGCAGTCGATCCTTTTGGAACATTGGGAGCCTTCGAACGCGTACCACTTGAAAATCGGACATGCTTCTCCATGTTCGATCTGATTTCGCGGGTCACATCGATTTCATTTTCAATGGTCACGATCACCGCTTTGCGATGGTCAATCCACAAACCCACTTCCCTTTTCATGAGGCTCTCCTTTGGTAATATCCTTTGCCTGGAAAGGCTGACTTCATTAGCATCCTTTATTTCTTAGCCCCCACAATGGGGAGTTCTTTGTTAGCTGCTTGCTTCAATCTCCGCACATGGGTGCGCTTTCCTTTGGATAATCGTTTAGTCTTGGTTTTGGTAATCTTGTCTGACATGGGTGTCAACTCCTAATCCTATATTTGAACGTGTAAGGCCGAGCTTGGCTCGTGGGTGGGTTGCCCGCCATCGAGCCTATGCCAGACCAGGTTGGGTTTTTTACTACCGGCTAATCACTGCTTGCAAAACTATTGTCATCAGGAAGCTCGGCCTCGACATACGAGCGCAGCATCCAGGCCATTTTTTCGTGTTGGTAGAGGATCGTCACCAGAAGGTGGTGTGTGACTTCGTCTCCAAACTCCTCTGAGCACTTTTTGGCATCATCGCGCAAGAAACGGATAGTGACCTCGTGGTCTGTCAAAAGCCCTTTTGTACTTGGAGTATCCCCAGACTGTGCATTCAGGTTGATATACTCGAAATATTCCTGCAGGCCGCCACTGGCAATCCCGCCCAGCTCCAGAATCCGCTCCGCAATTTTTTCAGAAATTTGGTTGAGCTGCTGATATTGGGAATCAAAAAAGATTCGCCTCTCAAAGAAACCTGTTCCCCTCACATGCCAATGAACATTACGGGTTTTTAAGGTTAGCAGCGTTTCTTTGGTAAGTGTATGGTTGAGGATTTTTAAAACCGCGTGGCGGTCATCGCTCTCCAACCCGATGTTCGGCTGGATGAGAACCTGCAAGTTCGGGTTACGACCGTCGTTTCTCTTGGTTCCCACGGAGCCTCCATCCAAACGAAAGTATTTGCTACATTTCCATGGTATGCGCAAGGAGCTATCTATGTCCCTAATTCAACCTATAAAATATCTATCAAAACCATCAACACCCCTGCCTCGCCCATCCCCTTGATTTGAGTGCCGAGTAAGATTTGCTAACCGCCATGCCAAGTTACCTGCATTGGGAGCTGTGATCATCTCAAAATCACCGCTAAGTCGGTAAAAGAATGACCTGACCCGCAATACCAGGGTCAGGTCATTTGGCATCTGGCTTATTTATTGGTCCTGGTAATTCTTGCTTTCAATCCACCAGAGCGTGGTTCGTCGACAAAACTACCTTGTAAGAATTCCAGCGCATTCGCAACCGCTCTGATCCTTTGTGGTTTATCACACGCTGGATTATCCAGCCGGCGTGATTGCAGGGTCCTCGTTGGCGAGAATCTCGTCCATCGGATCTTCGTAGAGGATCGAATTGCTGACCACAGCCTCGTCAGCATATGATTCGCCCACCGTGGTCTTGTAAGGGATCGTTGTGTCTATTGGCGCCGCGGGGACAATTGTCTCGTCCATCGGACCAACTGCAGCTACGGTACCACCCATCGGGATCTCCAGGTCAGGCGTTTCGAACAGCGGGATCTCAGCGAGAATGGTCTCGTTCAACGGGCCAACCGATGCAACGGTTCCGCCCATCGGCGTCTCATGCATCAGTGCCTCATCCACCGGGACATTGTCGGCAAAGGGATCAGATGTTACCACCGGGTTATTGGTATCTTTATCAGTTTCCTCAACAAATTCCGGGGTATTTACAGGGGATCTATATAATTGGTCATTCATCTTTATTTCTCCTTTACTGCGCCGGCTTCTGTCCCGAGGAGTTCTTCGAACAGCGACCGGTAATAAATCATTGCCTGCCTTAATTCTTCAGTATCAGCCTGGTGCTGCTCATTTTTGATCGCGATCTCACGCGCAGCGCGGTAATTACTTACTAAAGCAGGATAATTGACAGAGATATCGGCTGCCCGCTGCTCAAAATCTGAGACTGGATAGGCACGAATCTGCATAACTTCCATGATCAGGCGGTCGGCATTCCCAATTGCCTGGCCTGGTTCGTCGACAAATTTGGATTGGATAGCAGCCCAATTTTCCAGATAACGCTCACGTTCGGCAACTGTCAGAGGCTTAATATTCAAACCTTGAACATGTTTTTGCCGTTCATCCAGCTCCGTTCGAGCTTTCTTCTCGTTACCCAAAGTCTGCACAGTGTGATCGTATTCAGCTCCAAATTTACTTTGTAATCGTTGTGAATGTCGACGGCGTGCAAAAACTGGGCCTAAGAAAAAACCAACGATCACCACTATCACGACAGCGATAACGATCATTAATGTAGTATCCACGAAAGACCTCCTTGATTCTCGATGAAATACCTCTTTGCAATACTCACCGAACAAAGAGGATCTTCACTATTGACAACCTTACTATTACCATAGTATGAATTTTCGACTATCTTTGTCCCCAAAAATACCTATATTATTCCTATTAAAGTGGAAAAACACAAAATCTTTTTCTACCCAATAGATCATTGCGCGCTCATCAGCTGGCACCTGTTGCAATGAATTTCATGTCATCTCGCCGCGTTAAAACAAACCTTAGACGGGTTAAATTTCAACAACGGCATAGGACTTGCCAACGATCAGTAGCCCTATGCCATTCTGTGAATCTGAAAGTAAGCCGAAACTATGCGCTACGACCGGCCAGATTTATGTCTGTCCAGTTAATTGCGGGGTCCCGCGCTTCCTACCAAGCACAAAGGTCAACGCTAACCCAGCCAAAAATCCACCAATGTGCGCCATATAAGCCACGCCGCCCGTCTGAGCTGTATCAGCGATCGAACCAATGCCGCTAAACAACTGTAGAACGATCCAAAGCCCAATGACCACCAGTGCAGGCATAGGGATCACGCCTCTGCCCATCAGCACGTTGACTTTTCCCTTCGGGAACATCACAATGTATGCCCCGAGCACACCGGCGATCGCTCCAGATGCTCCCAAATTTGGCACATTCGACCCGGCGCTAAAAGCCAACTGTGCGAACATTGCCGCAATACCACACAGCAGGTAGAAGATGATGAACTTGAGGTGGCCGAAACGGTCTTCCACATTATCTCCAAAGATCCACAGGTACAGCATATTGCCACCGAGGTGGACCCAACCTGCGTGCATAAACATTGAAGTGAAGATCGTCAGAAAGTCACCCCCGGGATTCGCAAGAAAGCGGCTCGGAACAAAAGCCCATTTTTGGATAAATGCGTCCCCTCCACTTAATTCGACCAAGAAGATGAGGACGTTGATCACGATCAAGGCATACGTGACCAGTGGAACTGTTCTGCGAGCGCTATTGTCGTCACCAATTGGAAACATAAGGTTTTCCTCTTAAAGGTCACCACCCAGTTAATGGCCAGGTGGCAGATTGGTAGCAGGTAAGCGTGATGAGGTCGTCATCAAAGCAACCAATACCAATATTTATAAAAGGTCCGTTAACAGGTTGCGATAAATCAAATTCCCTGTTATTTATTACCGGTTTGTGAAATATCTTTCACAATTTCGGCAGTTTTTTCAGGCTGGTTCACGCGCGTCGCCACATCGGCCTGGGAAATAATTCCGAGAATCTTATTGTCCTCATTCACGATGGGAATACGGCGCAACTGATGCTCAGACATCTTATCCAACGCTCTTTGAATATCGTCTTCGGGTCGGCAGGTCACCAGCTTATAGGTCATGACCTCCTCTACTTGAACCGATTTGGGGTCCGATCCCTGGCCAACAATTTTCAAAGCCAGGTCACGATCCGTCACGATGCCGACCAATTTTCGCGTCTCGTCGTTTTCGATCACAGGTATCGAACCGATGTTTTCACGCTTCATCCATTGGGCCACTTTCATAACCGAGTCAGACGGCTGGCAGCAAATGGGATTTTTTGTCATTACGGTTTCACAAGTATGCATGGAAAACTCCTTTCAGGATAACGGGTAAACATTTCCGGAATTCATTGTAACCCAAACGTTGATTATATTGGTAAACGATTTTTTATTCGTTCAAACCGTCCTTGCAGACAACGATTGAAACGACAGGCGAAGGCTTGAGCTGAAGATTCAAGTACTAAGAAATTCGGGGTTCAGCGGGAGCCAGGGATTTTGTTACGGAAGGCAATGCTGTCCGGCTGAAGGTTTAAACCGGGAGAGGATCACGTTTGATGATGGCTAGATTGCGTCACTCACGCTTCACCTGACCCGGTTTTTCCGATCCTTCCCCAGAAAGTTAGATCACCCCAAGCAGCTTCAATATAACGAGGATGATCGCGATTACGACCAGGGTATGAACCCAATTACCAGTTTTCGGGAAGCCTGAAAACACTCTTCCGCCGAAAGCGCCGAGCAGCCACAAGACAAATAGAATTACGATGATAGTCCACATGAGATTTCTCCTTTTGATCGTTAGGTTGAAAATCAGATTGGTCACCTGCCGGGCGGCAGTTGACTTACGAGATGGAAATTAACCAAGATTATCGTCCGCGACGGATCAAGCGGACGATCGCAAGCAGAATGATGGCGCCCAGCAGGGTTACCAGCATGGTTGGAACGGTGATCGCGTCGTTGATTGTCCCGACACCGAACAGAGGACTAAGGAAGTAGCCAGCCAGGAAAGCGCCAACGACGGCCACAACAATGTTGATCAACAGGTTTGAGCGGTCATGCATGATTTCAGTCGCCACCCAGCCGATTACTGCAGCAACGATCAGGTAAATGATGAGATTCATTTTTTCTCCTTATGAATGTTTGAACCGAACAGATTACGGTGTGCGTTTTTGTTGATCCAACCTCCTTCTTGAGGGAGAAGAGGCCGGGGAAATTCCCGCGTATGTCACGAGGGAGAAGCGTATTTATACCCTTTGCACTTTGGAGGCATCCTGCCGACCTGGGTTTTTATCATTCATCCACTATTTTCCTTCCTGGCTTTCGCCGAGAGCTGGGTCGGACTCGATATGGGAACGAAGTCTCCAGGCCATCTTTTCGTGTTGTATAGGATATCCACCAGCAAGCAGTGTGTGGCTTCATCTCCATACTCCTCGAAGCACTTTTTGGCATCCTCACGGCAAGAAACGGATTGCGGCCTCATGGTCTGCCAGAAGGTCTTTAATATCAGGGGTATCCCCTGGTTGTTCTCCCAGCCTGGCATACTGGAGAAATTCCTGCAAGCTTCCAACGGCAATTCCGCCCAGCACTCCCACCCGCTCGGTGGTCATCGCTTTCAAACCCAATGTCCGCGGGATATCAACCTGTTTCTTCATGTTGATTAAATCGTTGCGATCGCGTCCCATGCAGAATCCTATCCCTTGCTGGTGGTTGACTACAAAACTATCTTATACAAAAAGTACTATCGATGTCCCCAATACAATCTAAAAAATATCTATAAAATGGAGGCATGAGCTGTTAGTTTTCCTTCGTGTGGTGTTAGCCAATCTCCACCTGGCGCTCGGTTGCGAGAAACTTATTTCGCTATTTTTTACCCTATTCTGGTCATCATATACCCGCTTACTATCATCCCAAGCAACCCCCAGGCACTGCCCAGAATGGCCCCTGCCAGAACATCTCGTGGGTAATGCGCCCCAACGTACATGCGAGTGATACCCACCAGCAGTGCAACCGTATACAGCACAAACACGATCCAGATGTTGGGGTGAAAATGCTGGGCGATCAGCGTCGCCAAGAAAAAAGCCTGACTGGTATGCCCGCTGGGGAAAGATCGTCCGATGGCTCGATTCCCGATGGTGCGCGTCTGGGTCAGCCGGAAAATTGGCCGCGATCGGTGTACCAGCAATTTTAAAAACTCGACCACCAGCCATAATGTCAATGTACCAAGCATGAACTCATAGGCTAAAAGGCGATTGCTGGTCAAAAACAAAACGATGCCAATCCCCAGGGCCGCTATTCCGCTGCCGATTTGGGTAAAACCCAACATCATTCGATCCAACCAGATCGGGCGCAACCCCCACAAATTAAAAATCAGGAAAGCCCAGGTATCCACCTTTTGACCGGCCGTCCAAACCAACGAGATCGCCAGCAAGCTGAAAACCAAAAGCATTATTGCCAGAATTTTATTGGATTGTAAACTAGCCCAAAAAAACAATCGTATGTAAGGCGGCAATAATGCGAGAAATACGAAGAGGCCGGCCGTCAGACCAACCAGACGAACAAAGGGTCGATGCTGACTACCCCATAGGGCTAATCGACTACAGACCCCGAGACCATTAACTTCGGGCAAGTGCTGCATCACCCGTTTGCTCCGCAAGGGCCTCGCCTGGCCCGACCATTATTGCCAGGACTCGCCGCCGCATTTCGATTCGTACCAGCCCTGCTCCTAAAGCGTTCCCATCCGCCATGACCGGCATGGCAGGGTGAGTGTCAATTTCCACTTTACGCACACGGAAGTGTTGGATGCGCTGGTCTTCCGGTTTACCAACGCCAACTCCCTGGAGAATGTAGCCCAGCAGATCCAACTTGGAAAGGTCGGCGAAGAACAATACATCCAATAATCCGTCTTTGAATGAGGCCGGGGAGCCAAGCTGATAATGGAAGCCGATGTAGGGCATGTTTGAAACCAGGACAACATGGCCCAGATTTTGGATCTCCTGTTTGTCATCCAATAACAGATGAATTTCGGCTGGGGGAGAAGCAGCCAGCGTTTTCAAGAAATCGCCAACCCGCGCCAGGTTGCCGTGCTGGATATCGTCTGCAGACGGGAAAAGATCCGATATCAACCCCACCGAGCAAGCTTCCAGGAATGGGGTGTTACTATTGCCGCAAGCAGCCATGCCAACGTCTACTTTGATACGCCTACCCGTTCGCAGGATGGCGATGGCAGCCGGGATATCCGAAGGAATCCCCAGGCTAAGGGCTGTATTGTTCTGCGTGCCAATAGGGATGATCCCCAGGGTGGCACGTGTTCCAGCCAGAGTTCTGGCCACGGCAGAAATGGTGCCGTCGCCGCCGCAAACCACGAACATGCGGATCCCTTGCGAGAGGGCAACCTGAACTACGCCTTGCAGGTCGCCGCCCGGTTCAACCAGGTAAGCTTCCGGTACCAAATTCCAGGTCTGCATCTCATGGATAACATCCACGATCTCGATCGGCGTTGTTCGGGCTGCACCTGCGCTGGGGTTGAAGATCAGCTTGGCGCGCATCCTACGTTTATTCGTAGTGCGAGGCGCATTATCTTGGTTCTCTTTCATATGATTGCATCCTTTGACCAAATATTCATCAGCCCCTGTTCGTGTTTTCGCCCGGAGCTAATTTTCATTCGTCTACTGGTTTTGGATCCTGCTTTTAATTGCTCAGCTTAAACTGCCCATCGGGCTCTTCCCGCTCAAGCCGGGGTGCAACATGCGGTGGTTACTCTGAAGGTTCAGCCGGCAGGGCCGCTTCTAGTATGGGTTCGGCCTTCACAATCAATTCAGCCAGCCGCTCCATACTGCTGGTCACCAACGGCGGCGGCGGTTCATCCATGGCCTCTATCGTAGTCCAGATGTGTTCTTGCCGTGATTTAAGGTCTGAAACCAGAGCAGCCGCCCCTGAAGCACGACGGTGACTGACCAGCCGGCTCCACAAGATTTGACATACTACCGATATTGGCGGCGTAAAAATGATGCCGATAATGCCAAAAGCGTCTGCCAGGGCAATCATCAAAATAATGGTTAGAATGGGATTGTCCCATTTGCGATTAAAAAGCCGCGGCCTGACCCACACAATCAGGGCAATCATGACGATGAGTGCATAGAGGGCAGTAAACAGGCTAAGTTGAACGCTGATCAACAACCCAACCAGGAGCGGAGGCAGGACCACCAGGGCAGCCCCAACGACGGGTAATAAACTTGCCAGGGCGCCAGCCAGCGCCAGGAGTGCCGGGTATGGAGACCCGAGCAGCCAGTAACCGAGGCCTAACAGCAGCCCAGCCAGGATGCTTTGGATTACCTGGCTGCGTATGTAGCCGCCGAGGTCAGGCTCGACTACCCGCCACACACCGCGCGCCTGTTTACGCTGGCCGGATGGCAGCAGCGAAAGCCAGAGTCGTTCAAAATGAACCTGGCTGATGCTCCAATAGATGCTCAAGAAAAGGATGATGACTGTGCCGCTCACAATCCCGCCGATACCCTGCATAAAACCAAGTAGAGTCGGCAGGACAAGCTGACCTTGATTACCGGTTACCGCCTGGAAAAGCATACTCGGCGGCGGCAGCCGCGAAATCAGGGATCGTTCGAATGTGGAGCCCTCAAGCCAAAGCGGCAACACCCATTCACCCTGAACCGACATAGACTGAGCTAACACCTGGATTTCATTGATGGCGCTTTGACTGGTTAGGACGAGTAAGAAGCCAAAACTGGCCAAGGCAACCAGGTACAGTAGTATCCAAGCGGCGCAGACCACAAATTTTCGTCCGGCCAGGCGGTTTGCCAATGGGCGCAGCGCCGCGGCAAGCATGAGCGAAATCAATACATAGATGACAACAATCCGTAATTGCCAGAACACCACCAGAGCCAGCAAAGTGGTCATAACCGCCGTGCCGTACCCTATCAATTGCTTTGTCATGTTGTACCTGAGGTCCTGTCCTGTGCCAGTAGTGCATCCAGGTCGGTAGTTATGGCCTCAATTTCATCCATCACATGATCAATTTGCTTGATCCTAAGGTCCGAACCTCCCTTATCGAGGCGCGCTTGTTTGCGCAAGTCCTGGGCCAGGTCCTGGGTTTCATACCGCAGACGGCTGGCATAATCACGATCGGACGAGATTTCTGGCTCCTGCTCTGCAGGATGAAAGACAAACCGATCGAGTAACAGCTGAATAATGGCCGCAGTGGGAATTGCCATGAGCGCGCCAGCAATACCGAACAAAGAGCTAAAAGCAAAAATCGCCAGCAATGAGACGAATGGATTGACCCCCACCGCCTTACGCATGACACGCGGCACGAGAAAAATACTTTCCGTCTGCTGGATAACCAGGGTGGCGACGACCACCCATATCAACTTGGATGGTGCAATGGATAGGGCAATTACCCCCGCAGGAATGGCGCCTAACAGCGGTCCAACCAATGGCACTGCCTCAAGCACCCCCGCCACGAGCGCCAGTACCAGGGCATTAGGCAAACCAATCAGTAGATAGGTAACCAGGGACAAGATGCCGATGACCAGACATAGGACACCTTGTCCGGCAATATAAAAACCGACCTTTTCTTCTATTGCCGAAATCAGTTCGCTAATGCTTTCGCGCCGGCTTTTTGGAACCAGTTGCAGCAATGATTGGATGGTTCGCGGTCCATCGAGCGTCCAGTGAAAGGCCAATAACAAGATCGTTGTAACCAGAAAGACGGCTTTAGCTGCCCCCGTGATGTAACCCACCGCTTGACCCGCAAAAATCAGCACCTGCTGACCTGTCTGCTCGATCGGCGCGAGACCTGGCAGTGCCGCTGGTAAGAACGTACTTAGTTGCACAATCAACTGATTGGGGGAATTCGTCATCCACTCGCGTAAGCTTTGGTAGTATCCTGGTACCGCGGCAGAGATCGTTGAACCCTGTTCGACAATGGACGGGAATACCAAAAGCACGAAGCCAACAATTAAGGCGAGCAGAAGAAGGTAAACAACCAGGACTCCCGCAATTCGTGGAAGCCCTCGCCGATTCAACCAGGTTACGACTGGTCTAATCACCGTGCCCAACACGATGGCAAAAAACAAGGCGAAAACGACCTGGTAAAACCGATAAAAAAGCCAGAAGCAGAAAGCAACTAGTACAAGGACAATCGTCGCCCACATGATGCGCCGAAACGTCCATTGATTGGTTGGTGATGGCGGATCGAGTGCCATGCTTTCCCTACGCCTTCAGTACATCTGGGGACGAGCTAGATCGGGTAAACGCAATCATTTTTCAAATGAACTGCAATGCCTATTTCCACCCATGTTCCGTGAAGCAACCCCCCCGGCATTCCATGTACCATTCGGTTAATACTTCCTCACGAATAATTTGGGAACTTTGCCCCACTATCGTTCCCAAATCAGCAGGTTAAGTGACAGGTGGAAACCATACTTCTTGAATACCTGTAATGCCAATTCTGATCAGGAAGATCAACCCTTTTTGGGCTTTTTCTTCCAATCTGAGGCAGGATTCAGACCGCCTTTACCGGAAGAGAGGGGTTGGGCTTCATCTGCTGCCACAATGGAAGATACGCGGCCATTGGTAGTGCCGCTGGTCATCGGTTTAGGTCTGGTCTGGCTTGGCTTGCGTTTGCTTACACCTTTACGTCCCATATTTAGCTCCTTAATCAAACAGTAAACAAATTAGATGGTAGATTTTGATTTGGTTCCTGACGGATATGGCCGCAGCATAGATTCTGACACGGTTCAACTTCCCAGAAGCTCAGCTCTTCCCAGAACTGCTATCCTTGCCAGTTATTGGTTTGTGCGTGAGCTTACGTTCTGCTTTGACCATCTTGCTGGCAAACCAGCCGACAACCGCTCCAGCCGAGAGCCACACAATGAAATTTATTAGATTCATTTTCGTCCTCCGTCTCCCGATCAATATGTGATCAAGGCATGCCATTCCGTATGTTTCACACTACCGGTTTTCTCAATTGTATTTTGACAAAACCGGTAGTGTGCTAAACCCACGATAGACCCGTGTCCGGTTATAAGGTGGTATCCGTTTTTTCAGTGACAGTTGTTTGACTATCAGTTGAGGGAGCCTGAGTAGTGGTCGTTCGCGTCTGGCTGATACCTTGTAGTGGTGTATGCTCAGCGACGACTGTCTGTCTGGTGCTCACAGGGCCGCTCGGGCGGTAGAAAAGCACATACGCGATTCGGGCCAGGACCCACCCGATCAACGCGTACACGATCATGGCAATCAAGGTGGATACTTCGAGCACCATGCCGCCAGCTGCCGGGGCACCCGTCAAACTGGCAAAAGGCGCCACGAAAAAGTCGGTCACGTTGTAAAGGAGCGATGCGAATGCGTTGGCTGCATTGACTCCGATCAACTTGAATATAAATCGCAACCCAAGTACACCTTCAAGCAAACCAACCAGCAGCCAGATCAATTGGGTGACTTTGAAAGTCGTGACCCGACCTTCACTTCCTTGTTCATGTGCTGTGGTTCTTACCTCTTTATAGTCTGTCATATCAGCCTCTTTTTATATTCTTCTTCAGCCTGCTGCCGGGTGTATCCGTACTTTTCCTGGAGCAGACCCATAAATTGATCGAGCTTACCGTTTACTTTTTCCAGGTCATCGTCGGTAAGTTTGCCCCACCAAACTTTTGCCTGGCCGCGTATTTGTTTCCACTTTCCTTCAAAAACATCGTCATTCATCTAGTTCTCCTTAAGAATGAAATAATTACTTATTCGGTCCTAACGAAGTTGCTGCCGTGCAGGTCTAATTAACATACCCAGCAAGAAACCAACAACCACGGTAATCGATAGCGCTACCCAGGGATATTTGGCAGCCTTTTTGCCGAAGCCGCCGGGAGCTTTGTCTGCAAGCTCCTGAACTTTTGTATTGTATTGGCTCAATCCGTGTCCAACATCCTTTTTCGCTGTCGCTGCAGCGTTGACCAAGGTATCCCGAGCGTCACCCGTAAGCTTTTCAAATTCTTTGCTCATTTGGGAGACGTTTTCATCCACCCATGTGGTCAGATCTACTTTGGCTTTGCCAGTGGCCTGGCTAACGTCGTTTTCAAATCTGCCAAACCGGGCTGCGCTATCTCCCGCCAGGGTGCTTACATCTTTAATTACATTGGCAGCATCCTGACAAATTTTGTTTTCTAATTGTCGATCATTCATCTTTTAAAACTCTTTTCTGGCTTTCGCCATGGATCTATACTGGCTCATCATTGGATGGGAACTCAGGGACAGGAACCTTTGGATAGAAATCGGATCTTACGTTTTAGTCTCGGCTTGCCTGGCTCACGAAAACAGTATCGCTGCGCGAACTGTATCCTGCCCAGTAAATTTTTCCATCCACCTTATATTCGCTCAGGGTTATCGACCGGCCAACTTCGCCAATATGCTCGACATAAACCGTTTTATAGTCCGGCACTCGCATGACCTTAACATTCCCTTCCACCGGTTCACTCTTTCGGCTGAACTGTTCCACAATCTGGGTGATCTGCTTTTCATTCATTAATACCTCCACATCAACTATCGTTTATCAAGTTAAATTCGAAAGGTCTACCGGTATGTGAGGCATTGCAACCAATTTTTCGTCGTGAACTGGTTCGATCTCGAGGTAGGAGCGCAGCATCCAGGCCATTTTTTCATGCAGACGCATAACACTCACGAGCAATTCGAAAGTGCCTTCGTCCTCATATTCCTCGGTGCATTTTTTGGCATCCTCGCGTAAAAAGCGGATAGCGGCTTCATGGTCAGCTAAAAGGTTCATGATTTTGGGGACGTTTCCAGGCTGTTCCTCTAAACGAGCGAAATTAATAAATTCCTGGAGGCTGCCAATGGCAATACCACCTAGCATTCGCACGCGTTCGGCAATCTCGTCTGAGATTTCATTCAGCTGTTTATATTGGGAGTCAAATAGGATGTGCAGTTCCAAGAAACCAACTCCACTCACATTCCAATGGGCGCTGCGAGTTTTTTGGGATAACACTATCTCGTTTGCCAGCGCGTTGTTGAGAATATCCACAACCGAATGGCGGACATCGCTATCCAGACCGATGTTCGGCTGGATCTCAACCTGTAAACTCGTTTTGTGGCCGTCGTTACGATTGTGTTCCATTTGGTTTCCTTTCATTAGATGGTTTAACGCCACAATACCATCTTATTTGAAAGGAGCTATCTACGTCCCTAATATGGCCTATATTATTTCTATTAAATTCTGTTCTGCATGGGTTGTTCTGTTGCGGAAAAGCCCCTTTTTAGGATGCAGGCTATGGTAATTACTGCCAGGAACAACTTTACCTGGCGCGATTATGGTTGATTATTCGATTGCCCTTCCTGACTGCGTGTCGCGAAAACGACCGTACGCTGATCGAACTGGCCGTTCGCGTAACTTCCAGCGCAAGTGATGAGTGTCAGGTGAGAGAGGCCGTCGGGCGCAGGCTGTGGACCTGTGCCTTCAATTGGCCCGATGCCAAAGATCTTTGTAAGGACCGCAGGTGTAGAAGAGTCCTGGATGGAGTAGACCTTAATTTGGTCGACGATGAAGCGAATATCCAGCGCAGGATTTTTGGCGCGGACGATGATTACGTCACCGGGATTAAGATCCTCTAAATTGGCAAAGATCTCAGGATTGCTAAGGAGATCGGTGACGTGTCCGGCAATTACAGCAGTACCTGACTCGCCGGGTATACCGCTGCCCCGATACCAAAAGGCAGTTTGCCAGACCGGATCGCCAATTGGACCTTTGGGCGCATCCATCACATTTTCGGCTGTGAGTCCAACTCCAAGCACGGGAGCACTGACATTGAGGACAGGAATCTGAAGCTCGAGCGGCACCTCCACTGGCCCTGCTCTCAGGTCAAGGCTCGAGTCATAAGAAGACCCCAGGATAGAGAGCGTAGGTGTCGTTCGAATTGTGGGTTGACCGGTTGGTTGAATTGTCCGTTGAATCGTCGGAGTAATCGTTGGCCGAACTGCCGGCTGGATGGATACCAACGGCAAGGTTAACGGGGGAGGCCAAGAATGCGCCTTCCCCGTTTCCTCGTTTCCGTTACCCGCAAGCAATATTGCACCGATCAGAAGGGCTGTAAGCCAACCGAGCGAGCTGCGGCGAGTGTAATACCTCATAGTTCTCGCTTAGAGTGCTTTATTTCTTCGCTTGGTTCGTCCGGCGCATTGCTCGAATGCTAACGATCAAAGCGGTCGCGCTGATACCACTGAGTACAACCAAACTCCAGGGGAAACCATCGTTCCGAATAGGCCCACCACCCGTGCTCGGTAATCCGGCGACAGCCGGTAAAAGCGTGGCAGTTGCCTCGGTAGTTTCTGAAGTAGCAGCGGGTGTTTCCGTAGGAGTGGTCGGCGCCGGCCTCACGCAGCTCGGTCCGGTTATGGTGTTGGTGTCCATCGTCACCGGTCCGCCGATTGCCAAGGCTCGACCGTCCAAACTAACGCCTGTGCCAAAAACGATGCCCGTACCCGCGATGATCGTTCCTACGAACGAACCGCTAACGAGGTTAGCCTGGGTGGCGACATGCCAAAATACGTCACAAGCCGCAGCCCCATTGATCAAGCTAACCGAACCGGCTGTTGTCAAGTCACTGGTCGTCCTGAAGATATAGACACCTTCGCCGTCCAGGGTAAGCACACCCCCGCCTAACGATCCGGCTCCCAGGTCATAGACTCCCGGGCCAACGACCAATGAATCGAGTGCGCCGAGGCTGCCGCCTGAATTGGCCTGCCCGGTTAGATTAAGGTCCGCGGCGCTGGCATCGGCCTGAGCTTGCTGTGCTACGGGATCAGTCTGGTGTACAGCTCCGCCAACGATGATGGACTCCAAGCCGGTGATCGAGGTCCCAGACCAAACCCCCAGATCTCCGGAGAGGTTGGTCGTGTTGGTGTTAGTCACGGCTGCGAATCCCAGGACCGAAAAACTGTTGGCCGCACCCAGTGAGGGCGCAGTAGCCGCAAGCGGGCGTGCAGATACATTCTGTGACAGGCCTGCCATTGAAAGGGTCAGAACCACGATGATCGAAATTGCCAGAACTATTCGTTTATGCATTTTATTCAGCCTCCTGCCAATTAAATCCATCCCAAGGATGGTAAAAGAGCAATCATTCCCCTCATGAGAAATTGGTTTGCACCAATATCATCCTATTCGAAGGAGGCTGTCTATGTCCCTAACACAACCTATAAAATATCTATTAAATATCCGACCCGAACGCAAGATAATCCATACTGAAGGGATTTAGTAAATTTTCTTCGAGTGCAAATCGTATCCCATTCCAGGGACGGTCTCGATTAGTGTGCCGTATTCCCCCATTTTTTTACGCAAGCGTCCTACATAAGTATGTAAATAGTGGTTTGATCCTCGATATTCTGAACCCCAAACTTCGGCAATCAGCTCGTCGTGTGTCACGATCGAGTCCAGGTGCCGCGCCAGTTCGGCCAGGATCGCATACTCGGTTTTGGTAAGGTGCAAATCGATCCCGGCAATGAAGACGCGGCGTTCATCCAGGTCGATCCGCAAATCACCAATCTCAATCCTGCTTTCGGATGTCTTGGCTGAGACGTATGACCGGCGCAGGAAAGCGCGTACCCGCGCCAATAATTCTTCCTGGCCGAATGGTTTGGTCACGTAATCATCCGCACCAGCATCGAGGGCGGCGACTTTGAGATCTTCTTCCAACCGGGCGCTTAGTATGATGATGGGTACATCCGAGCGCGCCCGGATCCAGGCGCAAATATCGACCCCCGAAAGCCCGGGAAGCATCAGGTCAAGCAGAACCAGGTCAACAGGTACTTCCTGAAATAGGGCCATTGCCTGGTGGCTGTCCGCCGCTTCACTGACCGTATAGCCACGTTTTGCCAGGTTGACCCGCGCTAATTTGCGGATACTTGGGTCATCTTCGACAATCAATATATTCCCCATGTACTTTATCCCCCCATTTCTGTATGTACTTCTTGGGTCTGTAAAGGAACGAGTGGGATCGTAAAGCAAATCGTCGCTCCTGGAGTAGCCTTTTTCTTAATCCAGATGCGACCGCCGTGGGCTTCGACCAGTCCTTTGCAAATCGCCAGCCCTAATCCAGCGCCTTGCGACATGCCGTATTCCTGGTTTATGCCCCGCCGAAACGCCTCAAATACTCTTTTGTGATCGGCCGGTAGAATACCGGGTCCTTGGTCGTTGATATCAATCTGCACGAAATCTCCCCGCACCTTGGCTGAGATGCTGATTTCAGTGCCTGTAGGAGCGTAGGTCGAAGCGTTACGGACCAGGTTAACGAGCACCTGACCGATCCGATTCGCGTCTGCAAAAACCGGAGGCAAGTTGGTAATTGGATGGATGGTTAAGGTATGCCCTTTTGTTAAGATATTTAATTGCGGTGAAGCATCTTCGATAATTTCATGAAGAGACCGGGGTTCCATTAATATCGGCAGCCTTCCCGCTTCCAGGCGAGAGAGATCCAGCAGGTGACCGATGAGTTCCTGAAGCCGGTCAGCTTCCTGCTTAATTGTCTGGATGAAATCACGCTGTTCATCCGGTTCCCAAACGACATCTTCGGCCAACATAGTGGTAGTAAATCCAATAATAGACGTTAAGGGGGTACGTAGCTCGTGCGAAATCATCGCAAGGAATTCGGTCTTTATCTCGTTGGCCCGCTCTGCCTCATGACGGGATTCTTCTTCTACCTTGAGCAGTTTGAGGTTATAAAGCGTTACGGCCGCCTGGTCAACAAGGATTTTAAGATGACGGAGTCCAATGTGGTCGAAAGGATGTTCTTGTTTGTAATAAACCAACAGACTCCCGAGCCAGTCTCCAACTGCAACCAGCGGAAAGATTGCCAGGGTTTGGATTTGTGCCTCCAACAAGGAATCACGCACCAGGCGTGTTAGGCGCGGGTCTGTTTTTATCCCAGTGATTACCACTGTCCGACTAGGGTTGAGTAGCTCCCATAGGGCGGGCTCTTCATACAGGCTAGACTCGCTCAACCAGGGTGAATGATTCGGGCTGGCCAACCAGGCGGCCATCAACTCCACCCCGCCGGTAGGTCCAACCTTGGGATCATCGAAAAAAAGCAGGGCAGCCCGATGGGCGGATCGCAGCTCGTGAGCAGACATTAAGGTTTTAAGCGCTGCTTCCGGTTTATGGGCCAGGCTCATCTTGCGGCTGAGGTCAAACTGTTCACGAGTGCGGTCCAGGGTTTTGCGCAGCGCCACCTCGACCTCTTTCTGGTCCGTGATATCCTGCGCGATACAAAACAAGAAGTCTGGCTCTCCGGCATCATCACGGATCAGGAAGGTACGCGCAAAAATCCAGCGTAAGATACCGTCCGGACGCAGAATCCGGTAAGCCTGAGTGAATGGTTTTTGGTCATTTAGCGGCCTGGCAACCATTACCTGCAATCGATCTTCCGGATGAACGCTTTCGATCAAGATCTTTGTGTCAGAATACAGGCTTTCGCAGGTACGGCCCCAGACCGTCTCAAATGCCGGGCTGACATAAAGAATACGCTCGGCGCTTTGATCGAAAACCCAGACCACCTGGTCTATTTTTTGTAAAATTTGTTTAAGAGACGGATAACCCTCAAACAACAGCTTCAGATCTATTTGAGATTTTTCATTCTCTACCATCTCATTTTTCCATGAGGTCAGATCTGTAACGGCTGAGGATATACCTGCCAACTCTTTGCGAATTTATTGAGAAATTAATAAGAGGGAACGTTGTCATCTTAACCTCCGCAGGGATAAATTTGGTGCAGTAGGTAGAGATGTTTTTTGACTGGACTTGTACATGATCTCGGAACAACCACGATAATTATATTATTATTTTGAGTAAATGAGTGTAAATTTGGTCCTGACCGGTCAAGGATAGCGAACGACGTGGAATTTGTAATTATCCTCAATCCGGGGTACGATGGAGTTATCGTCTAGATAGTAATTTACGAACTCTTGCACTGATTCTTTCAGATATTTCCAGTATGCGAGTATTTATAAAGTGGGAATACTCAATGAGGTAACGCTGATCATCCGATATTCGTGCAAGGATATGGGCTTGAAATGCACTTTTGTGGTCAAGGGAAAGACCCTGGAAGAGGTGACACGGCAGGCTTTGGATCATGTGCGAGAAAACCACGCAAATGAATTTAACAGGTTCAATTCACCGGAAGAGATCGAACAGATGAACAGGCGTTGACGCGAAATCAATAGACAAACATTTGATAGATATTTTATAGGTTCTAGCAGGGACATTGATAGTCATTTTTGGGTATGATAATTTAGGGGTAATTTTGCGAAAAGGGATGATCGAATGTCCGATTTTACTGGGAGAGTAGATGGCGGGTATCTCGCACGGCAAATAACGAGCGCTCTATTCAGCTTCTTTATTACTTGCATTCACATAGAACAGAGGTATTTTTATGTTTAACCGAATCCTGGTCCCACTGGACGGATCGACGCTTGCAGAGCGAGCGATACCTCACGCCGAACAGTTTGCACGCATCTTTGGATCCAGCATCATGCTCTTGCAGGTCCTCGATCCTACATCCTTTCACGAAAACCCCAGTGCTGTAGATCCATTGAGCTGGCAGATCCGCAAAGCCGAGGCTGATATGTATATGCAAGGGATTGCAGCCCGGATTCGTGCGGAGCTGCATGAAATTTCCGCTGACGCCGAAGGTGCACAAAAACCAGGTAAAGAGCCTATGCCAACAATAGTCGAATATTCGATTCGTGAAGGCAAGGCGGCGGAAAACATTGTTAACTTTGCCCATAGCGAAAATATTGACTTGTTGGTGATCAGCACGCACGGGTCAGGCGGATTGAGCCGCTGGAATATAAGCAGTGTGACCCAGAAGGTACTCAACCTGATTTATTTGCCAGTGCTCGTCGTCCGCGCTTATAGCCAGCTAACAACACCGGACGCCAGGGTTCACTATCGCCGCATTCTCCTACCGATCGACATTTCGCGCCGCGCAGAGTGTTCACTTTCCGCGGGAATTGCGCTGGCAGGTGGAGAAATATCCAGCGGATTTTTATCGGAAGAAAATAATCGTATGCTCCGTCGTACCGTGCCGGTTAACTCACCATCCCCAACCAAGCTCATCCTCACGGCGGTCATTAAGCCGCCTGAACTTCCCATCCCGGAACCCTACCCTGTTGAAATCGAACAACTCTCTCGCCAGTTGATGGATGTCAGCCGGCAGGCGGTTACCAATTACCTGAACGAAATGCAAGAACGTTTACCCGTTGAATGCGAAGGCTGCGTCCTTGAGAACGTCAGTGTATCTTCCGCCATTCAAGAGCTGGCCAGTCAGGAGGAGGATATCGACCTGGTGGTCCTGTGCGCTCACGGTTATACCGGGAAGTACGCCTGGCCTTACGGAAGTATCGCGCGAAATTACATAGAACATGGTACCAAACCCGTTCTGGTCATCCAGGATGTACCCCGTTCCCAGGTGCAGCCAACAGCTGCCGAGATTGCCGCTGAAAAATCTGGGGGGCGTTAAACATGGTGGAGGATAGTAGAAATCGGGGCTTGGAGCAGGCCGATGTTTCCACCTTGAATCCCTCCGTCACCAAAACAGAGCAAATCCGGGAACTAGTGAACACCCTGGTAAGCAGTTACCAGCAGGTTGGCGTTGAGGAACCAGGCCGAAGATCAAAATCCGTCTTGCCAGAACGCGACCTGGCTGGACATGACCTGGTTCTCTTTGAATCCTGGCTGGCAGAAGCTCATCGCTATTTCCGCGAAGCGTCCCAGCAAAAAGAACCCCTCACCTATGCCTCTGAGTGGGTGCTGGATAACTATTACATCATCCGGCAGGCGCTCCGGCAAATCAAAGAGGATTTGCCCGTCTCGTTTTACCGCCAGCTGCCCAGGCTGACGGGTGAACCGCTGAAAGGTTACCCACGCATTTATGCGATTGCACGGGCGGTCCTTGCGGATCAACATCTTTTGGTAGACCCGGTCGACTTGCAGACCATTCTTATCCAATTCCAGGAACGCGTCCTGTTGACGATGGGAGAGTTGTGGGCTTTGCCCATCTTCCTGCGCTATAGTCTGATTGAGTTCCTGGCGCACGAACTGGTTTTGACGATTCATCCACCCAAGCCACCCGATTTGCCACCATCTGTACCGCTGCTGTCGGGGATCGGTGATCCATTTTCGTCCAGCGAAACTGCTGCAGGGAGTACAGCAAACACTGATGGTGTCGCCAATATCATCCTCAGTCTGAGAACCATCTCCGAACAGGACTGGAGCGACTTCTTTGAATCGGTAAGCCGTCTGGAACGAACGCTGCGAAAAGACCCGGCCGGGATCTATTCCCGCATGGGCTTCAAGACCCGCGACCTATACCGGAAAGAGATCGAAAACCTCTCTCTGTCTACCGGGCGTAACGAGAACGAGTTGGCCGAGACCCTATTGGGTCTGGCGAATTCCAGCGCGGCGGAACATTCCAACTCCTCCCAGGAAGCTGCTGCCGCAGATCCGCCAGCCGATGCGGACACCTTGCCCGTAACGGTGGCACAGGCAGGCCTCCATACCGATCTCTTTCAGGAGGTTTCCGGCAGCCATATCGGCGCGTTTCTGTTTGGGAAAAGCCGATCTACTCTGGAACATCGAATTGGCTACCAACCTGACACGAAAACAACCCTCGCGCGTTGGGTGGCCCGCCACACCAGTGGCGTTTACCTTTCCAGTATCCTGCTGTTGACGATCCTGGTCCTGGTTCCTCTGATAAGCGCGGCTCAGATACCGAATTTATTCACTTCAGCATCTCTTCCGCCTGACGATTCTCTCTGGAGTATGGCCCGAACTGCTGAAAACGTCCCGCTGCAAGGGATCATCGGCATCGTGCTCGCTTTAGCTCTGCTGGCGCCGGTGTTGACGGTCACCACCAGTCTGGTCAACTGGCTGATCACGCTGGTGATCCGGCCGCGCATTCTGCCCAAACTGGATTTTAAAGCTGAAATCCCCGACCCCTTCCGGACTCTGGTGGTCATCCCAGCCATGATTTCCAAACGCAAAGATGTCGATTCGCTCGCTCACCAGCTCGAATTGCATTATCTCCGCAACCCGGAACCCGGCCTGACCTTTGCTCTCCTGACCGACTTCACCGATGCGGACAAAGAATCCTTGCCCGAGGACGATGGCCTGGTCAGCTATGCTCTATCGGCGATTGAAGCGTTGAACCTTAAGTACGGACCTCCGCCCCCAACTTACGATAGGGGTGGAAGTCCAGATAACGATGACGAAAACGATGCAAGTCTCTTTTATTTAATGCATCGTAAACGGTTGTGGAACCCTTCCGAAAGAAAGTGGATTGGCTGGGAGCGTAAGCGCGGCAAGCTGCACGAGTTAAACATGCTCCTGCGCGGCGGAACCAACCTGTCGTTCACCGCCTTCAGCGACGGTATCCATGCTGCGAGTGCAAGTAGTGGAGTGCTGCAGCACATTCGTTTCGTCATCACACTCGACACAGATACCATCCTGCCGCGCGGTGCAGCCTGCCGGCTGGCCGGGACGCTGGCTCACCCGCTCAATCGAGCTGTGTTCGATGAAAAAACCGGGCGGGTCGTTTCCGGCTACACCGTCTTGCAGCCGCGCATGGAAATTCACCCCAAAAGCTCGAATTACTCCTGGTTCACGCGCATCTTTGCAGGAGATGCCGGACTGGATCTGTATACCCTGGCCGTCTCGGATGCTTACCAGGATCTGTTCCAGGAAGGGAGCTACGTTGGCAAAGGAATTTACGACGTGGATTCCTTCATGCGCAGCGTGGATGGGCATATCCTGGAAAATACCGTCCTCAGTCACGACCTCCTTGAAGGATTGATGGGGCGCGCCGGGCTGGTCACCGATATCACCATGATCGAGGACTACCCGCAAAATTACCTCATTCAAGCCATGCGGCAGCGGCGCTGGATCCGTGGAGACTGGCAGCTCTTAACCTGGTTGTTCCAGCCCGGACGGTATGGGTTGTCTTTCTCAATGATCGATCGCTGGAAGATTTTCGACAACTTGCGCCGCGCCATGCTCGCGCCAACCCTCTTACTGATCTTCATCCTGGGCATGATATTCCTGCCCGGCCTGGCCGGTCTCTGGACAACAGTGGTTTTGCTATCTCTCGGCATCCCGCTATTAACCAGTTTGACGCGCAGTGCATTGCAAATCCTGGGAGGCGAGGTTCCGGGAGTTGCCCTGCGCCCCTTAGGTTGGAATCTCATTCGCTGTGTCCTGGCAGTAGCTTTTCTACCCTATGAAGCCTACATCTCCATCGATGCTGCGCTGACCACCCTCTATCGTTTATGGATCAGTCACCGGGACATGTTGCAATGGACGACAGCCGCACAAACGGCCCGGGTGTTCGGCGCGCAAGCCCGCCGAAATATTGCCTGGCAGAAAATGAGTTTGTCTGCTGGCCTGGCTTTGATTCTTACGACGGGGATGCTTGTCATTTCAGGCCTTAACGGCAGCGGTGTGGCGTTGATCTTTGCTTCGCCGGTGCTGCTGCTGTGGCTGCTCTCGCCCTTCATCGCCTGGTGGATTAATCGGCCGATCATCGAACAGGCAAATCCCTTGAACGAGGAACAGGTAAATCTCTTGCGGCGGGTTACCCGGCGAACCTGGGGTTTCTTCGAACGATTCGTCGGACCGGAGGATCACTGGCTGCCGCCCGACCACTTCCAGGAATCGCCCGTTGGTACGATTGCGCACCGCACTTCGCCAACCAACATCGGTTTATTGCTCACATCTACTCTGGCGGCTTATGACCTTGGCTATCTGGATCAGCTCGGGTTGGCTACCCGCCTGGACACCACAATGGAGACGCTCGACCAGCTTGAGCGCTACCGCGGGCATTTCCTGAATTGGTATGATACGCTGACCCTTAAACCGCTCCACCCGGGCTACATCTCTACGGTGGACAGCGGCAACCTGGCTGCCAGTCTTATTGTCACCGCCCAGGCATGTAAAACGATGCCTGCCGAACCTGCTTTCCGCTGGGATTTATGGCAGGGTTATCTTGATACCCTGTCAAACCTGACGGAACTGCTGACAGATATGAGCAAAACTGAGTTTGATCAGCAGGTTGAAGGAATTAACCAACAAATAACGGCGATGCACGCTGAAATTCTGGCGGTCCGCTCCCAACCCGAGCGCTGGTACCCGCTCTATCTGAAAGCCAGCGGGCCGTTCTGGCAAGACCTTTCCCGCCGCCTGATGGAACTGGTAATGGTCGGCCGCTCCGCCTTCGACCTTGCAACGCTTGGGAAGCTACAGGAAGTTGCAGCACAGACAGAGCGGCATCACCTAGCCGTGCAGCGTACGATCACTGAGCTGGTGCCCTGGATCCCCTTATTCGAGAATCCCCCGGAATGGTTCCAGCAGCCTCGATTTGTGAAGGCGATGGCTGCCCTGAGAACCTCATTACCCTACAACGTTGCGTTTGGGCAGGTTCGCGGTCACATCGCCGAAGCGAACCAGCAGATAGCCATCCTGAGCAGTCTATTAGCAGAAGCGGACCAAGCGGAGGATGGTGCAGCAAGACCTGATTCAGCGCCAGCTACTGCTGCGCGCGAGTGGCTTGATAATCTGATCCAGGCGCTCGCGCGCGCGGAGGCCAATGCGGGGTTGTTGGTGGAAAAATATGCACTCATCTTTGCACGCGCTGAGCAGTATGTCAACGAAATGGACTTCCGCTTTCTTTATCATTACCAACGGCGCGTCTTCCACATCGGCTTTAACCTCGTCACCGGCCAGCTCGACCAAAACTATTACGATCTTCTGGCCTCCGAGGCGCGGATTTCCTCAATCATCGCGATCGCCAAGGGAGATGTGCCGCAATCGCACTGGCTGCATCTTGGCCGGCCTGTAACCCGGGTGGGGAATGCATATGTCTTGCTCTCCTGGAGCGGAACCATGTTCGAATACCTGATGCCACCGCTTTTTTTGCGCTCCTACCCTGGAACGCTGCTGGCAGACAGCGCCAGAGGAGCGGTACTCCAACAGATTGCCTATGGTAGGGCAAAGGGTGTCCCCTGGGGGATCTCTGAGTCTGGTTTTTACCGATTCGACGCCAATCAAAATTACCAGTACCGAGCTTTTGGCGTGCCCGGACTGGGATTTAAACGTGGATTGGCAGACGACCTGGTAATTACCCCTTATGCCTCGCTCATCGCAATTGGTTTTGACCCTCACGCCGTGGTTCGAAATCTTACCAGCCTTATCAAACATAAAATGATCGGGTTATACGGCGTGTACGAATCGATTGATTTCACCACTGACCGCCTGCTTCTGGACGAATCGTCGGCAGTGGTCAGTGAATATATGTCTCATCACCAGGGCATGATCTTAATGGCAATGGCCAACTTCCTCAACCATGGCATCATGGTCCGACGAATGCACAGCGACCCGCACATCCAAAGCGTTGACCTGCTTTTACAGGAGCAGGTCCCCCATGCGGTTCCACCGCAAGATCCCTATGCCGAGGATGTTAAGGGGGTTCAACGCTTAACGGCTGGTCCGGAAGAAATCATTCCCTGGAGGGTGCCCGTACAAACTCCCATCCCTCAGGTAAACCTGCTTTCGAACGGCAGCTACAATGTGTTACTTTCCAACATGGGTGGTGGTTACAGCTCCTGGCGCGATATCGATCTGACCCGCTGGCGCCCAGACGGCGTATTGGACCCCTGGGGAACCTGGATTTACATCCAAGAAATGGGTGCTGATCCGCGAAATCAGGGCAAGCTGTGGTCCGCTGCACACCAACCCATTCCTGGCAGCCCGGCGGATATGCAGGTCACCTATTTCGCTCACATGGCTGTTTTTCGCCGTACGGAAAATGAGATCACCTCTACCATGGAAGTCACGGTAGCACCTGATGACCCGGTAGAGATCCGCCGGATTCACCTGCACAATAACATCGGAGACTCCCGCGACCTCCGGTTGACGTCTTATGGTGAGGTGATCCTCGCACCTCAATCTGCTGATGTCCGCCACCCGGCTTTCAATAAACTGTTTATCGAGAGCGAATTTGTTCCCGAACTTAACCTGCAAATCTTCAAACGCCGGCCGCGCTCCAGTCAGGAAACGACGATCTATATGGGGCATATGCTGGTGGTCGAAGGGAGCTATGCCGCTGCAAAGCATGAAGCAGACCGGGACAAATTCATTGGCAGGAACCAATCCTTACGCAATCCGACCGCCCTGACCGCGCCGCATAACTTGACGGGCACATCCGGCGCGACACTCGACCCAATCTTCGCGCTTGCGCAGGAGATTGGATTGGAACCACACGCCAGCGCGGATGTTGCCTACCTTACCTTCGCCGCAGAGAGCCGCGAAGCCATTCTTGCCCTGGCTAAACGGTATCGCAATTGGACTCTGATCGAACATTCTTTCCACCAGGCCAATATCGCTGCCCAGGCTTGGCTGGGTAAACAGAACATCACCACTGAGGTGTTTAAAAACGCCTTACAAGTTCTATCGGCGTTGATTTATTCATTCAAGGGCGTCCGCGCCGGTTCAGAAACGATCGCAGCCAACCGCCTTGGTCAGCCCGGCTTGTGGCGATTTGGCATCTCCGGGGATTACCCCATCCTGTTGGTCGAGTTGGACAACCCCAAACATATCGACCTGGCGCGTGAAACCCTGCTTCTGCACAAGTTCCTGCGCAGCCGCCGGTTTAATGTGGACGTGGTTATCATCAATCGCCAACCGACCGATTACGGCGCAGAGTTGAATAGCATGCTCTATCGCCTGGTCAGCAAAGTAAACGGTGAGGAGTGGCTGCACCAGCGCGGTGGAATCTTCATTCTTTACGGCGACCAGATGACGGTCGAGGAACATACCCTGCTCCAGACAGCTGCCTGTGTATTTCTCATCGGAGCTAATGGGCCTTTGGGAAATCAAATGCAAGGGTATTCCTATCCGGTGCACCATCTACCGGATGTCACACCAACCCGGCAGCTGGTAGATCCTGCGAATGCTGCCATTCCCCCACAGACCCTGCCGTTAGCGGACAAGGGCGAGTTGATGTTTTACAATGGCTATGGGGGTTTTAGCGCCGACGGTCGCGAATACATCATCGACTGGAAAGGACATGTCCGTCCGCCGGCCGCGACCTCCGGCAGTGCAGAAAATTTGCCACCCAAAAAGACCACACCTGCCCCCTGGGTGAATGTAATCGGCTATCCGGGATTTGGCTTTATGGTCAGCGAGGCTGGCAGCCAGTGCACCTGGGCATTGAACAGCGGCGAAAACCGCCTTACCCCCTGGTCAAACGACCCGGTACAGGATCCAACCGGTGAAGCGCTCTACTTGCGCGATGAAGAAACCGGCGAGGTCTGGACCCCTACACCGCTCCCGGCCGGCTCGGACCAGCCGTATCGGGTCACGCACGGGGCAGGTTATAGCGTCTTCGAGCACAACTCGCACGGCCTCCGGCAAAATCTCACGCTTTTCGCCAGCCCGGAAGATCCGGTCAAAATTATCTATCTCAAGGTAGAAAATACCTTGAGCCACACTCGCCGGATCACCGCGACTCAGTACGTCGAGTGGGTTTTAGGCACAACGCACGCCGCAAGTATGGCGTATATCATCCCGGAGTATGATTCAGCCCGGCAATGCCTCATGGCGACTAATCCGTACAGTCCCGAATTTGGAAATCGCGTCGCCTTCCTGATTGCCTCCAAAGCGGTGCATGGCCTGACTGCTGACCGTACGGAGTTCCTCGGGCGGGGCGGAACCCCTGCCTTCCCGGCGGCGCTCCACCGATTGGGACTGGAAACTCGCATTGCCCCCGGTGAAGATCCTTGCGCTGCGATGCAAATTCATCTTGATCTGCTTCCCGGTGCGACTGAAGAGATTTATTTCGTCCTCGGGCAGGGCATCGATAAAGAACACGCTCTTTCATTGGCCAACAAATACCATCGCCCAAGCAATGTTAGTGGGGCCTATAAACGCACTCAGGTGTTCTGGGACAAGTTACTTGGCGCTGTGCAGGTCCATACCCCCGAACCAGCGACCGACTTGATCCTGAACCGTTGGATGCTCTACCAGACGCTTTCCTGTCGCATCTGGGGCCGCACAGGTTTCTACCAATCCAGCGGCGCGTTTGGTTTCCGCGATCAACTTCAGGATGTTTTAGCCTTACTCCCCATTGACCCGGCGATTGCCCGCAGCCAGATTCTCATTGCTGCGCAGTACCAGTTTGTAGAAGGCGACGTGCTTCATTGGTGGCATCCGCCATCCGGTCGTGGAGTGCGCACGCGATTTTCTGATGATTTGTTGTGGCTGCCCTATGTCACTGCGCTGTATATTGAAGCGACTGGCGACGCCGGTCTTCTGGATGAAAAAGTTTCATTTTTGAACGCCCCGCTCCTTGCGGAAGGGGAAGACGAGCATTACGGCGAGTACTCCCCCACCGAGCAATCTTATTCACTGATGGAACACTGCCTGCGAGCCATCGAAAAAGGTTCCACCAAAGGCCGACACGGCTTGCCATTGATCGGGACCGGCGACTGGAATGACGGCCTGAACCGCGTCGGGGAAAAGGGACAAGGTGAGAGCGTCTGGTTGGCCTGGTTCCTTTGCGACGTCTTGAAACGCTTTGCCGCGATCTGCGAAAAGAGCGGGCATACCGAAACTGCACAACAGTACAGGTCCCGGGCGGAAGAATATGCAGCCGCCGTTGAACACTCCGCCTGGGATGGTGATTGGTACCGGCGCGCTTATTATGATGATGGAACGCCGCTCGGTTCCAGCCAAAATGTCGAAAGCCAGATCGATGCCATTGCCCAATCCTGGGCGATTCTCAGCGGGTCAGGCGACCCGCAACGCAGCCGGCAGGCCATGCAGTCAGTGATGGAACGCCTTGTACGCCCACAGGAGCGGTTGTCGTTGCTCTTTACGCCGCCCTTCGATCAGACCGAAAAAGACCCGGGCTACATCAAAGGTTACCTTCCGGGTACGCGCGAGAATGGGGGGCAGTACACGCATGCTGCCACCTGGACCGCCTGGGCGCTTGCCTGCCTGGGTGATGGAAATCAGGCATCAGCCCTCTTTGACCTGCTCAATCCAGTCTTTCAATCCAACAGCGAAGAAAAGGCTGCTGTTTACCGGGTTGAGCCGTATGTGGTTTGCGCGGATATTTACAGCCAGGCGCCCTATCTGCGCCGCGGCGGATGGACCTGGTATACGGGTTCAGCTGCCTGGATGTACCGTCTCGGGCTAGAGGCCATTCTCGGCTTCAAGAAAATTGGAGATACGCTGCACATTGACCCGGTCATTTCACCCGCCTGGGAAGGCTTTGGGATTCGTTATCAATTCGGAGAATCCGTGTACTCGATCCAGGTGGACAACCCCGAGCATGTTTCCCGACAGGTCCGGCAAATTTTGCTGGATGGGCAACCGCTGAATAATGGATCTATACCCCTGGTCGATGATCATCGCGAACATCGCGTCATTGTGACCATGGGAGGGTGAAGTAAGGAACGACCTGATATTGCTTAATCTGCAAATTGCTAGCAATACCGATATGGTTTTTTTTTACAATGAGGGGATGAAACCAACTCAAGAGAAAGCTATTCTTTGAGTAAACAGATTGATCAAAGTGTACCGCATGTATTGTCCATAAACACCCAATCCTGAGTGTATCGAAAGCAGTTGCGGTGAGTGGATTCGAACCGCAGATCACAAGTTCAAATCCTAAATCCGTGTAAATACGAATGGTTATGTAGAACAACTTAAAAGTCAATAAAGACTATTTTGCTTCAAAGTACGGTTTTGGGCCAAGATGATAATTGGTTGCAATGATTTTGCTTGAATGCCCTGTAGTTTTCCTTTCAGGGATGTCTGAAGCTTTGAAAACCTATCCATATTGGTATATTTTGTTAAAAACCTATGCAAATTGATAGATTGCATCTTATCCGTTGGAATGATATTCTCGGGCTAAATAAAAATACCAAGGTTTAGCGCATGTTTAAACCAAAAACGTCCATTTCCGCGATCTCTGCGTCCCCGAACTGGGGTCGTGAGAGGGATGGGCGTCTGGGTAATAGTAACGGGGAGTGGATTCGAATATCATCCCCGATGGGGACCACTGACTTCCGGGTTATATCACACCTGCTAGGGTGCTCCAAAAGCACCCGGGGCGGTGTGAGCAAAGATCCTGAATCCGTGCCACCGGTACGCCCTGCACGAAGTGCATGGGATTGTGCGGCGGGTTCTGCAATTGAGCCAAACCGACAAACGCTGGTTCTCGCTTGCCTAGCAAGTAGCGATAATGGATCGATGTGCGTATAGCATCCTCTTTACCAGGGTTCGTCAAGTTCCCTAAGGTAATTGGAAAACTATCAGTTCTGTTTTGCGTTATGCTCCCGATCTGGTTTCTCATCGCAACTGGTTGTAGATTCAAGACAGCGGCATGATGCGATGTTATTGAATTTACCAGAGATCGTGGAATAAAAATCCTAAATAAAAGGGAAGGTGTTCTCTTGCCGCGGCCCTGCCGCTGACGTTACCGCAGACGTGAACCACAGGAAGCTATTTTTGGTTTACCTAATTAAAGAAACAGTGTGTTCCCCCAAACCACCAGAGTTATAATTTTCGCAGTTCTGCCTGCAGCGCTGGTCGGCGCGAATAGGTGCTTTTCAACCCATCCAGGTATGACAACCATTCGGCTTTCCTACCGGAGGAAAGATAAGCCCGTTTCATCTTTGCCAACCAGCCTGCTGCGATAGCATAATATTTGCTCTGGGTTCTGGCGATTAACCCTTCTGCCTGTTTACGGCTAGCCTGGATGACCCAATCTGGGCGAAAGGGTAAAACTACATCTGCCACTTTTTCGATCAGGGAATAATTCCATTCACCGGCTTTGTCGGCGACACCAATTGCCTGATCCCTTTCCTCTTCAAAAAGAAAGACAT
>Ga0265292_1000361_pt1 | contig 70435 bp, 64 predicted proteins | sample Munlanlewell296A_FD_189080 | JGI IMG/M metagenome (GOLD analysis project Ga0265292, IMG submission 189080) | Leachate microbial communities from a municipal landfill in Southern Ontario, Canada - Leachate well 296A | ecosystem: Engineered > Solid waste > Landfill > Unclassified | place: Canada...
TGTTTGTTGAGTGGCTCGCGGGGCCGGCTGGGTGAACGCCCAGTCACCTGATCTGCGAAAGTTCGTCTGGTACCGTAGTTCTAGAATGGGGTGCAGCCTTGGACATCCATCACTGTCCCCCCCCCCACGGCGTGAGATGCGGGAGGGATGACATGCAGCTACTCGTCGTCGAAGAGCACCAGATCTTTGCCGACGCTCTGGGTGCCTTTCTCAACAGCCAGGACGACATGGAGGTCGTCGGCATCGCCCTTTCCACCGGCGACGCCCTGGATCTGGCCATCGAGCGCCGCCCCGACGTCATCACCACAAGCGATCGCTTGCCCGACGGCGATGGCCTCGACCTCGTGGCAATGCTTCGCGACAAACACAGCGAGGCACGCGTGATCATGGTGGGCAGCCCTGATGACGAAGAAGTCGTCGCAGCCGCGCTGGACGCGGGATGCGTCGGATTTGTCCCGAAGGCCGGTCGGCTGACAGACCTAGCCACGGCGGCACGAACAGCAATGGCAGGTCGAGTTGCAATCCCGTCGAAAGTCTTCGCTCGCGCGCTGAACACCCTGCAAAGCGAGCCCGGCCGGCAAGCCGCGAACCTAACTCCGCTGGAGCTCGAGATCTTGAAGCTGTTTCCCAAGGGACTACCGAACAGCGCGATTGGCGCAGAACTCGGCCTGAGCGAGCGAAGCATCCGGAATCACGTCGAGTCGATCCTGACGAAACTGGAAAGCCATTCGAAGCTCCAAGGCCTTGCGACGGCGATCCGGCGTGGAATCATTTTTCTGGTGCTCCCTTAAGCCGGCGCGCGCCCGCTTCCATCAGCTCTGGGGGGGTCGAAAAGATCGATCTTGTCCTCGAGATCCAAAGGTGTGCGGTTCGGAGTCCGCCGCGCCGAACTGTCGGAGTCAACGCGTCCGATTTCGAGGATTGGTTCGCGCTTGGCCCATTCCCGTCGGGGTGCTCGCGCCGCTGGTTCCCGGATGCGAGCACCTCGCGCAGTAGCACCGGTCTGCCTCCATCAGCCACCGAAAGCTCCGAGGCGACGAGGATGGCGGTCGCCTCCTCGACGAGCCCGAGTGGATACGGCTCCGCCTCTCCCCGGACTATCCCGAAGAAGCGTTCGAGCATGCTCCGGGCTCCGGCCTGCCGCTGCAGCTCGTCGATCTCTGCAGCGGCATACCCCAGACGAATTACGCGCATCTTCAACCAAGCCATTCATGCTGACCCCGCCGAACACGAACCCCGGTCGCCAAACCCCGGCGTATCCACGAAGCGGACAAAAAGTATAGGGGCGGCACTGGCGGGTCAATTCCCAGGGTTGCACAGGCGGAGCGCGCCTATCTCGACGGCAGGCCCAGGTCGGCGCGGATGGTGATTTCGGCCTCGGCCATTTCTTGCCGGCCTTCGGAGATCGCGGACTTCAACCGATCTCCGAGTCCTTGGAAGTACCCGGCGGCGTCGCGCGCGAGGTTCGGGGGCGCGAAGCGTTCCTTGGTTCGGTTCATCCAGCGCACCGCCTCGATGCCGATGACCACGCCGATGCCGATGCCGACGATCGCCCAGAACAGACGCCGCACGCTACTTCCCTTTGAACTTGCGCGTCGCGCGGCGCGCGCCTGCGGCGAACGCCAGCGCCTTGACCAACGGGTTCGTCACGACGGCCCGCACCGTGTCCGAGATCGTCTCGGCGTTCTCGGACACGCGCTGGACGTTTCCGAGGATCACGTCCACGCGCTCGAGTTCCTTGTTCACGCCGGCGACGGTGTGACTCGCTTCCTTTAGAAGCGGAACGGTCTCGGATGCGACACCGTCCACAAGGTTCTGCAGGCTTGTCACCACGCGGAACAGGTTCGAGATCACGACCGCTGCGATGAACAGCGCGAGCGCGCCCGAGGATGCCAGCGCGACGACGGCCCAGTCGCGCGCGGTCATGGCTGCGATCATGACTCCCTCTCCTCGTCCTGTTGCGTGGACTCCCGTCGCCAGCCCAACCGCTGCTCGGGCTTCCAGTAGCGACGACCCTCGAATCCCTCCGGCATATAGCGCTGCTCAGCGGCGCCTTCCGAAGGGTCGTGGGGGTATTTATACCCGGTGCCGTGCCCGAGGGTGCGCGCGCCGCGGTAACTCGCGTCGCGAAGGTGGGCCGGAACCGTGCCTTGGCCTCGCTCGGCGAGGTCTTTCTGTGCGGCGTTGATGGCGCGGATGACCGCGTTGGACTTGGGCGCCAGCGCGAGCGCCACGGCGGCGTGCGCGAGGTTCAACCGGACCTCGGGCAGCCCGACGAACTCGACGGCCTGCGCCGCTGCCATCGCGGTGTGAAGCGCCGTCGAATCGGCAATGCCGACGTCCTCGGAGGCGAAGATGACCATCCGGCGCGCGATGAAGCGCGCGTCGGCGCCGGCCTCGAGCATCCGAGCCAGCCATGCGAGCGCGGCGTCGGGGTCGGACCCGCGAAGGGATTTGATGAACGCGGAAACGGTGTCGTAGTGCTGATCGCCGGAGCGATCCCAGCGGATGATGCGCTCGCGCATCGCGTCGGTCACGTCGGTCGACTCGATCAATGCCGAGCCTCGCGCGGCGGCGTGCTCGGCGGCCGCTTCGAGCGCATTCAGCGCAATGCGAGCGTCCCCTTCGGCGCGCGCGGCAATGCTCGCAAGGACTTCTTCGCCGGCTTCGACCGCGGCGGCGAGTCCGCGCTCGGGATCGGCAAGCGCGCGCCCCAAGATCGCAACGAGGTCCGCGTCGGACAGCGGCTCCAATCGAAACAGCGTGCTTCGCGAAAGCAGCGGCCCGATCACGCTGAAGAACGGGTTCTCGGTGGTGGCTCCGATGAAGACGACCCATCCGGCTTCCACTCCCGGCAAGAGGGCGTCTTGCTGGGCCTTGTTGAACCGGTGAACCTCGTCCACGAACAAGACCGTGCGCCTGCCGGCGACCTCGAGGCGGCTGCGTCCTTCCTCTACAACACGACGCACGTCCGCAACACCGGCCACCACTGCCGACAGCGTTTCGAATGCAGCGTGCGTTGCCTGCGCGACCAGGATCGCGAGACTGGTCTTGCCGGTGCCCGCCGGACCAAACAGCAAGACCGAGTGCAAGCGATCTTGCTCGATCAAACCTCGCAGCACCGTTCCCGGTTCAAGAAGATGCCCTTGGCCGGCGAACTCCTCCAGCGTGCGCGGCCGCATGCGCGCGGCGAGGGGCGCGTCGGGTCCGGCATTCAAACCTCCCGCGCGCCCGCGCTCGCCGCCGAAGAGCGACGGACCTTGCGCAGGACGGCGGGGAGAACTCACGACGGCTGCTGCTTCAGGCCAAGGTCCTTCAACTGCCGCGCCTCGACGCCCGTGGGCGCGCCGGTCATGGGATCCCCGCCGGACTGCGTCTTCGGGAAGGCGATCACGTCGCGAATCGACTCCCGCCCGGACATGAGCATGGCCATGCGGTCGATGCCCATGGCGATTCCACCATGCGGGGGCGCGCCGTAACCGAACGCTTCGAGCAAGAAGTCGAACTCGGCCGGATCGCGCTTCAGCGCCTCCAGCACGCGCACCTGAACGTCGCGACGGTGGATACGAATGCTGCCGCCGCCGAGTTCAACACCGTTCAGCACCAAGTCGTAGGCGCGCGCCTTGGTGTTGCCGGGATCCTGGACCATCTGCTCGACCGGGCCCTGGGGCGACGTGAAGGGATGATGCACGCTCACCCATCGCTCGTCGTCGGGATCCCACTCGAACAGCGGCGGGTCGGTCATCCAAAGGAACTCCCAGCGACCCTCCGGGATCAGTCCACGATCCTGCGCGACCACAACGCGAAGCGCGCCCAAGACCGCGCGCGCAACGTCGGTCTTGTCGGCACACACCAAGGCCAGGTCGCCCGTGGTCAAACCCAGAGCCTGCACGAGTCGAGCAATCAACGCGTCGTCGACATGCTTGGCGAGCGGCGAGTCCAAGCCGTTCTCGGTCAGGCGGAACCACGCAAGGCCTTTTGCGCCGCGCTCGCGCGCGAGTTGCTCCAGGCGCCGCAACTCGTTGTGATGCATCGACGCACCGCCGGGAACCCCAATTGCGAGCATCGAGCCTTGCGGGTCCTCCAGAACCTTGCGGAAGATCCCGAGTCCTGTTCCTTCGAACACCGCGCCGACGTCGGCCAACTCCATGGCGAAGCGGACGTCCGGCTTGTCGCTGCCGTAGCGGCGCATGCACTCGTCGTAAGTCATGCGCGGGAACGGCGCCGAGACCTCGACACCCAGGACGTCGCGCCACAGCGACACCATGAGTTCTTCCATCAAGACCTGGATGTCGGATTCCTCGACGAAGGACATCTCGAGGTCGAGTTGCGTGAACTCGGGCTGGCGATCGGCGCGCAAGTCCTCGTCGCGCCAGCAACGCGCGATCTGGTAATAGCGCTCCAGGCCCGACACCATCAGCAACTGCTTGAACAACTGCGGCGACTGCGGCAGCGCGTAGAACGTTCCGGGCTGCAGGCGCGAAGGCACGAGGAAGTCGCGCGCGCCCTCAGGCGTCGAGCGCGTGAGCGTCGGAGTTTCGATGTCGATGAACCCGCGTCCGTCGAGGAATGTGCGGATGCCGCGTGTCAACGCATGGCGCAAGCGAATCGCGCCTTGCATCTCGGGACGCCGCAGATCCAGGTAGCGATACTTCAGGCGCGTTCCTTCGTCCACCTCGACGCCGTCTTCGATCACGAACGGCGGGGTCGCGGACGGCGACAGGACCGTCAAGGCGCGCGCGCGCACCTCAACGTCGCCGGTCTCCAAGCGTTCGTTTTCGGTGCCCGGGCGGCGCGCGGCGACCTCGCCGGAAATCTGCACGCAGAACTCGCGCTGCACTTCCAGCGCAGCCTCATACGCCTCGGCCGACTCGTCGGGATGCACGACGACCTGCACGGTGCCGCTCGCATCACGAAGGTCGAGGAAGATGACTTTCCCATGGTCCCGCCGATGGTGGACCCATCCGGCAAGCGTCACCTGCGCGCCGGCGTCCGCCGCGCGCAACGTCCCGCACTCGCGGGTTCGCATCATTTCGTTTGCTCCTTCAGCCATGCGGGCACGTCCAGCAGCGGCACCGCCGTTTGTTCTCCCGACACCATGTCGCGAAGCGTGGCGTTGCCGTCCGCCAATTCCTTCGCACCGATCAGCACCGCGTAGCGCGCGCCGATCCGGTCGGCGTGCTTCAACTGCGCCTTCAGTCCGCGCGCCATGTATGCGAAGTCGGCGCCGAGGCCTGCGCGGCGCGCGGCCGACACCAGCACGAGTCCCGCAGTACGTTCGGACTCGCCCAACGCGATCACATAGCAGTCAAGGCGCGGCGGCTCGGGCAACGCGCCGGCGGCTTCGGCCGCGAGCAGCACGCGCTCGATTCCCGAACCGAAACCGATGCCCGGCATCGGCGGTCCACCGATCATCTCGCTGAGCAAGTCGTAGCGCCCGCCGCCCAGCACGGTGCTTTGCGCAGCCTCCAGCACATCGGCCTGAAACTCGAACGCGGTGCGCGTGTAGTAGTCGAGTCCTCGAACCATGCGCGCGTCGATGGTGAACTCAATGCCCGCATCGCGAAGGTGGCCCTGTACGGCCTCGAAGTGCGCGCGGCACTCGTCGCAAAGGTCCTCGTCGATTGTCGGAGCATCCGCGAGGATCTGTTGATCGCGCTCCACCTTGCAGTCGAACACTCGCAACGGATTCGTAGTCATGCGGCGGCCGCAGTCCGCATCCAACTCGTCGCGGTGCTGCTCCAAGAACGCGCGCAACTTCGGCAGATAGTCCCCGCGGCATCCGGGGTGGCCAATGCTGTTCAACAGCAGGCGCGTTCCGGTGACGCCGGCGGCATCGAGCAACTCCTTGCCGAGCGCGATCACCTCCGCGTCGATCGCCGGATCGTCGGACCCGATGGCCTCGATCCCCAACTGGTGGTGCTGGCGATACCGGCCCTTTTGCGGACGGTCGTAGCGGAACATCGCCGCGCTGTACCAAAGCTTGATCGGCAACCCGGCGTCCCACAGGTGGTTGCTGATGACCGCGCGCATCACCGCCGCGGTCCCCTCCGGACGCAAAGTCAGTGAGTTCCCGCTGCGATCCTCGAAGGTGTACATCTCTTTGTTCACGATGTCGGAGGACTCCCCCACGCCGCGCACAAACAGCGCGGTGTCCTCGAACATCGGCGTGATGACCCTGGAGTACCCCGCGCGCCCGAAGATCTGCGCACCGCGACGCTCGTGCGCCTCGAACTGCTCGGAAAGCGGCGGCAGGATGTCCTGTGTTCCGCGTGGTGGTTGAATCTCGTTCGCCACGTCTACATCCCCAGCATGTCGTTGAGTTCGCCGCGCGCGTCGGCGAGCACGAACGGGTTGTGCCGGCGTTCAACGCCGACCGAAGTCGCCGGACCGTGCCCCGACAGAATCGCAACGTCGTCATCGAGTGACATCACCGCGCGCCGGATCGAGTCCATCAGCTCCGGGAGAGACCCGCCGGGAAAGTCCGTGCGCCCGATCGAGCCCTGGAAGATCAGGTCGCCGGTCATGACCAAACCGTCGGCAACGAACACGCAGTGTCCGGGCGTGTGGCCCGGAGTGTGGCGCACCTGAAGTCGCAGCCCGCCGAAGTTCAACTCGTCGGCATCGGCCAAGTCACGGATATCGGCAGGTGCTTCGATCTTGAAGTCCCCGAACCCCATCGCGCCCAGCGCCGCAGCAGGATCGTCCATCAGGTAGCGGTCGGCCGGGTGGATGAACGCGGGAACACCGGCGGCGTCGCACACTTCCTTGGCCGACCAGATGTGATCCACGTGCCCGTGGGTGAGCAAGACGGCTTCCAGCCGGAGCCCGTGCTCGGCGAGGCGCTCGGCGACGGTACCGGCGGCATCCTGGCCGGGATCCACGACGACGGCGCTCTGTCCGGCGGCAGCGGCCAGAACATAGGTGTTGGACTGGAAAACCCCTGAGGTGAAGCCCTCTACGATCATCGCGGGGCATCCTACCAGCGGCCCAAAGACCCGACGTGCGCCTTTTGCTCTGCGCTAAAACCGCTTCTCGGAGTCGAGCAAGATGGTGACCGGACCGTCGTTCACCAGTTCGACTTCCATGTGCGCGCGAAACCGGCCCTCGCAGGTTGGTATCCCATGACCGCGCAACGCCTCGACGAACTGCCGGTACAACGGTTCGGCGACTTCGGGGGGTGCAGCGTCGACGTAACTGGGCCGGCGTCCGCGGCGAACGTCTCCCAAGAGTGTGAACTGCGAGACCGCCAGCACTTCTCCACCTGCCTCGGCGAGGGAAAGGTTCATGGTCCCCTCGTCGTCCGGAAACACTCGCAGGCCCACGACCTTCCCGGCGAGCCACACGGCGTCCTGGGCCAAGTCGCGCACGGTCACGCCGACGAGCACCACCAATCCACGACCGATGGATGAAACCTCGGAACCGTCCACCCGCAGCGACGCGCGAGACGCGCGCTGAACGACTGCTCGCACTACCCGTTCTTTCCGTGGCCGGGCACGATGCGCTCTGCGTCGTAGACGGCGTCCACTCGCTTGATCTGGTGAAGGATGTGAGCAAGGTGCTGAGGGTCGGCAAGTTCGACGTTGAACCGCAACGCCGCGGTGCGCGTGCGTGGGTCGGTGTGGCTCGACGACCCGAGGATGTTCACTCCCATCTCACTGATGGCAGTAGTGACGTCGCGCAGCAACTTCGTACGGTCCAGCGCCTGCACCAAGATGCCGACTGTGAACGCGCCCTTTCGGGCGGCGTCCCAGCGAACATCGATGGCGCGCTCTGCCTGCTCGCCGAGGGCCCCCGCGTTCGGGCAGTCCGCCCGGTGTACCGAAACGCCCCGGCCCCGTGTGACGAAGCCGATGATCTTGTCCTGCGGGACCGGAGTGCAGCACCGCGCAAGACGCACCAAAACGTCGCTCACTCCTTCCACGACCACGCCATGCTCGGACGGCGCGCGCATCCGCACGGGTCGCGACGGCGCCGGCATAATGTCTTCGTCGTCGGACACTTCGTGCTCGAGTCGCTGCACGACAACAAAGGCGGAGATGTGCCCCTCTCCAATCGCCGCTTCCATCGCCTCGACCGACGCGAAGTGCAGGGCGCCGGCAACCGAACCGAGCGCGCCTGAGGAAAGCGTTCCCTGCACCGGGAGGCTCGCCTTTCGCAACGCGCGCATCAGGTCGTCGCGGCCCTTTTCGATCGCGTCTTCGCGTCGCTCCCGCGTAAACCACGCGCGGATCTTGTTGCGCGCGCGCGAAGTCGCCACGACCTGCAGCCAGTCCTGAGACGGTGCCGCATCCGGCGACTTCGACGTGATGATCTCGACGGAGTCGCCCGAACGCAGTCCGGTCGTCAACGGAACGAGCTTGCCGTTGATCCTGGCTCCCGCGCACCGATGACCCACTTCTGTATGGACGGCGTAAGCGAAGTCGATCGGGGTCGCGCCTGCGGGAAACGCGCGCACATCGCCCTTGGGCGTAAAGACGAAGACTTCGTCTTGATACAAATCGATGCGCAGACTCTCCATGAACTCGCCGGGATCAGCCAGTTCCTTCTGCGAGTCAAGCATCTGCCCGAGCCACGACAGATCCGTGTCGTCGGCACCCTTTCCGTCCTTGTACTTCCAGTGCGCGGCGATGCCGTACTCCGCCGTTCGATGCATCGACTCGGTCCGGATCTGTATCTCCAGCGGCCGTCCGCCGGGGCCCGCGACCGTCGTGTGTAAAGACCGATACATGTTGAACTTGGGCATCGCCACGTAGTCCTTGAAGCGGCCCGGCACCGGCTTCCACAGTGCGTGGCTGATTCCAAGTACCCCGTAACAATCCTTGAGGGACTCGGTGATAACGCGCAGGCCCACCAAGTCGTAGATGTCGGCGAACTCCCTGCCGCGGATCACCATCTTCTGGTAGATCGACCAGTAGTGCTTAGGTCGCCCACTGATGGTCGCCTTGACCTTGGTCTCACGCAAAGCGGACGACAGGTCCTCGATAACCTTCACCACCAACTTCTCGCGCTCGGGTTGACGCTCCTCCACCATCCGCACGATCTCTTCGAACTGCTTCGGGTGCAGCGTCGCGAACGCGAGGTCTTCCAATTGCCACTTAATTTGGTGGATCCCCAACCGGTGCGCCAGCGGCGCGTAGATCTCCAGCGTCTCGCGAGCTTTCAGTTCCTGCGTCTCGCGGGCAAGATGGCCGATCGTGCGCATGTTGTGGAGGCGGTCGGCCAGCTTGATCAGCAGAACACGAATGTCTCGGGCCATCGCGATGATCATCTTGCGCAAGGTCTCAGCCTGGTGCGCCTCGCGGGACCGGAACGTGATCTTGTCGAGTTTGGTGACCCCGTCGATGATCGCCGCCGTCTCTTCACCGAACTCGGCAGCGATATCCTTGAGAGTGAGCGGCGTGTCCTCTACAACGTCGTGCAGCAACGCACACACGATCGTCGCGGTGTCCAAGTTCATATCCGCGAGGATCAGTGCGACCTCAAGCGGATGATCGATGAACTGCTCACCCGAAGCCCGATACTGATTGCGGTGAGACTCGGAGGCGTAGTGGTAGGCACGTTCGATGAGCTTCAGGTCTGCTTTCGGGTTCCCGGTGCGCACCGCCTGGAGTAGTTTCTGCAAGCGCATGTCGAGAGCCTCGCCGTCCGCAGGACGCAGGCGCGCGAGCACTCCCTTGCGCCGCCCTTCCGGCGGTGCGCCTGCCGGGGTCTCCATGTCCCTAGTGTAGCGGGGCCCGTGCGGCCCTACCGCCGCCTAAAACCGCAGAAGCGACAGCAGGTCGTATTCGGCCAGACGGTCCCGGCCGCGCAACGCTTCGAGTTCAATAACGAACGCGATGCGCACAACCTTGCCCCCGAGCCGCTCGACCAGTCGAGCCGTGGCCAAGGCAGTTCCGCCCGTTGCCAGCACGTCATCCACGATCGCGACCCGTTCTCCGGGCTGAATCGCATCACTGTGGATCTCGAGCGTCTCCTCGCCGTACTCCAGCGAGTAGTTCTCCGCCTCGGTGTGCCACGGCAGCTTGCCCTGCTTGCGAACCGGGACGAACCCGGCGGCTAGGTGATAGGCCACCGGCGCCGCCACAATGAACCCGCGCGCCTCGATGCCGACTACCTTGTCGAGACTTCCGCGCCCGAACCCCACCGAGATCTCGTCGATCACCGTTGAGAGCGTGACGTGGTCCCCCATGAGTGGGGTGATGTCGCGGAACATGATCCCGGGCTTCGGGAAGTCCGGGATGTCCCGGACCCGCCGCGCAAGAAGGCGCTCGGTCCGCGCACTTCGGTCGGTCACCGCCGGCGACCTTTTCCGGCCCCTCGCTTGCGCCCTCTCTGCCGAGGAGCAGATGTCGCAACCCGGGCCGAGGTTGCCGGGCGCGCCGGGGCAACCGGACTCGGCACCGTTTCATCCGGGTCGACGGACGTCGATACGCGCACCTGCTCGCGCGCCTCGCCGCTTGAGTCACGCATGGCCCGCATCCGAATAGAGCGGTACCGCGGCTCGCGCTCCTTCAACACCGCAAGCAGCGGCGAAGCAACAAAGATGCTCGAGTACGTCCCCACGAGCATCCCGATGAACAAGGCAAGTGCAAGGTCCTCCAGCGTGCCGGCCTTAAACAGATAGACGCCGACGAACAACAATGCCGAAATCGGCATCAAGGTCGACATCGACGTGTTGATCGAACGCATCAGCACTTGGTTCACGGACCGGTTCGCGATTTCGGAATAGGTGATCCGGTCGGAGCGCCCAATCGATTTCGTGTTCTCGCGGATCTTGTCGAACACAACAACGGTGTCGTACAGCGAGTAACCGAGCAACGTAAGCAAAGCGATCACCGTCGCGGGAGTGACGACGAAGCCGATCAGGGCGTAGAGCCCGGCGGTCACGATCAGGTCGTGAAGCAAAGCAAACAACGCGGCGATTGCCATCCTTGCTTCGAATCGCACGCCGATATACAAGGCCACCAAAACGAGGAAGACAATTAGTCCCCGCAATGCCTTGCTCGATACCTGCTTGCCCCAAGTGGGACCCACGTCCTGCAGGCTGACCGCGTCCAGATTCGGGGAGCCGTCGGCAAGACGCTGTTCGCCGATCACCGCAAGCGCGGTCTGGATTCCGATCAACTTCTGCCGATCTTCAACATGACTTGTGCGGACCAACGCCTGTCGCTGCTTGGTGGCCCGGTCGGTCGAGACCTGCACCTTCAGATCAGCGAGATCGAACTTCGCCAGCGCGTGCTCGATGTCTTTCGCCGGCATCTCCTGCTTGAGGGGAACGGTCAGCGAGGTCCCGCCCTTGAACTCCAATCCGAGATTCAGCCCGCGACCGAACAGTCCGAGAAAACTGGCAGCGATCAGCACGCCGGAGACGGCCGCCCACATCTTCAGGCGACCGATGATGTCGAAGTTGGCCTCACCGCGAACGATCTTGCCCAGGCCGCTCATTTGCTCGTCCCTCCAGCCGGCAACGCGTCGCCGACTCCGGCGATCGAACGCATTCCAAGCGTCTTACTCTCATTGAATCGCTTCGTTTGTGCGAGCAGCCAGACGCTGGGGTGCATAAACCACCGGGAGACGAACAGGTCGAGACCCGTCGCAAGCCCAAGGGTGAGCGCGAACCCGCGAACCCCTCCGACCGCAAGGAAATACAAGACACCCGCCGCAAGCGCCGTGACCAAGTCGGCGGCCACGATCGTGCCCCACGCGCTGGTCCACGCCCTGTCCACCGACGCCCGCACAGTGCGCCCTTGATGAACCTCGTCCTTGATGCGTTCGAAATACACAATGAACGAGTCCGCCGCGATACCGAGAGACACGATCAACCCCGCAATCCCCGCCAGGGACAAGGCGAATCCCGCGAACTGTCCCAGCAAGATCACGACACCCACGGTCAGCCCACCATGGATCGCGATTCCGATCCAGATGATCATCCCGAGCGCCCGGTAGAACAGCAGCACGTACAGCAGCACCACTCCGAGGCCGATCGCGCCTGCCACCAGGCCGCTGCGCAAGGACTCTTTACCCAGCGTCGGACTGATCGTCGTGGTCGTCGTTGGGACCAATTCGATCGGCAGCGCGCCGTAGCGAAGCACGAGGGCGAGGTCCTTGGACTCACGCTCAGAGAAGTTGCCGGTGATCTGAGCGGTTCCTCCATCGATCCCCTGGTTACACTGAACCGTCTCCCCCATCTGCGGGTTCGATTCGACGAGGCGGTCGAGAACGATCGCCAGTTGGCGAGACGCGTCCCCGAGGGGATTGCAGGCAAGCTTCCCAGTGATGGATTCGAACTTCTTCGCCCCGGCCGCCGTCAAGCGAAGCGAGACCTCCCAGCCGCCCCCGCCCTGTCCGGCAGGCGGCAACTCAGCCAGCGCGGTGCTCACGTCGCTGCCTTGGAGTTCCACGGGGCCCAGCAAGAGCCGCTCCCAAGCGGCGGGATCGGTCCCCGCTCCGGTCTGGGGGTCGCGATCCTTCACGCATAGGACAACCTGCTTCGTCGGCACATCCTCGGGGAAGGTGTTGGGGTCGCTGCATTCCGGCAATGCCGCACCCGGCGGCGCGGTGTCCGTCGTCACCCGCGCAAGTACCGGACGGAAGCTGAGCTTCGCCGTCGTGCCAATCAACCTGAGGGCCTTGGTCGTGTCCTTGATCCCAGGGATCTGCACCAGGATGTTGTCGCCTTGCAGCGAGATATCAGGTTCTGCAACCCCAAGGGCGTCCACGCGCTGCTGAATGATGTCTACAGCCTTCTGCAGCGACCCCTTGTCGACGGTCTCCCCCGACTTGGGGACAAGGACCACCGAAATCCCACCCTTTAGGTCCAAACCCAGCCGCGGAGCGTAACTCTTCCACGCAATGACGCCGTAGATCCCTCCCAGCAGCAGCGCCAGGGCCACCAGCGCGCGCCAGTACCTCGTTCTCGTTGCCGCCATGGACTCAGCCTCACATCCCCCGCAAAATCAACCTTCGGACCCGTGCCCGTTCGTCGGAATGACCTTCCGGCGCACAGCCGCCCGCGACATCTTGATCGTCACGCCCGACGCGATATCGAGCCAAACGGTGTTGTCGTCCAGGCGGCGCACCCTTCCGAAGATGCCCGATGCGGTCTCGATCTCGTCCCCGACCTGGATGCTGCGCACGAGTTGCATGTGCTGCTCGCGCGCGCGCCGCTGCGGCCGAATCATGAAGAAGTACATCGCCCCCAGGATCAACGGAAAGACGAGGTAGTTCAACGGACCGGACTGATTCCCGCCCGCAGCCTGCGCAATGATCGCCAACACCATGTGTACTCCCGAAAAAAAGGGCCCGCGACTCACGGGCCGTGACGCGGGCAAATCATAGAAGGGGCCCCCATCCGGCGCAACGAGGCCGGTTGCACCGGCATCACAGCAGGGTCGAACCCCCAGGGCGCAAGAGGCCAAGGTGCTCGTACGCGGCCGGGGTCGCGACTCGGCCACGAGGCGTTCGCTGCAGGAACCCGATCTGCAGCAGATACGGCTCCGAGACGTCCTCGATCGTGTCGGGCTCCTCGCTCAGAGCCGCCGAAAGCGTCGAGATCCCCACCGGACCGCCGCCGAACTTCTCGACGATCGTGCGCAGCACCGCGATATCGAGTTTGTCCAGACCCAGCTCGTCCACTTCGAACATCTCCAGGGCCGCGCGCGCTACCGCCTCGGTGACCCGGCCGTCGGCCTTCACCTCCGCGTAGTCGCGGACCCGCCGCAGGAGCCGATTGGCGATGCGCGGTGTCCCGCGCGCGCGACTCGCGATCTCGGCGGCGCCGTCTGCGTCCAGGTCCACCGACAGAACCGTCGCACTGCGGCGCGCGATCGCGCACAAGTCGTCCACCTCGTAGTAATCCAGCCGGGCGCTGTAGCCGAACCGGTGCCGCAACGGACTGGTGAGCAGACCGGTTCGCGTGGTCGCGCCGATCAGCGTGAACGGCGGGATGTCGATGCGAATGCTGCGCGCGGCGGGCCCCTTCCCAATCACAACGTCGAGCTTGAAGTCCTCCATCGCCTGGTAAAGGACTTCCTCAACCGGCCTTGGAAGTCGGTGGATCTCGTCGATGAACAAGACGTCGCCGTGCTCCAGGTTCGTCACGATCGCCGCAAGATCGCCGGCCCGATCGAGGGACGGCCCCGACGTCGGCCGAAGTGTCGCCGAAAGCTCCGCGGCAACGATGTACGCCAGCGATGTCTTGCCGAGCCCCGGGGGGCCGCTGAACAGCAGATGATCGGGCGGAGTGCCGCGGTTGCGCGCGGCTTCGATGATCAGCCCTACCTGACGCTTCACTTGGTTCTGCCCGACGAACTCGGCAAGCACCCGCGGCCGAATCGACGCCTCGAACTCGATCTCTTCGGGGACAACGTGCGGGCCGAGAACCCCCTCTTCGACCGTCATGCGCGCGCCAGCTCCTTCAGTGCCATCTTGAGCAGGCTCTCGACGGCCACATCGCCCTCGCGCGGCAGCGTCTCAAGCGCCGAACGCGCCTCCGCCGGCGTGTACCCCAGCGTGAGAAGCGCGTCTCTGACCTCGACCAGCGCCGCGCGCGCTGATCCGTCCCCGCCGGGTACCGATTCCAGCGCCGGCAACGCAAGCTTCTCGCGCAACTCCAGGATCATGCGCTGCGCGGTCTTCTTGCCGATTCCAGGAATGAGAGTGAGCGCCTCTACGTCCTCGGTCGAGAGCGCCTTGCGAAAGGCATCGGGTGAGTACACCGACAGCACCGCGAGGGCACCCTTGGGGCCAAGGCCGTTCACGCCCAGAAGCACCGTGAACAAATCACGTTGCTCGGAGGTCGAGAAGCCGAAGAGCGTCATCGCGTCTTCGCGCACGTGCATGTGAGTGAGAACGCGCGCGCGCTGCCCCCGCGCGGGCAACTCGGCAACGACGCTTACCGGCATGTGCACGCGATACCCCACGCCGCGCACCTCGATCACCGCTCCATCGGCGAGAACCTCCGCAACCACGCCGTCGAGGCTCGCAATCACGATCGAGATCCTTCCAGCGCGGCGCGCATGCGGTGTCCGTGCGTATGCGTAATCGCAAGGGCTAGCGCATCGGCCGCATCGGCCGAGTCCGGAGCCTGCTTCAACTGCAAGATCGTTCGCACCATGAACTGCACTTGGTCCTTGCTCGCGTTTCCAACGCCCACGACGGCGCTCTTCACCTGCGTCGGCGTGTACTCAAATACCGGGACGCCGGCTTCGGCCGCGGCCAGCAAAGCGACGCCCGATGCCTGCCCCGTTTGAATTGCCGTGCGCACGTTCGCGTTGAAGAACACCCGCTCGATCGCAACGGCATCAGGCTCGAATTGCTCCATCACCCGCTCCAGCGACAGACACAGCGCAAGCAAGCGTTCGGGCACAGGCTGCGACGCCTCCGACCGGACCGTGCCGGACGTGAGCGCGCGCAACACGCCGCCCTTGGACTCCACCACGCCGAACCCCGTGCGGGTGAGCCCCGGGTCGATCCCCATTACGCGCAAGGCCGCTCCTCGAACATATGTACGAGCAGGATACTCGGGACACAGGGGCGGCTCAAGAACCCGGGAATCAGCCGGCGTCGGCGAAGATCGAGTCGGGGATGTCGAAGTTGCCGAACACCTGCTGAACGTCGTCGTGATCCTCGAGCGCATCGATCAGCTTCAGCACCGAGCGCGCCTCGGTCCCGTCGACGGCCACGGTGTTCTGCGGAAGCATCGTCACCTCCGCGGAGGCGATTTCGATGCCGGCCCCGGCAAGCGACTCCTTGACTGCCTCGAACACGGCGGGAGCCGACACGACTTCCCACTCGTCCCCGTCCTCGCGCACGTCGTCGGCGCCGCCCTCCAGCGCCGCAGCCATGACGTCGTCCTCGGACGCCTTCTGCTTTTCGACCAGCACGACACCTCGGCGCTCGAACAGCCACTGCACGGCGCCGGGTTCGGCCAGGCTACCGCCGTGCTTGCGAAAGATCGCTCGCAGGTCTTGCGACGTACGGTTACGGTTGTTCGTCAGCGCGTCCACCAAGATCGCAACGCCACCGGCACCGTAGCCTTCGTAGGAAACCCGCTCCCAGTTCTCGCCGGATACATCCCCCGAGCCGCGTTTGATCGCACGCTCGATGTTGTCCTTGGGTGTTGAGGCATCCTTCGCTCGCTGGATCGCATCGAACAGGGTCGGGTTATTGTCAGGGTTGGGATCGCCCTGGCGAGCCGAAATCTCAATGGCCCGCAACAATTTCGCGAAGAGCTTGCCGCGCTTGGCGTCGGCCGCTCCCTTCTTCTCTTTGATGCCCTTCCAGTGACTGTGACCGCCCATACATCAACCTCCACGAATAGCCTAGCAAGTGGGCGGGACCGCCTCAGATCGAGTCCAGGAACACGCGATGCACGCGTTCGTCGCCGGTCAGTTCAGGGTGAAATGCCACGAGCAGCACCCGACCCTGACGCACCGCGACCGGCTCGGCCCCGTGCGACGCGAGGACCTCGACGCCGGGCCCGACCGACTCGATACGCGGCGCGCGAATGAAGACGGCGCGCACCGTGCCGGCCTCGGCAAATTCCAGATCGCTCTCAAAGGACTGGACCTGCCGCCCGTAAGCGTTGCGCCGCACCGCGATGTCCACGATCCCGAGGATGGGCGGATCGCCGTCGACGATCTCGCGCGCGCACACGATCATGCCGGCGCACGTACCGAAGATCGGCAAGCCAGAGCGCGCCCGCGCGCGCAACGGCTCGAGCATCCCCGAGGCCGTGGCCACGATCCGGATCGTCGTGGACTCACCGCCGGGAATGACCAGCGCATCGACCGAATCCAGCTCGGCAGGCGTGCGGACATCGACAGGATGAACACCGAGCTTGCGCAGGATCCTGCAATGCGCCTCGAAGTCCCCCTGGAGGGCGAGGACGCCGACCTTCACCCGTTACCAGCCCCGTCCGGCCAGCCGCTCCTCGTCGGGCATCGACCGCACGTCGAGTCCGCGCATCGGCTCTCCGAGCCCGCGCGTCACCTTCGCGAGAACGTCGGGGTCGTTGTAGTAGGTCGTCGCCTCGACGATCGCCTTGGCGCGCGCGGCAGGGTCGTCGCTCTTGAAAATCCCCGAGCCGACGAACACGCCCTCGGCCCCGAGCTGCATCACCAAAGCCGCGTCGGCCGGCGTCGCAATGCCTCCGGCGCAGAAGAGCACCACGGGCAAGTGTCCACCCGCGGAGATTTCGCGAACCAATTCGAACGGCGCGCCCAATTGCTTGGCAAAGGTCATCAACTCCTCGGGCGGCATAGCCGTCAGACGTTTGATGTCCCCGAGGATCGAACGTAGGTGCCGCACGGCCTCGACGATGTTGCCCGTGCCGGCTTCTCCCTTCGACCGGATCATCGCCGCGCCCTCACCGATGCGCCGCAGCGCCTCGCCGAGATTCGTCGCGCCACAAACGAACGGCACCGGGAAGTCCCACTTGTTGATGTGGTACGCCTCGTCGGCCGGCGTCAGAACCTCGCTCTCGTCGATGTAGTCCACGCCGACGGACTGAAGGATTTGCGCCTCCACGAAGTGCCCGATGCGAGCCTTGGCCATGACCGGGACGGTGACCGTGGACATGATCTCCTCAACCACGCGGAGGTCCGCCATGCGCGCAACGCCACCCTCGCGACGGATGTCCGCAGGCACGCGCTCGAGGGCCATGACGGCGCACGCGCCGGCATCCTGGGCGATCTTGGCTTGCTCGGCGTTGGTGACGTCCATGATGACGCCACCCTTGAGCATCTCCGCCAGCCCACGCTTGACTCGGGCCGTTCCCCGCTCGTCAGTCACGACAGTCTTCCTCCCGGAAATAGGGCTCTACCTGGGGTTTGGCCCCAGCCTATCCGCGCGCGCGAAACGCGGCAACCGCCGCCGCGGAACCTGCGGAGAAGCCGTCCGCACAACCGAGCCGCCTGACGAATCCTGCGATTCGCTACGCGAGCGGGGTGGTTCCGTCTTCAGCGTCGACGAGGAACTCGTGGTTCGCGGGTACCGCGCCGCCCTCGTCGAGCAGATCCCACAGTCGCGCGAACCCGGTTGCGATCACCAATTGAGTGTCGCTTCCCTCCCAGCCGTGCCCGGCGAGCGGACGTGGGTACTCCTGCCCCGCCGCGCCAAACACCGGGTTCCCGGCGTTCTCGGAGAGCGTCGTTCCGCCTTCGTCCTGCGCGCTGTCGGGATTCGTCGAGTCGTTTCGTCGTGCGACCGTATAGAAGTCCGTAGGGATGCCGGTCGCGCGCAACGCGGTCGCGATCTCACGTCCCTGGTTGTACGGGACAAGTCCGTCATCCAGTCCGTGCACGACCACAACGCCCTTCACGCCACTCGCGGCGATGCTCTCGACTTGAGCGACAACCGCGAGGCTCTGGTAACACGCGGGGTCTTCCTTCGGAGTCTTTCCGCCGCACTCCGCCTCGATGTCCTCCGCCGCGCCGGCCGCATACACGTTGCCCGATGCTCCGACGGCAAGTCCTTCGTGGTAGGTCTCGATCGTATTCGTCGCACCTTCGACGTCGATCCAGTAATCGAACAACGGCGTCGTCGAGTCCGGCCGCGTCGCCTTCATCGCGACAGCGAGTCCGGAGCTATTCCCGCCCATGCTTACCCCGAGGATCGCGACCTTTCTGATGCTCGGGAACCGCTGAAGGAAATACTGCGCCGCGAGAACCGAGTCCTGCGCGCCCTCGCGCACGAACCAGCCGCGGTTGTCGGGTGCGGGCCCGGTGCCGCGATAGTCCATCGCCACGGCAACAGCCCCGTGCGCGGCCGCATCAAGAAGATGACACACCCACGAGCCCGACCGATTGCGATACCCGTGCATGAGCACGACCATGGTCGTGGGTAGATCCTCCGGAGGAAGGGCGTAATGGCCTTCCAGAACCTCGCCGTTCGGCCCTCGAAGGCCCGACAGATCCTGAGTCTTGGGCGCCGCGTCGTTCTCGGGGGAGGGAGTGCACTCACCCGCGCGCGCCGGAACCACGAATCCCGCCGCCAGAACCGCAGCGGCGAGCGCGGCCGAGACGCCTCGAACGCGATACCTCATCAGGAACCCTCCTGAAGGCCGAATGCGACTCAGCCTGATCGGAAACGTGTGAAGGTACCTTTTCGCCGAGGACGGCCGTACTCCTGCCGCGCGCGCCCGCATCCGTGGTGGGCGTCATCGGCTGGATGGGACGGCGCTGAGGTCAGGTGACGGACCCCGAGCGACGGCGTCGCGTCGGAGCAGGACGGGCAGGCTTGTCGAGACCCTCGCGCGATGCCATGCCGAAGTCGAACTCGTCCAGAAGATCAAAGACCTCCTCGGCCGCCCAGGCTCGATTTCGGCGTCCGATCGTCACCTGGCGGACGACCCCGGAACTCGAAAGCTGATTCAACGAAAGCCGGGCGGCCTCTTCGGATACGGATAGAAGCTTGGCCGCCGAAGCCACAGACAGCAGCGGATGTCCGGCCAAGCCCCCGATGAGGCGCCGGGACGTGGAGCCCCTACGGGGCGACCCCGCTCGCTGAATCCACTCGCCCCGCAGGTCGGCCAGCGACCGACCCAGCTCTGTTGCCCTTACTCCTGCGATCTCCATGGCCTCAGCGAAGATCGCGCACCACCCGGCGAGATCCTCCGCCCGAAACGCACTGAGGCCTGCGACGTAGCGAGCCGAGTTGGCTGCCAGCACCACACTGACCGGCGGCACGATCCGGCGCGATATACCGCGTCTGCGCAAGATGACATGAATGAGGCAGCGACCGGTTCGCCCGTTCCCATCTGCGAAAGGGTGGATCGTCTCGAACTGAACGTGAGCCAGAGCGGCCTGTGTCACCGCGGAGAGATCGTCCCGGTTGCAGAACCGAACGAAATCGTCCATCAGCGCTGGAACGTACTCGGGAGGGGGCGGGATGAATGAAGCGTTCCGCGGCGTGATTCCTCCGCCGATCCAGTTCTGTTCGGTGCGGATGATTCCCGCGATGTGCCGGTCTCGTTCAGTGTTCAGCAATGTCGCTTGGATCGCGCTGAGATCCTCAACTCGTAACGCATCGGCGCTCATCCCGAGTTCGACGGCAGCGTTCATTGCTTCGATGTTCCGAACGACGGAGAGCGCCGCTCCTCGCGCGGCCCTTGGATCGAAGACCGCCTCTTCGAGGCGACGATGCGAAACGCGAAGACCCTCGATCCGGCTGCTTGCCACGCTCTCTGCTCGCAAGAGCAATCTCGCCACAGGTTCGAGTTCAGTGATCCCCGGCGAGGAGTCGAGTTCGATCGCAGCCCTCGTTGCTCCCTCGATCTTGGCTGTCACCGAAGCCGGAAGGACCGGGTCAAGGTTCGCTATCTCGTCCGGAAGGTATGCCTTGTAGCGGAAGGGCTTCGAGTCCCTGCGAGAACGCCCGTAGGATGAGTTCGGGGTCCAGGTCCTTTCGATTAGCTCGCTCATCCCGCCTCCAAGAACCTTGGATACGGGCGAAGTATATCCAAAGTTATGACAGTAACCTTGGATTGTCTCGTGGCCGATCCTCGAGGCTTTGCGCCTACAGCTCGCGGAGCACCTTGATGCGGTCGTCCAGCGAAGGATGAGTGTCGAACATGCGATTCATCCTGCCCATAAACCCGACCTCGCGCTGAAGCGGCGACTCGATCCACAGGTGACTTGTGGCCCGCACCGCGTTGCGCACAACGGTTTGATCAGACTTGAGCTTCTCTAAAGCGCTGATCATCCCAGGCGGGTACCTCGTCATCTGCGCGCCGGTAACGTCGGCCAGAAACTCCCGCCGCCGACTCACCGCCATCTGCATCACCTTCGCCATGATCGGCATAAAGATCGCAGCGGCGAGTCCGACGAGCACCAACAGCCCGGCAGCGCCGCCGCCCCCACGATCGCGGTTCCGCCCACCGACGCCCCAGAAGAACGAACGCAAAGTCCAGTCTGCGAGCAGGACCAGCACCCCGACAAGGGTCGCGGCAATCGCCATCACCAAAGTGTCGCGGTTCTTGACGTGTGCGAGTTCGTGCGCGACAACTCCTTCGAGTTCGACGCGGTTCAACTTCTCGAGCAGGCCCGTCGTCACTGCGATCGACGCGTGAGCCGGATCACGCCCCGTCGCGAACGCGTTCGGAGCCGAGTCGTCGACGACCCATACACGCGGTTTTGGAATGCCGGCCGCAATGGCGAGGCCTTCCACAAGGTGGTGCAAGCGCGGCTGCTCGGCCGGCGTCGCCTCGCGCGCGCGAGTCATTCCAAGCACGATGCGGTCCCCGCCCCGGTAGCTCACGACGGACATCCCCACCGCGATCACCAACGCAAGCACGAGTCCGAACGGCCCCGCGTCGAACAGGTACCCAAAGCCGTAACCGGCCGCGACGACCACCGCGACGAACGCGATGATCAGCAGCCAGGACCGACGAACGTTCTTCTGGAGTTGTTCGTACATCTCACATCCTTACGACCGGCGTGCGAGGAACGCCCCGACGGGCACCCGGCTCGCGTGCAACGTGATCAGAACTGCACGTTGACCGGGCCGGTCGCAGCCTCCTCAATCTCGAAATATTCCCGTGCACTGAATCCAAACGCGCCCGCGACGATGTTCGACGGGAACATCTGGACCGAGTTGTTGTAGGTAAGCACCTGGTCGTTGTAGAACTGCCGCGCGAATGCGATCCGACCCTCAGTCCCGGTCAACTCCTCCTGCAGCGCAAGGAAGTTCTGGTTCGCCTTCAGGTCCGGGTAATTCTCGCTGAGCGCCAGCAACTGCCGAAGCGCCTGGGTGATCTGATTCTCGGCCTGCGCCTGCTCCCCCACGGTCGTTGCGGCAAGTCCCGCGCTGCGCGCCTCGGTCACGCGTTCGAACGTCGTGCGTTCGTGAGACGCATACCCCTTGACGGTGTTGACGAGGTTCGGGATCAGGTCGTAGCGACGCCGCAGTTGCACGTCGATCTGCGACCACGCGTTATCGATTCGGTTGCGGAACCGCACGAGCCGGTTGTAGATGCCGACCAGGGCCAGCACGAGCAGCCCAACCAGTCCCAAAATGATCCAAACGGCGAGCATGCGGCCATCGTAGGGGGTGGGGATGGGAGCGTCAAAGACCCCGACCGCGCAACCCGCGTCGGCGCCTGCCGGAGGCCATCGCCTCCGAATACACCCCTTCAACCTCCGCCCCGACCGTCGCCCAATCGAAGACACGGGCCCGTTCCCGTGCCCGAAGGCCCATGACTGCGGCCTCCTCAGGTGCCGACAACAGCCGAACAAGGGCCGCCGCAAGCGCGCCGGCGTCGCCCGGCGGGACCAAGACGCCGTCCACACCGTCGCGAACGACCGCCGCGAAACCCGGGATCGCGGAAGCGACGATCGGACGACCGGCGGCCATGGCCTCGACCACCGCGATCCCGAAGCTCTCGCCGCCGAGCGCCGGGAAGCATGCGACCATCGATTCCTCCAGTAACGCCAAACGCTCGGCGTCGCTGAAGCGTCCCGGGAATGAGACTGAATCGCGGACGGAGGCGTCGAGGCCTTCCTGCAGGCGCGCGCGCTCCGGCCCGTCTCCTGCAATCGTGACCCGCACGTTTGGAATGGCGCGCGCGACGCGCGGAAGTGCCTCGACCAGGACTTGCGGTCCTTTGCGCCGTTCGAGCCGGCCGAAGTACACCACCGTCGGTTCAGACGCCCGTGCTGCGGAGACCCCCGCGAACGCGTCCGTGTCCACCCCGTTGGAGATCACCCGGCATCCCGGGCCGAACATCGATTCCACGGTGCTGCGAGCCGCTTCCGATACCGCAATGCGCGCCGTGATCCGTCGCCACAGCGGAGACAGCGGGATCCGCGCGGCACGGTACAGGCGCGCGTCTATCGACGCGTGGAACGTCGCAACGACGGGCGCGCGGGTCGCAAGCGTCGCAACCATCGATGCGCTCGGAACAAAAGGCTCATGCACGTGCACGAGGTCGGGGCGCGCCCGACGGAGCGCAACGCGCACCCGAGCCGCGAGCCGCGGCCCGACGGCCACACGAGCCACAGACCCGTTGTACGGAATCCCGATCGTCCGCCCGAGCGCAATCACTCCCGCATCAACCTCGCCGTCCGCCGGTGCAAGGATCCGCACCTCGTGCCCCTGCGAACGCATATACCCGGCGAGCCCTGCGATGTGAGCGTTGACCCCACCCGGAACCGTCCACGAGTAGGGCGTAACGATGGCGACCTTCATCAATCGATCCAGTACGGCGTGAACACGTGCCACTGCTCGGGAGCCACCGCAAACAAGCTTTCAAGCGCGGACGCCACCCGTTGCGTCAGAGCCTCAACCGCATCCGGCGCCTCGGGATCGGGTGCCTGCAAAGCAGGCAAGGCCTTTGCCCTCCACTTCCCGTCTTCACCTTGATAGGCACACGAAACGATGATCGGAGCCCCCGACCGCAACGACAGCACTGCGGTTCCCGCGGGAATCCGAGTTCGTCGCCCGAACATCTCGACCTCGACCCCCGTGCCCGACAGATCGCGATCCGTCACGAGGGCCGCGATCCCTCCCGCAGCAAGCAGTTCCAGGCACTGGGCCGTCACATCGGCGCCGCGCTCGAGCGGAATGATTCCGATGCCTTGCCGCACTCGATGGGCGACGAACCTGTCGAACAAGATCCGAGGGCGCAGCACCTCGGCGACGGCCGTCAGCGGCCACCGCTGAGACGCCCACCGGCCTCCCGCGTCCCAGTTCCCAAAGTGCCCGGTGACGAGAAGAACCCCTTTGCCCGCGGCAATCCCGCGCTCGATGTGCTCGGCGCCCTCGATCGACACCCTGCGATTGATCTCGTCGTTGGACATGTCGCCCATCCGGAAGGTCTCGCCCCAGTACCGGCCGTACCAGCGAAACGCCTCGCGCGCGGCAGCCGGCGCCGCGGCCTTTCCCACAATCGGCTCAAGGTTGGAGATCACCGCCGCGCGCTGTCGAGCGTTTCGCCGAAACGAGCGTGCGCTCATTCGCTCGAACGCGCGGATCACAGTGCGTTCGGGAAGAACGCGGGACAACCGCCACGCCGCCAGCCACGCGACACCTTCGGCGCGCGCGCGAAGCTTCCCGCTCACGACGACATCGCCTGCCGACGAACCGCTGCGCACCGCACGACAAACGTGATCAACGCAAGCGCGATGATCACCCACACCGCCGCCTCAACAAGGTTGAACACCAACCCTGCAATGAGAACGGCCGCGCGCTCCGGTCGCTCTCCGGGGCCGCCTGCCGCCGAGAATCCGAGCGCCTCGGCCTTGGCGCGCGCATACGAAACCAAGAAAGACAACACCATCGCCCCCATGGCGGCTGCAAGCAGTCGCGAGTTTACGGATGCGGCAGCATACGCAATTGCTCCAAGCAAGGCTGCGTCGGCGATCCGATCCGCGACCGAGTCGAAGTACCCGCCCCACTTGCTCACCCGTCCGGTCGCCCGCGCGAGCGCGCCGTCGAGAACATCCAAGATCACCGAGGGGATCAACAGCACTCCGGCGAGGCGGGCATGTCCCGCGACGATCAGCCCCGAACAGCCCACGACCGCGAGCAACCCTGCGGCGGTCAGGCCGTTCGGCGTAGCACCGGCGCGCGCCAGAGCCCGCCCGACTCCAGAGGTAACCGGTTCGATAATGGGACGCAACTTGTCACTCAGCACGCGCGTAGCATAGCCGCCGCTCAAGCTCTCCCCTGAGGACGCGGGCGTTGTTTCGGTATAATCCGGCCTCCACCTAGTTCCCACGGAGGCGACGTGAAGAACTATCCGACCGACCGCATTAGGAACGTCGTACTGGTAGGGCACGGCGGCACGGGTAAGACGACTCTCGCGGAAGCACTGCTGTTCGCGGCGGGGGCCACGACCCGCGCCGGACGCGTTGAGGACGGCAACACCGTTACCGACTTCGACCCCGACGAAATCACGAAGCAGATCTCCATCTCCTTGTCTCTTGCCCCCTTCGAATGGAAAGACCATAAGGTCAACCTCATCGACGCACCGGGGTATGCCGATTTCTTCGGCGACGCCGAGGCGGCGATGCACGCTGCCGACGCGGCGATCATCGTCGTAAACGCGGTAGACGGAGTGCAGGTCCAGGCCCGCGTAGCGTGGGACCTCGCCGAGCGTCTCGGGCTGCCGCGCGCCATCTTCGTCAACAAGCTCGACCGAGAGCGAGCCGACTTCGAAACCACGCTCCAACAACTGATAGACATGTTCGGCGCCAAGATCGCACCGGTTCACCTGCCGATCGGATCCGAACACGACTTCAGTGGAGTAGTAGACCTCCTGAACGAAAAGGAGATCACCTACGCGGGCGGCAAGCGCACCGGAGAGGTGTCACTGGCCGAAGGGCACGCGGAGCAGATCGACAAGTTGCACGAGCGCTTGATGGACTCGGTCGTCGAGGCCGACGACGCGCTCATGGAGCGCTACCTCGAAGGCGGCCAAATCGAACCCAAAGAGGTAGTCGCGGGCATGCACAAGGCCGTCGCGGCTGGGACCACCGTCCCGGTTCTGTGCGGCTCCGCAACCGCCGGCATCGGCGTGGATCTGCTTGCCGACTTCATCGTCGATGAGATGCCATCTCCCGCGGACCGGCAGCCCCGAACGGCCGAGGACGGCGGGACCGAAATCCAACTCATCCCGGACCCCGGCGGGCCGCTGGTCGCGCAGGTATTCAAGACCCTCTCGGACCCGTACGTGGGGCGCCTGACATACTTCCGGGTCTTCTCCGGAACCATGCGTCCCGACTCCTCAGTCTCCAACACCACGCGACACGTCGAGGAACGAATCGGCAATCTGTTCGCCCTGCGCGGCAAGACGCAGGACAACGTCAGCGAAGTGGCGGCGGGAGACATCGGGGCCGTGGCGAAGCTCAGCGACACCATCACCGGCGACGTCCTGGCGGCCAAGGGCTCGTCCATCACGCTCCCGCCGATCGAATTCCCCGAGCCGCTGCTTTCCGTAGCGATCGCGCCGAAGTCCAAAGGCGACGAGGACAAGCTGTCGACCGCCCTGCAGAAGATCGTGGCGGAGGACCCCTCGTTCCACTGGGAACGCAACGCTGAAACGCATCAGACCGTGATCAGCGGCATGGGCGAGTCTCACCTCGACGTCGTCGTCCAGCGCCTCGCCCGCCACCACGTCGAGGTCCAGACCTTCGCGCCCAAGGTCGCCTACCGCGAGACAATTCGCGGAACAGCCTCCGCGGAAGGGCGCCTCGTGAAGCAATCCGGCGGACGCGGACAGTATGCCAAGTGCACGGTCGAGATCTCGCCCCGGCCGCGCGGACAGGGGTACGAGTTCGAAGACGCGATCGTCGGTGGATCGATCCCGAACAACTTCATCCCCTCGGTGGACAAGGGCGTTCGCAAGGCGATGGAAGCCGGACCGCTCGCCGGCTACCAGTTCGTCGACTTCAAGATCCGCCTCTTCGACGGGAAGTACCACACCGTCGACTCGTCCGACATTGCCTTCCAGTTGGCAGGAGCACACGCATTCAAGGATGCCGCGACCCACGCCGGGCTCGTGTTACTCGAACCGATCATGGATCTGCTGGTGCTCACGCCGGACGACGCGGTGGGAGACATCATGGGCGACCTCTCCTCGCGGCGCGCGCGCATCGAGGGCACCGATGCCGCAGGCAAGGGATGGACGCGGATCAACGCGAAAGTCCCCCAAGGCGAGGTTCTGCGGTACGCCATCGACCTGCGGTCGAAAACCGGTGGCCGGGGCAGTTTCAAGGTGACGTTCAGTCACTACGAAGAGGCACCGCCGCATACGCAGGAAAAGGTCGTCGCCGAAGCGGCGAAGGAGAAGGCCGAAGCCGAGAAGAAGTAGCGCCCGTTGTCGCTTCTGCTCTGCGATCTCGACTGGACGAGTTCCGCCCGGAGTTCGAAACCACCGCGCGCGCGCTCGTCCACCCCGAGGAATTCTCGACCACCCTGTGGTGGGGACACGCCGCAACGGCGCGGATAATCCTCGACGAAGGCTTGCGCGCGGAGCGCGAGTTCAGCGCGCGATGAGAGGGCGCAGTTTCGCGTAGGTCTCTTCGAGGGTTTCCGGGAGCACTTTCGTGCCGCCGACGGTCGTCATGTAGTTGGTGTCGCCGCCCCAGCGCGGGACGATGTGCGTGTGCAGGTGCTCGGCGATGCCGGCACCCGCAGCGGCGCCCTGGTTGACCCCGATGTTGTAACCCTGCGGGCGGTACTCGGATTCAAGCGCGCGGATGCAGTCCGACACCCAGGCCGACATCTCAGCGTGCTCCTCCGGCGCGAGATCCTCGAAGCGCGCGGTATGGCGAAACGGAGCAACCAACAGGTGTCCGCAGTTGTACGGGAACTTGTTGATCAACACGAACGCGCGCTCCCCGCGCGCCACGATCAGGCTCTCGGCGTCGTGCGCCGGATCAAGCGCGGGCAGTTCGCAAAAGATGCAGTCGCGCTCGCGATGAAGGTCCTTAATGTATTCCATACGCCAGGGGGTCCAGAGCCGGTCCATCAGTAGCGGTGCGCCAGCTCGCGCGCGCCGATCTCTTCAGCGAGGTTTTCGGCGAACTCGGCAAAAGGAACTCCGAACTTCGCTTTTCCCCGGCCGCGCGCGCGCACGGCGACGGTTCCCGCTTCCACCTCCTTGTCGCCGACCACCAGAATGTACGGGACCTTCTGCATCTCGGCGTCGCGCACTTTCGCCTGCATCGTCTCGCGACCGTCGTCGACCTCCGTGCGCACGCCGCGCGCGCGCAGGTCGTTTCCGATCTTCTCGGCGTAGTCGTTGTGACGATCGGCGATCGGAACGACAACCGCCTGCACCGGAGCCAGCCACGTGGGGAATGCGCCGGCATAGTGCTCGACGAGAACGCCGACGAAGCGCTCGACCGATCCGAACAGCGCTCGGTGGATCATCACCGGACGGCGGTGAACGTTCTCCTCGTCGGTGTACTCCAGTCCGAAGCGTTCGGGAAGTTGGAAGTCCACTTGAATCGTTGCCACTTGCCAGTACCGGCCGATCGCGTCACGAATATCGATGTCGATCTTGGGCCCGTAGAAGGCTCCGTCGCCGGCGTCAATCGAGTACTCGATTCCTGCGCGCGCGAGTGCCTGTGGAATCGCGGCCTCGGCCAGCTCCCAAAGATCGTCGGCGCCCACGTACTTGTCGGGCTTCGTCGAGAACCGCACACGGTCCGGACCCATCCCGACGGTTCCGTACAACTCGCGGAAGAAGTCCACCACTCCGACGATCTCGTCAACGACTTGATCCGGTCGGCAAAAGATGTGCGAGTCGTCCTGCGTCAAGCAGCGCGCGCGCATGAGCCCGTGCAACACGCCGGAACGCTCATACCGATACACCGTTCCAAGTTCGGACAGACGAATCGGCAACTCGCGATACGAGCGCGTTTTCGAGCGGTATATCAAGACGTGAAACGGGCAGTTCATCGGCTTGGCGAAGTACTCCCCCGCCTCATCGGTCTGCATCGCCGGGAACATGTTGTCACGGTAGAAGTCGAGGTGACCGCTGGTCTCCCAGAGCGTTCCGCGGCCGATGTGCGGCGTAAACACCGCCTGGTACCCGCGGGCAACGTGCATCTCGCGCGAGAGGTTCTCCAGCGTCGTGCGCACCACGGCACCCTTGGGATGCCAAAGAGCCATCGCGGGGCCGACCTCATCCGCCCAGGAGTAAAGCTCGAGATCCCGCCCGAGACGGCGGTGATCGCGACGCTCGGCTTCGTCGAGCATGGTCAAGTGCTCCGCGAGGCGGTCCTTCGATTCCCACGCGGTCCCGTAGATGCGCTGAAGCATCGGCCGGTGCTCGTCACCGCGCCAGTAGGCGCCGGCCACACGCATCAGCTTGAACGAACGCAGGACCTTCGTCGAGGCGACGTGCGGACCACGGCACAGGTCTTCCCAAGCTCCGTTCCGATACACGCTTACGACCGGCCCTGCGCCTTCGGTTTCCTCGAGCGATTCGATGATCTCACGCTTGAACGGCTGCTCGGCGAAGCGCTGCAAGGCTGCCTCGCGGGACAACTCCTCACGCTCAAAGCGCTGGGCCGCGGCGATGATCTCTCGCATCTTCGCGTCGATGGATTCGAGGTCTTCGGGAGTGAACGGGCGCCCGATATCGAAGTCGTAGTAGAAGCCGTTCTCGATGGCCGGACCGATGGCGTACTTCGCCCCCGGAAACAGCACGCAGACGGCCTGAGCCATAACGTGCGCAGTGGAGTGGCGCATGATCTCGCGGCCCTCGGAGGACCCGGCATCAATTCGCCGACCATCGCTCAGCGTGATCTCAGGCACTTACCGACTCCTTCTCCGTCCGCCGGATCGACCGCGAATCCGCGACGAACGGCGCGGCGCGCGGTCGAAGAGCCATGATACCCGCGACAGGCGGAAGGGATTGGTGGCCCTAACAGGTGTTTGTTCGAACCCGGCCAACCAGGCCAAGGTCTCACAACTTTCCCGGGGTGTCCAGGCCAACCCTTGACTCCGGCCCGCCGCAGAGCGTTACTACCGACCCCCGCCGGACCGGACCCTAGCCCGAGTTTCCCCCCTATCGGAAGCAGATGACCTGAACCCGCTGGTGAGGCGGGTCGCGTGGCGTCGGCCGGTGTAGTACCTAAAACCGGGGAGCGAAGGCGCCCAGGCCGAACAGATCGAACAGACGGCGGCCATCGCTGTCCATCTCGGTGAGCATCCGCCGGGCCCGGGGACGACCGCCCCCAGCGGGGTAGATGAGCACCGTCTCTTCGATTCGCCCGAGCGTGCGCAGCAGCTCCCTCACGCTCATGTCCAGCCCCGCCCGGGCCGCCTCCCGGCGCATGAGGTGAGCGATCGTGAGCGCGAGCACGCAGTAGAACACGTGCACCCGCACCTTTTGGTCGGTCCAGTGAAACATCGGGGAGAAGCTCACGACCTTGGGATCTTTCATCTGGCGAAAGGCGGACTCGACGTCGGTCTGGGACCGGTAGGCCCGCACCACCTCGGCGACCGACCACTCTGTCTGAGAGGTGATGAGGATCCGCTTGCCGAAGTGCTCGGCCTCAAGCTTGCGCATCGCGCGGCGGTCGAGGGCGAACTTCAGGCGCAGATCGCGTGGCCGCTCCCCGGTGAGCTCGGTGCGCATGACCCGTGCGACCCAGCGCGGAGCACAGATGCGGGCGATCTCCGCGTCGAGGGCCGCCCTGCTGCGTCGCGCCCGTCCGCGGCCAAGCACCCCCGCGAGGGCGTCGAGTTGGCGGGTGGCCTTGGCGAGGGTTTGTGCGAAGCCGGCGACCTGCTTGGCGTGGAACTCCTCCGAGTGGGTGATGATCGCCCGGCGCGTGGCGCCGAACGCCTGCACGGTCGTCTCGTGCGCGGAAAGGCCCTCGATGTCCTTCACGGGAGAGAACCGGGTGCGGGGGACCCCGAGCAGCTCCGGGTGATGGGCAGTCACCAGCGAGCACACGCAGTGCAGGGGTGCCTCATCGACGGCGTGCTGGTTGGCCACCGAGGAGTTGCCGGCGTCGTAGACGATGGTCGCCTCGGCCCCTTGGCCGATCTCGGCGTAGCGGTGAAGCAGCTCATCCATCACCCGGCGAAACTGGGTGACGTCGGGGGCGTTGCCCGGATAGGGATGGTGCGCCAGGGGCACCACGCCGTCCCGGCTCACCACCAGCGCGAGGCCCACCAGGCGCAGGTCCACCCGGCCGTCTTTGGCGTGGCCGCGCCGGGCGATGGTGCTGCGGGCGTTGGAGGAGTCGATGAAGGTGGCGAAGTTGGTCATGTCGAGCACCAAAGCTTGGCAGTCGATGCCGAAGCCCTCCACAACCCGGCGCGCCAGGCGCCGCTCGATCTCTGCCAAGTGGGCCTCGCTGACGGCATCCATCGCGTCCCAGAACCGCCGGTGGTCCAGCGCGGAGGATGCGATCCTGGTGAACCGGGGCCCCGCCGTATCTGACCACCACTCGGAGAACGCCCGCTTGGAGCACGGAGCGACGATACGCCCGAGGGTGGCAAGGGCGAGGTAGGTCCCAACCGAGGCCGCAGCGTCGGCGCGTCGGGCGCCCACCACCTCATCAATCGTCTCAGCAACCCGCAGGCGCCTGAGCATCCCCCACACCGCGGCGACGTCGCCGAAGCTGCGGTGGATGCTGCGCTCGGGGATCTGCGTGGCCCCGGCTGCCATCGCCGCGATGTCCTCGGCCTTGCCGAGATAGCGTTGGGAGACGATCTTCGGGCGCCCGCCGACCCGGGCCACCTCGCGCAGGTACCAGTAGGTCCCGCCGTTGATCCGCTTGGCGATCAGGCTGGCCATGACACTTTAGGTCATACACCAAAGCGAGCCAAAACGCCAGCATCTTGGGAGTGAGCTCGCGACTACCGGCTCAGAGCCAGGAAACCCGGGCTAGGGCCCGCCGGGCTCAGGTATCCGATTCCGGGATGGTCGCTCATCATGGACGCTAGGCAAGCTCTTGAGATTTGGACGCACGCCCGCGCGGCCTGGGAACACCTCAACACGTTGTGGCCGCTTGAGCAACGCGAGGCTTACGGTGCGGCGATGGAGCAGCTCTTCTCAGCGGAACTCGATGCGGCTGAGCTTCTCCATCGCCACGGAATCGACGTCCAGCGACGCGGCGAGGAAGATCCACGCACGGGCCTTGGATTACTCCGCTAGCGAGTCCTCATGTGGATGCCCACGCAGGGTCAGTCACTTCCGACGACCCTCAGCGGAATCTGGAACGTGTCCATCAGGTGATCTTCTGTTACACCCAACAGCGTAAGCTGATCTCCCGAAACCCTCTCCTTCGAGAGGCCGGGTTGAACGATGCACATACTCAGACGCACGGGACACAGGCGACTCACCTCTCGGAGCGTATGCAAGGTTTCTTCGTCGCCAACTTCGATTCGAGACGCAAGACCCTCCTCCCTCCTGCGGGCCTCTCTCCGGAGCAGATGCGTGAACAGGTCGGTCTTTCGCTCATCGTTCATCCACCCGATACTCTTCTGCGCTTGCCCGCACACCTCGTAGAGATCCCCGACGCGACCTCCGGCCGTGCTGGCGGACGAGAACTTGAGGTGAAAGAAATCAACCTCGATGGCCTTCGGGATGTCGTCCTCTTGCACTAGTCGAACCGCAACCACGTCAGCGGCTTCACCCCGAGCATCGTCGTCAAAGACGAGCGTGTAATCCTGGGATCGAAGGTGGGCAATGACTTGCGCCTGGACGGTATTCGTTTGCTTGTCCGGGCCCTGTGATTCCTTCGTGATATCCACTTCCCACGTCCAGGCCTCTATCCGGTCCGCCGCGAACGCCGGAGGCAGATGTTTCAGTTCGATGTACTGGCTTCCCTCCAGGCACGATCCGTCATGGAACCAAATCACGGGAGGGTTCTCGTTGAAGAATGCGACACCGTCGGTCGGCTCCGTGCGCTCGCCCTTTCTGATCTGGAGCTTCTGCCCGCTGAGATTCTTGAACCTGTAATCGGGATTCTCGTCGTCCTCGAAGAGTTCCAGCTCACACTCGACTCGCGCGCCCTCGGTAAGGACGGCGAAGCCCAGTGCACCATCCATTGTCGGAGTCGAAAGCTCGATCTCGACCTCGTCGATCATGTGCTCTTCGCCGTCAACGATTACCCACCACTGAGACTCCGGCGATGTGTATACCTCTTCAGGCCAGTCGATAACGATGGGCATCTTGCTTGGCCGTTCCGAGATGGGCTTAGCCTCGAGTGTCCCCCGCAAGACCTCATCCGCGTCGATCGATTCATCAAGCAGCTTGGCACCGATCTCCTGGCACCAATCGCTGAGTTCGTTTACGCGATCACGCCGATGCGACCAAATACGGCCCTTCCTCGACGCGCCCACAGTGGTCTTGCTTCCCCCTTCATAGCCGCTGCCCGCGAGCACCGACTTACGAGTCCGCCGCCGCTGAGTCTCGCTGAGCGCCCCTCCAACGTTCCCACCCATCCGACCCGTGTAGCGGATGTTGCGCCCAAGCATCTCGCTCAACCCGACATTCTGGAGCTGGAGCCGTTTGACTCCGGAGAACGCACGGAACACGACCTGTCCATCGATCAGTCTCGCGTCTTCCACAAGGGCGTCGGCAAGAGCCTTGTAGTTCCCGGCGTTGGTTGACCCGTTGACATAGAGGAGCTTCTGTTCTGGCGACCAGATCGCGACGTATAGTTCCCACTGCCACCCGTAGAGTGCCTCGACATCGGTCCAGGGAAGCGCAACGCGCCGCGCGGTCACCACCACGAGAGTGTGAGCGGCCTCGTTGACCGCGTGGTGCACCTGCTCGCAACTGGACAGGCCAGGTATCCCTTGGGCAAAGTTCTCCGGTGTCCATGCATCGCTGTCAGTCCGATAGACAACGGTACTCAGCGCTGGCCTTACGCTGCGCAAGGGCACCTCATCAGCGAACGCCGTGAACCCGCTCAGAAACTCTTGCAGCGAAAGTTGCTCGCCGATCAGCCGTTCGCTCATCTCGGGAAGCAGCACATTCCAATCGGGATCGCGCGCGTATAGCTTCCTCAGCTCATCCTGCACATCCAAGTCGGCTGTGTTGGCGATAAAGGTCGCCTCGCCGAGATCGGGCCGCGTTCGGGTGAACCGACCGGCGAGCTGCAAGGTCACCGCAAGCGTCTTCCGGATGTCGTGAAACGCTGCGATCTTCAGTTCGGGAAGGTCGAAGCCCTCCCCCAGCATGTCGACACAAACGACGATCCTGGATTCTCCACTGACTATCGCCTGGCGCGCTTCCTCACGGGCTCGGCTGGACTTGATGCCCGTATGCAGTTCCACAGGCTTGAATTCCTCGTGTGGCTTGTAGAGTTCGAACACTTCCTTCGCGCGCGCAACGCTCGCGACGCGGGCCATCAGGATGTGGCCCTTGTCCTTCTCGGCTCGAAGGACTTCGATGGCTCTCTTCGCGATCGCAGCATCTGCGCGCTTCCGGTTGAACTCAACCACCCTCTCGAATCTGATCTTGGTGAAGTAATTCTCCTCCTGAGCCTTCCGCAACGGGTACTTGAAGATGATTGAGCCGTCGAGGGGTTTCCCGTCCTCGCGGAAGGGCGTGGCCGTGAACTGAAGCACACGACAGGCATCGAATCGCTGCTTGAACTCGCTCCAGGTGGGAGCTTCAACATGATGCGCTTCATCAACGAAGAGATACGGCGTCAAGGACGCCATCCTTTGTTGAACCTCCTCAGTTGCAGCGCCCGCTACCGAACTCGTCGTCACGACCACGTTCGCTGCGCCGAATATCTCGTCAACCTCTTCCACCGTTCGGGGGATGTGCTCTAGCGAGCACACGATCGGTCGCAAGGCCTGCGCCGCAAGTATGGTTGAGCCCTTGGATTTCAAGACTCCCAGGGTCAAGAACTTGCCGACGATCTGCTTGCGAAGAGCATCCGTCGGAACGACGACCAAGACCTTCGAGCACGGCCTGGAGACCAATATCGAGAGCATGACTTCGGTCTTGCCGGTGCCCGTTGGCATGACGATCGTGGCCACACCTTCCGAAACCGTCCAGTGCGCGTGGATCGCGTGAATGGCACCGACCTGAGGGGGTCGCAGGCCGACAACATCGGGGCCCTCCATCGCGTAGCTGAACGCCCCCGCCCAAGACTTGACGACGCCTTCTCCGAGAGCGCCAAGGTCGACGACCGGATCGTTCACCGCAGGAAGCTGGGGATGCCTAATCCACTTGGATTGCGACAGGTCCAGCCTTGGTCCACCGGCGTCGGCCTTGGCCTTGAGAACCCGCTGGTGCCCTTCAGGGACGCTCCCGCTGTTGACGATGAGCACGGGATCGCCGTCGCCGTCCGGACGAAACATGTAACCCTTGGATCGCTCTTGCGACCACGGGGACAGTTTGCCCTCGACTATCTGGTCCTCCTCGCTCAGCTGCCGAAGGGGATTCCTGAGGACCGACTTGTCGACGGCAAAGACGGCAGGCAAATGGGCCTTCACAGGTGGGACCTCAACCGTTCGCAGGCAACAGCTCGCCCCGGAAGGTCTTGGCGAGGACCGCCTGCGAGCTGTGCTCGACGCGACGCGATGCAGTCTCGACTCTCTCCATCACCTTGGCGGCTCGTGCCAGAATGCTATCGACGCGCCGAACAATCTCGGCTTGCTCCTCCAAAGGTGGAACCGCAATCGTAAGGTCGCGAACCTTCTGTTTGTTAAGTGCTGGCTGGTTGCCTCCGCGCCCGACAGCACGGGTCACTTCGTACTGGGCGAGTGCCCAGCGCCAGAGATATTCCGGGTCGATGTAGTGGTGATTCGCGATGATCCCTGCCGCGTTTTGGTTGGTAGACGCTTCGATATCAAGTATCGCTGCCTGGCCGCGGGTCTTTCCTTCGCCAATCATCGCGATCAACACCGTGCCTACCGGATAGACCTTCGCACTGCTGTTGGCAAGGCCGGCTTCAGATATGAACTCACGAGTTCGTTGGATGCGACAATTCGCAACCTCCCCTGAGCTCACCCACGGAACATGACCCAACCAGTAGGACGGAACCTTCCGGGAAGGAGTCCCTCCGAGCTGCACATGACCAACATCTCCGATCGTTGCTTGCACCCACTCCTCGGGGATCCCGTCACTGTCCGCGACCTCATCCCTGCGGTCGACGAGGTCGAGTCGTTTTGGAATTGCATGAGCTTCTCGCCAGTCGACTGTAAGGCGTCCGGAGCAAGCGGCCGCGAGTATGGCGAGACTCGTCCTCGCCGCAGCTCTTCTCGCGGCAACAACATGCCCAACGGCAGAGATCCTCTTGATCTCGACTCCATCGAGCCAGTGGGCGATTGCGGCCTGCTCGTCGATGGGCGGCACTTGGAGTCGAAGCGTGCCGAGGTTCCTTCGCGAGATGCGCTGCCGAGTAGTCCCTCGAACAAACTCCTGCATTGCCGCTCGGAATGCCGGGGCATTGATGGCCTTCACCAGCCATTCGGGTCGTGCGCGGTCTTGAAGCGGCCTAAGGATGCAGACATCGACCGCGGTGACGGCCGGGCGCCCGAGCCCAGGAAAGATGCACGCCCGACCGAGCGGCTCCGGCATGCGTGCCACAAGGATGTCGCCGGGCTCTAGGAACGTGCAGCGAAGCTCCCGCGCCTTTGCCATCGTGAGGAAGCGCGATGACCGATCGCGGAACACTCCATCGCCTACATCCGCAAGCTGAATCAGGCGAACTTCTCCTTGGGGGTCTTGATCCTTGCTTTCAATCCAGTCACCGTCGATGAAGAGCCCTCCCTCAAGAAGTTCGGCAAGACTCATGTCGGACAGAGTGCTCTCCGTCACTTGGTACCGTCACCTTCGATTAGGCGTTGCATGTCGCCGAGTTCATCGAGCGCCAACCGGAGCTCCTCCATCGCCTCTGTGATCAGCTCTTCCGGCTCGGGCAGATCATCAGGGTCGTCCTGCTCCTCGTCCCGGATCCATTTGAAGGCGTCGAGCTTGTAGTGACGGGCCTTCACCTCATCGATTGCGAACGCGCGCCAGCGACCATCCTTCGAATCCTTCTCGCTGCGCCTGCTGAGGCCGTTGGGATCGTCCCCGTAGCATTTCTCGAACTCGGCGAAGTGGTCTGCGGTGAGCGGGCGGCTCTTCTTCGTGATCTTCGGAACGTTGGACCGTCCGTCGTAGATCCAGGTGCTCTCGGTGGGCTTGCCCTTGGTGAAGAAGAGCACGTTGGTCTTCGTGCCCTCGGTGTATGGACTGAAGGTTCCGCGGGGCAGCCGAACAACGGTGTGCAGGTCGCAGTCCTCCATCAGCACTTCGAAGATCTCGCCCGCCTGGCTCGCGAAGAGCACATTGTCAGGAACAACGACTGCCGCTCGACCGCCAGGCTTGAGGATGGTGAGAACGTGCTGCAGGAAGTTCAACTGCTTGTTGCTTGACGAGACGACGAAGTCCTCGCGGTCCGGCGCCTGGTTCGCGCCTCTGGTGCCGAAAGGCGGGTTCGTGAGGACGACGTCGTATCGCTGGGCTGGCGGCGCTTCGTAGATCGAGTCGGTGTTGCTGATGCGCGGCTCGACTTGGTGGAGGTACAGGTTCATGAGCGCGAGGCGACGTGGCCGCTCGTCGATCTCTTGGCCGAAGTAGGTGGTGGTACGGATGCGCTTCGCCACGTCGCGCTCGAACGCTCCGCCGGTCTCCTTGAGCAGCCACTCGTAGGCAGCGACGAGAAACCCGCCCGTACCAACGGCGGGGTCGTCGATCGCGAAGGTCTTGGAAACGCGCGGGTCCGGCTTGATGCATCGAACCATCGTCTGGATGAGGAGTCGGGGCGTGAAGAACTGCCCTGCGCCCTTCTTGCCCTCGCTCGCCGCCTTCTCCAGCAGGCCCTCGAAGACTGCGGCCTTGACGTCCACGTCGAGAGATGTCCAGTCCGTCTCGTCGATGAGGCCGACGAGCCGCTTCAGGCTGGTGGGTTTGCGGATCTTGGCCTGCGAGCCGGAGAAGATGTCGCCCAGGATCCCGGGTTGCTTGCCAAGCTCAGCGAGCACCTTGTCATAGTGGTCAACGAGATCGCTACCGCTGTACTTGTCGAGTGTCGGCCAGTCGCAGGCGATCTCGATTGCCTTGTTGGTGTGGTCGTCGAGCGTCTTGTAGCTGGGAAGGTTGATGCTCCGCTCATCCGCCATCTTGAGGAAGAGCAGATAGGTGATCTGCTCGATGTAGTCGCCGTAGTTCACCCCGTCGTGACGAAGTGTGTGGCAGAAGCCCCAGATCTTGCCGACGACGTCTGTACTCATGCGGCTACGAGCTCCTTATTGACGGCGGCGAGCAGTTCGGAGAGTTGACCGCCGAAGACGCTGTCTGCGCGGCCCCAGCCACCGCGGTTCGCGAGGATCGGCACGTTGTCGAAGTCGTCGCGGTCGATGGTGAGGTTCTGGATCAGATGCTGGCGGATGTATTCCATCCACTTGGCTTGGTCGTCGGTCAGCGTGCGGCTGCTCCCGATGGCCGCGACCGCGGCGCTCACGCGTTCCTCGGCGGTGAGCAGCGGCGAACCCTCGACGGTCGCGCTCTTGACCATGGAGATGATGTCGATCAGCGCCTTGTGATGCTTCGCTTCGAACGCCTTGCGGAGGTTCGCTTCGGTGAAGCGCTGAGGAGCCTTCGTCAGCGTTTCACGCAGTTCCTTGAGCGCCTCGGTACTCCAGTCCTGGGGGCGAGAGAGCAGGATCTGCAGGGCTTCGATGTGCGTTCCGTTGTCGCGAACGAACCGTTCGAAGGCTTGCAGGTAGTCCTCGGGCTTGTACTCCTGGCCGTCTCCACCACGGATGAGCCATCCCGACTCGACGGTGTCGGTCACGGTGTGCGCGACGACGAAGGTCCGCGCCGGACGCTTGTAGTTGGCGAGCAGATCCTGGAACCCCTCATCGCGCAGGAGCTTCATCGCGTCGGTGAACGAATCCCGAAGGCGGGCCTTTAGCGTGGCCGCGTAACCCCCGAGATCACCGTCGGGGACGTAGGCTTCGAAGGCTTCCCGAGCTTCGCCCGCCATCTGCTTGTCGATGCGCTGCAGCCGTTTCACGAGCCGATTGATGCTGTACTCACGGTCGCGGTTCGCCCAGACGTCATCGATGACCTCGCCGATCGTCTTCGTGTCTGACGGAGGTGGCTCTGCGGTGATGTCCGTCGTGTTGCGGAAGTATTCGAGCAGGGTGCCATCGAAGCAGTCGAAGACCACGAAGTTGGCCTTGTCCTTGTACTTGTCCCCGAGGCGCGTACCACGGCCGAGCATCTGCTCGAAGAGGATCCGCGAGCGGACGGGACGCAGGAACACGATGAACTCCAGATCGGGGATGTCTACGCCGGTCGTCAGCATGTCCACCGACACGACGATCATGGGCTTCGGTCTGTTGCGGAACTCGCGGATGCGCTGCAAGGGGCGATCAGCGCGGCCGGTGATCTTGGCGACGAACGACTCCCCGCGACCGAAGACCTCGCGAGCCTGCTTCACGAGTTGGTCGGCGTGCGATGTGTGCGGCAGATCGTTCACGGCGAAGATCAGCGTCTTGGGGAAGCGCTTGTGCTCGGCTTCATGCTCATCGCAGTACCGCTTGATCTCTTCGAGGATCCGGCGGTTCGAGTCTGGTGCCGTGATGTTGCGTTCGATCTCCGTCGTGTCGAAGACGCGCTCATCCTCGAGGTAGTCGAACTGCTGTTGGCCCGATTCGGTGTCGATGTTGTCGATGGCCTCCCCCTCCTGGAGGAAGACCCCGTTCATCCGAACGTCCGATCTGAGGCGCACGACGTCGTAGTCAACGAGGAAGCCTTCTCGTACCGCACGCTCGTAGTCATACCTGTAGACCAGCTTCTCGAAGTAGGCCATGGTGTGCTGCGCGGGCGTCGCCGTCAGCCCAACCTTGATCGCATCGAAGTGGTCCAGGGTCTTCCGCCACGTTCCCGCCTCGCGCGATGAGTAACCGCGATGGCACTCGTCAGCGACGATGAGGTCGAAGGCGTGGATCGGGATGTCGAGTTGCTCGGCGTCGTCCTCGATCCCTTCCTCGTCCGTGAACACGGCGCCGCGGCCGAACAAGTTGATCGTCATGCGCTGGATCGTGCAGACATACACGAACGCCGAGCCTGGTTTCGGGGCGGTCAGATGCGTCTTCGGGAGGACCGTCACATCGAACTTGTCGTCGTCCCCGAAATCCTCGCGCTGGAAACGCTGCGAGTAGACCTCGTACAGACTGTCGAACTTCTTGCCCGGCTCTGGCTCGAAGCTCTTGAACGCCCGCACCGTCTGCGCAGCCAACGACTTGCGGTCGACCAGGAAGAGGACCCGGCGCGCAACCCCTGATTTCATGAGGCGATAGACCTCGTGCACGGTCATCAGGGTCTTGCCCGTGCCGGTTGCCATCGTTACGAGGAGTTTCCGATCGCCGCGAGCGACCGACCCCTCGATCGCTTCGCTGGCTTCGATCTGGTACGGCCGCATGAGGCCGTGCATGGGTAGAGCTTTCAGCTTGGAGAAATCAGCATCGAAATCACGCCCGAGCATCTCGTTAAGGGCGTCGCGTGAATGAAAGGCGCTCACGTCGCGCGAGCGATTCAGTTCGCGGCGTACGTCGTGAAACATGATCCGCTCGCCGTTCGTGGAATACAAGAACGGCACACCGAACTCGCCCTGGTGGCGCGGCTCCTGATGAAGACCCCGGGAGTAGCGCTCAGCTTGAGTGAGCACGCCCTGGGGACCCGCGGTCAGCTTCTTGGCCTCCGCGACCCCGATGATCCTTCCGTCATCGAGGAGGGCGTAGTCGGCCGGACCTGCCCCGGTCTCGAACTCCTCTACAGCGGCAGCGTTTCCGTATGAGGGCAGCCAGGGATCCGACGAGAACGGCACGACCCGCCAGCCGGCAGCCGCAAGCTGCGGGTCGATTCGTCGTTTCCTTGTCTCACGTTCAGATTCAGGGGTCATGCAGTTCCTCGTCAATGACCATCGCCATGCGCAAAGAGAGAATAGAGGCTTATGAGGACATCGAGGACGCTTGCAGATGGTTTGCCACCGAGGTTACTCGAACACCCGTTCGTCTACAAGAGCACGCCCAGTGTCCCGCCCTGGAGATACGGTGACGCTTGTGCTCGGCATCACTGTCTCGGACGGCATCGCTGGCGCGCTCATCGGAGCGAGTGCGGTGCTGCTCGCTGGCATCGTTGAGCGCCGGCGCTCCGTGCGACGGCAAGTCGCGATCGGCGCCAGCACTCAGTTACCCGTTCAACGCCGAAGCGCTGTGCTGATCGGAGACCTTGGGGTTCATGGGAGCGGGGTGTTCCGCAAGAGTATCTGGTATCACCTTATCGGCGTCCCGGAAATGCGGCGCCTGCAGCGCCAAAGCATGCGGCTTATCGCGGAGGCACGCTCGGACCTGGCAATGCTGAAGCCGGAGGCGGTTGTCCTTGACGCGGCAGACGAACTTCTCGAAGCAATAAGCGGTTTCATCGCTGTCGTGACGGCGGAAGGGACTCCTGCAGAAGGCGTGGTGAGCGAGTCGATCAAACGCGTATCGGCAGCTCGCCGTCAAACTCTCCTCGATGCCTCAGCGAAGAAGCGTCGGTGAAAGTGAGTTCTATGACGGACCGCGCGTCTGAGATCGCATACGCAACACTCCTCGCTGACGACCCGCCCGGGTGGGAACAGGTTCTCCATGAGTGGGCCGCGCGCTATCGCGAAGAGGTCCCCGGCGCGAATCTTCTCGTCGTCGACCTGGACTCATGGTCTTACCTGTTCCATCTCTCGGCACCCGACCCCGACGCGACCATCGCCGACCGAGTCGTGGCGGCGTGGGGAAAGAGCGCCCTGGCGCCAGCGCAGCGCGACCGCGCCCGCATGCGTAGCCACCCTCGTTCGGTGCGTGCGGATGACCACAAAGGTCACCTGATCGCGCATGCATCAGGTGGCGGGTACGACATCAACCTGACCAAGATGGATAGCGGCCTAAACACGGGTCGAACGCCGGAGGGCAAGAAGTTCCGGGCGATGGAACGCCACTGCGCGCAACACCCGGGAACCCCGTACTTCATTCGCTCGCTCTATGACGACGACTCCGATAGACCGACCGCCTTTGACGTGGGCGTGCGGGAGTCGGGCGGCTGGTGGATCGAAAGGTTTGCGAACGGCGAGTCGTAACCGAAGCGCGGCAGTCCCGCGCCACCTTGTTCTTTGCCTTGGGCGTCGGCTTGGGTTCGTCTGAGAGCGGATGCCGAATGCGGCCGGAACCCTCCACGTCCCCTTCGGAACCTGGACGCTCGGCCTGTCCCTCCGGGGCTAGGTCGAGACAAGAACGTACCGTGTGTCTGTCAAGCATCACCCGAAGCACGACACACTTTGGTGGGCGCTTTGGTGGACAGCTTTGGTGGGCGCGACAGGGATCGAACCTGTGACCTCTTCGGTGTGAACGAAGCGCTCTCCCGCTGAGCTACGCGCCCGAAAGGCTCCGCGAGTATAGCGCGCCTCCCGTCCGCAGTTCCGTGGGCCGCGAACAGGAAAAGCGCCGAATCAAGCAGTCGTCTTCAGTACCGCCTTCACCGCATCCATCCGTGTCACGTCTCCGGACCAGGTCGTTCGAACGAGCACCGACTTGGCCGTTCCGACCCCGGCCCCCGACCCCGGCGTAACCTCCAACCGTAGGATTCTCGCCTGCCCCGGAGTCAACATGCCGGTCGAGTACGTGCCGGCTGTGACCGACTGGGTCACTCCTACCGACGTCGTGTAGTAGTAGAAGCGAACCCGGTACCCGGAAGATCCACCTGTGTACGCCCGCACGGTGAACCTGTTGCGATAGTTCCCGTCGTTCTGGATGCGAATCCAAAAGACCTGCGTCCGGCCGCGCCTGCCCGAGACGGTCAGAGTCTGGCGACTGCCGTCGGTGCTGTACACGTTGTTTCCGATGAACCCCTTGCCGGGAATCCGAATCTGGTTATCGGGCCTCTGATCGCTGGCCTTAATCATGACCTTCGCAGTGGAGGCACAGCCGAGCGCCGCGCCACCGGCGAGGTTCTGGAGTTCCAGCCAAATGGTCTCGGCCGGCTCTTGATACCCGTCATCAATGATCGTCATGGTGACGGTCTGCGCGGTCGTGCCGCCGTCGGGGAAGGTCAGCGTCGTGGCTGGGTTTCCGAAGTCGCTCCCCACCGTCGCCGTTCCCCCAATCGCCGCGACGTCGACAGTAACGTCCCCAGCGGTGGGACCGGTGCGGACCACCTGCACCGGGACACTCCGGCCGCGCTCTCCGACCACGTACGAGGCCGGCTGGAACAGCACCAGTGGCGCCGCAGTGCCGTCGATCGCAGCTTCCCAATTCCACGTCCGCCAATCCGACACCGACGTCCCCACGGTAGCCTCGACCCAGGTGTTGGTGAGCCAGACCGATCCGTGCGCGCGCGCCGGATCGGCAACGGGGTCCGGCGTCGCACCCGAGTAGTCCCCCCAGCGGCACGGATCGACCACGGCGCAGCCGAAATCATCGTTGGACCCAGTCGATTGCTTGATCACGGTCCAGCTGGAAATCGGCTCGTCCCCGACCTTCGATGCCATCTGAATCGCCACGTACTCCGTCGCCGAGGACGTGTTGAACCCGACCACCATGCCATCCCCAAAGGAACGCTCCGAACCGTTCACCGCTCGGTCGGGAGCCACGGCCCCGTTGTAGACGTACAAAGCGGAATCCGAGATCGTCCCCGATTGGAACACGCCCGCCCCGACCGGATCCAACTCGTACCATCGCACGCGCGCGCCCGCTCCTCCATCAATCGTGTGCTGCGTCCACAACGACACGGTCGCGCACCCGCGACTTGGATTCACCGCTGACACAGCCTGGGTCAGGCGTCCGTCGAGCGTGTCGAGAACCTCCAAAGATCCGGCTTGTGGAGCATCGACGGGCGCCGAGTACGACGCCACCGCGATAGGCGTGGCGACCGTCTGGATGTCTGCCGTCCCGTCGGAAGCCCGAGTCACGGAGAAGAGATCAATCAAACCGGGGGGAGGATCCTGGTTCGGGGTGGCTACGACCCACCCCTGCGAGCTTGCGTCGGTCTGGTTCGCCGGGACCGGAGTCCACGCCGACGTGCCGCCGTCCGAGTCAAACAGCGCCTCGACCCCACCGGTCGGCGTCCCGGCCGCTTCACAGGTCACCCCGGCACTCGGCTTCTTCAACCATGCGAGGTCCGCTTCCAGAAACGTATCAGTCTCGTCGAAGGTGTTGGCGCCGATCAGCAGGAAGTCCTTGGTGTCCCCCAGCTTTGGGTAGTCCGGCAGGTCCAGTTCGAAGTCGAACGCGACCCACGAGCACCAGTCGGCCGCCGTGTTCGGCGAGTCTGTCGTGCTGAACCCGACCAGCAAGTAGTTCGACGAACCTCCCCCGCCCGCCGCGGACAGGTCCAAGATGACGTAGTAGAAGCGCGAGGTATCCGGGTCCCAAATCACCTGCGGATCGGACACCATGGATCCGGATCGATCGGCCAGATCAGTCAGGAGCCCGGAGTCCAGCGGGGTAGACAGATCCGCGCGATCGTAGATCGCGTACTTCGTGTTCACGAACTCCACGTACCGCGTCCTGCCGATCGCACCGGTCGAGTCCGACGGCGCATGCGTCGAATCGTAGATCCCCTCGGCCCCCGCCGAGACCGACGCCGACTTCCGACCCGATGTCACGGGCGCCCGAGGTGAACCGGGTCTGCTCTCTGAGTCCGCCGCAGCCTTTGCGCGTTCGTACGCGGACTGGTCGGGAACGAGGTATCCCTGACGCATAAGCCTCTCTCCGGCGGCCGTCGGAGGGCGGTCGAAGCGCTGAGGCGGTCGGTCGGGGGCGCGCGTGATGCGAACGGACGGCGCTATCGATCGGCGCGATGACGCCTCCGCAGCCGGCACGACCAACGTCGACAAGACAAGGGTGCAGCACGCCGCCGACAGAACCGAGAATCTCACGGAGCGCGCCACCTTTCATGACGGATCGGACGACAGAGCCCGTCATGGCCCACGCTATGTGATTCCCGGAGAAGCGGCCACCCGCGCGGCTCGTCACACGCACGCCGCGATCGACTCCGGAACGAACTTCTGGTGGGCGCGACAGGACTTGAACCTGTGACCTCTTGCGTGTCGAGCAAGCGCTCTAACCAAGCTGAGCTACGCGCCCCAGTGCGCCTCGGCGGTGCCGGGCACCGGCCGATGATACCAGGTGCGCGAGGTCCTTCCTCGCGCCCGGCCGCCGCCGTCAAGGATTGAAGTAGGAGTCCCGGCCCATGGCCTCGTACGCCGACAACGACCCAGCCGAGGAATCCGCGCGCCAGTCGGCTTCCTTCAGCACGTCGAACCACAGGAAGGCCTTGATCGCCGGGAACGAAGTCTTGATAGAAGAACTCGCTGCGGAGATCCAGGCGCCCTTGTCGCCGCCCTGCTCCACAGAACCGATCTCGCTGATCATGATCGGCTTTGATGGCGCGTAGTCCCGGTACACATCCGAGAAGAGCGTGGGGAAGGACTTCCAGGAAGACCAACTCCGCGTAGTGCCCCAGTTGTAGCCGTCAATTCCGACCCAATCGACGTAGGCGTCCCCGGGGTAGTAGTTGCGCCAGTTGTTCCACGAAACGTTCGGAACGCTCTCGTGGTTGGGAGCCCACACCCAGACGACGTTCGTCGCCCCCCGCGCCGCGAAGATGTCGTGAACGCGGCGCCACGCGGCGATGTACTTTGCCGGCCCGTTGTAGGTGCCTGAGTCGTTGTTGTGCGACCCATCCCACGCGTACCAGTCGCCGTTCATCTCCCAGGCGAACCGGAGGAACACCGGGGCTCCAAGCGCCTTTAGGGCATCGGCGCGCGCCGTGATTGTCCCGTCGTAGCTGCCGCCGGCTATGGCCGTCAGCGATGTTCCCATCCACGACACCAGCGGAATGCGACCGTTCGCGATGTCCCATTGCTCCAAACCACTCGGGAACGTTTGGCTGAAGCCGTAATAGTGCTGGTTGATCGCGATCTTGCGGCCGATCATCGACTCGAACGCCGTCACTTCGTCCATGGCAGCGCGATTGTCTACCCACCGATTGTCTGGATCGACATACGCACCGAACAGCGCGCCTGTCGAAGGCACAAGCGGAACTCCCGAGGGCGACGTCGTTGGGGTCGGGGTTGGGGTCGCTGAAGCCGTCGGGGTCGGAGAAGCCGTCGGGGTTGGGGTCGCTGAAGCCGTCAGGGTCGGCGTCGGGGTCGGAGAGGCCGTCGGAGTCGGACTTGACTTGGGCCTCACGCGCTTACCGCTGCCGGCGTACCGAGTCCTCGCCTCAAGGCTTGACCCGGACACCGCAACCACAACGGATCCAAGCAGCGCTACAACCAACGCCGAGGCGAGCCAGTGGCGAACACGCGTGCGCGACATCCAATAACCCCCGCTGAGAAAGTGCGTTCAGTGCCGAACCAGCGATCCATGACATCCGGCTGAGTCCGACGATGTGACTACTCAGTTCGGTCTATCGACTTGTGACTACGGGCTTTTGAATCGGGCACTAAATGCACGACGGCGCATTCGGCATTTCCCGCCCTCCCGAAACAACGCAGCCTCAGGCAAAACGTTCTGCAATTCGTCGGAGCGTTCTTCGGGCGAACACCAATAGGGGCCCCCAAAAGGAGCCCAGCCACGTCCCGGAAACAGAACCGAGTTCAGGCCGGCCAGAGCCGGCAACTCGCACAGCGAAGACGCGTGGATAAACGCGACCACAAAGCCGGGGCAGGGATGCTCAGTGTGAGACCGCCGCTCCACGCGGCCTTATCAGGAGAGCATCTGAAGAGGCCCGCCGAACAGAAGCTTTGTCCCGAAAACGCGCGCGCCAAGAACGCGCACAGAGAGGCGGCGCCCGGAATTGAACCGGGGTGGAGGGATTTGCAGTCCCTTGCCTAGCCACTCGGCCACACCGCCACAAAAAAGAACCGGACCGGGATTCCGTTCCGGCTCTCGAGCGGACGACGGGATTCGAACCCGCGACCCCGACCTTGGCAAGGTCGTGCTCTACCACTGAGCCACGTCCGCGTAGTCCCGCGATTGTACTCATCCGCGCGGTCCACCTTCAACACCCGGCCCATGGAGCAGGCTCCGGTCGGCGTGAGAGGAAGAACTTCAAACGGATTCCCGCGCGGGCGCAAGCTAGCGCGCGCCGCGTAGGGCCGACGATCTAGCGGCCGGTCGAGCCGAATCCTGCGGCTCCTCGCGCACTGTCGGGGAGTTCGGTCACTTCACGCACTCGGACGCTCTCGACGGGCTGGATCACCATTTGCGCAACGCGTTCCCCGCGCCGAATCTCACACGGCGCCTCCGGGTCCAAGTTGATCAGCAGAACCCGGATCTCACCGCGGTAACCGGCGTCGATCAAGCCCGGCGCGTTCACCAACGACAGCCCATGCCGGGCCGCCAGGCCCGAGCGCGGCAACACGAACCCCGCAAACCCCTCAGGGATCGCCACCGCGATCCCCGTCGGAACCGACGCGCGCTCTCCAGGCTTCAGAGTGACCCCCTCGGCTGCGCACAAGTCCAGACCGGCATCTCCCGGCTTCGCGTAGCAGGGCAGAGGTAACTCCGGATCAAGCCGCTGAACGAGCATCTCGGTCACGCGCTGCACCTCGGAATCAGGAACAGCCACTCGTAGAACCGCAGGATTCGCATACGTAACACGAACCTGCCGGCCGCATCTTCATGCCGCAGTTGTAACAAAGCGGCGCAGCGTCGAGCCGGATGGCCTCAGCGGCCTCCGCAATCCCCAGGCTTCCGTTCGACGCGGGCTCAGCCGGCAGCGGCGCCGCGTATGACGCTCCTACGGCCTCTCTGCGCTCGTCGGTCGTTTGAATCCCGAGGCGCGCGCGCGAATCCGGATCGAGGAAGTCGATCGCGAGCCGCCGGAACACGTAGTCCACAATGCTGGATGCGAAACGAACGTCGGCGTCGTCTGTCATTCCGCTCGGTTCGAACCGCATGTTCATCAGCTTGGCCGTGTACGCCTCCAGCGGAACCCCGTACTGCAGCCCGATCGAAACGGCGATCGCCAGCGCATCCATGACCCCGGCCAAGGTGGAACCCTGCTTGGACACCTTCAGGAAGATCTCTCCCAAGCCGTCGTCCGGATAGCAACCGGCCGTGATGTAGCCCTCTGCATCGGCGACCCTGAAGGAGATCGTGCGCGACGGACGGCTCTTCGGAAGACGGTGTCGCTGCGGCTTACCGGTCGCAATCACCGCGGGATCCGGTGCCTTCTCGACCTTCTTCTTGTCCGCCGACAGCGGCTGGGCAACCTTGCAGTTGTCGCGGTAAAGGGCCAGCGCCTTCAGCCCTAGGCGCCAGCTTTCCGTCAGCAACTCCTCGACCTCGTCGACGGTTGCGTGCTCGGGCATGTTGACGGTCTTGGAGATCGCGCCGGAAATGAACGGCTGCACGGCGGCCATCATCTTGACATGACCGAAATAGTGGATCGGCCTGTCCCCCATTGCGCAATCGAAGACCGCAACATGCTCGGGACGCACGGCCGGAGCGCCGTCAACCGTGTTGTGCTCGGCAATGTGCGCCACGATCTTGCCTACCTGCTCTTTGTCGTAGCCCAGACGACGCAGCGCGCGCGGAACCGTTTGGTTGACGATCTTCATCGTCCCACCGCCGACCAACTTCTTCGTCTTTACCAAGGCAAGATCGGGCTCGATCCCGGTCGTGTCGCAGTCCATCATCAGGCCGATCGTTCCCGTTGGAGCAAGCACCGACGTCTGAGCGTTGCGATATCCGAACTCCTCGCCGAGAGCAATCGCCTCATCCCACGCCGACCGTGCGGCCTGCACAAGCTCTTCGGGGACCAACTCGGGATCGATCGCATCGACGGCCGCTCGGTGTTTGCGGATGACGCCGAGCATCGGCTCCCGGTTCACGGCAAACCCGGCGTGCGGACTCATCTTCTCTGCGAACCTCGCCGAATCCCGATACGCCCAGCCCGTCATCAGCGCCGTGATCGCAGCAGCCCAGGCACGCCCGCCGTCCGAGTCGTAGGGCAGCCCGCGCGCCATCAGCAGCGCGCCAAGATTCGCGAACCCGATCCCCAACTCGCGGAAGTTCTTAGCGTTCTGCTCAATCCGCAGCGTCGGGTACGAGGAGTTCCCGACGATGATCTCCTGGGCCAGAAACACAACATCGATCGCTTGGCGAAACGCCTGGATATCGAAGTTCATGTCCTCGTCGACGAACTTCATCAGGTTCAGCGACGCCAGGTTGCACGCAGAGTTGTCCAGGTGCATGTACTCCGAGCACGGGTTCGACGCGTTGATCCTTCCGGTGTTCGGAGAGGTGTGCCAGGCGTTGATCGTCGTGTCGTACTGCACTCCGGGATCCGCGCACTCCCACGCAGCCTGCGCGAGTTGTCGCATCAGGTCCCGGGCGCGCAGTACCTCTACCGCTTCTCCCGTCGCGACTGCACGTAGCGCCCAGTCGCGATCCTCGACGTAGGCCATCATGAAGTCGTCGGTGAGGCGAACGGAGTTGTTCGCGTTCTGATACTGAATCGAATAGGCGTCGCGGCCGTCGAGGTCCATGTCGAACCCGCCGTCGCGCAACACGCGCGCCTTCTGCTCCTCGCGCGCCTTGCACCAGATGAAATCGATCACATCGGGATGATCGATGTTGAGCACGACCATCTTGGCGGCCCGACGCGTCTTCCCGCCGCTCTTGATCGTGCCTGCCGACGCGTCGGCGCCGCGCATGAACGACACCGGCCCACTCGCCTCGCCGCCCGACGAAAGGCGCTCCTTCGAGGAGCGAATCGTCGACAGGTTAACTCCCGATCCGGAGCCACCCTTGAAAATCGTGCCTTCCTCGACGTACCAATTAAGGATCGAACTCATCGTGTCGTCGACGGCCAGAATGAAACACGCCGAGCACTGCGGGTCCCTCTCCGACCCGACGTTGAACCACACCGGCGAGTTGAACGACGCCTTCTGCGTGACCAGGATGTGCTTGAGTTCATCGGTCCACGCTTGACGCGACTCATCGTCGGCGAAGTAGCCGTCCTTCCATCCCCACGATGCGATCGTGTCGACGACGCGATCGATCAACTGACGAACGGAGCGCTCACGTTGCGGTGTCCCCAGAGGTCCGCGGAAATACTTCTGGGCAACGATGTTCGTTGCGTTCTGGGACCACGACACCGGGAACTCCACGTCGCGCTGCTCGAAGGCGTTGCCGCCATCCTTGTAGTTGGGGATGACGGCGTCACGGGTCTCCCACAAAACATCGTCGTAGGGATGCGCGCCTGCCTTAGTGAAATGGCGCTGCACCGTTAGCCCGGTTGTCCCCGTCGTCATGTCCCGCTCCGTCTTCGCCACTACGCTTCCTCCTCGGGTTCTCCGTTGCTTCGTGACGTGACCGCCGCTCTGCGTGCATCCTCCGACCCGGCCTCGGCCTGTCCTGCCTTCGGTGGAGTCCTCTTCTGGAGCATCTGGCCGACCTCGCGTTCGAAATCGGTCAGTTCCTGGAAGTCTCGGTACACAGACGCAAAACGAACGTACGCCACCTCATCCAGTTCGCGGATCCGGTCGAGCACAGCCAGACCGATCTCCTGCGATGCGACAAATGGACTTCCGCTCGCTCGGACGACATCTTCGATCTCGTCTGCCACGCGGTCGATGTCCTGCTCGCCCACCGGGCGGTTCACGCACGCCTTCTGGATGCCGGAGATGATCTTGTCGCGGGAAAACGGCACACGCTCGCCCGATCGCTTGACGACCTGAAGCCCTGAGGGCTCAGCTCGCTCAAACGTGGTAAAGCGTCTGCCGCACTCCCCGCACTCCCTGCGTCTCCGGATCGCTGCCCCGTCCTCGGCCAGGCGCGAGTCAATCACTCGGTCTTCGAGGCTCTTGCAGTACGGACAGCGCATCGCACCCTCTGGCGAGCCTGCGGCTCCCCGGTCTCCACGCCTCCGACACCCAATATCCTGGGCTGAGCATCGGCGACACCACAACATCTTGTGGTGCGCGGAACATACCACTCGCCGCACCGCGTTTCAAGGAGTCGGAGGGCATTCCCGGCTAAGTCAGCGGCACCCCTGCTCAGCGAGCCGGGATCTTCAGGACTTGCCCGGGACGAAGGGTCCCGCCGGTCAGTCGGTTCGCCCGCCGAATCTCATAGACGGCGCGACGTCGATCCCCCGGGATTCTAGACGCGATACCCCATAGCGTGTCCCCGGGGCGGACCACGTAGGTCGCCTCAGCCGGCGCATGCACCTGGCGCGCGCCCACAACCCGCGCGCCGGGTAACACCAGCATCGCGGCGGTGGCTAGAACTATCATCAGTCGTCTCATACGAACACCCGTTCGGGACGTTACCGAACGTCTGTTCGTCTGTCAAGATCGAACACATGTTTGATTTCCCGAACCTCGCGTGGTAGTTTCGCCCAGGTCGACGTTTCGAGGAGGTGTCCGGTGCGGGACCTGACCAAGCGCCAGCGCGCAATTGTGGATTTCATCATGACGACCCACAGGGAGCGCGGGTATCCACCCACCGTTCGTGAGATCGGCGACGCCGTCGGCCTGCAATCCCCGTCCAGCGTCCACGCCCAGATCTCCACGCTCGTCGAGCGCGGCTATCTTCGAAAAGACCCGACGCGCCCGCGCGCGCTGGTCGTGCGCAAGGACGAGGACGGCATTCCTGTTACGCGACGTGCCATGCACGATGTTCCGGTTCTTGGGCGGATCGCGGCGGGAGCCCCTCTGCTCGCCGCGGAGAACCTGGAGGAAACCCTGCCGCTGCCCGAGGACCTCGTTGGGTCCGGAACCCTGTTTGCCTTGCGGGTCAAAGGCGATTCGATGATCAACGCCGGCATCCTCGAAGGCGACCTGGTCATCGTGCGCGAACAGCCGGTCGCCGAAGACGGCGAGATCGTCGCCGCGTTGATCGACGGCGAGGAAGCGACGGTCAAACGGTTACGACGCGCCGACGGATCGGTTCGCCTGGAGGCAGAGAACCCCGCCTACGCCCCCATCGTCGCCGACGACGTGCGCATCTTGGGCAAAGTCGTCAGCGTCATGCGCCGCCTGTAACCTCCGGCGCACGAAAGCCCTCGAGCTTGCCGGCCTCGTCCGGCCGGAGGCGCGCGCGCACCAAGGTCCCATCACCGCGATGCTCCTGCGATAGCACCGCTCCTGAGGAGTGCAAGGCCGACAGCAGGTCCCCACGCTCGTAGGGGATCAACAAGTCCACGTCGATCTCCGGGACCGGCACTCGGGCGACGAGAGCCGCAAGCAGTTCGGCCGTCCCCTCGCCCGTTGCCGCTGAGACCAACACGGCATTCCGGAAGACCCGACCGAGCATGCTTCGTCCAGCCGCGTCCAACAAGTCGATCTTGTTCACGACGAGCAACTCGGGGACTGCCGCAGAACCGATTTCACCGAGCACCTCGCGCACGGAGGCGTACTGATGCTCCGGCACCTCGGCGGATCCGTCCACGACGTGGACGATCAAGTCGGCACGGACGGTTTCCTCCAGCGTGGATCGAAAAGCCTCCACCAGGGCGTGGGGCAACTTGCGCACGAACCCGACGGTATCGGTCAGCGTGATCGTCCTGCCGTCGGGCAAGTGCAGTCGACGCGTCGTCGGATCCAGCGTCGAGAACAACTGGTCTTGCACGAGCACGCCGGCGTCCGTGAGCGCGTTTAGGATCGTCGACTTGCCCGCGTTCGTATACCCAACCAGGGCGACCGAGGGGATCCGGCTGCGCTCCCGCTCAGCCCGCTTCACCTCCCGCACTCGGGCGACGGTCTTGAGGTCCTTCTTCACCTTCGTGATGCGCGTCTTAATGCGGCGACGATCGACTTCGATCTTGGTCTCGCCGGGCCCGCGCGTACCGATCCCGCCGCCGAGCCGCGACATGGATTCGCCCCAGCCGCGCAATCGCGGCAGCAAGTACTGCAATTGCGCAAGCTCAACTTGCAGCTTGCCTTCGGACGAATGGGCGTGCTGCGCAAAGATGTCGAGGATCAGGGCAGTTCGGTCGATCACCTTGCAGCCGCAGATCTCTTCGAGGTTTCGCAGTTGTCCGGGGGACAGCTCTTCGTCCACGATGACCGTGTCTGCGCCTTGCCCGCGGACCGTGTCGCGCACCTCCCCCGCCTTCCCTTTGCCGAGGAACGTCGCGGAATCCGGTCGGTCTCGGCGCTGCACCAGCGTCCCGACGATCGCCGCCCCGGCGGTCTCGGCTAGCCGGGCCAACTCCGCGAGCGACTCCTCCGCTCGACCTCCGACGCCGATCGACAGACCGACCAGCACCGCGCGCTCAAGTTGAAGTTCCTGGAGTTCCGGAGGCAGCTCGGTGATGCGTCGCCGCTCGGATGCCCTGAGCTTGCCTACCGGGCGAGTGCCGTCCGTATCCGTTCCAATCCCTCCTCTAGTCGCTCGTCGGGCACGGTGAGCGATACTCGGATGTACCCCTCGCCTGAGGCGCCATAACCGCGGCCGGGAGGGACAACGACCCCCGCCTTCTCAAGAAGCAATGTCGCGAATGACGCGGAATTGTGCCCGTCCGGGACGGGAAGCCAGACGAACACCGACCCCCGCGGCGGCCGAACATCCCACCCCGCATCTCCGAACGCCTTCATAACCAGATCGCGGCGACGCTGGTAGAGCGCGCGCAGGTCCTCGAGGAACTCCTGCGGCCCCTGGAGCGCCGCAATCCCCGCGCGCTGGACGGCGTTGAAGATCCCGGAGTCGATGTTGGTCTTGACTCGCCCAAGCGCCTCGACTGCGATCGGGCTGCCGACGGCCATGCCGATTCGCCAGCCCGTCATGTTGTAGGTCTTAGACAAGGAGTGGAACTCGATAGCGACGTCTTTCGCCCCGGGGATCTCGAGAATCGAAGGTGCGCGAAACCCATCGAAGGTGATCTCCGAATACGCGTTGTCGTATGCCAGGAGCAATCCGTGCGCGCGCGCGAAGTCCACGGCGCGCGCCAAGTCGGCGTGCGTAGCAACCGCGGCCGTCGGGTTCCCGGGGTAGTTCAGCCACAAGATCTTGGCCGAGGAAGGAACGGCGATCGTGTCCCAGTCCGGGATGAAGTCGTTCTCCGCTCTCAGCGGAAACGACACCGCTGATCCCCCCGCCAGCAACGTGCCGATCTCGTACACCGGGTAAGCCGGGTCGGGCACAAGCGCGACATCGCCGGGATCGATCACCGCCAGGGCCAGATGAGCAATTCCCTCCTTGCTCCCAATCAGCGGCTGAATCTCGGTATCCGGATCGAGGGAAACACCAAAACGGCGGGCGTACCACGCAGCGACCGCGCGCCGGAACTCGGGCATGCCGTAGTAACTCGGGTACTGGTGCGTGCTCGGGTCGGTGACCGCCTCCTGCATGGCCGCCACGATGTGCGGCGGCGTCGGCGTGTCCGGGTCACCTACTCCCAGGCTGATCACGTCCACTCCGGCCGCGCGCTTTTCCGAGATCTTGCGATCGATCTCGGCAAACAGATACGGCGGGAGGGTCTCAATCCTTCCTGCAAGTCTCACTCGTTCATCCCTTCGTCGATTCAATGAGCGCGCTCATCAGCCGCGAGTGCAGCGATCCCTCGAACACCTCTTCGGCGGGACCGGTCATGTAGACGTGGTCATCCCCGGACCACTCAATCGCGAGCGTGCCGCCGCGAAGGTGCACCAGCACATCTCTGCTCGTCTTGCCCCGCAGGCACGAGGCCACCGCAGTCGCGCACGCCCCGGTGCCGCAAGCAAGGGTCTCGCCGACGCCGCGCTCCCAAACGCGCACCCGGACTTCGCCCGAGTTCACTACCTCGGCGAACTCCACGTTGGTCCGCGCGGGGAACGCATCCATGTGTTCGATCGCCGGTCCGAGCACATCGAACGCAACGGCACTCAGGTCATCGACGAACACAATGCAATGCGGGTTCCCCATCGACACGCACGCTGCGTCGAGCGCGGTGCCCGCCACCTCGATCGGCTCGTGCAGGGGGTCCCCTTCTCCGGTCATCGGGATCTGTGCGCGCGCCAGAATCGGCGGCCCCATGTCCACGCGCACGCGTCGCACTGAGTGTGTCTCATCGCGAAACACCGTCAGGTGCTTGACTCCACCGCGCGTCGCGACGCTGAACTCATCTCGATCCACCATCGCTCGGTCGGCGACGTACTTCGCGAGGCAGCGGATTCCGTTGCCGCACATCTCGGCCGGACGCCCGTCGGCGTTGTAGTAGTCCATAAAGAAATCGGCACCGTCTGTGTGCGTGATGCGGATGAGACCGTCGGCCCCTACTCCGAAGTGGCGATCGCACACGCCGGCGATGAACGCCGCATTCAGCGGCCGTTCGTCCGACAAGTCCTCGATCAGCACGAAATCGTTTCCGGCTCCGTGCGACTTCACGAACTTCATGCGCCGTTCTCCCCCTGCATTTCCCGCTCGTAGTATGCCCTGACTTCCCCAGACGCGTGCTCGAGATCGACCGCATCGAACCACCTGATCCGGGGATCACGTCGAAACCAAGAATTCTGGCGGCGAGCCAGGCGCTTGGTCGCTCGCACGACGTCTTCGACGAATTCGTCCGCCGACGTCACTCCGTCAAGATGCGCTAGGGCTTGCGGATATGCAACCGCCCGGGAAGCCGTGAGAGACCCCCGGTATCCGCGTGCCACCAGGCCTCGAACTTCCTCCAAGAACCCCTGGGACAGCATCGCGCGCAGCCGCGCACGTATGCGCACATCCAGGACGTCGGCCTCGACATGAAGCCCGGCGACGGGGATCGGGCGAAAACGGCTCCATTCGCCCCGGAAATCGGAGAAGCGACGGCCGGTCAGCTCGATTACCTCCAGCGCGCGCACCACCCGCCGTCGATTGGCCGCGTCCACGAATCCGGCCGCGGCAGGATCCTCGACCGCCAGGCGCGAAGCGAGCACCTCGAGCGACTCCGCTTCGAGGCGCTCGCGCACAGCCGGATCGGTCGGCGGAAACGACAGATCGTCGACAACGGCTCGGAAGTACAGACCCGACCCCCCAACCACGAGCGCGCGCCGGCCCCGAACCTGCAAGTCGGCCAGAACTCCGCGTGCCTGCCGTTGGAACTCCGCGACGCTGAATGCCTGAGCGGGATCGGCGATGTCCAGCAGATGATGCCGGACGCGCGCGCGCGCTTCTCGATCCGGTTTCGCCGTGCCCACGTCCATCTCGCGATAGACCGTCATCGAATCGGCACACACGACCTCGGCGCCCAGCGCCGCAGCGATCCCCGTCGCGATGTGCGTCTTACCCGAAGCGGTGGGACCAACCAGCGCGAGAAGTTGGGTCACGTCTTCACGCCGTCGAGGTGATGCGGATGTGCGCCGACAATACGCGTCGTCACAAACTCGCCCGCGACGGGGCCGTCGGCGGCAATGTGCACGATCTTGTTCGTGCGCGAGCGTGCGGTCAACCTCTCAGCGTCTTTCCTGGAGAGGCCCTCAACCAGCACTTCAACCTCGCGACCGACCGCTTCCTGGTTGCGCTCGAACGAGATTCGCTCCTGCGTCCGGACCAACCGTGCGAAACGCTCGGCGACGACCTCGGCTGCGACGGCCGGCTCCATCGCCGCCGCCATCGTGCCCGGGCGAGGCGAGTACTGAAACGTATACGCCGAATCGAACCGAGCAGCCTCGACAACTCGCATCGTCTGCTCAAAGTCCTCGTCGGACTCCCCAGGAAAGCCTACGATGACATCGGTGGAGACTGCGATTCCCGGAATCGCGACGCGAATCCGCTCAAGCCACCGCAGGAAGATCTCGGCGCGATATGAGCGCCGCATCGCGCGCAGGACGGCGTTCGATCCCGATTGCAGCGGGAAGTGAATGTGCTCACACACCACAGGCGACGATGCCATCGCGTCCACGACGTCGTCGGTGAAGTCATTTGGATGCGGGCTCGCGAAACGAACCCGGCGCAAACCGGCCACCGATCCCGTCGCACGAAGCAAGTCGGCGAACAGCGTCCGGCCGGCGATGTCGCGACCATACGTGTTGACGTTCTGACCGAGCAACGTCACCTCCGCGACACCTGCATCCGCCAGGCGGTGAAGCTCCTCCAGAACTTCCTCCATCGGGCGCGACACCTGCCGGCCGCGCACCGACGGCACAATGCAGAAACTGCAGGAGTTGTCGCAGCCGACGCTCACCGACACCCAGGCGTGAAACGGTTGAGCGCGCCGGGCCGGCAGGGCGGACGCGTACGTTTCGGTTTGCTCCCGAAACTCGAACGCTGACACGCCGGAACCCTCACGCTCTGCAAGCAAGCGTGGAAGATCCGCAAGCGCGAACGTCCCGAACGCCACGTCAACCCAAGGCGCCTTCTCGAGCAGCAGCGTCTTGTCCTTTTGGGCCTGGCAGCCGCCGACGGCCACGCGCACATCGGGTCGTCGGTCCTTGAGGGCCTTCACCTGCCCAAGAGCCCCGTACAACCGGTTATCGGCGTTCTCGCGGACAGCGCAAGTGTTGAACACAACCAGGTCCGCATCCGCAGCCGAATCCGCGCGCAAATACCCGTGCAACTCGAGAACTCCGGCGATTCGCTCGGAGTCATGCTCGTTCATCTGGCACCCGAAGGTGCGAACGAAGTAGGTCTTGGGCACACGCCAATCGTACCCGGCTGCGACCCGGCCGGGTCGCGTACCCGCTAGGCCGGAAGAGGGTCTTCGAGCGACGTCCGCGACCCGACGACCAACCCCCAGGAGTGGTCCGAGATCGTCAGGCGTATGGCGGTTCGACTCTCGCCATCGATGTCTACGTCGTGAAATGCGGGTACGCAGATTGGCGAAAGCCCGTCCTCTTCGGTGAACGACCGAGCAATGGCGACAGCCTTAACCGCTTGGTTAAGGGCCCCCGCACCGATGACCTGGATGCACACCGGGCGACCTTCCCGCAGAATGCCGGCGATTGCTCCGGCGACAGCGTTGGGACTTGATTTCGCCGACACCTTCAGAATATCCATGTACCCACACCACCCGCGATGCCTTCACGGCATCTCGTGCACGATCGGGCGGTCCCCCTAAATCGTAGGATAACCCCACTTTAGGATCCTGCCAACAGCAGCGTCGCAATGGAAAGGCCTGGATCGAGCTGTGGCGCGTGGCTTTCGGCGCTCACATCCCCGGATCAGAGTGCTTAGTCAATGCCACACAATTCCCGCCAATGACGTCGCCCAGAATTCCGGACGTTCGGTCACTTTGCGAACTCGCTGGCCCGGGTCTCGCGGACCACGGTGATCTTGATCTGGCCGGGGTACTGCAACTCCGCCTCAATGCGCTTGGCGATGTCCCGTGCCAAAACTTGGCACGTCACGTCGTCCACCTCCAGGGGTTTGACGATGACGCGTACTTCTCGTCCCGCTTGCATGGCGAACGTCTTCTCGACCCCCGGGTAGGACGTCGCAATCTCCTCGAGCTTCTCAAGACGCTTCACGTAGACTTCCAGTGTTTCCCTGCGCGCGCCCGGCCGGCCACCGGAGATATGATCCGCGGTCTGCGCCAGGACGGCATACAGCGTGCGCTGTTCTACCTCTCCGTGATGCGACTCGACGGCGTGAACTACTTCCGCCGGTTCCTTGAGCCGACGGGCGAGTTCGGCCCCGATCAGCGCGTGCGACCCCTCGACCTCGTGCGTCACCGCCTTGCCGATGTCGTGCAAGAGGCCGCACCGCTTCAGCAGACGGATCTCGTCACGGCTCATTCCGAGTTCGGCGCCGATCATGCCGGCGATGTGCGCCGTCTCCACAAGATGCTTCAAGACATTCTGACCGTACGAGGTCCGGTACTGCAGGCGCCCAAGTACTCGAATCAACTCGGGATGCATGTCGGTCACTCCAACGTCGAGAACCGCTTCCTCCCCGGCTCGCCGGATCTGATCCTCTACTTCGGAGCGGGACCGCTCGGCCATCTCCTCGATTCTCGCAGGGTGAATCCGCCCGTCCGACACCAGCTTCTCCAACGTCAAGCGGCCGATTTCACGACGTACGGGGTCAAAACAGGACAACAGCACCGCGTCGGGCGTGTCGTCGATGATGATGTTCACGCCGGTAGCCGCCTCGAAGGTTCGAATGTTGCGGCCTTCCCTGCCGATGATCCGCCCTTTCATTTCCTCGTTCGGGATGGGCAGGACCGACACACTCGACTCCGTCGTCGCGTCGCTCGCGACCCGCTGGATGGCCACCGTCACGATCCGCCGGGCGCGTTCCTCAGCTTCCTCGCGAGCCTTGGTCTCGATGTTGCGCACAAGCGTCATCGACTCCCGTTTGGCGTCGTCCTCCAAGCGCTTCATCAGCGCAGCCTTGGCATCGGCGCTCGACATCCCGGCAACTCGCTGCAAGGCTCGCTCGACCTCAGCGCGCTCCCGCTCAAGGGCCCCGCGCTCTCCGGCCAACTCCCGCTCACGGACCTCTGCCGCCTTGGCGGCCTGGGCGCCTTGCTCTTCGCGCTCGGCGATGTGCTCCTCGCGTCGCTCGAGCTGTTCCTCTCGCTGAGAGATTCGGCTCTCCCGCCGGTCCGTGTCGGAGCGACGAGACCTCAGCTCCTCTTCCGCCTCTTGCCTCAAGCCCAGGATCTTGTTCTGAGCCTCAAGAAGAAGCTCCCGCGCGCGCGTTCCCGCCTCGCGCTCGGCTTCCCCAAGTAACTCTTCAGCTCTGGCCTCGGCAGAGCCGAGCGCCGCCTTTGCCTGGCGCTGTCGAACGACGTACCCGACGGCGCCCCCGATCAACAAGCCAAGCAGGAGGCCGATGGCGAACAACATGGTCGTTCCACTCCTTCTCCCCTCGGCAAGCGCGAAGCCACGCTTGCCGAGCCGCAAACAAAGAAAAGCCGAGCATGCTCGGCGAAGTGGCAACGGACCGCGCGCCGGTTGCGAAACAGAAACCAGACCCTAGGGCCCGGGATCCCTTCGCAATTCCTCCATCGCGCGTTCTACCCCTACGGTCTCAAAAAGCCTCTGGGCAAGTTGACCACGATCGGTCGAGCAGGGAGATCGTACGGCCCCGCCGAATTGGCGGTCAAGGAATCCCCTCCTCCTCCACGTCGGAAGCCGTCTCCGCGGCGACTTCCAACGCCACGCTGCGACAGACATCAGCGTCGTACCCTCGCCGCGCGAGCAGTCCCGCAAGGCGCCGGATTCGCGCCTGTGACGCGAGGCCGGCCATCTTGCGCGCCTGACGCAACGCCACCGCGCGCGCGCGCTCACGCTCGTCCTCAGGATCCTGCGCTTCAGTGGCGGCCTCAGCCAACTCGCGACTCAGGCCACGCCCCAAAAGCTCGGACCTGGTACGACGCGACGACCAACCGCGCGCGCCTCCGACGTCCTGTGCGAACCGCTCCGCAAATCGGACATCGCTCTGCAGCCCTGCCGACGCTACCCGCTCCAACGTCTCTTCCACCACGGCCGGATCAAACCCCCGCGTGCGCAATCGCGCGCGCAGCTCGGCCGCCGAGCGCTCACGCACCGCCAGTAGCCGCAGGGCCGACTCACGCGCCGCCACGATCTGCTCTGGATGGGACTGGGACATGGCCGACGGAGCCGGTCGCCCGGCTCCGTCGCTGCCCGAAGGCCTCCGGCCCATCGCCCCGAAGCCCCTACTCCACGACGTCGGCTTCGACCTCGTCGGTCACTTCGGCCGGCACCAGGCCGAGCCCGTCGCGGATCCGCTTCTCGATGTCCAGAGACATGTCGGGATTCTCGATCAAGAACTGACGGGCGTTCTCCCGTCCTTGTCCGATCTGCTGACCCTCGTAGGTAAACCAAGCACCGGACTTCTTGATGAAGCCCTGCTCGACTCCGACATCCAGCAACGAGCCTTCCCGAGAGACGCCCTTGCCCCACATGATGTCGAACTCGGCAACCTTGAACGGCGGTGCAACCTTGTTCTTGACGATCTTGGCCCGGACCCTGCTCCCGACCATTTCCTGGCCGTCCTTCAAGTTCTCGATCCGGCGGATGTCGATGCGAACCGACGCATAGAACTTCAAGGCTCGTCCTCCCGGCGTGGTTTCCGGGCTTCCGAACATAACCCCGATCTTCTCGCGAAGCTGGTTGATGAAGATCACAGTGGTGCGGGACTTGCTCATGTTGCCGGTCAACTTGCGTAGGGCCTGTGACATCAACCGAGCCTGCAGGCCGACGTGCGAGTCCCCCATATCGCCTTCGATCTCCGCGCGAGGGACTAGTGCCGCAACCGAGTCAATGACGATCACGTCGATCGCCCCTGAGCGCACGAGCGTGTCCGTAATCTCCAATGCCTGCTCTCCCGTGTCGGGCTGAGAGATAAGCAGCTCGTCGAGATTCAGACCCAGATTGGCCGCGTATGTCGGGTCGAACGCGTGCTCGGCATCCACGAACGCGGCGATGCCTCCGGCGCGCTGCGCTTCCGCCATGACGTGCATTGCCAGCGTCGTCTTCCCGCTGGACTCGGCCCCGAATACCTCTACGACCCTGCCGCGGGGGATCCCGCCGATGCCCAGGGCGAGATCCAATGCGAGCGAGCCCGTCGGAATCGCGCTCACGTGCTGATGCTCGTGCTCGCCCATTCGCATAATCGAGCCCTTGCCGAAGTTCTTCTCGATCTGGGAAAGGGCAATCTCCAAAGCCTTCTCGCGATCCACCGACGCGCTCCCTTCTGTCTTCTTCCCTCGACGCTCTTGCATTGCCCAAGCCCCCCGACGTCCTCGAGTATAGGTTCCGGCCCGGACAGAATTACATCCCTGTCACACACCGATCGACCGGCAACCTACTCGAACAGATGTTCGGGGTCAACCACTATCGAAAACCTACGCCTACAGATCGGCCGCGTCACGTCCGGGAAGACCGGGAAAGGGTCCCCACTCGTCACGAGGCGGCCTAACGCGACGACGGAACGAACGGGAAGGTGGCCAGAGTCCCGTAGCGAGGCGCACCGCCCCCCAGGCGACTCTCAAACAGCACCACGCGATTCACGATGAACCCCAAGGGGGCCACTCGATGCCCCGACAGGTCGACGGCCTGCGGCCTGGACAAGCGCCCGAGGGTGACGTGGGGGCGGAACGGCTTGGACTCGCCCGAGGCAAATGCTTGGAGGTTTCCAATCACAGACTCGGCCAGCGACCGCAATCCGCCGGCCTGGTCCGACAAACCCGCCCACAGGACTCGCGCGCGCCGCTCCGACGGGAACGCGCCGAGTCGATCGAGAGAGACCGGGAAGTCCTCCATCGACTCAACGGCATCCGCAACCGCGCGCGACACCACGGCCACCTCGGAGTCCTCCACCGAGCCCAAGAAAGAAAGGGTCAGGTGAAGATTGTCGCGCGGCACCCAGCGTGCCTCCGGCGCGAGATCCTCGAGCCCGGCCCGCGCGCGCCATAGCTCGTCCTTCACGTCGGACGGCAATTCCACCGCAACAAACAGCCGGGCTACGACTCCTCCTCCAGCAGGGAGAGACGAACCAGGTTCAGGGCCGCGGTCGTCGCAAGCGTCCGGATCATCGAACGATCACCGGGCACCCTGATCTCCCGCACGATGCTTCCCGCCGGACCCACAACGGCGATCACCACGGTCCCGACCGGCCGACCCTGCTCCTGGGGACCGGCAACCCCGGTGACCGCGACCGCCACGTCGCACGCCAGCCGCGCGCGCGCGCCCTCGGCCATAGCCAGCGCTACCGGCGCACTCACCGGTCCGTTCTCGGCCAGCACCGGGTTCGCGACGCCCAGCACCGCTTCCTTCACCTCCGAGCCGTACGCAACCACGGCCCCGCAAAACCACCGTGACGCCCCCGGTACAGAAACCAGGCGACTGCTGAGCAGGCCGCCGGTCACCGATTCCGCGCATCCCAGCGTCCAGCCGCGCGCCAGGAGCATCTCCGCAACAACCGACTCCAGCGTGACGTCGCCGGACCCAACCACCGCGCGCCCGAGTGTCTCTCGAACCGCCGACTCCGCCGCGCCCAACCTCTCATCCACATCGCCTTCGCTTTGCGCCTTCGCCGTCAGGCGCACTCGCACTTCGCCGCCGGCGGCCAGAAAGGCCATCGTCACGCCATCGCCGAGGGAATCCCAGATTGGTGCGAGCGAAGTGGCGACCGAACTCTCTCCGACTCCGGCGACCCGCACGATTCGTGAGCGGATGACAACATCTCCCCCGGCGCGCGCCAGGAGATCCGGAATGACCGCGCGCGCCAGCATGTCGCGCATCTCGGACGGCACGCCGGGAATCGCGTAGACGACACGCCCCTCGTGTTCGACGATCAGCCCCGGGGCGGTCCCGAAGGTGCGGTCGATCACGCGCGCGCCCTCGGGAACGTCAGCCTGGCGCACGTTCATCTCCGGCATCGGGCGTCCAAGGCTCCCGAATTGCTCCCGCAAACTCTGCTCGATCTCGGAGCTGCGGCGCAGCGGTCGACCCAGCGCGGTAGCGATTGCCTCTCGCGTCACGTCATCCTGCGTCGGACCCAGCCCTCCGGTCAGGATGACTGCGTCGGCTCGGTCCAACCCCTCGGTGATCGCAGCGGCGATGCGCTCGGGATTGTCTCCCACGACAACCTGCCGGCGACAGTCCACGCCGGCGTCGGCCAAGGCGCGCGCAATCATCGCTGCGTTGGTGTTGATGATGTCGCCGAGCAGTAACTCGGTGCCGACCGCGACGACCTCAGCGCGCATCGCGAAGCAGGCCCGGCGCGCGGAGAAGGTACTGGGCGCCGGAGATCACGGTGAGCGCCACCGCGACGGACAGCACCGACACCTCGAGCCATCCCGGCACGGTCCCGGCCGGCAAGATGTACAGCGGCACGGCCACGACCTGCGTGGCGGTCTTCGCCTTCCCCGCGATGCTGGCGGGGAATCCGCGACCGCGGCGATCCGCGGCGAAACGCAGAACCGTCACAGCTGCTTCGCGCGCCACGATCACCGCCGCCGCCCACGCCGGAAAGCGCCCGACGATCACCAGCGCGCCCATCGACGCAAGCACGAGGATCTTGTCGGCAATCGGATCCCACAGTTGCCCGGCAGCCGAAACCAACTGCATCTTGCGAGCCGCGAAGCCGTCGAGTCCGTCGGTGAGCGCCGCCACACAAAAAGCGAAGAACGCGATCCACGACGCCGCTTCTGTGCGCTCGAGCGTCAGCGCTACGACCGGCACGACAAGGACAACGCGCACAACCGTGAGCACCGCCGGCCAGTGGATGCGCGGACGCGACCCCGGCGCGCGTGGTTCGATTCCCCCAATCAACTGTCGATCCGACCTTCGGGCCCGAAACGTGCCAGCGTGACTGTTCCGGGCTCACCGAGCGTTCCGAGTTCTTCACCGTTCAATGTCACACGAACGGTCCCTGCGTTCGCCGCCGCAACCTCGACCACGGCTAGCGCGCGAAACGTCCGGCGCGCGCCGGACGCAAGTATCCCCTCGAAGACCTCCTCGTCGTCGGCCCGCACCGTGAGGCTTGTGTCGGCAAGCGCCTCAACGACGAGTTCGACCCGGGCGTTCTCGACCGTGACAACGGATGGAGTCGGGCTCGCCGATGCGGGCACGGACGATACACTCGACGGGTCTGCGATCGGCCGCTCGTCCTGGCCTCCGAGCAAGCCGACCACGGCGGCGGCGATCAGCAAGGCTCCCGATAACGCCGAAGCCACCAGCCAGCGCGCGCGCGGCGGCTTTCGGGCGTCGCGCGCCTGTCGATCAAGCTCCTCGATGGACGATGGCTCCCCGCCCCAAGTCCGCTCGAACTCCCCCATTACCTCTTTGGGATCGAGACCCAGGAAGCGCGCGTACGATGCCAGGTGGCTCCGCACGAACGCGCGATGACCGATCTCCGCGAAGTCCTCGTCCTCGAGTGCGCGAAGCAGATCGGGGCGGATGCGCGTACGCCAAGCCGTCTCCTCAATGGACAGGGCTCGCTCGATTCGCGCCTTCCGAAGTCTCGAACCGATTCCAGGGGGCACCGCTTGAGACACGCTTCGTTCCCCCTACCGACGTTGTGCCTGCGATCCGCGCCAGTATAGGCGCGAGACGAATCCTCGACCAGAACGAGACCGGATCACAGGCGCGCGCGCATCTCGTCCAACTCGTCCGGCGTGATCAAGACCTCGCGCGCCTTCGAGCCAAGCGACGGACCGACCACACCACGATCCTCGAGCAAATCCATCAGACGTCCGGCGCGCGCGAATCCGACCTTCAACTTGCGCTGCAACATCGACGTCGACCCGAGCCCACTGCGCACGACTAAGTCCATCGCTTGCTCGAGCAAGTCGTCGTCACTGCCGACTTCGGCGTCGATGGATCCCCCACCTTGCACCACGACCGCGATCCCGTCGACGAACTCCGGGGCCGCCTGACGTTTGACGAACTGAACGATCGACTCGATCTCCGCCTCGGTGACGTAAGCCCCTTGAATACGCAGGGGCTTCCCCATGGCCGCCGGAAGGAACAACATGTCCCCGAACCCAATCAGCTTGTCGGCGCCACCTTGGTCGAGGATGACGCGCGAGTCGGCCTGCGACGCCGTTGCGAACGCGATGCGACTGGGGATGTTCGCCTTGATCAAACCCGTCACTACATCGACGCTCGGCCGCTGCGTCGCTACGACGAGGTGGATACCGACCGCGCGCGCCATCTGCGCGATCCGACAGATAGCGTCCTCGACGTCGCGCGGAGCAATCATCATCAGATCGGCAAGCTCGTCGACCACGACCAAGATATAGGGCAGTTGCTCGGTCACCGGAAGCCCGGACAGCTTCACGCGTCCGTCACGTACGGCCTCGTTGTAAGAGTCGATCTGGCGCACGCCGTTTTGCGCGAGCGCCTCGTAACGGTTCTCCATCTCCTTGACTACCCACGCCAGCGCATCCGCCGCGCGCTTCGGATGGGTGATCACCGGAGCCAGCAAGTGCGGAACGTTGTTGTAGTGAGACAACTCCACGCGCTTGGGATCGATAAGCATCAACCGCAGTTGGTCCGGCCGGGCTCGCATCAGCACGCTCGTAACGATCGCGTTGATGCACGTCGATTTCCCGGCACCCGTCGCTCCGGCGATCAACAGGTGCGGCATCTGGGTGAGGTTCATCATCGACGACTCGCCCGAGATGTCCTTCCCGAGTCCGACCGACATCGGGTGCGTATCGTCCTTGGCGCGCGCGCGCAAGATGTCGCCCAGCGTCACCAGTTCGCGCTCCTTGTTCGGGACCTCAATCCCGATGGCCGATCGGCCCGGAATCGGCGCGAGCATGCGCACCTCCGGCGTGGCCAACGCGTAGGCGATGTCCTTCTCCAGCGACATCATCCGGTTGACCTTCACACCTTGACCAAGCTCGACTTCGAATCTAGTGACCGTCGGACCGCGCGTCACGCGAGCCACTGCGGCATCCACGCCGAAATCGCGCAGCGTCGCCTCCAGTGCGCGAATCGTGTCCGTGGACGCTTTCGCGACGCCGTTGCGTCCACCACCGGAACGCAACAAGTCCAGCGGCGGCAGACGGTAGGCACGCGTTGCGCCGCGCGACACCAACTCCAGTTGACGCGGCGGCCCCGACTCCGGCTCAGGCTCCAACGCCGGCGGAGCAGGCTCGAGCGCAATGACGACGCGTGGATCATCTACCGAATTCGTCTCGTCAAAAGACTCCTCGGGCTCGGGTAGAGCCTCAACGATCTCCTCGGGCTCGACCAATGCGAGCCGCGAGGCATCCTCGCGTTCTTCCGCCGCGCGCGCGCGCAGGTTCGCCATCGCTTCGACGGCGCGCGCGCGCGCAACCGCGGCGACGCCGGCGGCCATCTCCATCGCACGCCGAACCGGAGTCTTCGTCAGTACGAGCACTCCGAGCGCCGTCAGCGCACACAACACGACCGCCGCGCCGTACGAAGACAGCAGTCCGCGCAGCGGTCCTGAAAGCAGCGCGCCGAGCACCCCGCCGGACGATCTCAAGGCTGCGGCTCCCGAAGTCACGTCGGGGGTGCCGCTCCCCAGATGCCACAGCGACAGCATTCCCGCCATCGTGATCCCAAGCCCGATCGCGATCCTCGGCCGGTCCGGGCCCGGACGGGTGACGAACATCGCGTAGGCCAAGTACCCGAACAGAAGTGGGGTCAGCAGTCCGCCGACTCCCAAGAACCCGCGGAATGCAAGCTCCAGAAACCGGCCGACCGGTCCCGCCGCGTCGAACCAGATGCCCAACACGCAGACCACGGCCAGCGTCGCAAGACCGATTCCGTATGCGTCGCCGAGTTGCGGTCCAAGCGCGCCACGCACTGCTTCCGCCGCACGTGCTCGTCGCGTTTCCTTTACGTCCCCAGACGTACGCCCCCGCTTCCGTGCCGCCATATTCGCTCCCCGGTGCGGGTTTGTGTGGGCTCTAGAGTACCCCCATTGACTGCAGGACACCGCGTATCCTCGAACGTTCCTGCTCTGTGGCCGGCACCAGCGGCAGGCGCGGATCTCCAACGGAGAGACCCATCATGTTGAGCGCTGCCTTCAGTGGAATCGGGTTGCTGGTGATGAAGAGCACATCGAACAGCGGCGTCAGGTCTCGCTGAACCTCCGCGGCTTTCCCAACATCGCCCTTCTCGAACGCAGCGATCATCGCCCGGATCCGCAAGCCCGCAATGTGCGCGGCAACGCTGATGACGCCCTGCGCCCCCACCGACAGCATCGGCAACGTCAGCGCATCGTCGCCGGACCAGATCACGAACTCCGAGGGCTTCTCGGCGGCAAGACGGGCAGTTCCCGCAATATCCCCCGCCGCATCCTTCACCCCAACGATGCTTGGGACCTCCGCAAGAGCAAGCAACGTCGCGTGCTCGATCTTGCGGCCGGTACGCGCCGGAATGTCGTAAAGGATCACGGGAAGGTCGGTCGAGTTCGCTACGGCCGTGAAGTGGGCTATCAACCCGGACTGCGGAGGTCGCGAATAGTACGGCGTCACAACCAGCAGTCCCGCCGCACCTTGTTCGGCCGCGGATTGCGAAAGGCGGATGGTCTCGCGCGTGTCGTAGGTGCCCGTCCCCGCGATGACGTTCGCCCGATCGCCGACCTCCGACACGACAGCCGCAAGCAGATCGCGCTTCTCTTCAAACGACAGCGTCGGCGATTCCCCGGTCGAGCCCGACACCACGATCCCATCGGACCCGTTGTCAACAAGGTGGCGAGCGAGGGCGACGGCTCGGTCGAAGTCGAGGCTCCCCTCGGTCGTAAACGGAGTCGCCATAGCGGTAATCACACGGCCGAACATGTCTTCCTCCCGTCGCTCTGATACTGCTCTCTAAAACTCGTTCCGGCACGTGACCGATATGGGAACAACGTGTGGGGCACAACGTCAAAAACCGTAGCGAATCGGTCGCTCCGCAGTCCGGGACACAGCAACTCTAAACCTCCCATGACCTGCGAGAACATTGCCTTCTGGATAGTTGCGACGGCGACGTCAGAGACCGTTTCCAGATGCCGAAAACCTCGTTGTCCACGGTGATCGAACCGTCGCTCACACCATATTGCCGCTTTGAGGCGAAGAACTTGGCAAGGTGGGAGCAGAAAGGCGATCCGACCGGCAGGGAAGTCCGCCGCCGATAACGAATCGTTGGCGGCGAGGAGGAGATGAACATGGTCACCTGGGTTCTGGTTGAGGAGCCGACCCCCGAGGTCGCGAGAGCGATCGAGGTCGTCGAAGCAAGGCTTGGTTCCACCGAAGAAGTCATGTGGGTTTGCCCCGGCCCGGTCGTTGAGCCCGTCCAGGACTAGGCTTGGCTACGGCGCGCATCTTGCCGCCTATGCTCGGCGCGGCGCTCTGCGTCGAGCCGCTCGAGATCCACTGATGAGTGATCCACGAACTGCATGAATTCCGCCACCGATCGGTGGCCCGCAACTTCTGCAATCTGCCTGTGCATTTCGTGTGCCACCGCGCGGTACGACGCATGACCCTGCGGTGACGACCGAAGTTCGATCAAGTGCATTGCCGCGCGCGCGTTGAGCTGCATGCAGAACCGAATCCGATACGCCATGCACACCGCGTACTGCGATTGCTTCGGAAACTCGGGGGAAAGCCGTTCCCACAGTTGCGCCGACCGATCCATCGCGCCCACGAATTGATCGGCAAGACCGAAATCCGCAACGTCGGCGCTCATTGAGTACCCGTGGCGCGGGGTGAGATCCTGCCACTCGATAGTGAGCATTCGATGACGCTGCAAGTCTCGAAATGCCCCATAGTCGGCACAGGCATCAAAGCGATACGAAACCCGTTCGAACGCGCGGCCCGGCTTGTGTCGACGATTGCCGCGCTCGCCCACATACGCGGCCAGGACACGCATTCGCTCCTGGACCGTCATGCGCGCGGCGATCCGGCGCAGACGATCATCCGGCAGGTCGCTCACCGCGTATAAGCACGCGGCCACCAACTTCTCCTCGCCGTCCGGATCCCAGTCCACAAGCGAAACGAAGGGTCTCGGTTCGGGGCGCTCGCCCGCCAGGACCTCTGCGGCGACCGATGAGATCCCGGCGCGCGTACGGCGAATGTACTCCGTCGCGGCGCCGCCGCGATCGGGCCGGTCAACTCGCGCCACGAACGTCGGAATGACTTCGTTCAACTCCACCAGCATCATGTCCGCAACGGAACGAACTTCGGCCAAGTCCGACGCGCGCATTCTCAGCAGCATGGACTCGAACGAATGGCCGCTCGCATAGATTCCGGTGTTGGACACCGTCGCGGCCGGCAGCATCCCGCGCAAAGCGTCGAGCGCCTTCGCGCGAATCGTGCTGCGCCACACGCCCTCGGCATCCCCGTCGCCCTTGGGGAACCGCGCGCCGTACCCTGCGATGGCCGCCGGAAGCGCGTCGCGATAGGCGGCGAAAACCGCGTCCATCGAAGCCTCGTATGCAGCGGCGTGCGGCGACGCCATGATGTCCGGTTCACGGTAGTAGCGGAAGCGGCCGCCGGGCATGTCGTCGTAAGGGACGTAACGAGTGGACTGCTCCAGGTACGCGGCAAGGCGCCCCCACTCCAGCGCCTTGGTCAAAATGTTCGACCCCTGCTCCACGGCAATGTGCGCGCCGCCCAACTGCGCCACCGAGTCGTCTCCGAACTCGATGAACACACGGTCGTACAGCGCTGTGGCCGCCGCGGCTCCGGCCGCGCTCGTTTCGGCGAACTCCTCACCGCTGTAGAACTCGTCCAGAAAGAGGCGACGCAAGGACTTCCCGGTCCGGGAGTAGCGTGCGAAGAGCGCACCCTTGACCTGCTCCGGCAGGTTTCGCAACGCAAAGACCGGGTGCTCTACGTTGGTGAAATACCGCAGCAGTACGTCCCGCTCGGCGTCGGTGAACTCCTCGACTACGTAGGGATGCGTCACGCGCGGGATGCTATCACCCGCGACCCGGAGGCGACCGCGGTTACGACGCGATCACGGTCCGCTGGGGTTTCCTGCACGAAATCACGGACGGCCGTCTTCAGCCCTGGTCGAACCCGTCCATGACTTTGGTCCCGGTAGCTTTCCCCGTCGCGCTGACGGTCCTGAGCGCGAAACCGTAGGTTGATCAGTCGAGGTTCAGCAGGTTCTCGAGCCCGATCGTCAGGCCCGGGTACCGCCGGATGTTCTTGACCGCCAGCAACACGCCGGGCATGAACCCCGCCCGGTCGTAGCTGTCGTGACGAATCGTCAGCGACTGACCGGGACCGCCGCAAATGACTTCCTGATGCGCCACCAGCCCCGGCAGGCGAACGCTGTGGATCGGGATTCCTTCGACCGACCCGCCGCGCGCGCCCGGGACGTTCTCCGAAGAACGCACCGGCGGCACCGGGGCCGGACCGCGCGCGGCGGCGATCTCCTGCGCGGTGCGCAGCGCGGTCCCCGAAGGCGCATCCGCCTTTCGGTCGTGGTGCATCTCAATGATCTCGATGCTGGGAAGGAACCGAGAGGCGCGCGCGGCAAACTGCATCATCAGCACGGCGCCGATCGCGAAATTTGGAGCAACGAACACGTTGGATTCACTGCCCTCCTCCTCGATC
>Ga0265292_1000362_pt1 | contig 70399 bp, 77 predicted proteins | sample Munlanlewell296A_FD_189080 | JGI IMG/M metagenome (GOLD analysis project Ga0265292, IMG submission 189080) | Leachate microbial communities from a municipal landfill in Southern Ontario, Canada - Leachate well 296A | ecosystem: Engineered > Solid waste > Landfill > Unclassified | place: Canada...
ATGCAACCCGCAATTCACGAAACGTGTATCTATGACATTTCGCGATTTCCGACTGGTCGCAAACCCCTGACCTGCACTTTTATCCTCGGACGTGGCCCAGAAGGGCAATTAGCTGCGGAACGCAGGCTTATGCTCGGGAGCTTCTCCGTATCCAAATGACTTCTTTCCTTAGACACAGCGAGCTGTAGCGTCACCTGCGGAGGCAGCCGGACTTGGGACTTGGCTTTCGGTCCACCTACGCGGAGGGCATGGGCAGCATATCGTCCAGCGGTCCAGGACTGTTGTAGACGGTCAGGAGCCCTGCCGACCTGAAGCCAAGCTCCTCCAGTTCCTCAAGAGAGTAGTCCGCAGAGGGCCTGTCACTTTCCATGAAAGCGGCGACCTGCGCAAGAACATGAGCGGTTACATTGTTCTCGCTCGTGCGCGCGCGCACTAGGTCAGCGAACGCGGACAGCGATGGGGCCTCCATCGTATGCGATGAGAGATTCCTAAGCCGGACACGAAACAGGAGCTGTGTGGCATTGTTGCGGGCCACTGCGAACAGCGCTGCTTTCTGGACCGAGTCCGGATTCTGGAGAGCTGCCGGTTCCACCGTCGCAGAGCGAGCGAGCGCACCGTCGCCCAATTCGGGATTTTCGCTCGGCCTCAAGGTTTCTGACGGGCCGGACAAGAGGCCCCCCACCAAGTCCAGAGCTTTGCTCGTAAGGCCCACACCCTGGTCAGAAACCGCGACCACACGGTCCAAGACACGGTCAAGTACCGTATTGGACTTCGCATTCACGTTGCGGGACGAGAACGACAAGACCACGCCCAAGATGCCGAAGGCCAGACCAACCGCAGCCAGTGCGAGTGAAACAACATCCAAGAGTGTCACGAGTTCCCCTCTCTACTCAATCGAAAGCCCCGCTCAGACGATGCCAGAGGCGAGTACGCCCGTCCACATAGACGGCGCTAGTCCAACCGCGAATGGCCAGAGACGGACTTGAACCACCAACACGGGGATTTTCAGTGTTGACAAGGATACTGCCAAGAGATCGCGAGTAGACTCAGCAACATGACTCTTGTATTCGACGACAAGGAACGGACCTTCCTCGGCTGGGCGCGCAACAACGAGAGCACGTACTTATGGCTCAATCGTTCTGCTCAACCCGAGGCTGCCATGGCGCGCGCGAGGATAGAGCGCTTGTACGCGGACTTCCCGGACTCCTCGGGCCGGCTTCTGCGCAGTTTGCGCCATCCCGACGGTCGTCATGCTGGCGCCGCCTATCGAGGTGCGCTGGCATCGCTACTTATGCACCACAAACTCGTCGATCTCGGCTTCTCCGTCACAACTGACGAGGACACTCACGGGGATAACGCGCGGCCGGATCTGATTGCCGTACGTCAAGACGTCGGCCGGATCGTCGTCGAAGTGACCGTTCTCGGCAGCAAGCAGGCGTTCGACGATCATGATTGGCGCACAGGCAGACTTGTCGACGCGATCAACGACAAGCTGACTTCGCCCTGCTACACGCTCGCCGTGCACGTCCACGGCGAACTGCCTGACGAGTTCGACGCATCGCCTGTCGTCGAGGCCATCGGGGACGAGCTTGTGTCGCTTGGCGACCCTGGCCCTGATGCTTCGTCGGCCGGGCCATGGCCAAACCTCAATGTGCGTTTGCACAACGCAGAGGTCGACATCGACTTCATCGCGCTCTCTCCGGCGAGGCGTTCGGAGGTCGAGGAATCCGGGCATCGCATCATCGACATCTATCCCGGCGGCGGGGGCTGCCCGAACACTGAGGGCCGTCTGCGCCGGAAGCTGCATGAGAAACACCCAAGGCGATACCCCGCCCAAGTAGTCACCGGCGATACGCCGTATGTGGTCGCAATCGGACTGTGCGACGTTTTCGCGAGTTCACGAGCCTGCCGCGACTCGCTCTGGGGGGATGAGGCAATCGCACTGCACTTGGACCAGCCCGATAGGGCAACCCCGTTCCGCAAGAACAACGGCTTCTTCGGGGTCGGGCCGAACGGTCCCAAAAACGCAGACGTGAGCGGAGTCTTCTTCATGCACCGCTTCAGTGCAGAAATCTGGCATAAGGGCACTCTGTCGTTCGAGTACTTCGAGAACCCCTACGCCAGCTGTGCTCTTCGGCCTGAGGTCCTGGCGCCCGATCGGGTCTTTGGGGTTGTCGCAAGCAGCGATGACCGACTCGAACTCGGCTGGCTGGATGAAGCGAAGGGTGACTCCTAGATACCCAAGCGGTCTCCCGTTGGCTAGAGCACTCGTGCCTGCTGATCCAATGGTTGGAATGCCCGCCCAATGCCCCAGTTGGTTAGACCGCGGCCTTCACAAACGCCTCGAGTGGCGACAAGTCATGCTCCCAGAAGATTGCCACGCTGTGCTGGTCCTGCGCTTCGCGCAGATTCTTGAGCTTGAGTCTACGGCTTACCGTTCTCGATTCTCCCCCGGAGCGAATCGTGCTTCTCCTCTAGGTGGGCGTAGAACGCCTGCAGGTTCTCCTCAGAGTGCCCGAGGCGTTCAATCACCTCCCAAGGAATGGCGTCGGCGAGCCACCGCTCCCATAGCTCAACGAACTGCACGAGCTGTTGGTAGAAGCCGCGCGTGTCCAAGTCAGCAAGCCAGTAGTTGTCCCGGAAGAGACTCACCATCCGCCGATAGGCAGGAAGCAACTCCCGTTCAAGCTGCGTGTTGTCGTATTCAATCAGCTTCTTGAACTCGGGCTCCCGCTCTGCCGAAAACTGCTCAGGGGCGCGGACACCGTTCCTACGTGTCTCCTTCGCTAGCCCCCGCCACGCTGCGTCTGCCGCAGTTTGGATCTGGACTCGCAGTTCGCCGCGCATCTGAATTTCGTTGCGGAGACCCAGCATTGGCGAGTAGAAGTCTCTAAGCTGTCGTTCAAGGAACGCGAGGCATCGGTGAGAGCGTTCGCGACAACCCGTCAGCCAGGCGCCAATCAAGACGCCGACGAGTCCTGCAACAGCCGGCACGGCAATCGAAACTGCCCACTGAATGAGCGTGATCTGCTGCTGTACCTCTTGCGCCACAAGTGCCACGGCAGCCTCCCGGTACATCTAACTCTTGGCGGATGAGCAACGCGACAAAGCCGCGTCTGTTTCTATCCGTTCGTTTGACCTGCCGTTACTGGTGCGCACGCCCGAAACCACGCTGCTCCAGCCACGCCTCATCCTCAGCACGCTCGTCCTCGCGTCGCGCTACCTCCTCAGTCCATTCCGCGGGTATGTAGTCTGCGCGCCGGCGGGGTAGATCCTGCTTCAGTAGCCATTGGCTGTTGTCAGCCACCCGCTGCCGACGGACTGCGGCTTCGGGAACGTCCCTGGTGTGCGCCCTGGGTGCACGATGCGGCTTTCTCGACTCCAAGAGCAGCTTGGCGTCGTTGGAGACGGTCAGCAACGCTCGGGGATCCGGCGGATGAGCTAATCGTGGTTGGTTTATCAACCCCAGAGCCTGCAGCGACGTAACAGAGTGCAAGAGTTCGTCTCCCTCAAGTCGGCCGACAAGCGCCTCCTGCACATGTTGATAACTCACCTGGTAACCGATGATGCTGCGCACAATGAGCCTCTGGTCGTCGTCGACCCGGATTTCGAGTTGCTTGCGCCTCGCGAATCGCTTGAGGCTGTTGACCCAACGCGATCCGTCGTGCCCGATGCTGGTCAAGATTCGATCCAACAACGGGACCAGTAGCTTACCTGCGACCCAGACAATGAATGTATCGAAGACGCCCACGGCTGACCTCGTCGACGGAGCGGAAGACCACATCTCAGTCTGCCACGCATGGGGTCGGCCTGCTATGTCGAACAATGTTTCTGCAGCCTGCGTAGTCTGCCGACTCAGCTCTCCGCTTTCTGCGTAACACGATACGCCTCGGGCGTTCCCGCTTGTAGACCCCCAGAAACCCCGAAAGGGCATTTCGTCATCCATGGTGCCCGATACGGACCTGTACTGCCGACACGGGGTTTTCAGTCTGATCTCGTCTTCTCCCCGTCGCGGAGCTCCCCGCCCTAGATCCCCAGCGCCCAAGCCCAAGCTGGCACGACATGGATGACGCCGTCGGCCACGGTGAGGTCCTCGGCATCGTGCATCGTGACGATGGTCGATTCGCGAAGCCCGGTCTCGCCCATCGCCTCCTCCAGCGCGCGCACCTCGCGCTCCCGGGTATCGGCCCGCGAGAGATCCGCGCATACCTGCACGAGTCGCGTCGCCTGACCGGTTTCGGGATCGCCGACGATGAAGTCGACTTGGTGGCTCGCGGCGGTGGAGTAGTAGGAGATGGCCCCGTCGCGGGTCCCGTGCAGACGCCGGCGCAGTTCGAGATAGACGGCGTCTCGCCTCGCGAACCCGAAGCGACCGGTCGAAGACCGGGACGGTGGGCGTTCTATCGCGTCCATGGGTTTCCTCTCACCAAGGACACATGAACAACGATATGTCCTTCCCGCAAGGACACCATTGGTGAATGCGTCTCTCGGAGAGGGGAACTAGGGGCAGTGACCAGCAGCGTCAGGTCGAGCGATCGGGACATCCTGCCGTTGCCGTCGCGGAACGGGTGGACGCGCGGGCTACCTTCTGTCGATCTCCTTCATCCGCTCCATGACGAATCCGGCGATCTCCTCGGCGGCTTGCTTTGCCTCGTCGTACTCCTCACGGGAGATCTCACCCCAGTCGCCCGGATACCGGATCTCGACGGCGAACGGAGCGAGCGTCTCTGCAGCATCGGCGAGTGAGTCGAAGTCCACGTCGACGGTTGCCGCAAGGCTGAGGAGCTTGTCCAGCTGGTGGGTCTTCTTGAAGGCGGTCGACTTGTATGCCAAGTAGGCTTTCAGGGTCTTCTCTGCCGCCTGCTGATGATGGAACGCTGCTGCGTCCAAGTAGCTGGGGTCACAGCCTTCTTCATCGTCGCCCGGCTCGAGACGCTCCGCGGCCTTGCGGTCCATCGAAGCCTTGGCGAGCCAGCAATCGACGAGCTCACGCAGGGCCTCATCCATACAGCAACCGGCCCTCGGTCGCCACCTCGTGCTCGAGCGAGGTTTCGAGCCCTTTCATTCGCTCGAAGCGCTCCACGGTCGTGACGATGACGTCCTTCGAGATGCCCAGCCCGCGGAGCGCCCGATAGGCGCGCCGGATCCTCGGGAGCGGCCGCTCTTGGCGCGACGGCATGACCACGAAGAAGTCGTAGTCGCTGTCGGGCGAGGCGTCTCCACGAGCTCGTGAGCCGAAGAGATAGACGCTGGTAGGACTCAGCTCGACAACGAGGCGGTGTGTCGCCTCTTCGAGGACTGCGTCGTCATGACTCGTGTCCAATTCGACCCCTTGGCTTGCCTGCCTCCTACAGTATATCCGCAATCATCGCTACGAGCGGAGCGGCACGGACGCGCAAGAAGGGCCGGACCTCTCGGCCCGACCCTTCGTCATCGCTATGGTGGCCAGAGACGGACTTGAACCGCCGACACGGGGATTTTCAGTCCCCTGCTCTACCAACTGAGCTACCTGGCCGTGGTGATGGGTAATGGTACCCGCGGCCGCTCGCGAGGGTCAAGCCGTTGTCTCTCTGCGTGACGTGGTATACACTCGGTATACACGATATCGGGGAGCCATCCATGAAGGTCAAGGCGCGCAAGGTAGGCAACAGCCTCACGATCACGATCCCGCGGGATGTCGTCATGGAGATGGACATCTCCGAGGACACGGACATGAACGTCTTCGTCCGTGAAGGCGCGGTCGTGATGGAGCCGGTGACGTCCCGGTGGGACCGCCTCATCACCCGCGTCCGCGCACAGGCCGCTGAGCGTGGGCTCACGGAAGCCGACGTCACCGAAGCCGTGGCCGACCTGCGCGGGCGGGACGACGACACGTCGCGATGACGCGGCTCAGGGTCCTCTTCGACACCAACGTGCTGATCTCCGCCGTCCTGTTCGGCGGAGTGCCCGGGGAGATCGTCGACGCCGCGCGTGACGGCGCGATCGATGGCGTAGTGTCGCTCCACATCCTCGGCGAGCTGCGTGAGGTCCTGACGCGCGAGCGGTTCGGCGTCGACGAAGTCATCGCCGACGCCCTCGTCGAGGAGATCGCCGAGTCCTTCGAGGTCACTATGGTGGAACGAGCCTCAGCCGGCTGGAGCGCGGACCCGGACGACGACCCCGTGGTGGAGGCGGCCCTACTCTCGGGCGTCTCGCACGTCGTCACCGGAGACCGGCACCTGCTGGCCCTCGTCGTCCGCGATGTGCTCTTCGTGACGCCCGGTGAGATGCTCGCACTTCTGCGCTAGGGCTACCCGCCCACGCGCTGCGAACCGCGCGCGGCCATCCCCCACACGAAGACGAACGCCCACAGCGCCCACGGCGCGAGCACCCACCGCGCGACGGTCGCGCTCAGGGCCGCGTCGGCCTTCTTGAGCGCCCAGGTACCGAACACGGCGGCGGCGAGCATCCCGGCCATCGCGAGCAGCGCGATCACCGTGTGCAGGCTCTTCTCGAACCCGCCGATCTGAAGCGCCATCATCGTCGTGGCCAGCACGTCGAAGAAGAAGCCGACCCACAGCAGGATCGCGTGCTTGCGCGCGACCCCCTTCGCGCGGAAGGCCCCCCACGCGCCCATCGAGTAGAGCACGAGCGCCACGACCACGGACAAGACGCCTACCAGGATGTTGACGGGCATTCGATCCCCCTTCGTCGACCTGACTCACCGGACCGTCGATGACACTGTACGTCAGTAAGACGCCATGTTCACGCACTCGAGCATCGCCTCGACCACCTTCGCCGCTCCGCCGACGAAGACACCCTCGCGCAGGTCCTCCTCCGCGATGCCGCGCTCGAGCATGCACGGCGAGCACACCATCACCGAGCAGCCGGCCTCGATGATCCCGGCGAGCATCGGCTCGAGCGGCTGAAGGCCCTTTGCCGCGATACGCTCGGCGAAGCCCTTCACGCCGAGCCGCACTCCCTCGCCCTGCAGGATGACGAGCGGCTCGACGTCCATCGCGAGCGCCATCGTCGCGATCATGAACGGCAGCGTCGCTTTCTCCGGATCGTCCTCCGCCTTCGTCACGATGAAACCGATCCTGCGCTTCTCCGTCATAGTCCCTCCTTCTCGCCACCGAGTCCCCTTCGGACCATGAACTCCACCAGGGGCGCCATGTTCGTCGGCACGAACCGCGTGCCGGGATGCATCGACGGCCAGACGCGGAAGACCTCGTCGACGAACCCCTGACCCACCTCATCCACACCCGAGAAATCGACCTCGACCTCGGTGAAGCGCTCGAGCCCTTCGAGCAGGCGCCGCGCCTCGCTGCGGGAGACGAACCCCGGCCCGGTCGCGAACAGCTTCACGACGGGGCGGGTCTTGTTGAAGACGAAGCCCTCCGAGAACCGCGCGAACACGTCGGAGAGGGCGCGGATCGTCTCGGGATCCACGACGCACACGACACGCGTCCCGCGCGAGCGAGGCACGCCGCCCACCGACTGGTCGCCGATGCGATTATCCACCGTCCAGCGAATCCCGTCCGATGAGAGCTGGAAGACGTCGACCGCCTTCGATGTGAAGAAGATGCCTTCGCCGGTGTGGTTGACGGGATCGGTGGTGCGCTTGCCCTTCGTCAGCTCCTGGATCGCCGCAAGGTCGTCGGGCAGGCCAAGGCCTTCGCGCAAGCGGGCGAAGACACCGATCCCGTCGTCGGCGACCTCGAAAGCGAACGCGTCCGGCGTCTTCCACCACCGGACGGTCGCGGTGGCCGCCCCGGAGTGGTCGATGGCGTTGTTGAGCATCTCGTCGAAGGCGTACTGGAGGACTCGTCCCGCCGACGTCGTCGTGTCGAGACCGAGATCGCGCGCTACGTCCTGCCACACCAGGTGTTCCTCGAGTCCCGCCAGCGCGACGGTCCGCTCCCAGAGCGGCGCACCGAACCTCGCCACAGCGTCCGCCGCCTGACGGGAGGCGCGACCCGCTAGCGCCCGTTCGGCCTCGGCGAGGTCGAAGACCCGATGGCCGCCCGGGGTGCGTTCGAGGGGAATGACCCCGGCATCGGCGAGTTGGCGCACGCGGCTGACCGAAAGGCCGAGCCGCCGAGCCACGACACCGATGCGAACGGTATTTTCGGAGCGTGACACGTCGCGCACCTCCCCGGAGAGTAATCTACAATGCGCTATAGATTATGGCACCTGGATTCTCCGAAATCTACACCGTGTGTATCCCGTGTGTATGTTCGTCCACTCCCGCGTGGCCACGCACTGCTCTACAATCGTGGAGGAGCCGACGACGGAGGGTGGCGACATGGAGGAACCGAGCGGCGCTGAAGAGGCGCTCGAGCGGTCGCGGCGAGAGACGCGCGCCGCGTTCGAGAACCGCGCGCTCATGTACTTCTACCTCTACGACGAGCTCACCGGGACGCTCGGGGCGCAGCGCGCCGCCGAGGTGATGAAGAAAGCGATACACCGGCGGGGCCTCCAGGTGGGCGCCAAATACCGGCCGGCGGCCGAGGCGGGCGACCTCGACGAGGTCGGGCGCATCTTCTGCGAGGACTCGGCGTGCGCCGGCGAGCTCTTCCGCCCGGGCGTCGAAGTCCGCGACGAGGAGAGCGTCGTGCTCAGCATGCGCGCGTGCCCTCTCGTCGACGCATGGCGGCGGCTGAGGCTCTCCCCCGACGAGATCGACACGCTGTGCTCCATCGCGGCCGCCGTCGACGAGGGCACGTTCGAGGGAGCGGGACTGCGCCTGGAGTTCCTCGACAGGATCGGGAAGCCCGGCTCGGAGCGCTGCCTGCTCGAGCTCCGGCTCCCGGGGTAGGATAGGGATACCGGCACTTAGAAGCGGAAGGGGTCCGCCATGGCACAGGAACGGCAGCGCTACGCGCTCCAGACCATCTTCTCCTTCTTCCTGGGGATAATGGTCACCGCGTTCATCGGGGTCGGGGTCAACACGTTCTATCCGGCCCCCGATCAGACGTACCAGGAGGAACTTCAGAACCTGAACCGCAAGCAGGAAGACATCGACGCGCTTCGCTCCGGCAAGGAGGGCACTCTCACGCCCGCGGAGCAGAAGCAGTTACAGCAGATCCGCGACGACATCCGCAAGGTCGAGGACAAGCGCAACGCGCAGCAGAAGGTGTGGGCGCGCAACACGAGCATCATCGTCATCCTCTTCGCGACGATCGTGATGGCGCTGTCGCTGATACGCAGCGAGCAACTCAAGGTGATATCGAACGGGTTGCTGCTCGGAGGCGTCTTCACGATGGTCTACGGCACCGGATGGGTCATCTTCAGCGGCGAGTCGACGAGCCGCTTCTTCGTGATGGTCTTCGCTCTCGCCGTGACCGTCGGACTCGGCTACGTGAAGTTCGTGCGCGGCCGGCAGCCGCAAGTGGTGCCGGCGGGCGCGGCGTTCGCGCTCGACGACGCGGCGATGGCTGGGCTGGCGGCGCGACTCGATTCGCTCGAGGCTCGCGCGGCCGCGGCGGCCGCGGCGCTAGGCGCGGGACCGGACACCGAGTAGCCGATCGCGCCGCTAGTGCACGATGACGACGGGCGTCCCGATGGAGACCAGCGGGAAGAGTTCCTCGACGTCGTGGCGGAGCATCCGCATGCAGCCGTGACTCGCCGCGTGGCCGATGGAGCTCACCTTCGACGTGCCGTGGATGCGGATCCCCGAGATGCTCAGGTAGATCGCGCGCGTACCGAGCGGGTTGCGCGGACCCGGCGCGATGTAGCGCGGCATGTTCGACGCCCATCCGCTTCCAGGGTTCCCCCACGACGGGTTGGCGCGCTTCGCGACGACGCGGAACGAGCCCGTCGGCGTCGGGTACCGCGGCATGCCGATCGCGCACCGGTAGGTGCGCTCGACGGCCGTGCCGCGATAGAGGCGGATGCGCCGCTCGGAGAGATCGACGAGGATCGCACGCCCGAGACCCGCCTCGGTCACGCGAGGGCGGACACGAGCGACGGGGACGACGACCGTCGGCTGGACGCCGCCGGTCGCGGTCGAAGCGCGCAGCGCGCGGGTGATGGAGGCGGCGCCGGTGCGGCGATCGGTGCGCCGTCCCTCGGCCGAGCGCGTGAAGAGGAAGCGGGATCCGCGCAACACGCGAGCGGCGTTGCGCGCGGTGCGGTCGACGCGGGCGGCGACGGTGGCGAGCCACGCGTTGACGCGCGTCGCGCTCACCGTGTAGCGCGGCGAGAGATCGAAGGCTTCGCTCGTCTCTCTCGAAGCGTACGCGTCCGCGAGCATCGCCTCGACGTCCACGCTGACCGCGGTCGCCGCGTCGAAGGTGAAGGCGACGCCGTTCGCGCGCACCGACAGCGGCGGCAGGACAGGCATCACCACAGCGGAGGCGATCGCCGAGCGAGCATCCGCCTCGGTCATCCCGAGGAGGTGGACGCCGCCCACGATCGCGTCGTTGGGGACCGGCCCGCGGTCCGTCGCGGAGGTGGTCGCGAGCGCGGGCACGGCGCCGAAGGCGAGCGCCACGACCGTGGCGAGCGCGACGAACGCGTGGGAGATGTGGCGTGCCTTCACTTGCGGCCTCCGGTGACGCGAGGGAGAACGGGCTTCACCGGAGCAGTATACGGACGTAGGGCTATCGCGGAAAGGACTGCTGGTCGCGGCGCTCTCGGAGCATGCGTTCGAGAGCCGTGACGAAGCGCTCGCGGTCCTCGTCGTCGAAGGGGGACGGCCCGCCGGTGCGCCCTCCCGCGCGCCGGTGGCGCTGCTCCGCGTGACGGACGGCGAGCTCGGCGTCGATGGTCGCGACGTGGAAGACGCGGCCGCGCACGCTCAGCGCGCCCGCCCCGCGCCCGAGCGCCATCGCGGCGAGGCCGATGTCCTGCGTCACGACGACGTCGTCGGGGGCCAGGCGCTCGACCACGGCGAAGTCGGCCGCATCACGGCCCCCCGACACCTGGACCGCCTCGACGCCCGGCCGACTCGCATAGCGTGAGAGGTTCTGCGTCGCGTTCGCCACGAGGACGACATCGACCCCGAGCGGCCGCGCGACCGAGATCGCCTCGCGGGTGACGGGGCACGCGTCGGCGTCGATGAAGAGGCGGGTCGTACTGGTGGACATTCGGCCCTCCTTAGACGGCACGAGCATAGTCGCCTGCGAGCAGGGGGACAACGTGCGACTCTTGACAACGACTCAGACCATTGAGATAAATAACTCACTCGTCTGAGTTATTATTGCTGAGGAGAGTGTCCATGTACGAGCGGAAGACCAACGCCGTGCTTCTGGCCCGCCTAGGTGAACCGAGGCGATTCATCCAGGTAGTGCTCGGCCCGCGCCAAGTGGGCAAGACGACTTCCGTTAGGCAGGTCCTCGAGAAGCTGGAGATGCCATTCCACTACGCCACGGCCGACACGGCCACACTCCAATCGGGAGCATGGCTGGAGGAGCAGTGGGCAACGGCGCGGCGACTGCACGCGGACAGCGGTGGACCGGTCGTGCTCGCGATCGACGAGATCCAGAAGGTCGGCGATTGGTCGGCATGGGTCAAACGGTCATGGGACGAGGACTCTTTCGAGGGCCGGGACGTGCGCGTGGTGCTAACGGGCTCCTCGCCACTGCTCATGCAGCAGGGCTTGAGCGAGAGCCTTGCCGGGCGGTTCGAGACCATCCCTGTCTGGCACTGGACGTGGTCCGAGTGCCGTGACGCCTTCGGCTGGGACCTCGACACGTTCGTCTTCTTCGGCGGTTATCCAGGCGCGGCGACGCTGAAGGACGACATCGAGCGCTGGCGAGCGTACGTGCTCGACTCGATCGTCGAGACGACGGTCTCGCGCGACATCCTGCTCATGACCCGCATCGAGAAGCCGGCACTGCTCCGTCGCGTCTTCCATCTGGCGTGCGAGTACGCGGGGCGCGAGCTGACCTACGAGAAGATGGTCGGACAGCTCCAAGACGCGGGGAACACGACGACTGTCGCGCACTACCTCGACCTGCTCGACGCGGCCGGACTCGTGGTCGGCTTGCAGAAGTACTCCGGTGAGGCTGTCCGCCGCCGGCGTTCCACCCCCAAGCTCGTCGCGCACGATACCGCACTCGTCAGTGCCGTGTCCGGTCTGACGCCCGGCGAGGCACGTGCTGACGGCGTCGTTTGGGGACGGCTCGTCGAGGCTGCCGTGGGCGCACATCTGTTGGCTCGAGCGCGCACAAAGCGCAGCAGACTCTATTACTGGCGAGAGAAGCGGGACGGCATCGACGTCGAGGTCGACTTCGTCACGGTGCACGACGGTCACGTGACCGGCATCGAGGTGAAGAGCGGCGAGACGATCGGATCGCTCGCCGGCCTGCACGCCTTCCGGGAGACGTTCGGCGACGCGGTGGATACGGTCGTGGCGGGCACGGGCGGCGTACCGCTGGAGGAATTCCTCGCCGGGGAGTTAGGAACGTAGCATGCAATGCAGCAAGGCCGCCTCTCGGCGGCCTTGTCGATATCCTGTGGCGGGATGCACGGGACTCGAACCCGCGACCTCTGGCTTGACAGGCCAGCGCTCTAACCAACTGAGCTAGCACCCCGTTCGCGCCGGTCACCTCGGCGACACAGCGAAGCGATTCTAACGAGCGGCGGGCCGCATGTCCACTTATTACCCTCCCGCAGCCTAGCGGCGCCGGAAGAACATCGCCGCGAGCACCGCGGCGAATGCGGCTCCGAACGCCGCCGCGACGCCGACGCTCGCGCGCGGGTCGAGCAGCACCGTCGAGCCCTCGCCGAGTTCGACCTCGCTCGAGACGACCATGCCGACCCAGCCCGAGCGGACCTCCGCGCGGCGTGCGACGAGGGTGCACGCGCAACTCTGCGTCAGCGCCATGTCGCCGCCGGCGATTATGGCGCACGCCCCGCTGCGCTCGGCCTCCACGTCGTGACGGGCGACCAAGGCGAGAGCGCCGCTCCCCGACATGCGCACGTCGTCGGCGTTCGCCATGACGACGAAACTCTCGCAGAGGTCCAGCTTCTCGGCCTCGACGGACCGAAAAGTCGTGCTCGCTTCTTCCTCCATGCCATCCTCCTCGATCAGTCCACGAGCAGTTCGCGCGTGGGCGAGAGCGCCCGCACGTGCGCGACGTCGTCCGGATGCAGCGCCCGCAGCCTCCACAGTCCTCTCGACGGGAGCGCGAAGGTGACGACCCATCGCGTCGAGCCCGCCCCGAGGGTGAGCGTCCGGGCGGGCAGCGACCGATCGAAGCGCCAAGCGCCGCTCACGCGACGGTAGCACAGCAGTCGCACCGCGACGATGCCGTCCGCGTGGCGCGGCGAGATCGTCCCGTACGCGGTGAAGAGGCGCCCGCGCACCACGCGACCGGGCGCGGTGGGATACCCGAGCGTCACCGGCCCCGCGCCGCCGTCCGCCGTACGCAGCACCACACCCGCGGAGCCGACCGCCCACGCGCGCGAAGAGCCGGCGACGGCAAGCCCGGCGAGCGCCGCGGTCGAAGGCACGGGCTGCGCGATCCATCGCGAGCCGCCCGTGACGGTCTTGAGCACGACGCCCGCGGCGCCGACCGCCCACGCCACGGTCGCGTCGACCGCGCGCACGGCGCACAGGTCTCGCGCCACGCCGCTCGTCTGGCGCGTCCAGGTGGAGCCGCCGTCGAGCGTGCGCAGGAGCGTCCCGCGGTCGCCGACCGCCCAACCGCGGCCGTCCGCGGCGAGAGAGACAGCCGCGAGGTCCACGGTCGTCGGTGCCGAAGCCGTCGCCCACGTGCTCCCGAGGTCATCGCTGACGCAGGCGCACCCGCCGTCCCCGACCGCGACCAGCCTTCCGCCCGCGCGAGCGACTCCCCGCATCGCGCGCCCCTGCCCGTCCACGCGACTCACGGTCCATGTGAGGCCAGCATCGGTCGTCGCGATGCACAGCCCGTTCGAGGTCAGCGCGCAGCACGCCGACGGCGCCAGCGATCGCACCGCGGTCAGCGTCGCGGAAGCCGGCACTGCGACCGCCGTCCACGTCACGCCGCCGCTTGTCGTGCGCAACAGCGTCGAGTCCGCGCCTGTCGCCCAGCCCTCGAGCGTGCCGGCGAGCATGTCGACCGCGGCGAGGTCATGGGTCGTGCCGGACGGACGCGCTCGCCACGTCACGCCGCCGTCGGTCGTGCGCAGCACGACGCCGCGCGCTCCGACCGCGACGCCGAGCCGACCGGAAGGGAACGACACCGCCGCGAGCCCGGCGCTCGTCGGCGCCGCGACGCGCGACCATCCGACGGCGGCCGAGGCGCTGGCGGGAGTCGCGAGCACGAGCACGACAGCCAGCCCGAGAGCGACTCGTCTCACATGAGCGGGAGATCGTAGATGCGCCATGTCTTGTACCGGTTCGCTCCCATGAACTTCGAAGCGCGGAGGATCAGGTCGTTGTCCTCGAGCAGCATCGAGATGTCGCACTCACGGTAGTGCTTCGTCCGACCGTACGCGAGCATCTCGTCGAAGAGCAGCGCGTCTATGCCCATCCGCCGGAAACCGGGCCGGATGCCGAAGAACATCAAGCGCACGCGCGGGATGCGCCTCCGGAGAGCGAACAGCCTCGCGAGACGGACCGCGTCCGAGTCGCCGTACCAGCGCCAGCGGGGACGCAGCGCCCAGTTCGGATCGGGAAGCGTGCCGATCATCGCCGCCGGCTCGCCGTGAACGTACGCGAATCGCACGAGCCCGGGATCGAGGATCGGCTTGAGGGAGTCGGCGAGCAGATCGGCCTCTTCATCGGTGATCGGGAGGAAGCCCCAGTTCGCGGCCCACGCGTCGTTGTAGATGCTCACGATGAGGCGCACCTCCTCGCGAAGCCGCGAGAGGTCGGCGCACCGGATCGTGATGCCGCCGCGCTCGCGCACCGCCGCCGCGACGCGCGTCAGCCGCTCGGAGCCCGTCTCGGCGACGGCGACGCGATACGCGTGGTAGTCCTTCGCCTTCACGAAACCGTACGCCTCGATGAGGTGCCGGTAGTACGGCGGGTTGTGCGTCAGCTCGACGGTCGGCGGCGTGTCGAACCCGTCGATCAACACGCCCTGGCGCTCGTGCGTCGCGTTCGAGTACTCGCCCGGCCCGCGCAGGACCTCCATCCCGCGAGCGGCCGTCCAGTCCCGCGCCGCGTCGAGCAGCGCATTCGCGACCTCCTGATCGTCCACGCACTCGAAGAAGCCGAAGAAACCGTACCTCCCCCGGTAGTGCTCGTTGAAGCGGTGGTTGATCGCAGCCGAGACGCGGCCGAGCGCCTTGCCGTCGCGTCGGGCGATGAAGTGGGTCACGTCCGCGGAACGATGGTATGGGTGCGCGGGAGTGAGCAGACCGGGTACGCCGAGGAGCCGGCTGCCGAGAAGATCGGCATTCAGCGGAGGCGTCCAGCACGGGTCGCCGCGGTTCAACCTCCACGGCAGCCGCGCGAACTCGCGCAACTTCCGGTCGCCGAGCGGGACCTCCTCCACGCGCACGGGACCGGGCATGCCGGGACCCCTTCCGGTTCGCGCCTCCTCTTGCGCCGATCATCCCACAAGCCGCGAGTGACCGGCGCTGCCCATGGGAAGGAACATCCAAGTAGCCGTCTGCCGAAGGAGGGCGTCATGCGACTCGTCGTCGATCTCGACCTGTGCATCGGCTGCGGTGTGTGCGAGCAGGAGTGTCCCGAACTCTTCGAGGTCGGTGACGACGGGCTCGCGCACGCGATCGTGGACGACCCCGGTCCGGAACTCTTCGATTGCGCGGGCGCTGCCGAGGAGCTCTGCCCCGTCGACGCGATCAGCATCCTCGGGGAGTGAGCGCCCTCAGCGCACCGTGAAGTACCTCACCACGCTAGTCGCCGCATGGTCGGTGTCCGAGTGCACGGCGAGGACCTTCCAGCGACCTGCGCCCGCGATCGTGAACCAGATACCGTACCGCGACCCGCCGGCGACGTCCTGCGCCGCCGAGGTCGTGTAAAGGCGCTGGCGCCAGCGGCCGCTCTCGAGCCGGTAGAGCGTCACGCGCACGACGTTCGAACCCGCGCGGTGACGTGGCCGCAGCGTCCCCCACGCCGTGTAGCGGCGTCCGCGCGCCACGATGCTCGGAACGGCGGGTGCCGTGAGCGCCGCGCGTGAAGTCACGACACGGATCGGGCTCACGGCGAGCGCGTACGTGTCGTCCCCGGCGAACCCCAGGTAGAAGTACGTCCGGCGATAGCCGCGCAGCGCCGTCGCATAGCTCCCCGTCGTCGACGTGAGTGTCGCGACCGCGCTCCAGGTCACGTTGTCCGGTGAGGTGTAGAGCGTCACCGCCCGGCCCGCGATCGGCGCTCCCGCGCCGTCCAGCATCCGGCCGGTGATCGCCACGGTCCCGCCATAGGCGAGGGTCGTGCCGGGGGCCGAGATCGACAACGTCGCCGTGTCTCCGTACAGGATCCGGTACGAGCCGGTGCTCTGCCCGGCCTGTGGGATGCTCGCCGCATATATGTCGAGGTAGTAGGTCCCGCCCCCACCTTGCGGGACCGTGTAGACGAACCCGTCGACCTCGCCGGCGGCCTCGCGCGAAGATGCGACGGCCTGCGACGCGGTATCGACGCCTGTCACTCCCGGCGGGAAGAGGTACATGTCGAAGTCGGTGCCGGCGACGTTCGTGTCGGACGGGAGGAGCCAGAAGCGGATCGACTGCCCGGCGGCGAGCGTCACCTGGAAGACCTGGTCGGCGTCGTCGCCGCTGATGAAGCTGCCCGTGAACCCGGAAGCAGGCAGCGCGGCTCCGGGGAACGCCTCGGCACCTGCCACAGCGGGCAGCAGCGCGACGAGCAGGAGTGCGGCGGTCAGAACACTGAAGAGACGGCGGAATTGGCGCATGGACGCCTCCCGAACGCAGCCGCAGGACCTCCCGGCCCGCGGACGGTCTCGGCGGCCGGACTTCTCCGCCGGAGGAGCCGTGCTCCTCGCCATGAGGATACCCCTCACGGGCATCTCCCGAAACGTCCGCGGCACGCCGGCAGAGGCTACTTCACTTGATCAGATGTGGGCTGGGCCTGTGCACCAGGTCCGCGACGAGCACGTAGCGGCGCGGTGCGTTGCCGATGTAGTAGAACGGGTAGCAGGTGCTCACCGTCAGGACGGCGTGGTCGGTCGGCACGATGACCGTCCTGTCGTCCTTGTCGACGATCCGGATGCGCCGGATCTCGTAGTCGAATCTCCCGGCGGACGTCTGCGTGACGAACCGATCGCCTATCTCCAGATTGCCAAGTCTCCTGAAGACCGTGTCGCGATGTCCGGAGAGGACGCAGTTGTCCGTCTGCCCGGGCAGCACGCTCTTGGTGTAGTGCCCCACGCCCCTCTTCAGATCGTCCTCGTCGGTCCCCTGGATGATCGGCAGGCTCTGCCCGAGGGCCGGGATCGACAGGACCCCGATGGTGTCGCCCTGCGCGGGGTACTTCGGGTACAGGGCCCGGTCGGGATCGGGCGTCTCGGACGACCCGCTCGGCTCCGTCGAGACGGTCGTGCTGGAAGAGGGATGCCGGTAGACATCGGCGGACCGCACAGACTGCGCCCTGATGTTGATCAGCGCCAGGAAGATGAGGCCTATCCCGAGGACCAGCAGCCCCAAGGACAGTCTGGAGACGAGGGAGGACTTGTCCCGCGACGATCTCGGCCTATACCTCGGCCTATACATGTGCCTTTCTGGTTCCCCAGAGGCCGGCAGCCCCGATGAGCGTCAGGACAGCGCCTGCGAGGAGGACGTTGTACCAAGGTGTGGCGGTGTTCGGGAGCACTCCCCCGCTGTCTGTCGACGGGACGACGTCCTCGCCCGGACCAGGTGTCGGCCCGGGCGTGGGTGTGGGCGTGGGTGTGGGCGTCGGTGTGGGCGTCGGAGTTGCAGCCGCGCAGACTCCGTTCGTGATGGTGTTGGTGTCCAGCGTGACCGAACCGTTCCGGGCCAGAAGCTGTCCCTGCACCGTCGCACCGGTCTGGGCCGCGATGGACGTGAGCGCGAAGATGTGTCCCACGAACTGGGAGTTGGTCCCCAGGGTCGCGGAGCTTCCGACCTTCCAGAAGACCCGGCAGTACCGGGCGCTGTTGGTGAGACTGACGACACTGCCCGCGAATGTGACGAGCGTGGTGTCCGTCTGGAACACGAAGACACCATCGGGATCGCCCTGGGCGTCGAGCGTTAGAGTCTGGCCCGCCGCTATCTCGAACGTGCCGCTGTTCGAATGGTAGACGCCGGGGATCAGGGTCTGGCCACCAAGCTCGGTGTCGATGATGGTGGGCGTTCTTCCCGCGGCGTCGTCATATGCGGTGATCAGATCGTTCTTGGCATCGAGCGCGACGGCATCGGCCAGGTGCGTGGTCCCATTCGCCAGTGTCACGCTCGCCTGCCCGGTGAATGCGGGGTTCGGATGCGACCCGACGTCTCCGCCGGCATCTCCGCCTATCCAGGTCGTTCCGGTATTGGTGATCCCCTGGCCGGACAGGATCGCGAAATTGGAGGTCGATCCAAGGAGCACCGGAGCTGCAAAGCTCACCGCAGGTAGTGCGATCATGACTGCCAGAAAGAACGCCAATAGCAGCGATACGTGCCGCAACCTGCTCGGTGTCGCCATCGATCGGCTCACTCCCCCCGCATTCGTCTTTCGTGGACGCGCCTTCATCCGTAGTATGTACCCTTCCTCGCCTTACAATGCAATACCAGGTCAGCCCTAAGGCTCATGGCAAGCTCGAGACTTTAGCGTGCGCCCACCGGCCCACAGCTCGCAGCGGTACTCCACACAAAGGGGGGCGCGATACTCCCGCGGCAGCAGACAGCCCGTGTCCGGGTGGCAGAACTGGCACTTCCTCGTGTCGATCCAACCCGGAAGGCTCGCCCTGTAGGCGGCGCCGTCCTCGGTGGGAAGGTGACTGAGGCGCGGGTCGTGCAGAGGCGGGACGCCAGCGACGCCGGGACCGTATCCGCCCTCACTCAGCGCCAGTGCGCCGCTCGCGACGAAGCGATCCAGCCACTGGTCGATGTACTCGGGCAGCCAACCCTCGCCGATGTATGCCCCGTTCTCGTCGTGTGCCAGGTACAGACAGCAGCACAAGCCGCCGCAGGCGTGGCAGAACTCGAAATCCGCGTCCTTGGGCAAACGAGCCTCCCGCTCCGGAGCGGACTGGTTGTTCCTGGTGGGCGATGAGGGATTCGAACCCCCGACTTCTTCCGTGTAAAGGAAGCACTCTCCCGCTGAGTTAATCGCCCGCGCGCGGTCCGGGCGCGAGAGCGCCCGGCGATCCCGCCAAGTGTCGCATAGGCGCAGGTCGCGCGCCATGTGTGTCAGTAGCAGTTGAAGAACGTCGGGCGAGAGATCGAGTAGGCGTGGCCCGCTTCGGCGTGGTCGGCGGCGACGTACCATCTGCCGGTGCCTCTGACCCAACAGCGGGCCGCGAACCGCGTCCATGTGCCCGAGTAGTAGTACGTCGTCGCGGGGACCGTGCCTCGAAGCACCCACCCGTTCCACTCGTAGTGGAAGAAGCGGAAGTTGACGGTCCTCCGGCCCACTGCATGCCGCGGCGAGATATAGCCGGTGGCGAGGAAGATCTGGCCGCCGTAGACGGCCCCGGGCACCGAAGGGGCCGTCAGGTTGTCGCGGATCCCGATGCTGACACTCCGACTGATGACGTCGCGATAGGGGTAGCCGCCGAGGAAGCGGGCCCGGTAGTTCGTGGGTCTCGTGATCGCCGGCATGGTCCTGACGGCCTGGCCGCCGCCCCCGGTCGTCGTCGTCCCGACCGTCACCCAACCGGTGCCCGGGACATACCTCTCGAAGCGGATGGGCTTTCCCGGCAGCGGGAAGACGTACGTCCCGATACTCGAGCCGCCGCCCGGGAAGTACCCTCGCAGGATCGCCGTCAGCGTCACTCCGGTCCCACCTATCACCGAGGTGACCGGGGCGGTGAGCTGGATGCCCGTGTCGTACCACTGCGGCGGCGGAGGGGTCGCCTCCACCGAGAACCTGACGGTGTGCTCGCTCTCGACGTTGCGGGCGAAGTCGGCCGCCCAGTACCGGAGAACATGGTTGCCGATCCCCGTGGCCACCTCGACGGAGGCCGACGTCGTCGTCTGTTCGGTGAAGGTGTCGAGTCTCCAGTTCAGCTGCGCGACGCCGCTCCCTTCGGCACCATCGGCCGAGGTCAGGCGTATCGTCGCGCTTCCGACCCTCGTGGTCACCTCGGAGCGCGACACGGGCGGGGTGTTGTCCGGCCGCGAGTTGATCTTCCGGAAGCGCTGGATCCGATTGCCGCCGTCGACGATGAAGACGTAGTCGCCGACCACATCGACGTCGGTCGGCCACCACACCTGTCCCAGAAGACCGTCGGTCCCGTTGACGCCCAAACACTCCACAGGGCCCGTGTTGCCCGATCTGAGCGTCCCGGCCGCATACCTCACCACGCCGGACGTCTCAGTGGAGGCGCCCGGTTCGGCCACGAAGAGGTTCCCGTCCGCGTCGAGCGCCATACCGCGCCGCCTGGGTGTCGAGCGGCCGAAGCTGAAGTAGTGCCGCAAGGGAGGTGTGAAGTAGGGGATCCGCCCGCTCTCGGACACGTAGATCGTGCCGTTCGTGGCGACGACGGCGCAGTTCGGGACGTTGAACCCCGTCCAGCCGAAATAGCTGCGAAGGACGACCGTGGGCGACGGGGGGTAGTCCACCCCCGTGTAGGAGTCGAGGAGCACGCCCTCGGGACTGTACTTCCGCAACCCGTCCGCGTCTTGGACGGTGTAGATGCTGCCGTCCGGGCCCACGGCGAGTCCCGGCCACTCCATCGAGAAGTTCGTGGCCGATCTCGGCGTGCTCCACGAACGCACGATCTCGCCGGTCGTGGTGTACGCCACGACCTTGTAGTTGTCGGAATCGGACAGCGCGACGTAGAGCAGACCGTTCGGATGCCAGACGATGTCGCGTGGCCCCATGTAGTAGTAGCCGATAGGGCCGCCCGATGTCGGGAAGGAGCGGACGAACGTGCCGTCGGAATCGAAGACTTGGATACGCGCGTTGTTCGTGTCGGAGACGTAGAGACGGCCCGACGAGTCGTGGGTGATGTAAGATGCGCCGTTGAACTGCCCGGGAGCCGACCCCGTCCCGCCCCAGACAAGCTCCGGGACGTAGGCCGCCGATGCCACGGAGGGCGCGAACGCGGCGACCATCGCGAGCAAGAAGACGGCGACCCGCAGCGAGGCGCGAACGAACCCCCGGGGGAGCCGGTGGAGGACGGTCTCTGTCGAGGCGGAGCCGGACGACATGTCGCCCACCTCCTATCGAGGCTGGCGTCTCTTGAGCCCTAGCGTACTCCGTCAGCTCCGGAAGGCGAAACGTCGCACTTCAGAGCTGAGCTCGGGCCTCGCCGATCCCCTGATGCCGAGAGGTCAGCCCGCCGTCTCGCGGAACTCGACGCCCTCCATGCCTTTGAAATGCGCGTCCTGCGTCCAAAGGACAGCGTTCTCCGCACGAGCGGTCGCGAGGATGATCGCATCGGCCATGGCGAGCCCTGTCGCCAACGACAACCGGGCCGCGTCGAGCGCGAGTGTCGAGGACAGCTCGACGACCCTGCCCTGCAACATCGCGCCGACCGCCTCGAGGGCTTTCGCCTCGCCCGCGAGCTGGCACGTCCGCTTGAAGACCTCGAATAGGGCCAGTGAGGGAACGACCGACTCTTCGGGCGATTCGATGACTGCGGAGAACTCGCTCGCATTCGGGGCGTCGCCGAAGTACTCGAGCCAAGCGGATGAATCGACGACGTTCACACCCTGTCCTCCCGGTCGCGCTCGAAACTCGTATCGAGACCTCGGAGCATGCCCCGAAGCTGGCTGACCGGCCTGACCGGCAGGAACTCGATGCGATCGCCGTACGCCAGAGCATGCACCTTCTGGCCGGGCACGAGCTTCAACTGCTCGCGAATGGACTTCGGGATGACGACCTGGAACTTAGGCGAGATGGTCACGGTCTCCACGGCGCACCTCCTTGTGCTACGCATAGTCTATCGATAAAGCACCTGACTAACAACTAGCTGGTCGATGTTATCGATGCTGTTTGTGGAGCGGAGGGACCGGCTTGCTGCCGAGTCATGCGCGCCTGCAATGACCCGGCCGACGTCCTTTCGAGTGGCGCCCAGAACAGGTCGTAGGTGGTGGCCCTACCGGCCGGCGTCGTCCAACATGCTTGGGCGACAAATCCGGGGCGCTTCTCCGGCGCCCGCGGTCATCGACCAGCATCCCCTGCGGCTTAGGTGAGACCCTTCCACGGCTCGCCGGGAAGACGGGCGATCAGTTGGTCGTGCACGAGCGACGCTGCGGCGTCGACGTCGTATCCCGCCGGGTCGCGAAGCAGTGGAATCACGTCGACGCGGAAGTCGGAAGACGCGAGCTTTCCCACCATGTTCGCCTCGAACTCCGCGCGCGAGATCGAAGTCTCCATTCGCGCCAGGTACTCGCCGAGACACTCCATGATGTGCGCCTCATTCAGGTCGAGGGTGGTGAGTCCGAGCCACAAGTCGTAGAGGTCGCGCCCCTTCCGTCGCTGGAAGAGCGCCCTCATCTTCGTTGCCAACATCTCTTCCAGCGTGAACGTGGTGACCAGCTCGTCGGCGGAGTGCCACGGGCTCGATACGGCGAACGGCATATGCTGCAGCCCATCGACGCTGAAGTGCTCCCGAGTATTGATCTCCACCTTCACCCGCATCCGCTGCACGGGCAATGCGGTGGTCTCGAATCGGTAGAGCAGCTTGGCGCTGTCCGGGCGCTGCTCCCAGTTCGGGGCCCCCAGCCACGGATCTAGCGCCTCGCGCAGCTCTCCGAGCACCGGGCCGATCGGACCGGCCTCGACCTGCACGAGATCAAGGTCCTCGGAGTAGCGCCCCGGAGGATCGAAGTGGAGCTTGTGCAGCGCGGTCCCGCCGCGGAAGGCGAGCGCGTGGCGCAGGGATGGACGGCCGAAGATCGCAGTCAGCGCTCTCGACAGGATCAGGTCCTGCTCGACTTGCTCGTCTTGGGGCCATGGCGCAGAAGCTCTCCACGCCGTGATCTGGGCTCGCGGGATCACAGATCGATCTCCACTTCCAGGTTCGGGATCACACGCCAGGGACTGACTGCATCGGCGCCGGCCCGAGGCGCATCGGGAGCAAGCGCAACCGGCCGATACCGCTTGGAGCCAAGGACGCGGAGCAACGGGTCGGCGAGCCGGGGCTGGCCCGCTCGGTCCAAGAGGTAGCCGAGGCGCTGGATCTCGGGGGTCTTGCGCAGTTGCGCAACAGAATACAGGGCCTCCGGCTCAAGGCGCTCGGCGAGTTCAAGCAGCACCGTCGCGACGTTGCTCAAACCACCGCAGGCCGCCGAGAAGCGCACGAGATCGAACGCCGTCGACTCGGGCGTGGACACGAACATGGTGCCGGTCTCCGTCTGCATCGCGACAGCGGGGGTCTCGGCGACAGAGCCGCTCATGTGGAAGGTGATGCGCGCGCGTCCGGCCACGCCCTCGCGGGTGGGACGGTCGGTGACGACCTGAAACGTCATCGGCTGCTGATGAGAAGCGCCGTGGATGGCCGCTGCGGATAGCAACCCCACGTAGTAGGGCTGATCGAGGAACCGCATCAAGTCGTCGATGAACCACGACGGCGGCGAGCCGGCCGTGATGTACTCGGTAGGCACGATCACGTAGAACCCGCGACGCGGAGTCACTATGCGACCGCGCTTCTTGAGCCGGCGCAGTGCGTTGTCGACCGCTATCTCAGACGTCGGCAGCGCGGCCCGCGCGTCGGCGTGAGAGAACGTGTAGGTCCCCGTTGCCTGAAGCTGTTCGACGAACGCCGAGACCTCTTCAGGGGCTGTCACTTCTTGAATCGCCATTTCACTTTCATAAGGTAGCGCTCAACGCTGCTTTACGCAAGTAGATTGGCGCTTTCAGAAGGAAGTTGAGAGCAACGGGGCATCGAGTGCAATCGGGCAACAAGCCGATGTCGAGGGCCGATCCTCAGCAACAGGGATTTTTGGGCACCAAGATGGAGCAGAAATGGCCTCTGAGCTGCGGTTTTGCTCTCTGCCTAGCCCTCAGAAGGGCACGATTTGTTGCCCGATTTCAGGCACGCAAAAGGGATGTGCAATCCTCTGAGCTGCGGTTTTATGGTGCCCCCAAGGGAATTCGAATCCCTGTTGCCGCCTTGAAAGGGCGGAGTCCTTGGCCGCTAGACGATGGGGGCATGTACGCGTGTGGTGGGCCGTGTAGGTCTCGAACCTACGACAACCGGATTAAAAGTCCGGTGCTCTGCCAGCTGAGCTAACGGCCCCTTTCAAGAGACGAGGCGGCACGGGACAGCCGCCGACGCACGGGCAAGTGTAGCCAAGCCCGCACGCGACAGTCAACTCGCCGCAGGTAGTGCACCTAGTAGGGGCGGAATCGATTCGCGTGCCGCAGCACATCTAGTGCCTGAAGTGGCGGTGGCCGGTGAAGACCATCGTCATCCCGCGCGCGTCCGCGGCGGCGATCGCCTCCTCGTCGCGCACCGAGCCGCCCGGCTGGATGACCGCCGTGCAGCCCGCGTCGCCGACGACTTCGAGCGAGTCGGGGAAGGGCATGAACGCGTCGGAGGCGCACACGCTGCCCTTCGTCTTCTCGCCCGCCTTCTCGACGGCGATCTTCGCCGCGTCGACGCGGCTCATCTGCCCGGCGCCGACGCCGATGCTCGCGTAGTCCTTCGCGAGCAGGATGCAGTTGCTCTTGACGCTCTTCGCGACCTTCCATGCGAAGAGGAGCTGCTCCCACTCGTCCTTGGTGGGCTGGCGCTTCGTGGGCACCGTGAAGCCGGAACGGTCCTCGGTGACGGAGTCGTAGGTCTGGACGAGCATGCCGCCTTCGACCTTGCGCATCTCCAGACCGCGCTCCGCGGTGTGGCGGATGCCGCCGGTGCGCAGGAGCCGGATGTTCTTCTTCTCGGTGAGCAGCGCGAGCGCGTCGGCGTCGAACTCGGGCGCGACCATGACCTCGACGAACTGCTCGCGCTCGTTGATCGCCTCGACCACGCCCTTCGTGACCGCCCGGTTGAACGCCATGACGCCGCCGAACGCCGATACCGGGTCGCTCGCGTGCGCCTTGACGTACGCGGCGAGCGCGTCGGCCGCTATCGCCGTGCCGCACGGGTTCGTGTGCTTCACGATGACGCACGCCGGGTCCTGGAACTCGGCGACCGCCGACCATGCGGCGTCGGTGTCGAGGATGTTGTTGTACGAGAGCTCCTTGCCGTGGAGCTGCTCGGCGCGAGCGAGGCTGTGCGCGGGGGCGTCGTCGTCGCGGTAGAAGGCGGCCTGCTGGTGCGGGTTCTCGCCGTAGCGCAGCTCCTGTGCCTTGTGCAGGCGCGGCCGCAGCTCCTCGGGGAACTCCGCGTCCCCGAGCAGGTAGCGATAGATCGCTGCGTCGTAGGCCGACGTGCGGCGGAAGACGTCCTTGGCGAGCCGGCTGCGCGTGGCCATCGTCGTCGCGCCGCCGTTCGCGCGCATCTCGTCGAGCACGGCCTCGTAGTCGGCGGGATCGGTGACGACGGTGACCGCCGCGTGGTTCTTCGCCGCGCTGCGCAGCATCGAGGGACCGCCGATGTCGATGTTCTCGATGGCCTCCGCCAGCGTCACGCCCTCCTTGGCCACGGTCGCCTCGAACGGATAGAGATTCACGACGACGAGGTCGATCAGGGTGATGTCGTGCTCGAACGCCTGAGCCAGGTGCTCGGGGATGTCGCGGTTGGCGAGCAGCGCGCCGTGCACCTTCGGGTGCAGCGTCTTCACGCGGCCGTCCATCATCTCGGGGAAGCCGGTGACCTCGTCGATGGGGATGACGGTGAGTCCGGCGTCCGCCAGCGCCTTCGCGGTGCCGCCGGTCGAGACGATCTCGACGCCCATGGCGGCTAGGCCCGTGCAGAACTCCACCAGCCCCGCCTTGTCGGACACGGACACGAGCGCCCGGCGGATCTTGACCTGGTCCATCGCGTTCCCCTCTCCCCTTCGCACCTACTCGATCACTTGCCTCCATGCCGTGCCGGTGACCCGGTACGCCGATATCGCCTTGTTCGAGGTGTCGCCGTCGCCGTCGAATCGGAACTCGCCGGTGACTCCGTCGAAGGCCATCGAACGCAGCGCGTCGGCGACCTTGGCGCGGTCGGGTCCCGCCTCGAGCACGGCCCGCACCAGCGCCCACGCACAGTCGTACGCGTAGCTGTCCCATACCTCGGGATCCTGAGAGTACTCCTCGCGGTACGCCGCCTTGAAGTCGGACCCGCGGGGCTGCTGCTCGAGCGGGAGCCCGAGACTCGTGCAGATGTCGCCAGCGGCGTTCGCCGCGCCGGCGATCCTGATGTACTCGGGCGTATGCAGCACGTCGCCGCCGACGAGAGGCGTCTTCAGGCCCAGCCCCTTGGCCTGCTTGCTGATGAGCGCACCCTCGGTAGGGGCGCCTCCGTAGTAGATCGCCTGGACCTTCGCCGCCTTCATCCTCGCCGTCAAGGCCGAGAAGTCGACGTCCTTCGCGTGGACGGTCTCCCGCAGAACGACCGTCCCGCCGCCGGACTCGAATCGCTCGACGAACTCGGCGACGAGTCCCTTCCCGTAGGGCGTCGAGTCATCGACGACCCCGACACGGGCGAAACCGAGCTTCTTCCGCATGAGATCGGCCGCGAACGCACCCTGGGCGTCGTCCTTCGCGACGATGCGGTTCACCACGTCATAGCCCTGAGCCGTGAGCAGAGGGTCCGACGAGACGGAGATCATCGGGACCCCGGCGTCCTGATAGACCTTCGATGCGGGGAGGGAGCAACCCGAATCGAAGTGACCCACGACGCCGACGACGTCCGTGTCCGCGACGATGCCGTTCGCGACGCTCACCGCCTGCTTCGGATCCCCCCGGTCGTCCACGGCGAACAAGTCGAAACGACGTCCCGCGTCGCGCACGTCGCCGGAATCGTTCGCTTCCTTGAGGGCGAGTTCGACGGCACGCTTCATGCCGAGACCGTACACCGCTTCGTCGCCCGTGAGCGGGACCGCGAGACCGATCTTGACCGGTGCGGCCCCGGTGGAGGTCCCTTCGAGCGGGAGCCCCTTCTCGCGAGAGGCGCAGCCCGAGACAGCGAGCACGACGAGGAGCATGCTGGCGACGAGCGCTGCTTGCGTCCGGCGGCGGCGTGCGGGCATCTTCGCCGTCCCTTCGTACGCGGCTGCCGACGGGTCACGTGCGGAAGGGAGTCCCCCCGGCGCGACTATACCAGCACCGCCCGCGGACGCGGAAGGTCGCGCTCAGATGCAGGACAGCGGGCTGATGAACAGGGTGCACTCGACGAGCGCGCACAACTCGCCGCACGCGTAGACCGAGCGGCGCGCGAAGGTGTCGCGCCGCTTGGTCAGCGGCGGCACGAGGGGCCTCATCCGGCGTAATCGGCCGCTCTTCTTGTAGATCGCCTCGGCGATGTCGCCCCACTGCTCGACGCACGCCCGCTTCGCCAAATCCGGGTCTTCCGGGAGAAGCGGGCGGAATCCGCGCTTCATGAGAAGCGCCGAGCCGGCCAACGCCATCGAGCGGCGCATCTCACGATCGGCCGTCTCGTAGTCGCACCGCTTGTAGGCGGCCCTCGCAAGGCTCGCGGCGTCCCACGCGTCGCGCACCTGCGGAAGCGCCTCGTCCACCGCGGACTCGTCCACGACCGCGAGACCTTCCTCGACCCACGCGCTGTAGTCGAAGAGCTTGACCCTGCCCACCGGACGTCCTCCCTTCGGACGCGAGTCCGAGGTGATGATGTCCCACGCGGACTTACCAGAGTCTAAACGGGCTGCTCATCATCGGTGTCTGCAGGAGGCTCGGCATCCGCCTCGAAGTCGAGCTCGGCTTCGGTGGTCTCCTCGGGGGAGCCCTCCGCTTCCGGTGTGGCCGGACGGCCGCTGCGGTAAGCCCACCAGGCAGCGACGCCGAGGATCACGACGACGGCGAGGAGCGTGCCGATGAGACCCCACGAGCGTCCGCCCGCCTGAGGCGCCTGCGCTCCCGCACCACCCGCACCGCCGGTGGCGCCTCCTGCGTCCGTCCCGCCGGGCTGGCCGTCCGCCGGAGGAACGGGCGGGGTACCGTAGGAGATCTCTAGAACGAATTCCTGCTCGGCTTTGACGTTCTTGAACGCCTTCGCGTACTCGGTCGAACCGGCGACTCCCGGCGACGGCGTGAGTCCCTGGATGCCCTTGGGGTTCTTCGCGCCCTGGGGCACTTCGACCGAGAGGACAACGCTGTCCAGGTCCGACGGCGCCTTCCAGGCGAGCCGCTTGGTCGTGACGCCGTCCTTGACGGTGACGAGATCGGGGGCCTCGACCTCGACCTGCGCGGTGCGGGCCTTCTCCATCTGGAAGACGACGTATCCGTAGTCCTTGCCCGGCATCGTGTTGGCCTCGCGCACGATGTCCGTGCCGCCCGCGCCCACCATCTCGCCGACCCACTTCAGGTTCGCCGCCGGCTCGGCGGGGATGCGCAGCGCCACCTGCACCGGGAGCTTCACGCTGTCCTTCAGCTTCGCGTTGACGACGACGAGGGGTACGCCGATCTTGCTCGTGACGAGCTTGACCGTCGTCTGCTTGAAGTTCTGCGCGGGATTCGCTCCCGCGGCGATCGGCGCGGCGAGCGAGCAGAGAAGCGCCAGCAGGGCGACGAGAGCCGTGATCCGGACACGGGATTGCGTGCGAGACATGAAGGACCTCCTCAGGGTGTGACCTCGACATTGATATCACACCTCAGGCACTATATGCACCTTTCGGCCGTCCACGCGCGCACTTCCCGACGCGATCGCCTGGATGGCCAGAGGGTAGAGCTTGTGTTCCACGGCGTGCAGCTTGGCTTCGAGCGTCTCGAGGGTGTCGTCCTCCGCGACCTCGACGCAGCCCTGCGCGAGTATCGGCCCCTCGTCGAAGACGGCGCTGGCGAAGTGCACGGTCACTCCCGCGACCTTCACGCCGTAGGCGAACGCGTCGGCGATGCCATGGGCGCCAGGGAACGAGGGGAGCAGCGCCGGGTGGATGTTGAGCACGGCGCCCGGGAAGGCATCGAGCACGACGGACCCGAGCAGGCGCATGTAACCCGCCATCACCACCAGGCCGACCCCGTGCTCGCGCAGCACGCGCACGATCTCGCCGCTGTACTCGGCGCCCGTGCCGAAGGCGTCGCGGTCGAGGAAGACCGCCGGGATGCCGGCGCGCCGCGCGCGCTCGAGCCCGAAAGCGTCGGCCACGTTCGAGACGACCACCGCGACGTCCGCTTCGAGAGAGCCGTCGGCGGATGCGTCGATGATCGCCTGCAGGTTCGTGCCGGAGCCCGAGATAAGGACTCCGAGCCTCAGCCTCTCGCGCGCGACCACCGCGACCCCCTCAGCCGTAGACGACCCTGCCCGTGCCGGACACGATCTCGCCGATCTCCGTGACCGTCTCGCCCGCCTCCCGCAGAAGACGCGCGGTCCGCGGGCCGTCCTTGGCGCCGACTATCACGCAGAAGCCGACGCCCATGTTGAACGTGCGGCGCATCTCCTCGTCGTCGATACCCGCTGCCCGCTGGATCAGGCCGAAGACCGCAGGCGTCTTCCAGGAGCCGCGCGCGAGGAGCGCGTCGCAGTCCTTCGGCAGGGCGCGGTCGAGGTTCTCGGTGATGCCGCCGCCCGTGATGTGCGCCATCCCCTTCACGGGGACCTCGGCGAGCAGCGCTTGGATGCCGCGCGCGTAGATGCGGGTCGGCGCGAGGAGCGTCTGCGCCAGCGTCGCGCCGCCGAGGTCGACGCGCGGCAGCTCGAGCTCGGCCTCGTGGCCCTCGACGAGCACCCGCCGCACGAGCGAGAAACCGTTGCTGTGCACGCCCGACGACGCGAGACCGAGGACGACGTCCCCCGCGCACACGGTCGAGCCGTCGACGATCGCGGATCTGTCGACGACGCCGACGCAGAATCCCGAGAGGTCGTAGTCGTCCGCCGGCATGACCCCGGGATGTTCGGCCGTCTCTCCTCCGAGCAGCGCGCAACCGGCCTGGCGGCAACCGTCGGCGATGCCCGAGACGATCGCGGCGACCTTCTCGGGCACGACACTGCCGATGGCGATGTAGTCGAGGAAGAAGAGCGGCTCCGCGCCGCTGACGAGGACGTCGTTGGCGCACATCGCGACGAGGTCGACGCCGACCGTGTCGTGGCGGTCCACCAGCTGCGCGAGCTTCAGCTTCGTCCCGACGCCGTCGGTGCCCGAGACGAGCACCGGCTCCTTCATCCCATCGAGATGGGGCGCGAACAGCCCTCCGAAGCCGCCGATATCGCCGAGCACCTCGGGGCGGTACGTCGAGCGGACCGCCTCCCGCATCAGGTCGACGGCACGCGCGCCGGCGCCGATATCGACGCCCGCGTCGCGGTAGGAGACGGGACCGCGCTCGTCGCGGGGGGTATCCGGCATGCTCGACCTTCCTCGTGCCGACTTCGCGGACAGCATATCAGAGACGGCCCGGCTCCCTCGCCGCCTCAGCCGAGCCCGGCGACGCGCCGCAGACCCGACACCAGGGGGTCGGCCACCGTGGAGAGCGCGACGGAGAGCGTTCCCGCCACGACGACCGCGGAGAGCCAGCCCGTGCCGTGGGTGACGCGGTGTCCGACGAGCACGCCCGCGCCCGCGGGCAGCGCGTATCCGAGCGCGAAGCCGGCCGCTCCCCAGAGCGCGACGAACGCCCACCCGGCCCGGGCGAAAGCGAGCGCGCGGACCCCGTCGCCCGCGAGCCACGCGAGGACGAGCACCGCCCACCCCCACGCGACGCGCGTGCGACCGGCGCGCGGGTGACCGGCGAGCGCGGCGCACGCGATGGACCCGGCGGCGGAGGCGAGAGGGTTGAACGCGGCGCCGAGCGCGAGCGCCGCGACACCGTCCTTCACGCCTTGCGCTCCAGCGCCATCTTCCCGCGACGGACGGCCTCGGGGATCTCGATGGGGTAGTCGCCGGTGAAGCAGGCGAGGCAGTAGTCCTCGGCGTCGCGGCCGGTCGCCTCGACCATGTCGTCGACGCCCAGGTACGCGAGCGAGTCGGCGCCGATGAACTCGCGCACCGCCTCGATCGTCTGTGTCGAAGCGATGAGCTGCTCCTGCGTGTCGGTGTCGATGCCGTAGAAGCACGGCCAGCGCACGGGGGGCGAGGTGATGCGCATGTGCACCTCGGACGCGCCGGCGTCGCGAAGCAGCGCGACGAGCTTGCGGGTCGTGTTGCCGCGCACGATCGAGTCGTCGACGACGACGAGGCGCTTGCCCGCGATGGCGTGCCGCAGAGGGTTGAGCTTCAGGCGGATGCCCTGCTGGCGCAGCGACTGCGAGGGCGAGATGAAGGTCCGCCCCACGTAGCGGTTCTTGATGAGCCCCTCGCCGAACGGGATGCCGCTCTCGATGGCGAACCCGACCGCCGCCGGTGTCCCCGTGTCAGGGACGCCCATCACGAGGTCGGCCTCGACGGGCGAGGAACGCGCCATCGCCGCGCCCATGCGCTGTCGCGCCTCGTAGAGCGTACAGTCGTAGAGGACCGAGTCCGGCCTCGCGAAGTAGACGAACTCGAAGACGCACAGCGAGGGCTTCTCGGACGGCACGCCCTCCTCGGAGATGAGCCCCTCCTCCCCGATCTTCACGATCTCGCCGGCGGCGACGTCGCGCACGAATTGGGCGCCGACGATGTCGAGGCCGCAGGTCTCGGAGCTCACGACCCATCCGTCACCGAGACGACCGATCACGAGCGGCCGCACTCCGTGGGGGTCGCGGAACGCGTAGAGAGCGTGCTCGGAGAGGACGACGACCGAGTACGCTCCCCGCACGAGCCGCATCGTCTCGCGGATCCCGGCCCTGATCGAGCCGTGCTCCTGCGTGAAGTGGTCGATCAGGCCGGCGATGACCTCGGAGTCGGTCGTCGAGCGGAAGCGGATGCCCCGCTCGCGGAGGTTGTCGCGCAGCTCGACGGTGTTCACGAGGTTGCCGTTGTGCGCGATGGCGACGGTCTCGTCTCCGACCGCGGAGAGCATAGGCTGCGCGTTCTCCCAGGCGCTCGAAGAGCCTGTCGTCGAGTAGCGCGTATGGCCTATCGCCACGTAGCCGTCGAGGGAGTCGAGGTCGGACTGCTTGAACGCCTGCGGCACGAGGCCGAGGTCCTTGACGACCGTCAGCGTCGTCCCGTCGGCGACGGCGATGCCGGCCGACTCCTGTCCGCGGTGCTGGAGAGCGTGGAGCCCGAAGTACGTGAGCCGGCCGACGTCCTCGCCCGGCGCGAACACTCCGAAGACGCCACACGCCTCCTCGGGGTGATCGGGCCTCTCCTCGTCTTCCATCGTCATCGTACGGTCACATACCGGTAGGCGGTGTACGTCGCCGCGTTCGTGGATGTGCCGCCGACGTAGGCGCGCAGGGCCCAACGCCCTGTATACGGAAGGCGCGCGAGCACGGAGTAGCGCGTGTAGCTCGAGTAGTTCGCGTTGCGCGCGAAGAAGGTGCGTCTCAGGCGCCAGACGCGACCTTCCAGCCGGTAGCACTGGATGCGGACGGTGTACGCGCCCGCCGTGTAGCGCGGCTTGAGGTAGCCGGCGCTCGTGAACGAGTACCTGGTGCGCGGGTACGTCGGAACGGTCGGGACGGTCAGGTAGGCGCGGGGCAGTATCCTCACCCGGCCGCTGACACTCGCGTCGGAGAACAGGTCTCCCGCGAAACGCAGGCGGTAGTAGACGCCGCGGATCGGGCGGACGGCGAAGCGGTAGACGCCGGGGGCGGTCGCGACGGCGGAAGCCGTGCCCGCGCGCGTGAACGTCGTGCCGTTCGAGGACGACTCGACGATCACGGTCTTGTCCGGCAGCGGAGTCCCCGTCGCGTCGAGCAGCGTACCGACGAGGGTGACGGGAGCCCAGTAGGTGGTGATGAGGGCCGTCGCGGTGGTGCTCGACAGCGCCAGCGTCAGGGTCGAGGTACGCATGCCGCCGCTCGGGTCGATGCGCACGAGCACGGTGCGCGTCGGCTCGACGTTGCCGACGGCGTCCACCGACCAGTACGACACGGTCGTCGTCCCGCCCGCGGAGATCGCGATCGGCGCGGTGTATGTCGCCGTCGCCGCAGCACCGATGCGGTAGTACGTCGCGTGCACGCCGGACTCAGCATCCGTCGCGGTCAGGCTCACCGTCACAGTGGCGACATGCCAAGCGCCGTCGCCGTCGTCGACCGTCACCGGAGCCGTGCGGTCGATGCGCGGCGAGACCGAGTGTGTCGCCTCGACGTTGCCCGCGATGTCGACCGACCAGTAGGACACGGTCATCGTGTCGTTCACGGCCACGGGGAAGGATGCGGTGTAGGTGGTCACCGTCCCGGTGGCGACGCGATAGTAGGTGTTCCGCACGCCGGACAGCGCATCCGTCGCGCTCACGGAGAACACCGTGGACGTCGTGGTCGAGGGGAACCAGGAAGCGAACGAGGTGGTGGTGGCCGAGGGCGCGGTCCTATCGATGCGCACCACGGACGTCGTCGGCACCCCGGCGAGCCCGGAGGCGTCGATCGACCAGCAGCCGACCGGCGTCGTGCCTTCCGTCGAGACGACGAAGGGCGCGGTGTAGGTGGTGTTCGAGCCGGTGCCGACCCGGTAGAGGATCGTCGGCGCCGGCAGTCCGGGCTGCGTCGCCGCCATCGAGACGGTGACGTTGCCGCTGTGCCACGCCGTGTCGATCGTGCAGGTCGTGACTGGATCGGGCCTGCGGATGGTGAGCGTCGCGGACTTGGTCGTCTCGATGTTGCCGGCGAGGTCCATCGACCAGAACGTCACGTTCGTCGGCCCGAGCGTGCTCACCGAGAACGGCGTCGTGTAACTCATCGTCGCCGCCGTGCCGAGGCGATAGTACATGCGCACGACACCGGAGTTGGCGTCGGTGGCCGAGAGGACGACAGAGTAGGAGGCGACCTGCGTGGGAGTGACGATGTTGGAGCTCGTGTTCGGCGCGACGCGGTCGATCTGAACGTAGGCGGTGCGCGTCGTCTCCACGAACGGGGCGCCGGAGACGCCCGCGGGCTCGTTGCGCGCGCTGAAGTAGAACGCGTTCGTCCCCTCCGTCGATACGGTGAACGGAGAGGCGTACAGCGTCGCGACGGCGCTCATGCTCCCCGCCCGATACCAGACGCCCAGCACGCTGCTGTTGTTGCTAGGGAACAGCGGGTCGGTCGGCGTCATCGAGATGATCACCGGAGCCGAGGTCCAGCTCGACGAGAAGGTATGCGTGGTGCGGACGTTGTCCACCTGCACGATACCCGTGCCCGCGGTGGAGGTGTTGCCCGCCGAGTCGACCGCCTCGTATCCGACCGTCGTGGTGCCTTCGGCCGTGATCGAGAACGTCGCGGCGGCGCTGTACATTCCGGCCCCGAAGGAGACGGTGGTGGTCGTCACCGTCGCGGCGCCGCTAGTCCAATACCTGATAGATGCGATGCCGGACGTGGCGTCCGTCGCGCTCACCGAGACGGCGTACGAACCGTAGCGCCACACCCCGTCGAGGTTCGCGGAGACCGTCGGACTGGTCACGTCGATGCGCACCGTCCCCACGACGTGAGTCGCCTCGACGTTGCCCGACTCGTCGATCGAGCCCGCGTAGACGGTCGTCGTGCCCTCGTTCGCGACCGTGAACGTCGTGGACGTCGCCGCGACCGCGGGGCTGACCAGCACCGTCTGCGTCGTGATGGTGGTGGCGCCGCTCGCCGCGTACGTCACGGCCGCGACCCCGGAGGAGGCGTCGGTCGCGGTGAGCGTCACGGTCACCGAGCCCCTGTGCCACGCGCTGTCGGCGGTCGAGGTCGTCACCGGCGCGACACTATCGACCGCCATAGCGGAGATACGCCCCGAAGCGAGCGCGGCGGCGGTCCCCGCGAGGACGACGGCGAGCAAGGTGAGAAGGACTACTATCTTGCGGCTGGTGACGAGCATGACGTTCCCTTCCTTTGCCGGTAGGTTCTTCACGAGCGGCGCTACTGGGACGCCTCGCCGCGGACCAGACGTTCGAGCGTAGGCTCCCATGCCGCGCGCGCATCGGCGAGCGACACGTCGACCTTCTCGCAGACCTTCAGACGATCTCCGCCGACGGTCCCGAGGACACCGTACGGCACCCCGTGCGCGAGCGCGATGTCCTCGAGCCGCTCGACATCCGCCTCGGCGACGGAGACGACGATGCGGCTCTGCGTCTCCGAGAATAGCGAGACGGCGGACTGAAGCCCGTCCTCGAGGTGGACGTCGGCGCCGATGCCGCCGATCAGACAGCTCTCAGCAAGCGCCACGCCGATGCCGCCTTCGGAGCAGTCGTGGGCGCTCTTGACGATGCCCGCGCCGATCGCCTCACGCACGGCCGCCTGCACGTCCCGCTCGAGCTCGAGGTCGAGCGCGGGCGGGCGTCCAGCCACCTTGCCGAAGACGATCGAGAGGTACTCCGAGCCGCCGAGTTCGGCCTCGGTCTCGCCGAGGAGCACGATCACGTCTCCGGCGTCCTTGAAGCCCGAGGTCGCGCGGAGCTCGACGTCGTCGAGCAGGCCGACGAGACCGACGGTGGGCGTCGGGTATATGGCCTGGCCGAAGGACTCGTTGTAGAAGCTCACGTTGCCCGAGATGACCGGCACCCCGAAGAAGCGGCACGCGTCGGCGAGCCCGCGGACGGACTCGCGGAACGTCCAGAAGACCTCGGGCTTCTCGGGATTGCCGAAGTTGAGGCAGTCGGTGATCGCCACCGGCTCGCCTCCCGTGCACGAGACGTTGCGCGCGGCCTCGGCGAACGCGATCTGCGCGCCGACGTACGGGTCGAGATAGCAGTAGCGGCCGTTGCAGTCGGTCGAGACGGCGATCGCGCGGTCGGTGACCTCGCCGCGACCCGGCGCGCCGATGCGCAGCACCGCCGCGTCGGAGCCGGGAAGGACGACCGTCGAGAGCATCACCTGGTGGTCGTACTGCTCCCAGATCCACCGGCGGCTGCAGATGTTCGGACTGGCGAGCACGCGCAAAAGCGCGCGAGAGAGCTCGCCGGGATCGGTCGGGTGATCGAGCGCGAGCGGGTCGAACGCCTGCACCTCGTCGAGGTAGGCGGGACGGCGCGCCTCGGGATCGTACTCGGGTGCGTCGTGCGCGAGCGTGCGGGCCGGCATGTCCGCGACGATCTCGCCTTCATCGCGCACGATGAAGCGCCCGGTGTCGGTGACCGTCCCGATCACCGTCGAGCGCAGGCCCCACTTCTCGCAGACCGCCTGCGCCGCCGCGAGGTCGGCGGCGGTCACGACGCCGAGCATGCGCTCCTGGCTCTCGGAGACCATGAACTCCCACGGCGTCATGGCGTCCTCGCGCGCGGGGATCTTGCGCACCTCGATGTCGAGGCCGACCCCGCCGCGCGACGCCATCTCCGAGGCGCTCGACGTGAGCCCGGCCGCGCCGAGGTCGCCGAGGCCGACGAGCAGTCCGCCTTCGAGCAGCTCGAGGCACGCCTCGATGAGCAGCTTCTCCTCGAACGGGTCGCCGACCTGCACCGCCGGACGCTTGTCCTCGGCGCGCTCGTCGAACTCCTGGCTCGCCAGAACCGACGCGCCGCCGATGCCGTCGCGGCCGGTCGTCGAGCCGATGAGCAGCAGGAGGTTGCCGGGGCCCGCCGCGACCGCCAGGGTGAGGCGCTCCTCGCGCATCAGCCCGATCGACATCGCGTTGATGAGACAGTTGCCCTCGTAAGCAGGGTCGAAGTAGACCTCGCCGCCGACGGTGGGCACTCCCAGGCAGTTGCCGTAGCCGCCGATGCCGGCGACCGAGCCTTCGAAGAGGTAGCGCTGGCGCGGCTTGTCGAGCGTGCCGAAACGCAGCGAGTCGAGCGAGGCGATGGGCCGCGCGCCCATCGTGAAGATGTCGCGGATGATGCCGCCGACGCCCGTCGCCGCGCCCTGGTACGGCTCGATCGCGGACGGGTGATTGTGGCTCTCCATCTTGAAGGCGACCGCCCAGCCGTCGCCTACCGAGATGACGCCGGCGTTCTCCCCCGGCCCCTGCAGCACGTGCGCGCCCTCGGTCGGGAAGAGGCGCAGCGTCGACTTGCTGTGCTTGTACGAGCAGTGCTCGCTCCACATGAGCGAGTACATGTGCAGCTCGGTCGCGGAAGGTATCCGCCCTAGGATCTCGACGACCTTCTCGTACTCATCGAGCTTGAGACCGAGCGCTTCGGCGAGGTCCGGGGCGACGTCCGGGGCGAGCGACTGAGGCATGCGAGCGACTCCTCGGCGGATCGATGGCGGGGCTGCGCCCATTGTACGCAAACGGCTCCCGCGCGTGTGGGCGGAAACACCGCCGTCACGTCACCCCACGGCCCGTGGGTCGTCGCCACCCGAGACGATGACGACGTCGATGTTGCGCGTCTCGCGCATGATGCGCGTGACGATCGAGCCATGCAGTATCTCTTCCCTGCGGCTGCGCACGGACTGGCCCATGACGATGAACGTGATCTGGTGCGCCCGGGCGAAGTCGATGAGCTCGCCGGCGACGTTCTCTCCCGCGAGGCTGACGAAAGCTCCCCCGAGCTGCTCCGTCAGAGCGCGCAGCTCCTCGAGGGCCCGCTCCTCAGCGGCCGACAGGAGGACGGCGGGCGGGCGGACGCTGACCACCGTCAGCTCGCCGCTGAGACGGTGGACGAGCTGGTAGCCTCTTCGCACGAGCTTGGCGCCGGCGGGACGCGGCGTCACGGCGACGAGCACGCGGTCGACGGCGCCCCAGGTCTTGTCCACGTCGTGCGTGGCGATGAACTCGTCAAGGTCGTCGTCGACCTCGTCGGCGGTCTTGCGCAGCGCGAGCTCCCGCAACGCGACGAGGTTCCCCCGCCGGAAGAAGTTCGCGAGCGCCTGCTCGACCTTCCCCGCCTCGTAGATGACGCCGCGCTTGAGCCGGTTGATGAGCGCCTCAGGCGTGATGTCGACGAGGACTACCTCGTCGGCGGCGTCGAGGATGCGGTCGGGCACGGTCTCCCGAACGCAGACGCCGGTGATCTGCGCGACCACGTCGTTGAGGCTCTCGAAGTGCTGGACGTTCACGGTGGAGATCACGTTGATGCCGGCGTCGAGGATCTCCTCGACCGACTGCCACCGCTTCTCGTGACGCGTCCCGGGGGCGTTGGTGTGCGCGAGCTCGTCGACGAGCACCCAACCGGGATGTCTCGCCAGGACGGCGTCGGTGTCGAGCTCCTCGAGCACCGCCCCGCGGTAGTCGATACGCTTCGTCGGCACCAGCTCGAGACCCTCGGCAAGTGCTATCGTCTCCGGGCGCCGATGCGGCTCGACGAAGCCGATGACGACGTCCTCCCCGCGCGAGTGGCGGCGCTGCGCCTCGGCGAGCATCGTGTACGTCTTCCCGACGCCCGCGGCGTAGCCGAGGAAGATCTTGTGGCAGCCACGCTGACGGGGATATGGCACCGCGGGACCGTCCACCGGACCGCCTTCTCTCGTGTCGGACACCGCTACTGTGAGGATAGCGCGTCGAGGGCGAGGTTGAGCTCGAGGACGTTCACCCGCGGTTCTCCGATGAAGCCGAGCTGCCTGCCGGCGACGTGACGCGCCACGAGCCGGCGCACGCTCTCGGCCGCCAGCCCGCGCGCCGCCGCCACCCGCGGAACCTGCAGGTACGCGGAGTCGGGCGAGATGTCCGGATCCAGACCGCTGGCGGACGCCGTCACGAGGTCCACCGGCACCCTGCCCGCCTTCGAGCCCGGCTCGTCGCGTCGGACCTCGCGCACGCGCGACGCGACGGCCGAGACGAGCGCCTCGCTCGTCGGCCCGAGGTTCGACGCGCCCGACGCGCCCGCGTCGTAGCCCGCGCCAGCCGACGACGGCCGCGGATGGAAATACCTGTCCGACACGAACGGCTGGCCGATGAGCTTCGAGCCGACCACCCTGCCGTGGATGACGATCAAGCTCCCGGCGGCCTGACGCGGAAAGGCGAACGAGACGACGCCGGATACCGCGAGCGGATAGACCACGCCGGTGATGAGCAGCGTGATGAAGGCCATGCGTATCGCGACCCAGGATGTCCGTTTCACGTCGCCTCCTAACCCGTGAACCTGAGAGCCACGAGGACCATGTCGATTAGCTTGATGCCGACGAAAGGCAAGACGATGCCGCCGGCGCCGTAGACGAGCAGGTTGCGCCTCAGCAGCGCCGCCGCCCCGACGGGCCGGTACTCGACACCGCGCAGCGCGAGCGGGATGAGTGCGACGATGATCAGCGCGTTGAAGACGACCGCCGAGAGTATCGCGCTCTCCGGCGAATGAAGCCCCATGACGTTGAGCGGCCGCAGCGCCGGTTGGCCGACCATGAACATCGCGGGGATGATCGCGAAGTACTTGGCGACGTCGTTGGCGATGGAGAACGTGGTGAGCGAGCCGCGGGTCATCAGGAGCTGCTTGCCGATGGCTACGATCTCGATGAGCTTCGTCGGGTCGGAATCCAGGTCGACCATGTTGCCGGCTTCCTTCGCAGCGCTCGTCCCGCTGTTCATCGCGACGCCGACGTCCGCCTGCGCCAGCGCCGGAGCGTCGTTCGTGCCGTCGCCGGTCATCGCGACGAGCTTCCCGCTGGCCTGCTCCTTCCGGATGAGCTCCATCTTCGTCTCGGGCGTGGCCTGGGCGAGGAAGTCGTCCACCCCCGCCTCTTTGGCGATGACCGCGGCGGTGATCGGGTTGTCGCCGGTGATCATGACGGTGCGGATGCCCATCGCCCGCAACTGCTCGAAGCGCTCCCGGATCCCACCCTTCACGATGTCCTTGAGATGCACCACGCCCAGGGCCCGATCGTCGGTCGCCACCACGAGAGGCGTCCCGCCCCGCTCCGAGACGGAGCGGACAAGGTCCTCGAGATCCGCGGGGGGCGTGCCTCCGACGGATTCGACCCACGCTTCGACGGCATCGGCGGCGCCCTTGCGGATGCACCGGCCATCGACGTCCACGCCGCTCATGCGTGTCGAGGCGCTGAATGGGACGAAAGACGTGGTCTCGGGATTGAGATGCCGCTCCCGGATGCCGAACCGCTTGGCGAGCACCACGATGGAGCGGCCCTCCGGCGTCTCGTCGGACAGCGACGCGAGTTGCGCCGCGTCGGCGAGATCCTGTTCGGCGACCCCCTCGACGGGCAGGAACTCGGCGGCCTGCCGGTTCCCGAACGTGATCGTGCCGGTCTTGTCGAGCAGCAGCGTGTCGACGTCGCCCGCCGCCTCGACCGCGCGGCCGGACACCGCGAGCACGTTGCGCTGGACGAGTCGGTCCATGCCGGCGATCCCGATGGCGGAGAGCAGGCCGCCGATGGTGGTCGGGATGAGACACACGAGCAGCGCGATCAGTACGCTCACGGGAACCGCGACGCCCGAGTAGACGGCGAACGATTCGAGCGTCATCACCACGAGCAAGAAGATGATCGTGAGCACGATGAGCAGGATGTCCAGCGCGATCTCGTTCGGCGTCTTCTGACGGCTCGCTCCCTCGACCAGCGCGATCATGCGGTCGAGGAAAGTCTTGCCCGGGTCCGAGGTGATGCGCACGACGATGCGGTCCGAGAGCACCTTCGTGCCCCCGGTGACCGCCGAACGATCGCCGCCGCTCTCGCGGATGACCGGGGCCGACTCGCCGGTGATCGCCGATTCGTCCACCGACGCGATGCCCTCGATGACGTCGCCGTCGCCGGGGACGATCCCGCCCGCCACGATCACGACCACGTCGTCCCGGCGCAGCTGCGAAGCGGGTACGCTCTCGATACTCCCGTCGACGAGCAGGTCCGCCATCGTGTCGGTCTTCATCGCGCGCAGCGCGTCCGCCTGGGCCTTGCCGCGTCCTTCCGCCATCGCCTCGGCGAGGTTCGCGAAGAACGCAGTGAACCACAGCCACGCGGCTATCGCGACGAACAGCCTCGCCTCGTCCGAGCGCGCCAGGGACGCCTTCACCGCGTAGTACGTGGTGATGACGCTCCCGATCTCGACGACGAACATGACGGGGTTGCGGTACATCTTCCGGGGGTCGAGCTTGACGAACGCATCGAGGGCCGCCCGCATGACGAGTCGCGGGTCTGCCGCGGCGACTCGGCGCGAACCCTTGTCGCGCCTCTCGTGCGCATCCGTGAGTCTCGTGTCCGTCATCCCGCCACCTCAGAACGTCCCGCCGGCGAGCATGAGCGCGTGCTCGAGGACCGGACCGAGCGCGAAGACCGGGAAGAACGTGAGCGCCCCGACGATCACGATCACGCCGACGAGCAACCCGACGAACAGCGCGCCGTTCGTCGGGAACGTGCCCGACGTCGGCGGCGTGGTCTTCTTCGAAGCCATCGAGCCGGCGATGGCGAGCACCGGGATGATGAAGAGGAAGCGGCCCACGAGCATGCCGATCCCGAGCCCGATGTCCCAGAACGGGGTGTCCGCGGCGAGCCCGGCGAACGCGGACCCGTTGTTGCCCACCGCCGAGGAAGCCGCGTACAGGATCTCGGACAGACCGTGCGGGCCGGCGTTGGCGACCGATGCGAGCGCAGGGCCGTAGACGGCGCCGATGCCCGCGATGACGAGGACTCCCGCTTCGAGCGCGAGCAGGGCGAACATCGCGAGCTTCATCTCGACGGGCCCGATCTTCTTGCCGAGATACTCCGGCGTCCTGCCCACCATGAGACCGGCGATGAAGACCGCGATGATCGCGAAGACGAGCATCCCGTAGAGCCCCGAGCCCACACCCCCGAACACGATCTCGCCGAGGACGATGTTGAGCATCGCCATGCCCCCCGCGAGCGGCGTGAGGCTGTCGTGAGCCGCGTCGACCGCGCCGCACGAGGCGGCGGTCGTCGAGTTGACGAAGATGGCGCTCCCGGCGATCCCGAAGCGGACCTCCTTGCCCTCCATGTTCCCGCCCGGTCTTCCGATCGAGGCCGTCAGGTCGGCTCCGGCACGCGTCAGGTTCGGGTTCCCGGCGCGCTCGCTGCCGTAGACCACGCCGAGTCCGATGACGAACAGGACGAGCATCGCCGCCAGGAGCACCCGGCCCTGACGCACGTCTCCGGCCATCTTCCCGAAGAGGTGCGTCAGACCCGCGGGTAGGAGCAGGATCGCGAAAGCCTCGAGGAAATTCGTCAGCGGCGTGGGGTTCTCGAACGGGTGCGCCGAGTTCGCGTTGAAGAAGCCCCCGCCGTTCGTGCCGAGTTCCTTGATCGCCTCCTGGGATGCGACCGGACCCTGGGCGATCGTCTGCCGCGCGCCCTCCAGCGTCGTGACGTGCGTCCAGGGGCCGAGGTTCTGGACGACCCCCTGCGACGCGAGCACGACCGCGAGGACGAATGCGAACGGAAGGAGCACATAGAGGCACGACCGCGTGAGGTCGACCCAGAAGTTGCCGATGCCCTTGCGGCCCTTGCGGGTGAGCCCGCGAGCGAACGCGACGGCGACCGAGAGGCCGACACCCGCCGAGACGAAATTCTGCCACGTCAGCCCGAGCATCTGCGTCAGGTAGCTGGCGCCCGACTCGCCGGCATATGCCTGCCAGTCGGTGTTCGTGACGAAGGCGATCGCAGTGTTGAAGGCGAGCACGCTCGACATCCCCGAGACGTGCGCCGGGTTCAAAGGAAGCATCCCCTGGATCCTCAGGAGCACGAAGAGGCCGACGAAGCATGCGAACGAGAAGATCAGGACCGAGCCCGCATATGCGACCCAGGTCATCTCCCCGCTGCTGTCGACGCCCGCGAACCGGTACACGGCTCTCTCAAGCCACCCGAGGGCCGGATGCAGGAACGTCCTCTCTGCGCCGTAGACGCGATGGAGATACGAGCCTACCGGCACCGCCGCCGCGGCGACGAGCCCGACGAACAGGAGGAGTTGCACGAGATCGGCGGCGGGCATCGCGCCGATCACAGACGCTCGGGATTGACGAGGGCCCAGAGCAGGTACGCGAGCACGCCGAGAGCCACGACGCCGACGACGACGTCCTCGACGTTCACCGGTCCGAGACCATCCGCTCGGCGAGGTGCACGTAAGCGGCGCACAGACACAGGAACGCTCCCGCGCCCGCTACCGCGACGATGTCCGCGAACATCCACATGGCGTTTCTCCGTCTCCCGCCCCGAGACACAGCACGCGGACAAGTATCTCGCCTCGGGTGTGCTGTTCGCGTGAAGGAGAAGGCTCACAGCGTGAAGAATGCGTGAAATATCCGGCTGAGTGGCCTTACTCGCGATCGGCGAAGCGGAACCCGACGCCGGGCTCGGTGACTATCAAGCGCGGCACGTCGCCCGGGACCTCGATCTTGCGACGCAGGTGAGAGATGTGGACGCGCAACGCCTGCGTGTCGCCGACGTACTCCGGCCCCCAGACGTGATCCTGGAGCATGTTCGCCGTGACCACCCTTCCCGCGTTGCGGGCGAGCATCTCGAGGATGTCGAACTCGATACGCGTGAGGTGCACCTGCCCGCCACGGACGGTCACCGTCCGCTTCGCGAAGTCGATCGCGATGTCGTCCGAGCGGAACTCCTTCGCGGAGGCGTCCGCACCGCCGGCACGCCGCAGCAGCGCACGCAGCCGGGCGAGGAGCTCGCCCGTGGAGAACGGCTTCGTGAGGTAATCGTCGGCGCCGAGGTCGAGCGCAGCGATCTTGTCGTCGTCCGCGTTGCGGACGGATAGGACGAGGATGGGACCCGTGTACCACTCACGCAGTCGCCGGCATGCCTCGAAGCCGCTCATGCCCGGAAGGGTGAGATCGAGGATCACGATGTCCGGGGTGCGCTCGGCGGTCAGCGCGAGCGCCGCTTCGGCCGTCTCGGCGAGATCGACCTCGTAATCGCGGGCCTGGAGTATCGAACGGAGTGCGCGGCGGATCTGTTCCTCGTCGTCGACGACGAGCACGCGGATCGGCCGCTCCGGTGCACCCATCAGGAACCTCCACTCGAGACGGGATGGGTGAAGGGGAGCGACACGACGAAGCGAGCGCCCGTCGGCTCGGCGTCCTCGACCCACACGCGTCCGCCATGGCTGCGGACTATCTCGCGCGCTATCGCCAGGCCCAGACCCGTGCCGGCCGGCGCGGCCGCGGCGGCTTCACCGCGGTAGAACTTCTCGAAGACCCTCGACTTCTCGGCGTCACTCACACCCGGGCCGTCATCCTGGATCCACATGCGTATCTCGTCACCGACCACTCGCGAGCCGACCGTGACCGGCTCCGTCGCCGGTGAGTACGCGAGAGCGTTCTCCACGAGATTGTGCATCGTTCGCGCTATCTGCGCGAAATCGACGTGGATCGCCGGAAGATCGGGAGCGAGCTCGAAGCGGAGACGCGACCGCTGGCCGGCAGGGATACGGGACAGGACCGTGCCCAGCACGTCGCTCACCTCGTGGTCCTCGAACTGGGGGCGCCACGACTCGGACTCGAGCCGGGAGAGGTCGAGCAGGTCGCCGATCGACGCGTTCAGCCGCTCGAGGTCGTCGGCGACGGCGACGAGCTCGTCCCGCACGCGCTCGGCCGAGCAGTCCGCGCCCTCGTCGACGAGCCCGGTGACCCGGGCGGTCGCCGCGGCCAGGGGCGTCTTGAGCTCGTGCGACACAGAGGACACGAGGGTGGATCGAAGCCTGTCCGCCTCGCGCAGGGCCGATGCGTGCGCGGCCTCCTCCTCGAGACGTCTACGAGACAGCGACGCGGCCGCGAGGTTGGCTATCGCGACGAGAAGGTCCGGCTCGTGCGCCGCCTGATCGAGCGGCCCCGGGAGCTTCCGGGCGTACAGGACGCCCTCGATGCTCTCGGCCGTCTGCAGCGGCACGTAGACGCCGTCGGCCACGAGGTCGGGCACCGCCTCGTCGACAGGAACGGACGCGGGAGGCCGCTCGGCAGAGAGTCCGCCGACCGGCACGAGCCCTATCGCCTTGTTCGTCCGCATCACCCAGTCGACGAACGACGTCTCGTCGCCCGAGCCGGCGGAACGCCCCGCTTCCGCAAGGAGCGTGGGACCGCCCCCATCGCCGACGTAGAGCGCGGCGCGTTCGGCCCCGAGCACACCGGTCACCTGGCTCACGATGAACTCTCCCGTCGAGCGCGCCGACTTCTCGGAGGCGATGCGGAAGGTGAGACCGTTGAGCAGCTCGAGTTCCGCCTGACGGCGGACGGCGGCCTGCTCGCGCTCCCTCAGCCGCGCCGTCTGCTGCCCCGACACGAGTGCGACGATGAGGAAGACCACGAGCGCGAGCCACTCCGGCAGCGAGGCGACAGTCAGCCGGTGGTAGGGCGGGACGAAGAGGAAGTCGAGCAGGAGGAAGGCGATGATCGCAGCCGTCGCGGAGGCCCGGACACCGGACAGGCTCCCGACGGTGACGATGACGGGGACGCACAGCAGCATGAACGTCGTCGGAGCCAAGAGGGACCTGAACGGCACGAGCGCGGCGACCGACACCAGGACGGCGGCGATCGCGAAGGGGTAACCCTGCCCCGCGGTGAAGACGCGCTTCCACTCCATGGCCGAACAGTAGCACCACGCCGCTTCGGCCGCAGGGATGCGGACGGGCTACCCCGCCACCTGTGCGAGGCGCTTCGCGATGCTGGTGAAGAAGGGGCGCCCGTCGGTGCCGTTCGCGAGCGGGTCGCACGCGCGCTCGGGGTGCGGCATCAGCCCGAAGACGTTCCCGCGCTCGTTGCAGATCCCCGCGATCGAGTCGAGCGCGCCGTTGGGCGCCGACTCCGGCGACACGCTGCCGTCGTCCTCGCAGTAGCGGAGCACGACCTGCCCGTTCGCCTCGAGTCGCGCCAGCGTCTGCTCGTCGCAGATGAAGTTGCCTTCGTTGTGGTTGATCGGGATGGTTAGCAGCGTTCCCGGCTCGAGGTCGAGCCACTCGCACGCGCTGCGCTCGACGCGCAGGCGCACCGGGCGGCAGAGGAACTTCAGGCCGACGTTTCGCAGGAGCGCCCCAGGCAGCAGGTGCGCCTCGGCGAGTATCTGGAAACCGTTGCAGATGCCGAGCACCGGGCCTCCGCGCTCGGCGAACCGCACGACCTCCCCCATGATCGGCGAGAACCGCGCGACCGCCCCGCAGCGGATGTAGTCGCCGTACGAGAAGCCGCCGGGAAGGACGACCGCGTCGAACCCGGAGAGGTCCGTGTCGCCGTGCCACACGTACTCGGCTTCGAAGCCGAGCATGTGCGCGGCGTGCACGACGTCCTGCTCGCAGTTGGAACCCGGGAAGATCACGACGCCGAAGCGCATGCGCTAGACCTCCTCGGCGGTCTCGATGCGGAAATCCTCGATGACGGGGTTGGCCAGCAGCTTCTCGCACATCTCGCGCACCCGCGCCTCGGACGTGGCGTCGGCCACCTCGATGCGTATGTACTTGCCGATCCTCACCGAAGAGACCTCGGAGTAGCCCAGGTTCACGAGCGCGCGCTCCGCTGTGGCGCCGGGCGGATCGAAGATGCCGTGCTTGTACGTCACGAAGACCTCATACCTCGCCATCGCTCACGCGTCCTTTCCAGTGCCCGAAGCGCCGACCTTCTTGCCGCTCTTCGCGCCCGCGATCAGCTCCTTGCGCAGCTTCCGGACGATGGCGAAGTCGATGTAGAGCGCGGCGGCGAGCCCGCTCACCTCGATCGCGAGAGAGATGCGCTGCAGGTCGGTAGAGCCCTTCACCGGAGGTACGAGGATCGAAGCCGCCGAGAGGATGGCCACGCCCATGAACACCCACCATACGCGGCGCCACTTCTTGATCTCCGGGCTCGAAGGAAGCTGCCACGGCTTGCGCTTGACGGCCGGCTTCGCGGTCGCCGACTTCCGGCCCGCCACCTCGCCGGCGGCGCGCTTCGGCTTCATCGAGCTCGCGCTCTTCCTCGTCGAACCGCCCTTCTTGCCGGGCTCCGTGTAGCGCGCGTTGAACGGGCTGCGGCGAGCCACTCCCTCACGTCCCTTCCGGCACGAAGGTGCTGCCGGTGATCAGTTCGAAGGCCTGCACGTACTTCTCGCTCGTGCGCGCGATCACGTCGGCTGGAAGCGTCGGCGCTGGAGGCGTCTTGTCCCAACCGCTCGCCTCGAGCTGATCGCGCACGTACTGCTTGTCGAAGGAAGGCTGACCGTGACCGGGCTCGTAGGCGTCGGCCGGCCAGAAACGGGACGAATCGGGGGTGAGGACCTCGTCGACGAGGGTGAGCACGCCGTCGACGAGCCCGAACTCGAACTTCGTGTCGGCGATGACGATGCCCCTCTCCGCTGCGTGGTCGCGCGCGGCGCCGTAGACCGCCAGCGCCGTCGACCGTAGCGCCTCGGCGTGCCCGTCGCCGACGATGGCGGCCATCCGCTCGAAGGAGATGTTCTCGTCGTGCGTCCCGAGCTCGGCTTTGGTGGACGGCGTGAACATCGGCTCGGGCAGCCTGTCGGACTCGCGCAGGCCGGGGGGGAGTTCGACGCCGCACACCGTCCCGGCGCGACGGTACTCGGCCCAGCCGGAGCCCGCGAGATAGCCTCGCACGATGCACTCGACCGGGAAGACCGACGCCTTCCTCACGAGCATCGACCGGCCGCGCAGCTCGTCCGCGTGCGAGCGGAACGGCTCGGGGAAGTCGGCGACGTCGGCCGAGACCAGGTGGTTCGCCACGATGCCGGAGAGGAGATCGAGCCAGTACAGGGAGAGCCTGGTGAGGACCTCCCCCTTGTGCGGGATCGGGTCGGGGAGCACGACGTCGAAAGCGCTGAGCCGATCGGTCGCGACGATGAGGAGCTCGTCACCGAGGTCGTAGAGGTCGCGCACCTTGCCTTGCGCGTCCGGCCTCATCATCGCCTGCTCCACGCCGCAGCCGTCCTTTCGGGGCTTGTCGGGACGGCTCCCATTGTAGGGGAAGCGGGGCGTAGCGGTAAGGCGGTGGAAGGGCCTTCAGAGCCTGAAAGGCCAACCCAAGAAGACGCTCGTCGCCGCGAGGCCGTGCAGCGGCGCCGCTATCAGCAGCGCCCAGGCCACACCGCGATGCACCTTCATGTGCAGCGGACCCTTGAAGTGGATCACCCGCTTGCCGACGAGGAACTGAAAGAGCAGCACCAGGAAGAGGAAGAGTCCTCCCAGCGGGACGAGTCTCGGGTCCATCGTGGCTCCTTGCGTCGGTTCAGGCGCGCTCGTGGCGAAGGCGCCAGCGCTCGACCCACGAGCGGGAGCGATCGTTGCGCCACGCGAGCAGTGCCCGGCTGTCGAGCTCTTCGACGCCTTGCGCGTCGAGCTCGACGCAGTCGCGCGGCGTGCCGCGCATGATACCGCTGCGGAGACTCAAAGGACGCGCGTGCTCGGGCTGCACGAAGAGGCACCCGTGGTTCGAGTTGTAGACGAGCCGCCCGCCGCCGTGGACCGACTCGGGCGCGAGGTCGGCGAGGGTGACGAAGCTGCCGTTGTGGACGAACACTCGCTTGTACCAGGGCGTCTCGGGCATGGCGGGCTCCCTTCCGTCGCCACCCTATCGGCATCCCGGGTGTGAGGTCTTTAGCCCCAGACGGCACGCAACGCGCCGTCGAACGCGCGCAGCACCTCTCCGCCGCGTCCGCGGGCCGCGACGGCCCCGCCGAACGCGTTCGTGAAGAAGACCTCGCTCGCGGAGTCGAGTTCCTCCGCGCTCAACGGCCCGACCTCGACCTCGACACCGAGACCCGGGGCCTTCTCGAGAAGGAGGGCGCGGGCGACCCCGGCGACCGCGGGCGGCGACGGCGGCGTGCGTGCGACGCCGCCCAGGACCGCCCATACCGTCGCACTGCCGCCGTCGATGACCAGACCGTCGGGGCCGACGATCACCGCCTGGTGGCCGCCGGCCGCTCCCGCCGCCCGCTGCGCGGCGTCCCACGGCGCGCGGTCGGCGGGCTTCGCCGCGCCCGGCGGCAACTCCGCGGGAACGTCGACGCGCACGAGCACCGGCACGGGTCCGCCCGGCACGTCGAGCGAGGAGAGGCGGCGCGAGACCGCCGTCTCGATCGTCCCGTCGGCGCCGACCGTGACCGACAGGCGCATCCGGCTCGAGCCCTCCCCGCCGGCCCCGCCGGCCGCGGCGGCGACGGCCTCGTCCACGAGCGCGAGTGTCTCTTCAGCGCACCCGCCGGCCGCGAGCCTCGCCCGGTGCCACGGCCACAGGGGCACCGCCCCTGCGACGACACGGCAAGTCTCGCGCAGCGCGACCGGGACAGCGCTCACTTCGTCCCGGGACGCAGCACCGAGGCCAGCGTCTGGGCCTCGAGATCGGTGTAGCAGTGGACGGCGTAGACGACGTCGCGCTTCGTCGTCGGGTCCGGGGCGAGGAACGACACGCAGCGCCCCGCGGCGAGCCCGTCGATGGCCCGCGCCACCGGCCAGATGACGAGGCCTATCCCCTGACGGGACCATCCGGCGCCGACGCGGACGTCCTTCACGGAACTCGTCGGGAACGTGACTCGCGTCAACGTCCCCGGCTCGCTGCACGCCGCGATGCGGGGCATCTCCCAGAGCGACCCCGCCATCAGCGACGCGACGGCTATCTGCGCGACGCACAGAAGGACCGCGATCCCGGCCCAGCGCCACCTCCGGTACATCACCGCCGCCACGAGCGCGACTATGGCGAGCGCCCACATGACCATGAGCAGTCCGATGAAGAGGGTGTAGACGCCGGTCGAGACGCGCGATCCCGCGACCGAGACCTCGCCCTCGCGGACCGTGACGGTCACGTACTCTCCGAAGCGCGACGTCGTGCGGTAGTGATAGCCGGTGATCGAGCCCTCCGCGTCCGAGCCCGGTCGCACGCCGACGACGGACCCCGCGCTCTCCGGCGCCCCGCCGAGGACGACCCAGCGCGCGAACACGGCCGCGGCGACGATGAGGACCACTGCGATCGATGCGAGCACGATCCGTCTCGTACGCGGGGTCATGCGCGTCTCCTCCCTAGGATACCGATACCTCGGACGTGCAGGCCGGACAGCGCGTCGCCTCGAGCGGGACCTGCGTGAGGCAGAACGGGCACGGCTTGGTCGTCGGCTCCTCCGCCTCCCTCGTGCGCCGCAGCCTGTTGATCACCTTGACGACGAGGAAGATCGAGAAGGTGACGATGACGAAGGTCACGATGGTGCTGACGAACGCGCCGTAGTTGAGCGTGATCGCTCCGGCGTCCTTGGCCGCGGCGAGCGAGCCGTACGGACCCGGCGCCTTCGTCCCGTTCTGGAGCACGACGAAGAGGTTCGCGACGTCGACCTTGCCGAGCAAGAGACCGATCGGAGGCATGATCACGTCGTTGACCAGCGAGTTCACGATCGCGCCGAATGCCGCACCGATAACCACACCTATGGCGAGGTCAAGAGCATTGCCCTTGATCGCGAACTCCTTGAACTCCTTGAACATGACAGCCTCCCGCCTCGTGTGCACCAGTATAATCGAGTCACCGACGCAGAGAGGGGGACCGTGGCTATCTCGATCGCCGTCGCCGCGGGCTGCACGCTGTGGCTCGGCATGGGCGCCTTCGGTATCTCTCACCTGCTGCAGCTGCGCTCTCTCGCTCGTGCGGTCCCGGAAGAACCATCGCGCTGGCCACGTGTCTCGGTGATCGTCGCGGCCCGCGACGAGGCGACCGACTGCGAGGCGGCGCTCCGGTCGCGTCTGGCGGACGACTACCCCGACCTCGAGGTCGTCTTCGTCGACGACCGCTCCACCGACGGCACGGGCGAGATCGCCGCGCGCGTCGCGGCCGAGGATCCGCGGGTGCGTGTCGTGCGTGTCGAGACGCTGCCGGCGGGATGGCTCGGAAAGGTCAACGCCCTCGCGCATGGCGTCGCCGTGGCCGACGGCGAGTGGTTCCTGTTCTCCGACGCCGACGTCTACGTGGCCAGCGGCGGCCTCCGGCGCGCGATCGCGCACGCGGAGGCGGACGGTCTCGACATGCTCGCGCTGGTTCCCGAGTACGCGTCGAAGGACCTGCTGGTGAACGTGGTGTGGACTGTGTTCTTGCGTGTGATGATGCTCGTGCTCAGCCCGAGAGCGATCCGCGACCCGCGCAGGAAGACCTCGCTCGGCTCGGGCGCCTTCAACCTCGTGCGGCGCAGCGCGTTCGAGCGGACTCCCGGCTTCGAGTGGCTGCGCCTCGAGACCGCCGACGACATGGCCCTCGCGATGATGGTCAAGGGCGCGGGCGGACGACTCGAGACGATGGACGGGCGAGGCATCGCGCGGGTCGAGATCTACCGCAGCGCTGCGGAGTTCTTCCGGGGGATCGAGAAGAACGGCGGCACGACCGCCGCCCATCCATGGCGTTTCACCTTCGGCATGGCCGTCTTGCTCGCCGTGGAGTACTCGCCGTTCCTCGCGCTCGCGATCGGCCCGGCCTGGATGCGTGCGCTCGGCGCTGTCGCGCTCGTGGTCGCGACCGTGACCGACGTGCTCGCTCTGCGCATCAACACCGGCCGCATCGCGCCGGCGCTGATGTGGCCGCTCGGGACGCTGCTCTTCGTCGCCGGGACCCTTCGCGCCACCTGGCTTGTCCACAGGCGCGGCGGCGTTCTCTGGCGCGGGACGTTCTACCCGCTCGCCGAGATCCACTCGCAGCGACGCTTCCGGTTCTGAGTACCCGCCTAGTGCGCCGCGGTGGCGGCGAGAGCGTTCGGGTCGTCGTGTGCCGTGTCGGAGTACCCGGCGTGACAACCGCGCTGCGCGCTCGTCCCGCCGCAGCTGGTGAGCCACCGGCCGAAGATGTTCCCGGTGCGCGCGTGACACCCGGCCGTCATGCACCCCGTCTCCACGTGCACCCTGCTCAGGTCCGTCGTCGTGTGGCAGGTGCGACCGTCACCGCAGTACCCGGGCTGGGCGACGCCGCTCGGCGCGCGCTCGACGCCGACGTGCGCGGCGTCCCTTCCCCTGTGGTAGCCGGTCGAGCCGTGGCAGGCCGCGCACGCGGACCGGGAGTCGCGGGCGGTCCATCCGCTCCTCACGCGCGACGCGGTCGTGGAGCTGTGGCTGTGACAGCGCACGCAGAGCGTGCCGGAACCGCGGGCGATCCTCGAGTTCGCGCGGGCGTGCTCGAGACCGAGCACCATGCTGTGGCACGAGCCGCACGTCATGCCCAGTGTGGTGGCGGGGTCGACGTAGACCGCGTCCCGCTGCGCGTCTCCCGCGATGTGGGAGTCGTCGCGACCATCGAAACGTCCGAACCTACCGTCATGCACGGACGTCCGCGGGTCGTACTGCCTGCCGCGAGAGTGACAGGCGCGCCCAGAGCCGCAGGTCTTGTCCGACGGGTCGTAGGCTCGGTTGTCGCCCGCCCTGTGGCGGTCGTGGCAGCGCATGCAGTCACGGTGGAGGTACGATCCCGCGCCGACCCGCGAGAGATCCCCGGTCGGATGACAGCCCGCGCCCGTCGAGGCGCACCCCGTGCTGCGCGAGGCGTGGGAACCCATGGCGGCGTGCGCCGCGGAGAGACCCTTGCGGCCGTGGCAAGCCTCGCACGCGTCGCGCGTGTCGCGTGCCGACCAGTCGTTCGCGATCGCGGCCGCCGAGGCGGGGTTGTTGTGGCAGTTCCGGCAGTTGTCGCCTGGGACCTTCGAGCGCCTCGAAGTCCGCAGCGCGTGTTCGTCGGTGAGGCTCGTGCCGTTCGGAGACATCAGATGGCACGATCCGCACGAGATGCCCCGGAAGGTGTAGGACGCCGCGCGGCGCGACTTCGGCGCGTGCAGCGAGCGGTCCTTCTTGTGTGTATACGACGTGTTGAGGTAGCTGCGATGGCAAGGCGCGCCCACGGTCCCGCCGCAAGCGGTCACCGTCGGCTCCATCGCCTGCACCTTGAGGACGTGGCAGCCGGGCTCGCCCTTCTTCGCCGAACCCGAACACTTCGCGGGCTTGGCGGGATGAAGAGCGTGGACGTCGTTCGCGACATGGCAGCCGGACCCGGTACGTCCGCATCCGAGTTCTCCCGAGGCCACGACCGTTCCCGCCACCGATGCCGAGTGCATCGGCGACGAGGCACCCTCCCTGTGGCAGTCCTCGCAACGGCGCTTCTTCCAGTCGGAGAGCACCTGCGTCAGACCGAACGATCGCGTGTCGTTGTGGCACTCGCCACAACCGAGATCGCGCCCGTAGACGCTGCCGGCGACGGTCGGCACTCCCGAATGCGACGTCCTCAGGTCGCGGGAATGGCACTCGTCGCACGACGCCTTCGCGCTACCGCCCTTCACCGCGTGGACGGGCTGGGTCATGTCGGTCCCCATGGCGGTGTGCGTCGCCTCGCGATAGTGGCCCCGGGGGAACGGGTCGGATATGCGCACCCGGTCGACCGGCACCTTCTCCGAACCGTCATGGCACGCCGGGCACTCGTCCTCCTTCAGGTAGTGACACGGGATGCAGCCGACGCCCTGGTAGTCGTGGCAGGGCACGCATTTCGCATCCTTGTGGTACGCGTTGAAGTCGCGGTAGGACGTCTCGTCCCCGTGGCATCCCTTGCCGGAGTTGGTGCAGCCGCTCTCTCGGACGGGATCGTAGTCGCTCGCCTTGGTGAAGGAGTGGACCTTGCCCGTAGGAGGGTTCCAGACGGCGGAGAAGACGACCGCCGCGACGATGACGAAGACAAGCCCGGCTCGACGCAGCCTCGTGGCGCGCACTTCCTTCGCCAGACTCTCCGAACGGTTCGGTTCCCGCACCGGCGTACCCCCTCCGCGCGCGTGAGGCCGGACCTCACGCACTCTCCCAACAGAATGATATCCCGAAAGCATCATCTTGGGGGCATCACTCGGCCGTGACTGCTATACTCGCCTCGGGGTACGAGTCTCGCTCGATCGGACGGAGGGGACCGATGAAGAACGTATCGATCCGTACGCGGATCCTCGGTGGCATCGTGCTCGTCAACCTGCTCGGCGCGCTCGTGGTGATGGTCTACCTCCACCAGTCGTTCTCGGGCGGCCTCGACGTCGCGTCGAAGAAATCGATGAGCGTGTCCTTGAGCGTGTGGAACGACGTCACATCGCACACGGGCAAGCCTATCGACTTCGCGAGCCTGTACAAGGACGGCGGATCCTACCTCGAGCGCATGAAGCAGGTGACCGGCTCCGAATACGGCCTGCTCCTCGACAAGGCGGCGACCGACGCCCAGTCGTACGAGAAGCTCCGCTCGGCTGCGAACCTGCCCAACGACTGGGACGAGCGCGAGAACAGCGTCCTGTCCGCCGTGACCGATCGCGGCCTCGCCGACCGGATGACCATCGGCGTCGACTCGGGCTCCATACCCGAGATCGGGAAGATGATCGGCATCGAGAACGGCGCCTGCTCGAAGACGTGCCACGCCGGCGTCAAGGGCAAGGGCGACTTCTGGGGCGTCTCGTGGAGCGACGACTCGCGCAGCCGCGCGCATGCGGTCTTCCCGGTCGCGGACGCGGCGGGGAAGCCCCTCGGCCTCGTCTACTCGATCGAGGACATCTCGGCCCAGGCGGACGCCGACAAGGGATCACTCTATCGCACGTTCTTCATGATCATCACCACGCTCTTGATCGCCACGGCGGTCATCGGCTACATGCTCGACGCCCTCGTCTTCAAGCGTCTCAACCACATGATCATGAGCATGGAGGACCTCTCCATCCGCGTCGCGGGCGGTGACTTCGGCGCCCACTTCGAGACCGACGGCACCACCGACGAGATCGGAAGGTTCCAGCAGTTCTTCGCGAAGTTCCTGGACCTGATGTCGTCGACGCTCGACGCGCTGCTCAAGAAGTAGCACGCCCGGGACTCGGGGAGGGTTCATGACAAGGACCAAAGGGGTCGCGCTAGCCGTTGCGGCGGCGGCGCTCGTCCTGGCACTGCCCGCGCTGGCCGACGGCGTACCGGTGACCTACAACGCCTACGGCCGCGCATTCGTCGGGCGGGGCTGCTCCGACCAATCGGGCGGGACCGGCCTGGGCTGCCATTCGACGGGCCGCGACGGCGCGAGCATCGTCAACAGCGACACCCCGCACCACAAGATGGTGCAGGACGTCCGCGCGCATCCTTCGGCCCTCCTCCCCGCGGCGTCCGCATCGGGAATGTGGCCGACGCCGACGTTCGGGACGGGCCTGCGGGTCTTCCCCTCCAACATCGCCTACATCATCGGCGGCTCGAACCTCGGCAAGGAGTACGTGCTCATCCCGGGAAGCGCCATCACGGCGGGCTACGGACCCACGAGCGTGCCGTTCCCCTCTGGCGCGCCCGCCGACGACCTGCCCCTCCTCAACGGCTGCAACGGCGCGTACGAGAACGGCGCATGGACGTGGGCGGCCGAGGGTGTCGTCGGCGTCAGCGCGTATTTCCAGCGCTGCGGAGGCTGCCACAATCTCGGCGTCACAAGAGCGGCGAACGCCACGTACACGCTCGGCGACGGGGTGGCCACGATGGGCCGTTCGACGCCGACGACGGTCGCCGCGCTGAGCATCCTCTGCGAGGTCTGCCACGGCACGGGCCGCGAGGGCGGGCGCTGCGGCGTCGAGGTCGCCGCGTGGACGACGGCGGGCCCGCGGCCGATCCTCTCGTCTCGGGTCTGCGGCCAGTGTCACGTGACCGGCACGGCGCGCGAGACCAACTACGCCGGGAGCGGCAAGTTCTCGAACCCCAACGGCTACACCGTCGACCAGACGCTGACCGCCTACTTCGACGTCGCGAGCACGGTGCCGAGCGAGGGCGGCTTCGTCGCGGGGACCGGGAGCAGCGCCAGCAAGTTCTACCCGAATGGCGCCAACCAGACGATGCGCCACAGCTACTACAACGAGTGGCTGAAGACGGGGCACGCCAAGACACTCACGAGCCCGGGGAACAACGTGCTGAATGCCGCCCGGGGCCGCGTGAAGTGCCTGCGTTGCCACACCGGCGAGGGCTTCCTCGACTACATCGGCGCGAGCATCGTGCCCACACAGTTCGACGTGACGTTGACCACCTTGCCCGTCAGCGGGCGCTGGACGACCAACGCGATGTACGCACAGGAGTGCGTGATCTGTCATGTCTCCCACGACTCCAGGTCGGGACTCGGTAGAAGGACCAACCAGCGGACCGGTAGGCGCGTCTCCTGCGGGGACTGCCACAACTGGCAGTACGAGGTGCTCGAGACGACGATAACCTCCAACTACGACCTGCCGATCTCGAGCTACCGTTCGGGCAGCGTGCGCGTGAGCCACCCGAACCGCGAGATGCTCGCCGGCCGCGGCCTTCCCGAGGTCACGCTGGGCGAGGAGTTCATGCCCGGGGCCAGGTGCTCCGGATGCCACATGCCCGACACCGCCCGCAACGCGCAGCGCCCGAGCCACCGGTTCCTGCCGATGGAGCCGGGCGACGCCGAACGTTGGCAGGTGAAGGAAGAGGGCGACTCCTGCACGCCTTGCCATCCCAGCTTGAGTCGCGAGAGCCTGCAGGAGAGCATCGAGGAGTGGAAGGACACCTTCGCGGCCGGCGATCGGACCGCGTCCGCCGCCATCGACGCCGGGTACCTGCGTGGCTTCGCGACGTCGTCGGCGACGAACTGGATGCTCTACAAGAAGGCCTATCTCATCCGCTCGTATCTCCGCAACGACGGCAGCTCCGGCGTCCACAATCCACCGTACGCGGCGGCCGGGTGGGCGAAGGCCGCGTACATGGCGAAGGCCATCGGGGGTTCGGTCTCCATCGCGGACGCGGGCGGCGGCACCTACATCTGGGGGACCGTCTCGTTCGGCGACGGCACGGCCGTCCGCGAGCAGGTCGTATCCGTCGAGGCGAAGCCCTACGGCGCCACGGGCTGGGCCACTCTCTCGAGCACGAAGACCGACTCGGCGGGCCGCTATTCCGTGAACATCGCCCCGACCGTGAACACGCGCTACCGCGTCGTATGGCGCGTCACGTCGACGGAGCGGATCTCCAGCTCCGACCGTCTCGTCAGCGTCCGGGCCCGCACGAGCCTCGTCGCCACGCCCTTCATCGTCCCGTTCGGACGGGCGTTCACGCTCACCGGGAGAGTCACCCCCGCGCAGGCCGGCAGCGTGGTCATCCAGTACCGCCCCAGCACATCATCCGTGTGGCGCACGCTCACCCGGCGGACGCTCTCCGGGACGGGCACCTTCGCGTATCGCCTGACACGCGCCCGCGGCGCATGGTGGTTCCGCGCGACCTGGGCGGGCAACGCCCGGTATGCCGGTTCGACGTCCGCCCCCGTGATCGTCTTCGTCCACTGACCGGCATGCCAGGACGCCGGCTCGGCACCGACCCGCGGCTCAAGCGCTACGACCGCCTCGAGGACATGATCGGCGACACGGCGAACCCGACGCCGATCGTCGCGTTGCGCCGGATGGCGCCTCCCGGAGTCGCACTCTACGTGAAGCTCGAATGGGTGAACCCGTTCGGCTCGATCAAGGACCGCGCGGCGAAGTGGATGCTGACCGGGCTCGAGGCGCGCGGCGAGCTCGGCGACCGCACCATCGTCGAGGCGACCTCGGGCAACACGGGCATCGCGCTCGCCGCGATGGCGGCGCTGATGGGCAAGCGCATCGTGACGACGGTCCCCCGCGAACTCTCCGACGAGAAGGACGCGCTCCTTCGCATGTTCGGGGCTAGCGTCGTCCGCACCCCCGCGGACGCCCCCGCCGGCGAGCACCCGATGGACACCGCGTTCGCGATGGCCGAGGCGATGGCTCGCGACGCGGACGCGTACGTGATGCCGAACCAGTACGACAATGCCGACAACGTTCGCGCCCACTACGAGACCACGGGCCCGGAGATCTGGGAGCAGGCCGAGGGCACGGTGCGCTACTTCTTCGCCGGCTTCGGGACATGCGGCACGCTCGTCGGCGCCGGACGCTACCTCAAGGAGCGCGACCCCGACGTGCGCGTCATCGGCATCGAGCCGGTTCCCGGCCACCACATCTCGGGACTGAAGAACCTCACCGAGACGAGCGTCCCGGGCATCCTCGACCGATCGGTCCTCGATGAGGTCGTCTCCGTCGACGACGAGATGACCAACGAGACGATGGTGCGCCTCTATCGCGAGGAGGCGCTCGCCGTCGGTCCGTCCGCCGCGGCGATACTCGCGGGCGCGCTGCGCTACCTCGAAGGCCGCGAAGGCGTCGCCGTCGCGATCGCCCCCGACAGCGGGCAGAAGGCGGCGAGCTACCTCGCCGACGTCATGCGGGACGAGGCGTAGACCGTGCCCGCGGGAGAGCGTGCGACCGTCCACATGTTCGGCGTGCTCCACTCGCTGCGGGTGGAGCGGGGCCTTCCCTCGAGCGTGGAAATGGACGTCCCGCCCGAGGGTGTGCCGGCGCGCGCGATCGCGCTCGATCTCGATCTGCCTCTTGAAAGCATCGAGGCGGTCTTCGTGAACCACACCGCGTTCGGACTCGACCACGTCGTCCTGCCGGGCGACCGGGTCGCGTTCGCGCCGTTCGGCACTCCCGGCCCGCATCGGTTCTGCCTCGGCCTCTTCGACGCCGGCCGTGAGGGCCGCGACGATTAAGCTTCGTCGATGCCGAACAGCAGGCGGATCGCCATGTGCGCCTCATGCGCGGCGGCCGTCATGACCCGCGAGGCGATCAGCGGCGAGCCGAGACTCGCGTCGCTCGTCAGGTCGCCCACCACGTAGAGACGCTGCGCCATGCGGTCCGTGACGATGTCGTTCGCCGAACCGGTCCCGGCGAGCCCCGACGCAGTGATGAGAGGCGTGCCGGGCGCCACGCGCATGCATGCGTTGACGATCATCGCCTTCGTCGCCGCCGCATCCACCGCCTCGATGATGACGTCGGCGCCGCGCACGAGGCGCGGTAGGTTCTCCTCGGTGATACGCTCGGTCACGAGCGTAAGACGCACTTCGGGGTCGATGCGCGAAAGGGTCTCGGCGAGCGCCTCGGTCTTGAGCCGGCCGATCTGGTCGCGGAAGTAGAGCTGGCGGTCGAGATTCGACTCCTCCACGCGATCGAAGTCGACGAGCGTGAGCGCGCGCACCCCGCCGCGGACGAGCATGGCGGCCGCGTTGCTGCCCAGCCCGCCGCAACCGAGGACGACGACACGTGCCGCGCCGAGGCTTGCGCGCACGTCGCTCATCCCCCCGCCACCGGCGGGAAGACGGCGAGACGGTCGCCGTCGCGCAGGACCGTCGTCTCCTCCGCGTGCCGTCCGTTGACGAAGACCACCCGCGGCTCGTCCGGAAGCGCCAGAGACGCCGCCACGTCGGCGACGGTCGTACCCTCGGCGAGCTCGAAGGGGCGGGCGTGGCGTCCGCCCGCCCCGTCGGGCTGGTAACGCGCGAGTGTCGCGAAGAGCGCTATGTCGACCTTCATTCCGCTCCCGCTCTATCAGAGACCCATCGACGCGGCGGTCTCGGGGACGAAATCGAAGACGGTGTCGAGCTCGGCGTCCGGGACCTCGAAGACGACATCGTGCGGCGGCAGGGGGTCGGTGAGGAAGAAGCTCGGCAGACGGTCGTCGGCCGCGGTGAACCCCGCATTCGCGTTGAAGAACCGCTCGTACGTGAGGACCTCCTTGCCGAGCGTCATCAGTTCGTCCGCGCCCCACACCTCGCCGAGGTGCGCCGAGACCATCTCGTGGATGGCCGCGAACGCCTCGGGGATGTCGAGGACGGGGAAGGCGACGAAGATGCACAATCCCAGCGCGTCGAGCATCGCGGTGGCGATCTGCAGGTTCCTGGAGAGCTCGATCTGCCCGGCAGGCTTGAGAGGATCGACGAAGCCGCCGACCTTGAGGATGTTCGCCGTGACCGCATAACCCGCCGTGTGGTCCGCACCCATCGTAGAGGTCGCGTACGTCACGCCGATCCCCATGACCGAGCGCGGATCGTACGCGGGCAGCGCCTGATGCTTGACGACCGGGATGCGCGCGACGCCGAACGCCTTGCCGGTCGCCTCCGCGCCGTGGCCGAGTATCGGCCCGGGCTTCCCGCCGCCGAAGACGCTGCGCAGCGCCGCGAGCGCGGCCTTGCCGTCGCCGAACGGGATCGCCCCGGAGTCCATGTAGACGGCCATCGTCGCGCCGGTCTCGATGGTGTCGAGACCGAGGTCGCCGCACAGCCGGTCGAGCTCGGCGATGTCGTCCAGGTCGGATATGCCGCAGTCTGCGCCGAACGACCAGACGGTCTCGTACTCCGGCCCCTTGGTCTTGTACTTGCCGTCCTTGTCGACCCAGTAGCGGGAGCATTGGATGACGCAACCGCTGTGGCAGCCGTGCTGGACGTCACCGCCGCGCTCGAGGATGATCTCGCGCTGCCGCTCGCCGGAGGTGGCCTCCGCGCCCTCGAACGTGCCGCTCGAGAAGTTGCGCGTCGGCAGGCCGCCGGCCTCGGACAGGATGTTGGTGAGCACGTTCGTGCCGTACATCGGGAGAGCGGTGCCGGAGACGGCGTGCTCCTTGAGCGCCGCGGCGAACCGTTTGACGGCCGCATTGAACGCGTCCTTGTCGGCGTGAGCGAGGTTCGGCAGGCCCTTGTCGGACACGACGATCGCCTTGAGTCCCTTGCTCCCCATGACGGAGCCGAGACCCCCGCGGCCGGCGAAGCGGTTCGGGTAGCCCTTCATGTCGGAGACCGCGATGCCGGCGGCCTTCATCCCGGCCTCGCCCGCCGGGCCGATCGTGATGGTGGCGTAGCGGTCGTCGGCCGGGCGCTTCGCCTTGATGGCGTCGGCGACCTCGTAGTTGCCTTTCTCCGCCCATTCATCGACGCGCTCGAACCTCACCGAGCCGTCGGCTTCCATGATCATCATGTAGCGCGCGTTCGCGTCGGTGGGCTTGCCGCTGACCACTACCGCGGCGATCCCGAGACGACCCAGCGCATTGGCGGCCTGACCGCCCGAGTTCGACTCCTTGATGCCGCCCGTGAGCGGGCTCTTCGCCCCGAAGGAGAGCCGTCCGCCGTTGGGCGCGGTGGTGCCTCCGAACAGCCCGGGGGCGATCACGAGCACGTTCTCGGCGCCGAGCGGGTCGGCTTTCGGCGGCACTTTCTCCCAGACGAGCGCGCTCGTCAGAGCCCTGCCCCCATAGTGGGCCCACTTCGCGGGGACCGGCTCCTTGACCGCGGTGGGGCCGGACATGTCCACGTACAGGATCTCTCTCATCGAGACCTCCGATCCGTCGTGCGCGAGCGGTGCATAGGGTCACGCACATATATCCCCGCCCGGGCACAGAAGTCACCGCGCCGCGTTCGCCACGATCGCGTCGCGGACGTAACGCGCCATGCCGGGGCGGATCTTCTCGTAGTTCGCCGTGAACCGGGGGTCGGCGACGTACATCTCGCCGAGCGCGACGTGCATCTCGCGCGAGCACGGGTAGAACCACTTGTCGATCTGGAGACGATGGCGGTCCACGGCGTCCATCGCGCGAGGGTCGCCGGCCGGCACGCCCTCGTCCATGAGCGCGGCGATGGCCGAGCCTATCTCCTCGCTCTCGTCCTTGAAGCGCTGCCAGTCGGCCTTGGTGTAGCGGGCGGTGCGGCGCGCCGACTCCTTGTACGCGTCGGTATCGCCCCAGCGCTGCCGCACCTCGTCCTCGTACTGCGTGGGGTCGAAGTCCTCGAAGACCTCGAACATCTCTTCCTTGCTCATCGTCGTCCCTTCTTCCATGGCGTGAAGCGTCCTGTCGATGAGGCCGAGCATCGCCTCGAACCTGATGGCCTGCCCGGCGATGAGGTCGCGCTGGACGAGCAGCGCCTCCCGGCGGTCGAACGCGGGGTCGGCCATAAGGCCGCGGATCTCGTCGAGGCCGAACCCCAGCTCCTTGTAGAAGAGCACCTGCTGGAGCCGCTCGAGGTCTGCCTCGGTGTAGAGCCGGTAGCCCGCCTCCGAGCGATGCGAGGGCGTCAGCAGACCCGCCTCGTCGTAGTGGTGCAGCGTCCGAACGCTCACGTGCGCGAGCTTGGCCACTTCGCCGACTCTGTACGCCATCGCGTCCACCTCCGTGCGACAGCGTAGACCCTCACGTTACGTGAGAGTCAAGCGGATGGCGCAAGAGCGCTATCATCATCTCGACGCCCCGACGCGTGAAGGAGCCCGACATGACCGACGCCGCCCTCTCCCCGGCCGAACTCGTGGCCGCCTACCGTCGAGGACCCGAGATCCTGCGCTCGGCGATAGCCGGGCTCGACGTCGCGGCGCTGCATGCCCGGCCGATCGCCGGCAAGATGAGCTCGCAGGAGGTCGTCGCCCATATCGTGGACTCCGACCAGTTCATGGCCGACCGCCTCAAGCGGACGATCGCCACGGACCGGCCCCTGCTGATGGGGGTGGAGTCGGCCGCATACATCGGGCCGCTGCGCTATCACGACCGCGACCTCGAGCTCGACCTGCGCCTGCTCGAAGTCACACGCGAGCAGATGGCGGCCGACCTCGACCGCCTGCCCGCCGAGGCGTGGAGCCGCACGGCGGTCCACTCCGAGAACGGGACGCAGTCGCTACGCGAGATCCTCCACCACGCGGTCGAGCACCTCGAGGACCACGTCGAGGCCATCCTCGAGAAGCGCCGCGCCCTGGTGCACTAGTCGCGCTTGGTGACCTCGATGAGGTGGTAGCCGAACCGCGTCTTCACCGGTCCGTGCACGACGCCGACCGCTTCGTTGAAGCACACGTCGTTGAACTCGGCCACCATCTGGCCCGGGCCGAACTCGCCGAGGTCTCCGCCGTTGCGTCCCGAAGGACATGTGGAGTGCTGCGCGGCGAGCTCGGCGAAGTCGGCGCCTCCAGCGATCTGGTTCTTCAGGTCGATGGCCTGCTCCTCGGATGCGACGAGGATGTGGCGAGCGCTTGCGGTCGTCATGTGTGTCTCCCGTCTCGATCTTGTGACGTGGTGATGATGCGCGAAAGTCGGCATTCGCGCCACTCGGGGGAATCACGCGACCGCTCGCGGTCTGCCTATCGGCAGGATGATGCTCTTCGCTGCATAATCCGGACAGGGGCATCGCATCCGGCAGCGTGGAGGAAGACCCATGGAACTCATCAACCCGGTCGTCAACCGGTGGATCCAGGACGGCATCGAGGATTCCGAAGGACTCTGGGAGCGCGCGGCACACGAACTGCCGTGGTTCCGGAAGTGGGACAGCGTGTTCGAGCGAGACGACCCGTCGTTCCGCTGGTTCGCGGGCGCGCAGACCAACCTCGCGTACAACGCCCTCGACCACCACGTGCGGCGCGGCCGCAGCGAACAGGACGCCCTGGTCTACTTCAACGAGCGTGGCCAGCGGCGCGTCTTCACCTACGTGGAGCTGCTCCTGGAAGTCGAGCGCCTCTCCGCCGCCCTGCGAGGCATGGGCATAGCGAAAGGCGACCGCCTGACGATCTACATGCCCACCTGCCCAGAGGCGATCATGCTCATGCTCGCCACCGTGCGGATCGGCGCGATCCACTCGGTGGTCTTCGCGGGGTTCGGGGAGAACGCGCTGGCCGACCGCGTCCGGGCGAGCGGGTCCCGGCTCGTCTTCACCACCGACGTCACCTACCGGCGAGGCAAGGACATCCCGCTCAAGGGCATCGTCGACGAAGCCGTGGAGAGCGCGGGCCCGAGCGTCGAGCACGTGATCGTGCTCCAGCGCTCGGCCGAGGCGCCGTCGATGCGGGCCGGGCGCGATATGACGTGGCAGGAGTTCGTCGGCAGGGCCGACGGACGCGACGGCGGGCACGTCGAGATGGAGGCCAACGAACCGGCGTTCATCCTCGCGACCTCCGGCACGACGGCGAAGCCGAAGCTGGCGGTGCACACGCACGGCGGCTACCAGGTCCACATCACGGCCATGGCGCGCTGGTGCTTCGGGCTCAAGCCTGGCGACGTGTGGTGGTCGGGTTCGGACATCGGCTGGATCGTCGGCCACAGCTACATCGTCTACGCGCCGCTGCTGCTGGGCTGCACCACGCTGGCGTTCGAGGGCGCGCTCGACTTCCCGAGCCCCGACGCGAACTGGCGCGCCGCCATCGAGGAGCTCGGCGCGACGGGCGTCTTCACGTCACCCACGGCGGTCCGCCTGCTGATGCGCTATGGGGAAGAGGCGCTCGCCTCGGTGGACCACTCGCGCCTCGAGCGCGTCGTCTGCGCGGGAGAGGTGCTCAACGCCCCGGCGTGGGATTGGCTCCAGAACAAGGTCCTCGGCAACCGGGTGCCCGTCATCGACCACATGTGGCAGACGGAGACCGGCGGGCCCGTCTTCGGCAACCCGTACGGGCTCGGCATGATCCCCATCAAGGCCGGCTCCGCCGGGATCCCCCTGCCCGGGATCGAGGCCGCCGTGGTGACCACCGAAGGCGAGCCATGCGCCCCCGGCGAGAAAGGCATCATGGTCATCAAGCGCCCGTTCCCCGGACTCATCGCCACGCTGTGGGGCGAGACCGAGCGCTACGGCACCGACTACTGGCACAAGATACCGGGCGTGTACTACACCGGCGACTCGGCGCACATCGACGAGGACGGCTATGTCTGGTTCGCCGGCCGCGCCGACGAGATCATCAAGATCGCCGACCACCGGATCGGCACCGTCGAGGTCGAGACGGCCTTCCTCATGCACCCGTCGGTCGCCGAATCCGGCGTCATCGGGCGGCCCGACGATCTGCGCGGTGAGGTCATCTCGGCGTTCGTCGTCCTCAAGCACGGCGTCGAACCGACGGCCGGACTCAAGAAGGAACTGCTCGACACGGTGCGCCACGAGCTGGGGCCGGTTGCGGTCATCGGCGAGATCAACATCGTGAGCATGCTGCCCAAGACGCGCAGCGGCAAGATCATGCGCCGGGTGCTCAAGGCGGTCACGCTCGACATGGAACCGGGCGACATCACCACGATCGAGGACGAAGGCTCGGTCGAGGACGCCCGCCACGCGTGGCACCAGATGAAGGCGGAGCTGGGGTAAGGATTCCCTGGAGAGGATGCCGACCATGCGCACAGAGATCGTGTTCACCCTGACCGGTCCCGACCGGGTCGGCATCGTCGAGGAAGTCACGCGCGTGATGCTCGCGCTCGACGCGAACGTCGAGACCAGCCGCATGGCGCGCCTCGGCGGCGAGTTCGCGATCCTCATGCTCGCCTCGCTGCCCGAGGACGCAGTCACCCGCGTCGACGGGGCGTTCGCCTCGCTGGTCTCGCGAGGCTACAAGGTGACGACCAACCGGACCGAGGCGGGTGACGCCGGCGACGCTGCCGGGCGACTCAGATACCGCATCGTCGTGGAAGGCGCCGACCATGAGGGCATCATCCACGAGATCGCGGCAGGGCTGTCGGCTCGCGGAGTCAACATCGAGTCGATGGAGACCGCGATCAGCGAGGCGCCGGTGAGCGGCACGCCGCTGTTCTTCATGACCGCGATCGTGGCCGTCCCGCCGGACCTCGCGGAGACGGACTGGATCGAGGCGGTCACGGAAGCCGGCGAGCAGGCGAACGTCGACGTCGAGGTGACGGTCGCCGAGAGGGCGTGACTCACGCCCCGTTCGCTCGCGCCACGATGCGCTCCAGCCCCGTGCGCACCTCGTCCACCACGTACTGCGCCGCCCTCACCTCCCCGGAGTCGAGCCCGAGCAGCGCCACCTGTTCCGGCCCCTTCTCGGTGCACAGGATCAGCCCGATGGGCGCCGAGTCACCCGGATGCCGCTGATGGTGGTCGAGCCAGCGCAGGTAGAGCATCATCTGCCCGTAGTCACCCGGTTCGAGCGGGCGTGTCTTGAGCTCGAGGGCGACGTAGCACCGCATCGTGATGTGGTAGAGGAGCAGATCGAGCCGGTAGTCGTGCCCGTCGACGGTCATGCGCTTCTGCCGCTCCACGAACGCGAAGCCGACACCGAGTTCGAGCAGGAAACGCTGCATCTCGTCGAGGATCGCGCGTTCGAGGTCGGCTTCGCCGTGTTCCGGTGCCAGACCGAGGAAATCGAGCACGTACGGGTCTCGGAAGGCGAGGGCCGGCTCGACGGTGCCGGTGGTGGCGAGCGCGGCGAGATCGGCTTCGATCCCGTCGGCGGAGCCTCGCGCGGCGATGGTGCGCTCGTAGAGCTTGCCGACGATCTTTGCCCGCAGGGTGCGCTTCGACCAGCGCTCGTGTGTGCAGAACGCGAGGTAGAAGTCGCGTTTCCGCTGGTCGGGGATTGTGAGGAGCTCGGTGATGTTCGTCCATGTCAATTTGCGCGCCAGTGGCGCGCATTTCTCGCGATCAGGTAGCCACTCCGCGAAGTGGATCATCCGCTCGATGTTCCGCCGACTCCAACCGCGTCCGTAGCGCTCGGTGAGCCTCGCGGCGAGTCGCCTGATGACTTGCTGCCCGTACGCAGCGCGCTCTCCGCCCAGGACGTCCTCGCGTACGCGCTTGCCGATGCTCCAGTAGAGCATGACGAGCTCGCTGTTGACCGACGCCGCGACCCGCTGGCGCGCACTGTCGATCAGGTCCGCGACATCGCCGAAGAGAGCGTCGTCCACGGGCGTCAGCGCTCTCAGGTCATCGTCGTCCATCCGGTTGTCGCCTCTCGCGCGGGGGCACACGCCGATCCGCGTGTGCCACACGAGACTACGAGGGCGGCCTTACCGGAATCTGAGCGGAGCCCAAACGGCGGCGGCGCATGAGGAGAGACAAGGGCGTATGCACCGCAAGTGGCTTGCGAACTCATGTCGGTCGACGCGGTCGGTCCCCCTACCACCGCGGACCGACCGAGGGGATGGCATCCCCGGGCGACCATGTGCCCACTACGACAACTAAGTGGCTCCGGCTCGATTGTCCTGGCGATGTCTGGACAATCGAGCTGATCGGAGATGGTGAGGAGTTCCGTGATGTTGGTCCAGGTCAATTGTTGCGCCAGTGGCGCAACAATCTGCCCTTCGGGGTACATGTCCGCGAACTTCATCATCCGGGTCAGGGCGGAGTAGGAATACCCGCGACCGTAGCTGACGGTCAGTCGAGCCGCCAGGCGTTTCACCGTATCCTGCCCGTACGCAGCGCGCTCTCCGCCCAGGACGTCCTCGCGTACGCGCTTGCCGATGCTCCAATAGAGCATCACGAGCTCGCTGTTGACCGACGCCGCGACCCGCTGGCGCGCACTGTCGATCAGGCTGGCGACATCGCCGAAGAGGGCGTCGTCCATGGGCGTCAGCGAGCCAAGATCGTTCCGCTCCGAATCCATGCAGGCGCCTCCGTGACGATGCTCGCATGACGCTCTTGCCGGGTTCTAACCCGAGTCTGCACGCGGCATATATCGCGCTGTGTGAGCAGCTGCGCGGCACCCGCACGTCGACCTTCACGCGTTCGAGGTCCAGCGATCACATCCGCGGCGGATAGAAGACACCGATGGCGCTGAATTGTGCGTGGCGAAGGTAGTGCGTGCCGACGAAGAGACAGACATCGTGGCTAGGGGTGCCGAGCCGCACGTTGTACTGGTTCTCGACATCCGCCGCTGCCGCATCCGGGTCGCCCTTCTTCGCCAACTGGCCGCGATAGAGCGCATATGCCTCCCAGTCGAACAGCTGGTACGTATGGCCCCCGCACCCGTCGCTGCATCGAAACGTGTACATGAACCTCCACGGCACGCGCTCGAGCGGACGCTTGCTCCGGCCGAACAACTGCTGCCGCTCGACGACCTGGCGCTGCCCCTCGTCCCACTCGCCGGGGTCTGGAACCGCCTTCAGAATCGCCGGTCCGTGGACTCTCACGACTCCCAGGGAGCACTCGTGAGCTTCTGCTTTCGGTCGAAGCTCTTCGATCGTCGTGACGAGCGGCAAGGTCAGATCCTTGCGCTCCTTCCAATCGGGAGGCTTTCCGCAGCCGGTGCCGACGTGATCCACGACCGTGTAGCTGTCGCCGACCGGCGTCCAGGTGTCTCCCCTAGGATCCGACCCTTTGTGCTTGACCTCTATCTCGATGACGTCCCACTTCTTGAACTGGTCGATGAAGGGCAAGTCCCGAAACCTGACTGGATAGAGCCTGATCAGTCGACCCGTCGCCAAGTCGATGCCGGCGGTACACACGGTCTCGTCATACTTGGCACTGGGATTCGGATACGTCTTGACGGTGACGAGAATCCGCTTCAGTTCAGCAAGCATGGCGAAGGTGCTCCACTCGGATCGCCCCTTCGCTCAGTCGAGATACCCGCTCGGCCACGAGACTCCGATGGCAGCACGAAGGATCCTCTTCGAAGCAGACCAGACACGCTGAGCGCTGCGAAGCGATGACAGCCAGCTCGCCCAGAGCCTCGCCGCGTCCGTCAAGGAGACACTCGAACGACACCGAGAACTCCGCGAACGTCATGCCGGACTTGAGCGCTTCCCGCAGATGCTTCGGGTTGCCGAGAGAGCGGATGTGGACATAGTCCACGCCGCGCGCCGCCAGCGATTCGCGCAGCGCGGTCTTCGAGAAACCCTTGCGGCGACTCAGCGGCATGTCGCGAACGTCGATGACGACCTCGACACGTGAAGCGCAGAGCGCGTCCAGCCAGTCGCCGGGCTGAAATCCCTGGTATCCGATGGTACGCAGCGGGGTCACGATCGCACCTCCCTCGGCGGCGGTCCCATCGTAGTGGATGCGCCCTACCGGAATCTTACTCGATTCGACCACATCAGCGCCTCGGCTGCCGTCAAGACTGGGGCAAATCCTTCTCTCCGTGGGGCACGACCCTCGCATCATCTTGAAGCGCGGACAAGACGCGCATGAATCGTCCTTGGACGTTCGAGACCGCCTTCCGCAGTTCCGACTGAAGAATCCAGCCGTCCTCAACCTGAAAGGCGAATTGGTTCTCTAGCACATACTGCCGGTGAGGAATCTCCTTCCTGTGCTTCAGCGTGTTCGCCATCGCCTCGAACATCAGCCAGTCTGGATCCGCCTGGAGGGCATCGACTGCAGCAACGACGGCAGAAGCCTGGCCGCATTCTCTGAGCGCTGACAGGAGCCGCTTCATGCGGGTCCGCCCATTACCCAGCCGAGCATTGAAGAACACCGCGTCCAGCAGCTGAGCAGTCAAATCAAGCCCGCTATGCAGGTTCCTCACGGCGGATTCAAGCAGTAGACGCACGCAACCGTACTGCTCCTTGTTTTCCTCGTCGCCGATGGCCCCAGCCTTCCATGCGTCATCAACGACTTTGTCGGCGAGGCGAAAAGCATGTTCCGGTGCCTCGTGGAACGCCCAGCACACCGCGTCGACAGCCGGTGTGGCATCTTGACCTGACGCGTCGCTGACAACGGCAGCAAGCGCAGCACTGCTGAATGTCACATCGCGCGGAGTCATCGCTCTCTGCGCCACACCAGCGCCCCCGTCAGTCGCTGACCGCCGCTCACGTTCTCCCACTGGACGGAGATGTCGCCATTGTCCAAGAGCTTCACGTAGTGGTAGCCCCAATCACCGGCGCGCGAGGTGTGCTCGTAACCTCCCCTCGCGGTTCTGAGGAACGAGTCGTCAAGCCGGAATGATCCGCTCCAGTTGTTCTCTGGCTTGATTTCCCGACCTTCGGTCTCAAAGCGACCGCTCCGGTGCGTCTTGACGATCACCGTGCCGCCATCGTGACGATATGTGCCGGCGAACTTCTTGAAGCGCAGCATGAAGCACATGGCAGCACAGACTGACCAGACCTTCTCAGCCAGCACACCCACCATCACCCCGAGGATAGCTCCGGCGATTGCCCAGAACCACCCGCCTGTGTCTGTCAGAAACTCTCGCATCTGAATCACCTTCTCCACTACCAGACGACATCTTCCACGCGCCAGGACCCGAGCGACGCGTTCAGCATTTCGCCGTCGGACCCCGGCACGCGCTGGTCTACTGCTTGACGAAGACCGTCTTGCTGCAGTTTGGGCACGGCGGAAGCGTGTCCGCCGCGTCATCCAGATGAACCAGCTGCCCGCAGTTTGGAGATGATCCTGTCTCCGTGAAGGTTGTCGACGAACACTTCATCGAATGCACTCATGAGGTGTTCTCTCATGCCCGTGTACGACAGCCCATCCAGCCACGAGTAGTTCGATATGAAGCAAGTGACCCCCATACCAGACCTCTCGGTGATTTGCCTTTCGGCAAGCCGGAAGAACCGCACGTAAAGGTCGTTAAGTCCCATACCCTGCGGTTTGGGTGCCCTCTTCGTGCTTCTGTACGCCTCGCTCAGGTCTCGCTCCTCGGCTGCAGCTACCGAGACGTACCGGTTGTACGGCGGGTTTCCGATCACCACGAGGATCTTCTCTTCGCGCTTCACGCGATCGGCGGCATCGCGCTCCTCGGCGAACTCGGGAAACAGGAGCGTCGAGTGCAGCTGACCCGCCACGCCGCGCTTCTCCTTTGGCGGCGCGACATCGCTCTTCCACCCGGTGAGTGCGTTCGTCAGGTACACCGCCGCACGCTCGTCGGCGTCGCGCAGCGGCACGCCCAGCTCGGCGAGCAGGATTCCCAGCTGTAGGTCCTGCGTTCCGCAGCTAATTGCCCTTCTGGGCCACGTCCGAGGATAAAAGTGCAGGTCAGGGGTTTGCGACCAGTCGGAAATCGCGAAATGTCATAGATACACGTTTCGTGAATTGCGGGTTGCA
>Ga0265292_1000363_pt1 | contig 70237 bp, 65 predicted proteins | sample Munlanlewell296A_FD_189080 | JGI IMG/M metagenome (GOLD analysis project Ga0265292, IMG submission 189080) | Leachate microbial communities from a municipal landfill in Southern Ontario, Canada - Leachate well 296A | ecosystem: Engineered > Solid waste > Landfill > Unclassified | place: Canada...
CTAAGAGAAAAAGCATTATCCGAAAACTCTCGGCTATTGAAGCGTTAGGTAGTATTACTTTAATCGCAACTGATAAAACCGGCACATTGACAACCAATAAAATGGAGGTTAAGGAAATATATGTAGATAATGACAAAGCAAAAAAATTAATGATTTTAAATGGCATTCTATGTTCAACGGCTTCTCTTGTTTATATACATGATCACCCTGCCCGCAATGCTACGCATAGCGTTGCAGGCGGGGGCGCCTGGGATGTGTTGGGCGATCCGACCGAAGGGGCGCTTCTTTATCTGGCTCAAAAGTCAGGTTTATCAATTGAAGATACAAGAAAAGACTGGCAGCTAATCGACGAAAAACCATTTGATAGTGTGACAAAAATGATGACTGTGGTTGTTGAAAAAAAATCAAAATTCAAAATTCAAAATTCAAAATTTGTTTTTTCCAAGGGCGCACCAGAATCAATTTTAAACGTCTGTGATAAAATATTGATTGGGAATAAAGAGGTTAAGATGGCGCAAGAAGAAAAAAATAAAATTGAAAAACAAGTAGAAAAATGGGCAAGCCAAGGATTACGGGTGTTGGCATTCTCATTTAATAAAATTTTCCTGGGTATGGTTGCTATCCATGACGCGCCTCGTCCCGAAGCGGCGGCAGCTGTTAAGAAAGCTCAAGACGCAGGAATAAAAATAGTGATGATTACCGGAGACAATGAAAAAACCGCCGAGTCAATTGCTTCTCATGTAGGAATTATTAAAAAAGGGGAAAAGATACTTACAGGGGATCAACTTGATGGTTATTCAGATCAAGAATTATTAAAGGTTCTACCTGAAGTAAAAGTATTTGCCAGGACGACTCCATTTCATAAACACAAAATCGTTAAACTGTTTCAACAATTGGGTGAAATTGTCGCGGTTACCGGTGACGGAGTCAACGACGCGATTACTTTGAAGCAGGCCGATGTTGGTGTGGCTATGGGGCAGGTCGGGACTGATGTTGCCCGGGAAACGGCCGATATGGTAATTACCGATGATAATTTTTCCTCGATTGTCAATGCGATCGAAGAAGGCAGGAACATTGCAAAAAATTTAAAAAACTCAATTACTTATTTATTAAGCTGCAATGTAACCGAGGCGGTTTCTTTAATTCTTGCATTAATTCTTGGATTCCCCACTATTTTTTATCCGTTGCAGTTTTTGTATATAAATTTAATTACTGATGGCCTGCCGGCTTTATCGCTGGCATTTTCTCCGAGAAATCCTAAGGTAATGAATCAACCGCCGGAAAAACAACTGACTTTGATTAGTTCTTTTGGAAAAAGATATATTATTTTAGTTGGTCTTGTCAGTTCGATTATAGTTCTATCGTCGTTTTATTTTTATTCAATTTTTATGAATGAATTGATTGGAAAAACCGCTGCTTTTTCCGTATTAACTCTACTTCAATCGTTTATTTTTATCGATCTTTGGTTAAGTCATCAACCGCTTCATATTAATCTAAGAAAATTGTTATCGCCATTGTTTTTGGCGGCTTTTCTTTTTCCTTTTATAATCCAGTTCTCCATTGTTTATTTTGAAAAAACCGCCGGTTTATTTAACATCTCTCCGGTTCAACCTTTAATCTATCTTCAGTTTGTTCTGATTTCGGGCTTGGTCATGGTCGGGATAAAAGGAGTAAAAATCGCGTTAAAAAAACAACTAAGTTGATACCAAATTATAATTTTTTTATTATTATTAATTATGGACGGAAAAAATTTAGCCAAGTATCTTGATTTTGCCAATCATCATCAAGGGGCGACAGAGACGGAGATCAAAGCTTTATGTTTGAAAGTTAAAGAATATGGTTTTCACACGGCCTTTGTCAATCCTTACTATATTTCTTTAGCAAAGCAAGAAGTTGGAGAAAGCGGTCTGGTTGGCACAGTAGTATCATTTCCTTTAGGGCAAGAAACGACAGAGATAAAAACGGCATCTGCAGTCACCGCTGTCAAATTAGGGGCAGTGGAACTGGATGTATCGATGAATGTCGGTGTTTTTAAAGACAAAAAATACGATTTTGTCCTTGAAGAGATGAAAACGGTCGTGAAGTCAGTCAAGGAAATGAAAGACACAGTCCTTGTTAAATTTATTATTGAAACAGGACTTCTGACAGACGATGAGATTAAAAAGGCTTCGGAGTTGGTAGTTCAGTCTGGAGCCGACTTTGTCAAAACCTGTTCAGGTTTTGGCCCAAGAGGAGCGACATTAAAAGACGTTGAGCTTATAAAAAGCGTTATTTTTGAAAAAGTAAAAATTAAAGTTGCCGGTGGCATTACTACCTACAATCAAGCAATTGATTTTATCAATGCAGGAGTTCATCGGATCGGCACCTCCCACGCGGTCGAAATTGTTACTAATAGTTATTAATATGGCAGATGCAGGAAAGATTGAGAATCAACAGACACCAAAGCAAATTAATCCTTGGTTTGAAAAACTAACACAACAAGGTTTAGATTTAACTATTGCTGAAAAACATCAGCAGATAGTGCCTCCTATCGATGGCTTAGTTCAAGACGAATTAACTGGTCTGTATATAGAAAACGATCCTTTAAGAACTTTTTTAGCAACAAAATTAGGGAACTGTGTTAGTAATGGAAAAAAATTCGCCTGTATATATTCGGATGCTGATAATTTAAAAAAAGCCAATACTCAACACGGTAGGGATTTAGGCGATATGGTAATTATTGATGCCGCAGCTCATCTTAGTCAGACCTTAGAAAAAGTTGGCTTGAACGATCAAGTTAAAACCTATTTTCATCGTGAAAAGCAAGGAGCGGATGAGATAGTTATTTGGTTATTTGATCTTTCTGAAGAACAATTAGAAAGATTAAAAAAACAGTTTACTGAAGTTGATAGTTCAAGAACTATTAAGAACCCGGATTTTACTTTCTCTACAACGACCGTGGTATTAGACGGAGAAGACCCAAGACTAGCCAATTATTATAAAGAGACCGCTAATTGGTTGACCGCTAATAATTCAGAGATTCCTTACGATTTTTATCAAAAAATTAAAAATACAGCCGACTTTGATGTAAAACTTATTAAAACGTCGAAAGATCTGGCTCGAGTACCAATGGATCAATTATTAACTACGGTTAATATCCATAAATTTATAGAGATTTTAGTTAGTAATCTTGGCGATAGTCGAATAAGCAGCCAATTGTTGGAAGTTATCTGCAAACTTTCTAGTATTGAAGGGGCCTTGTCAGTAATGGGTTCTCAAGAATATCAACAACAATATAAATTACTTTTGGGAAAACTAGGGGTAGCCAAAGAAGATTTGACTAAAGCAAAAACACCGAAGATGCTTCTTGATATTTTTCAAGATTTATTCGGAAAAGAAGAGGCGGAAATATCAAGTTAACTTTCTAAGGTAGATATATCTCCGGTAGGTAATCCTAATTCTTGAGCTTTGAGGACTCTTCTCATAATCTTGCCGGATCTAGTTTTTGGCAGCTTGTCAACAAAGACAATCTCATCTGGTGTAGCAATCGGACCAATCGACTTTCTCACCTGAGCGACTAGTTCTTGTTTAAGTTGATCTGATGGAGTAAAACCAACTTTTAAAATGACAAAGGCCTTGATTGATTCACCTTTAACTTCATGAGGTTTACCGATAGCAGCCGCTTCAGCAACAGCCGGGTGGGCGACCAGAGCGCTTTCTATTTCTGCCGAGCCAAGCCGATGGCCGGAAACCTTGATGACATCATCATTTCGGCCGGTAATCCAGTAATAACCATCTTCATCAATTTTGGCCGAATCACCAGTAAAATAAATAAAGTCAGAATAATCTGACGGTGGAGGATTGATGGTAGAGGATGGATTTTGAGGATCGACGCTAGAAGATTGATTTTCTTCTACCTTCAATTTTCTATCTTCAATATCTATCTTCAACCCTCTATCATCTACCGTCTGTTTCTGAATTTGTATCGCTTCATTCTCAAAGTATGTTTCTTTGTATTTTTGCGGATTATTATATAAATCTAAAAGCATGGCCGGCCAAGGTTTTTTTATGATTAAAAAGCCCTGAGTGTTGGCCGGTACTGGGTTGCCTTGATTATCAACAACATCGCATTCAATTCCGAAAAATGGTTTAAAGGCGCTTCCGGGTTTTAGGGAAACTGACGGTATGGGAGTAATTACATACATTCCGGTTTCCGTCTGCCACCAGGTATCCATGACTGGACACTGTTCGTGGCCGATATGTTTATGGTACCAGAGCCAGGCTTCGGGATTAATCGGTTCACCGACCGAGCCTAAAATTTTCAAAGAACTTAAGTTATATTTTGCCGGCCAGTCGTCGCCGTATCTCATAAGGGCTCTGATTGCCGTGGGCGCGGTATAAAATTTTGTTACTTTATATTTATCAATTAACGACCACCACTTTCCCGGATCAGGATAGTCGGGTACACTTTCGTAGATAAAAGTGGTAATGCCGTTAATCAGCGGTGAGTAGACGATATAGCTGTGACCGGTAATCCAGCCGGGATCAGCCGTACAAAAATAAATATCATCGGGTTGAAGATTAAACACCCATTTAAAGGTGATATATGAGCCGACCATTAAACCGCCATGGGTATGGACAACCCCTTTCGGTTTTCCGGTAGAACCGGATGTATAAAGAATAAATAAAGGATCGGTGGCTTCCATAACTTCGGTTGGACAGACGTTACTTTGGTTGGCGGTTAATTCTTCCCACCAGAGGTCGCGATCCGGTTTCATCGTCACTTGATTACCGGCTCTTTTAACCACAATGACTTTTTCAATTTGCGGCAGATCTTTGATTGCTTCGTCGGCGTTTTTTTTGCAGTCAATGATTTTTTCTTTGTATGGGTAGCCGTCGGCACAGATTAAGACTTTGGCTTGGGCATCGACGATCCGGTTTTTTAATGCTTCTACGGAAAAGCCGGAAAAAACCACCGAGTGGATTAAGCCGATTTTTGCACAGGCAAGCATGACGATGTTCTGTTCGGGGATACGCGGAAGGTAGATACTGACCCGGTCGCCTTTTTTTAATCCTAAGGATTTTAAACCGTTAGCCAGACGACTGACTTGATCACTTAGTTCTTTATAGGTAAATTTTCTCACCTCTCCGGGTTGACCCTCCCAGATAATTGCTAACTTATCAGCGGTTGGTGTATTAAGGTGGCGGTCAAGAGCATTATAAACAATATTGGTCTGTCCGCCGATAAACCAGCGGGCATAAGGATATTTCCACTCCAGTACTTTGTCCCAGGGTTTAAACCAATGAAGTTCTTTAGCGATATTTCCCCAAAACTCTTCGGGATTAGAGATGGATTTTTTATAAAGTTCATCGTAGTTTTTAATGTAGGAGGAATTAATAATTTCCTGTTTTGGTAGAATCATATTTTTATTGTGAAGGAAAATCAAAAGAAATTCAAGGGGAACTTAGTTGTCAAAATTATTATAGTAAATTGGTGTGGTTCTATGTTGTAAAGTATGGTAACAATTAATAGCAGAAAAAAACAACATTGTTGCCGTTGATGCCAGAATTATTGCCAGCAGTTGTCTCCCATAGAGTTTAGCGCTCCTTCGCAGTCTGCTTTTCCACCAAAACTTTTATAGTTTCGGCAAAAAGTGGCACAGTAGTAGGTGCCGTCTCTAATACCGCAGCTGCCATAATAGGCGCAGGCTGCCTTAATTACATCTTTACCGCTCCAAGTTCCACAGCCTGCCTTGACATTGTCTTGAATAATTAATCCAGCAATAATAATAGCATCTAAAATAACACGGCGGTCGGCAGCACTAACGCCAAGCTTTCTTGCAGCATCTTTTCCATACTGTGATTGTTCATAGGTTGAAACTTGCATTGGTCCCATGGTGGTAAGACCACTATTTGATCCGTTTCGACATCTGGTTCCGGCAAACTTGCTGTCTGAAGGGACAAGGCCGGTATTACTGTCATAATCATATCCTGAGCAAGTTCTTTTTTGTTCGGTCAGAAACTCGCTGTTCCACCAGTTATAGGAATTGTAGAAGAAAAAATATCTCGTGCTAACAGTGTTAAAAAAACCACCGCTTTCTATTGAGGCAATAGTTCTGATGACTTCTTTAGGCACACAGGTTTTATCAGCCCCGATTTTAAAGACTTCATCAACCGAAGCCCCCGGTCTTTTTAAAGCCTGATCAACAGGAAATATCTCAGATACAACAGTCGGTAAGGGTTTAGGAGTTGGTGGAATTGTTGTTGGTGAAGGTTTGGTGGTTGGCGACGTTGTTTGGTTGGGGCGAGAAGTTGGTTTTGAGGTGGGAAAAGATGGATATGGCGTTGATGTCGGATCAGTGACAGATGGTTGATGAATTATTGGAGTAGAAATGGGTTTTTGGGTTGGATATTTGCTTGGAACGAGCGTATTGGTAGGCGCTACAAAAACAGGAAAAGAAATTATGGAAATTAATTTAGCCGGATTAATTTTATCGGCAAAGGATATGGTTATATTTTTAGCGTCCGTAACTATTTTATTAGTGTTAATATTGGGACTACCTGGGGTTTGACTGTATTTTGCCACAAAGGCACTGATTAAAAAAGCGATAAATATTGAAATCAGTATTTTAAGACGAATTACCCACATATAATTATGATATAATATTTATCAGTGATATCTTTCTTTTTTAGCATAAAGGAAAATTTCAAGTTTGACAGGCAGATAATTTATGTTATAATTTATTTTGCAATATGAAAATATCACTAAAAAATCGTTATTTTTTCTATTTTTACCCCACTTTAAGCGGGACGATTTTTTAGTCAGATAAATAAATTTAAAAATCCAACCCCGCGAAAGCGGGTTTTTTAGTATTTGGGGGTATTTTTATGAAAAACACAACAATCAACAAATTTTACTCTTACTTTTATCCCGAATAAGGCGGGGGAGTATTTGTATGGTTTGAAATACCCCGCCAAGAGCGGGTTTTTTTATAAGTTTTAATAATTTAATAAAAATATGCCAAATATTGAAAGAGGAGGAACCATGGAACTTGTTGCAGGTCCATGTTCAATAACTCCAGAAAACATAAAGGATATATTGCAACTTTCCCAAATAAGAGTTAAAAATTTGCATGGTATAGAACAACCTGCTCTTTGGGGAACTCGTATGGTAGAGCTAAAGTCAAGAACGGCCCTTGATCCGTCTGGTGAAGGAATGGGAATAGGCTGCCATACAGTTATGGAGAATATGTTAATTCTAACTGACGGAGGTTCATCGCAAGATTTTAAAATACCTGAAAGCGTAAACATGATGAAAAAAGTCATAGAAGACACGGAGTTGACGGTAGCTACCGAAGTGATGATGCCCTCTGTCCAAGTTCCCATATATGAAAAAGTTATTCCTGATGGAAAAATGTTACTTTGGAATCCATCGGTTGAACAGTTGGGATGGTCGATATTGCCAATGGCAGTTGCGGCAAAAAGACATAATTGGGAAATAGGGCTTAAAAACGGTAAATGGTTAGGTGCCACTTTAAAAGATGCAGAACAATCTGATTCACCTGTTGAGACAAATTTAGAGAAAACATGGGTGGGGTTGACAACTTTTGCGACAGCGATGGGTTTACCAAAAAGCAAAATTACCCTTATTCATAGGGGAGTAGATATTCCAGAAAAAGGTGAATTCCGTAACATACCTATTCACGAGGTGGCTAGACGTGCTAAGCGGAAAATCGGTGGAGGAGTAAAGTTATATTTTGATCCTAGTCATACTTTTGGACCGAATTTAAGAGATCAAATTGTTGAAGGAACAGTTCAGGCAATGCTCATGAAAGATGGTAATGAATGGTTATATGACGGGGCATTAATTGAAGCCGGGACAGCTCCAACTGATACAGGACAACATTTAACCATTAATGAAATGGAATCATTAGCTAAAGAACTGGCAAAATATAGAAATTTGAGAGCGTCACAAAAATAATATATGGAAACAATAAAAAAACCTGTAAATTTACCAGAACTGGCGAGATTTAATGAAGCTAAAGTACACCCAGGAGAATTATTGGATTTATCATTGGCTGCAGCCGGTAATCCTATATGTTGTTTTACATCGGCCGCAAATCTCCAGGTGGCCGATGCTTATAAATCAGTAATTGGAAAAAACAATGGCGATTTTTCTATTTGTCTAGTCGACAATCCCATTGGAGAGGCATCGCGATTAGATCAATCAGGTGTTATTCCTTTGACAATGTATAGCGCCGCAGATAGAACTTTAAATGAAAGGATGTTCATCGACGGTCCGAACTTAGGTCAATTGTTGATGAGTCACATATATATGCCGCAGTTAGATTGTCAATCACCATCTTTGTATACAGTTGGAGTAGCGACACAGGGGTTAAAAATACTTGAAGAATCTCAAAATTCACGAGATAGTAGTTTACTGCGACAAATGGAGGCTAGAAGAAAAGAAATACTAGGAACAGATATAACCAACGATGATTTTAGAAAAATTTTACAGTCGTCTTTAGTTGAAAAAATAATAGCTCATACTCTTGGTCCAAGAGGAACAAACATTTCTCAAGCGATGGGGCAATATATAGGTTCTTTAGGAATTAATGATAAAACAGATTTAATAGTTCATCCATCAGGCATTGAGCCTTTAATTTATACCCAAATAGCCGCTCAACAAGTAAAAGAAGGCGTGGTCCCAATCCATATGGAGTGCGCGGTCTATTATGATATGGGCAGAGTTTATGATCAAAGAAGGAATGAAGTGGTTTTTGCCGATCATTATTATATGCCGCTTGATGCTATGCAGTTGGCCTCAATAAAAACAATAGAAGAATTAGTTTTAACTGGAGTAATGAGAATTGCCGCTCATCCTTCTCCGAAGCCCTTAATCAATCCATGGGTTGATGCTGGTAAAGCGCAATGGATAAGAGCAACTTCCAACTCAGCCGCCGCAGAGATGGTAATGACCGGTCAAGCCAATACCTGTATTACTACCGCATCAAGCCTTATAAGTAAAGATGATTTAATTACTCGTCATGTATTTGGCAGCCCAATGATGCTTTTTACAATTGGTACGCCGCTGAATCAACAACAATTAAAAAATTATCTTGCGAGATTATAATTTATAAATATGAAAAACTCAGAAGACGATTATTTATATTTTCAAAAAAAATGTAGCATGGAAGAATTTTTAGCTGGAAAAAAAACCACTGTCGGGATTCATGGTATTATCGGTTCTTTTACCGATGAGGCGCTTTATAGGTTTACTCGATCGCTTGATCTGAAGCCAACTCAGTATGAAATAAAAGAACTTATTTACGCAGAAAATGTCATCAGGTCTGTTGTCAACGGTAAGGTCGATCGTGGAATCTTTGCTGCTGCCAACTCAGGATCAGGAAGTTATTTAGCTTCAATTGAAGCGATGGCTAAATACAATTTTAAAGTAATAGCTTTATTTACTATGCCGATTAACATGTGTATATTAAGTCATCCGACAGTTAAAAGTATAAATAAAGTTAAAGAATTTCGTGGTCATCCGGTCGCCATTGCTCAGTGCCGAAGAACATTAAAAAAAAGATGGCCGCATATACCGGTTCATCCGGATACCGATGAACTGGATACAGCCCTGTCGGCCAAGATGTTAAAAGAAGGAACTATTCCGGTCACCTCCTGCGTCTTTGCCTCAAAACGGGCGGCAAAAATTTATAACCTTAATATATTAGTTGAGGGAGCGCATGATGATCCATTAAATGCGACCTCTTTTGTCGTTATAAAAAAATAATATGAAAAAAACTCTTTTTGATAAAAACACGACCGTTGCTATTATCGGTTTTGGAAGATTTGGACAGTTAATAGTAGACATCTTACTTAAATATAGTAGGGCGAAAGTTATTTTAATATCAAGTAAAAAGCTAAAATTATCTCATAAGAACTTGACATTAGAACCGGTAAGCGGAGTGAAGAAAGCCGATATTATCATTCCTTGTGTGCCAATCTCTTGTTTTGAATCAGTGATAAAACAAATTTCTTCTTTAATTAAAAAGGGCGCTGTTATTATGGATGTTTGTTCAGTTAAGGTACTGCCGGTCCAATTGATGAAGACATATTTGCCCAAATCAGTACAAATTGTTGCCAGCCATCCGATGTTTGGTCCAGATTCTTACAGAATAAAAAAACGGCTTAAAGGTCTTAAATTAGTTTTGTTTAATATAAGTGCAAAAAAAGAAACTTATAGAGAGCTAAAAAGTTTTTTTTCCAATCTCGAATTAAAAATAATTGAACTGTCTCCTGAAGATCATGATAAATATATGGCTTTTAGCTTAGGCTATTCTTATTTAGTGGGAAAAATCGGTCAAAGAATTAATATCAAAAAAACACCGATAGATACCTATGATTTTCAGTTGTTGCTTGAACACGTGTCAATTATTAAAAGTGACACAGAACAGCTTTTTATTGATATGCAGACAAAAAATCCTTATGCCAAAAATGTACTTTTTTTATTCAAAAAAAATGTCGATAATATATTTCGAGAAATTACATCAGTAAGTTAAAAAGATAAATAATTTTGCTAGTTAGAAGTTTTCAAGTATAATTTTCATAATGACAAAGAATCACAAAATCTACGCGTTTATTGATAGTCAGAATCTGAATCTGGGAGTGATAAGTCAAGGGTGGAAGTTGGATTTCAAGCGATTTCGGGTTTATCTTAAAGATAAATATCAAGTAGAAAAAGCCTTTTTATTTATAGGTTATTTAGAAAAGAACCGATCGTTATATGAATTTTTAAAGAAAGTAGGATTTATTCTTATTTTTAAACCGATTCTTGAGACTAAAAGAGGTAAAAAAACGATTATTAAAGGTAATGTTGACGCTGAGCTCGTGCTTCACACTATGATAGAATATCCTAATTACTCAAAGGCAATTATCATTTCTGGCGATGGAGACTTTCATTGTTTGATAGAATATCTTGATAAAAAAGGTAAATTATTCAGAATAATTGTTCCCAATCAAAGTAGCTATTCAAGTTTGTTTTTGCCATTTAAAAAATATCTTAGTTTTATTAACATTAATTTGAAAGAAAAATTAGCCATAAAAAATGGGAGTGTTGTCTTAAGGACGAAACCTTAAAACTTCCCTCCCTCGTGATTGTTACAATTATTACATATATTAAATACTATGTCAAGTTTAAAAACAGAGGAACGTTTAAATCTCATTCGTGAAGTTGGGGAGGAGATTGTGACGGAGGAGGAGTTGGTTAAGCTGCTTGAAAGTAATGAGCAACTTATAGCCTATGACGGTTTTGAACCATCTGGTCAAATTCATATTGCCCAGGGTTTACTTCGTGCGATTAACGTTAATAAAATGATCAAGGCTGGCATTAAGTTTAAGATGTGGGTGGCTGACTGGCATGCGATGGCCAATAATAAAATGGGAGGCGACTTGGAAAAAATAAAAACAGTCGGAAAATATTTTATTGAAGTTTGGAGAGCATCGGGTATGGATTTATCAAAAGTGGAATTTTTATGGGCGTCTGACATGGCAAAAAATCCTGATTATTGGAAGCTTGTCGTTCAAGTTGGAAAATCTAACGCATTGAAACGTTTTATCAGAACGGCCGAGATGATGGGTCGGGAAGAGTCGCTTGAAAAATTAACGGGCGCACATATTATCTACTCATGCATGCAAGTTGCCGATATTTTTATGCTTGGTGCAAAGATTACTCAGCTTGGTATGGATCAACGTAAGGTGAATATGTTGGCGCGGGAGATTGGCCCACTACTTGGATATTGGAAACCGGTTGTCGTTTCTCACCATATGTTAATGGGATTGACCAATGTCAAAACTCAAATGTCAAATGTCAAAGCCACAACTCAAAACTCAAAACTTCAAGATACAATCGCGAAAAAAATGTCTAAGTCTAATCCGGATAGCGCGATTTTTATGACAGATACTTTAGAAGATATTAAGCGAAAAATTAATAAAGCTTATTGTTTGGAAGGAGACATAAAAGAAAATCCGGTTCTTGAATATTGTAAATACATCATATTCGAATCCTTTGACCCCACTTCGTCCTCCGGACTTCGCGGGGCAGGTCAGTTTGTAATTGAAAGACCTGAAAAATTCGGCGGCACAGTCATCCTGAACTCGTTTCATGATCTTGAGATAAAATTCGCTAATAAAGAAATTCATCCCCAGGATTTAAAAATTGCCGTTATTGGTTATCTAGACAAATTGCTTGCGCCTGTCAGACAACATTTTGAAGAAAACCAAGAAGCCAAAGAATTATTGAAGAAGGTTAAGAGCTTTCAGGTGACAAGGTAATGCTATTCAATTACTTGAGAATTGGGTTTTAAATATATAAAACAGATTTTACAAAAGAGGGAAGATTCATCAAGACGAGCTGGCTCGCATCCGGTTCCTGAAATACCGCATTTTTTTGTACCTGTTGTTGTCCCATTTGGAAGTTGGTAAAATTCACATAATTTACGAATCCAAGATAATTGCAATTCCCGACTAAATTGTTCTTGTTGTTCCTGTGCCATAATGCAGTTATTTTACTACTACATCCTGATTTATACAAACATGTTCGTTAATTTGACATTGACAGAATTTTTGTTATACTTTATATTAGTTACTTATTTATTTATCGGTTTTTGCTTTAGTTTCGTTGATCATAAATCTTCAAGGAAACACTGCAGACGGCCACAATACTAAAACTTCAGAATAATTTTTAAATGTTAAATCTCAATCGTCAAGTCCACGTTTTTAGAATTTATCCATTATTAAAAGTTAGATAAATATTAGAGTTCAATTATCGATAGGAGGTGAATACAGTTATGAACAAAAAATTATACGTCGGTAATCTTCTTTATGAAACAACTGAAGATGACCTTAAACAGCTTTTTTCGGCAGCTGGTATAGTCGTTTCTGCGACTATTATCAGATACCAAGATACTGGTCGTTCAAAGGGTTTCGGTTTTGTCGAAATGACAACGGAAGAGGAAGCTCAAAAAGCCATTGATACTTTTAATGGCCAAGACAACAAAGGAAGGAAACTAGTAGTTTCTGAAGCTAGACCTCCTCGACCACGAAATGATTTTGGCGGCGGAAGGCCTCCAAGAAGAGATTTCGGCGGCGGCGGAATGTAAACGTAAAAAGATCTCTTTAGATTTTCTGTTCCGCACCGTTTCGGTACGGGACAGTTATATAAAGAGATTCTTTCTTCTTTTTGTGAGATTAAATAAAATATGGAGTTTTTAGTTTGAATTTATTTTTTTTCATTCTTTCAATAATTTTTTCCGCATTTTTAAATCCTTGCTGTATAATTTTCTCGACCGTGAATTTTTTATCAAAATAAAGATAAAGAACTTGATCGGCTTCTTTATAAGTAAAACCAAATTCGGCCTCATCGGTTTGTCCGACCCATAGTCCGGCAGTTGGTTTTTGCTCGATTATATCTTTTGGAACTTTCAGATATTCTGCCAGTTGATATACCTGGGTTTTATAAAGATGAGTAATTGGTTCTAGATCTGAAGCGGCGTCACCAAAACGAGTAAAATAACCAAGTAAGTGTTCTGATTTGTTTTCCGTACCGCAGACTAAAGCATTATTTTTTTTTGCCAGGTCAAAAAGAATAATCATTCTAGTTCTGGCGATGATATTTCCTAATCTAATTTGACAGATTCTGTCACGAGTTTCCTTCCCGTCAGGGTTCGCCTCACAAAGATGTTCGGCTGCACGCTGCCGGGATCCCTCCCTCTCGTGCCACCTGTCAAATTTTAATTCTTTTATTTTTTTAACAATTTGTTTTATTTGAATAAATAAAACATTTTCTTTAGGAATTTTTGTTTTTTGGAGTAGTTTTTCTATTAATTCTATTTGCGGTTGGTAATAATAAAGATGGTTGACAAAGATATTTTCTGGTTTTAGTACCTCTTTAAGTAAATATAAAGACACAGCCGAATCAACTCCGCCTGATAAACCAATAACGGCTTTATCAATTTTTTGCTGATAGAAAGTTGTTTTAAGAAATTTAACGATTCGTTTTTTTTCTAATTCGGGATTAATAAGTAATGGGTTGTCCATAGGATATAGTATACTATAAAGACAAGCTCAAAGCTCAAATGTCAAAACTCAAAAAATATAAAATTGCCTTAATTATTGGTCGATTTCAGCCTTTCCACAAAGGTCATCTTTATTTGGTGAAAAAAGCTTTGGAAGAAGCCGACAAAATAGTTTTTGGTATAGGAAGCGCCAATATTCATGACGAATACAATCCTTTAAATTACGATCAGCGCAAAAAAATGCTGGAGATAGTGATAAAAGAAGAGGATATAGAGGATAGAGTTAAGGGGATAGTGCCTTTGGATGATTTTTACAATGACGAAAAATGGTTGAACAATGTCAAAAAACAGGTAGATAACATTGATATAGTCATTGGCAACAGTGAATGGGTCAATAAAATCTTGGAAAAAGCAGGGTATAGGATATGGCGTTTAGGATATTATAAAAAATTTATATTTGAAGGTTGGAGAGTTAGAAAGCTGATAAGCAAAGGTAAAGACTTTAAAAGCAGAATACCAACATACTTATATCCCTTCCTAATTTCTAATTTTTCCTCCTTTGCTAAAGCTTCCCCCTTCGCTGAAGCTTCGAGGGACAAGTCGGCGGACAAGCAAATTTCCAATTTTAAATATATGCATGCAATTATCGGTGGGACTTTTGATCATTTTCACATTGGTCATGAAAAGTTTATTGAAGCGGCTATTAAACGGTCTTCACGGATTACGATCGGTTTAACAACAGAAAATTTTTTCCAAAATAAATTATTGTTTAAATTTATTGAAGATTATAAAACCAGAGAGAAAAATTTAACTAGCTTTTTAAAAAGAAAAAATTTTTTTGACAGAGCAACGATTATTTCTCTTTATGATATTTATGGAAGCGGTAATAAAGAAGAAAAAATCGATGCGATTTTCGTGACAAAAGAGACATATCCGGGTGCAGTAAAGATTAACCAAACCCGGAAGGATCGGGGTTGGCCTTTGCTAAAAGTTATTACAGTTCCTTTTGTTAAAGACGAAAATAATAAAAAAATATCTTCGGAAAGAATTCGTCTAGGCGAGATTGATCGTCAAGGCCATGTTTATAATAATTTTTTTAAAAACAAAAAACAATTGATCTTGCCTGACAGTTTACGTAATGAATTGCGCGAGCCGATTGGTCTTGTCACACCAAGCTTCGGAACCTCCGAGGTTACGAAGCTTATTAGGACGATCCAAAATGCAGTAATGACGATTTCTGTGGGAGATATTATTTCGATTGAATTGATGAAAGCGGGGATTGAACCGGATATTAAAATAATTGATTTTAAAACAAGAAGAAAAGCCTTAATTTCAAATGACAAATCACTCTTCGAAAAGACTCAGGGCAGGCAAACAACAAATCACAAATTATTAACTGATAATAGGGCGGGGACGATTAACCCAAAAGCCTGTGTTTTAATAAAAAAATCTATTGATAGTAATTTGCGGACGGGAAAAACACACACAATTGTTGTTAACGGCGAAGAGGATTTATTAACTATTCCGGCCATACTTCTGGCGCCTTTAAATGCTTTGGTTTTATACGGCCAGTATGGACTGGGAGCGGTGGTAGTTAAGATAAATGAAAAAATCAAGAAAAAAGCGGAAAAAATACTTCTGAAATTTGTCTAATCTTCTGGTCCTGATTTGGTGCAACCTTTTTTCTATACGTTGATTAACAAAAAACTTAGTTAATATGTTAAACAAATTAATATAAGGGGCCTTTATTGACAATGATATTTACCTATGCTATTATCCCTCATATAATATCTTAAAATCATAATTTTTAATTATTATGACAAGAAAAAACCCTGAATCAATAACCAATACAAGAATTACATTTGATAGACCTACATTAGCGCTTCCAATTACTATTCAATATGATAGTAAAATAATGCCTTCTGGGTTGTTTGAAACGATTCTAATCGATTTGTTAGGAGGGAAAGGTGCTGGTTTATTATTCATGAAAAAAATGGGTTTGCCTGTTCCACAAGCTTTTGTTCTTACGACTCATAGTTGGAAGCTGACAAAAGAAAACCAATATCATTTGACCAATGATGTTTGTAAACAAGAAAATTTACATTTAAATTGGTTGGAAAAGGACACAGGTAAAAAATTAGGGGATAGAGAAAATCCCTTATTAGTCTCGGTTCGCTCCGGTGCGCCAGTTTCTATGCCGGGTGCCATGAAGACTTATCTGAATATTGGTCTTAACGATCAAACAGTGGCTGGTTTAGCTAGTATAGTTGGAGAAGAAGAAGCTTACAGATCCTATTACAACTTAATAAAAGAGTATGCTATTGATGTTTTTAATATTAATAAAGATCAATTTGTTGATATTAATAAAAAAAATATTACTGAAGAAAAACTACAGGAATTAATCATTCAGGCCCAAGAGATGATAAAACAACAGGGATTTGATTTTCCGCAAGACCCGAAAAAACAAATAAAGGCTCTAACCGAATGTGTTTTTCATTCTTGGGAAAATGAAGAATCAGTCAGTCATCGTCATCAGTTTAATATTCCTAATGATCTTGGTACTGCCTGTACTGTTCAAGAGATGGTTTTTGGTAATGTTGAAAATGGAGGGAGTGGAGTAATGACTACTTATGATGTTGACACTTTTGATCCAGAGCCGATATTTGGTTTTTCCCAAAAAGCACAAGGATTAGCAGTTGTCGGTGATGAAGTTCACAAAACCTTTCATCTAAATGATTTCCCGCCGCCAATTCAAGAACAATTCCAGCACATTGTTGAGACCCTTAAAACACATGAAATGTCACGTTGGCGGATTTTACCCGCTGAAGTTGAGTTCACCATAGATAAAAACGGGAAAGTATACTGTTTACAAGTAAGAAATGCCGAACTGTCTTTACTAGCTTGTTTTCGTGTTTTGCAGCAAAATGTTAGTAAAAAAAATCTAACGGAGTTGGAAGCAATAAGAATGTTGCCTTCTTCTTTACTCAAAAATTTACTTACTCCTCCTCTTGATCAAAAAGAGGTAGAAAAAGCAATTACAGATGACCGACTTTTTGCCACGGGTCAAGGGGTAGTTTATGGTAATGCCTCGGCTATATTGGCTAGTCTCGATGAAATTAAAAAAAATCCGGATCAATCTTTTATTTTAACTGGCCGGATAGAACGTAAAGATGTTATCAATTTACCTTCTAATATTGTGGGAGTGGCGATCGAAAACGCCGGATTTGGTTCTCATATGACATTATTGCTCAAAAAAATCTGCTCACAAAGAGGTATACCGGCAATAATAGGAACAAGTTTTGATGCTGTTCAATATTTTGGTAAATTAGCGACAGTTGAAGGTAGCACTGGACAAGTATTTGTTGGTCAAATACCGCAAGCTGAAGAGATAATAAAATCTTTACTTAGCCCTGAAGAACTATTAGTAATTAATAAATACATTAAAGAAAGAGAGAAAAATCCATGGTTCTGGAGTACTAATCAATTGGAAAGATCTTTGGAATATTTTCATAAAGCTCAAGAGGTAAAAGAAACACTAAACCAATATAAATCTCATAAAGCTCGAGAAACAGCCGCCGCCTCACAACTATTACCTGAAGGATCATTTATGCCCTACGAAATTTTCCAACCAGACGATATTAAAGGGATAAAAGAAAGATTAAAAATAATAATCGAAAAAGGGAAAGATGCCAGTATTAGAACTGGTCATGATCCTTTTTTGCCAAAAGGCGGACCTTGGGCAGCTGTTACTAATAAAGCGGACATTGAAAGATTATTTATAGACCCAGACTATTCAAAATATGGTCAATACTCCGATATGATTTCTCCGACAACAACTAATAGTACTACTCATCAGGTAACAGAAGTTCTTGTGGGAGAAATTCCTAAAGACAAACTTAATCCCGCCTTTCAGGACGAGCACATAGTTTTTACTTGTAGTGCTAATGAAGACGGTGAGACCATTATTCAGATGAAGCCCCACACTCCACATTTAAGAGATTTAGACGACAAATTAACAACTGATCAATTATGCACATTAGTAATTAAACCTCCAAGATTAGGAGAAGACAGACCTTCGACAGAGATTACTATTGGAAGCGAAATAAAACGAGATGATAAAGGACTTCTATTAATAGATCATGTTTTATCAACTCTACTTACTGCATTCGTAGAAAATGATCTTCGGATGCGTTTAGCCGCATTGACTGAGTTATTTCCTCCGCCTAAATATTCTCCTGTAGTTTTAGAAGGTCAGGCAAGAATCTGTTTTTCTCAAGCAAAACCAGATATGAAAATCGAAGAAATACCAGGATGGGTAAGTATTTACGGAATAAAAGCAGACCCAATTAGTAACGGTTGAGAACTACATCATACTTTTATTCTTTTTATTGTCAACAGACTCTAAATATTATAAAACTATTTATATAATTCAATAATATATCTTTCTTTGTTATAATTTCTCCTATGACTACAAAATATTTTCCAGCTGAATTTGAAAAGAAATGGGTTAAAGAGTGGAGTTTAAAAAAAACTTATAAAACTACTGAAGAAAAGAAAAAGGTTTATTGTTTATCAATGTTTCCTTACCCTTCAGGCGCCGGTCTTCATGTTGGTCACGTCCGTATTTATACAGGAACAGATGTTCTTTCAAGATATTTCCGTATGAAAGGATTGAATGTTCTTCATCCAATGGGCTGGGATGCTTTTGGACTGCCGGCGGAAAACGCTGCTATTAAAGCTAAAAAAAATCCGATGGACATGGTCCCGGAAAATATTGCTACTTTTAAAAGACAGATGCAAACATTAGGTTTGGGATATGATTGGGACCGAGAGTTTGCCACAACCGATCCGCAATATTACAAATGGACCCAATGGCTTTTTATTCAGTTTTTTAAAATGGGTCTTCTATACAAAAAAAATACACCGATTAATTTTTGTCCGTCGTGTAAAACAGGACTGGCCGAAGAAGAAGTGTTATCTGATGGAACTCATGAAAGATGTGGAAATAAAATTACAAAAAAGGATTTGCCGCAGTGGATTTTTAAAATTACCGCTTATGCTGATCGGTTGTTAAAAGATCTTGATGGTTTGGATTGGCCGGATGGAATTTTAGAGATGCAGAGGAATTGGATTGGGAAAAAAGAAGGAATAAATATTACATATAAAGTAGTTGACTCGGCATCGCAATTTTTATCGCAAGTGGGACCCACGTCAAAATATATTAATGAAATAACATGTTTTACCACTCGACCGGATACGAATTTTGGCGCAACTTTTATTGTTCTTGCGCCAGAACACCCATTTGTAGAAAAAATCATAAATTCTAAATTTCAAGTACCAAATAAATCCAAAATTTCAAATTCTAAATTGGAGGAAATAAAAAACTATGTTAAAACAGCAAAAGCCAAAACAGAAATAGAAAGGGAAGCGGAAGGAAAGAAAAAAACTGGTGTTTTTACGGGTTTTTATGCGATAAATCAGTTAAACGGTTATAAAATGCCGATTTGGATTTCTGATTTTGTGCTATCTTCATTTGGGACGGGTGCTGTGGTTGGCGTTCCGGGTCATGACGTCCGTGATTTTGAATTTGCCAAAGAATTTAATTTGGAAATAATTCGTGTTGTTATTGGGAAAGACGGCGATAAAAGCGTAATCACTAAAAAAGAGCAGATTCAGGAAGATGCAGGCGTGATGGTCAATTCGGAATTTTTAAATGGGTTAGATATTTATGTAGCGACAAAAAAAATCATGGATTATTTTGAGGAAAAAGGTTGGGGGAAAAGAGTGGTTACCTATCATCTGCGCGACTGGATTTTTTCCCGTCAGCGTTACTGGGGTGAACCAATACCGATGGTAAATTGTGAAAAATGCGGTTGGCTGCCGATCGATGAAAAGGATCTGCCGGTAAAACTACCTTATTTAAAAAGCTATGAGCCGGCAGATACAGGTGAGTCGCCTTTATCAAAAGTTACTGATTGGGTAAGGACAAAATGTCTCAAATGTAGTGGTGATGCCAAAAGAGAGACAGATACCATGCCCAACTGGGCTGGAAGTTGTTGGTACTTTATTCGCTTCGCTCAAAATCCCGAAAAAAATTGGCTTGCCAGCCATAGTCTTGGCGAAGGCTGGCTGCCGGTCGATTGGTATTTGGGTGGAGCCGAACATGCGGTGTTACACCTTTTGTACTCTCGATTTTGGGTAAAAGCCCTGCAGGATCTAAAACTTCTGGATTTTAATGAACCATTTTTGCGACTGCGCAATGTGGGTATGGTTTTAGCTGAAGATCATCGCAAAATGAGCAAGTCTTTTGACAATGTCATTAATCCTGACGATGTTGTTTTGGAGTTTGGAGCCGATGCTCTGCGACTCTATGAGATGTTTATGGCGCCTTTTAATCAGGAGATCGCTTGGTCAACTAGAGCATTACAGGGTGGATATAGATTCTTAAAAAGAGTCTGGGAGATTTATCAAGAATTCAGAGTCCAGAATTCAGCCATGCCTGCCGGCAGGCAGGAGTTCATAATTAAAGAAGACAAGAAATTAGTCATTAAATTAAGAAAAACAATTTATAAAATTACAGAAGACATTGTCAATATTAAATTTAATACGGCTATTGCCGCAATGATGGAATTTATGAACGCTTTCGAGGAAACCTGCCAAGCTAGAACCTCCGAGGTTAAATGTGTTGGCGCATTATCAACGGAAAACGCTAAGAAATTTTTGCAAATTCTTTCACCTTTTGCCCCATTTATAACAGAAGAGATTTGGCATACTGTCTTTGGTGAAAAAGAATCAATTCATCTTTCAAAATGGCCGGAGGTGAAAAAAGAGGAAATTATCGATGAGGAAATTGCTATTCCTGTTCAGATAAATGGGAAGCTACGAGAAATTATAGTGATTAATAGAAAAAAAATAGAAGATAGAAATTATGTAGAAGCTCAGGCATTAAAAAGCGAAAAAGTAAAAAAATATTTAGAGGGAAAAAAATATCAAACTATCTACGTCCCAAAAAAAATTATCAATTTTATTCTGAATTAATTAAGAATAATTATATTAGCAATCTCCTCAGCGGTAAATTTTTGGCCTTCGATTGATGGGTGGATGCCATCATTACTGCTAACGTATTTTTTACTACCTTCTTTTTCCAAGTTAGTCTGGGATTGAGAAAATACGTTAATCACAGGTATTTGTAAACTAGATGCGACATTTATCGCTGTTTCAAGATTGCTAATAATTTGAGTAGCGTGTTCGTAAGCTTGGATTTCCGGCCAGTTAACTCCATTTTCTCCTTTACCAAAATCTCGTTTTAATGGGGCAATTTCCGCAATCAAATAGACATCCGAAGTGATTTTTTTCGCTAGGTCAATGAGTTGTTCCAAACCTTTTTTATATTTTTCACGATCGTATGGAAAATATGGATTATAAGCAAAAGATCCCAGGATAATTATGTCTGGTTTGAGAGAAGTTATAGAGGGGTAGTGGCGAGTTTGATAATCAAAAGGCGAATGAAGTCGAGCTAAACCTTGCTCGACATTTTGGCCGCCCACACCATAGTTGTAAAGATTAAAAGAAGTTTGCGGGTAGTTTTTTTTCAAAGCATGCTCTAAATATTCCAGTCTTTCTCCCATGGTGTCAATCATTGAATCGCCATAGACAGCAATTACGTATGACTTTTTTTTAGTAATGATATCTGTTGGTGTTACCACCCTCGCTAAAGCTTCGGTGGGTAAAGATATAGGCGAAGGAGTTGGTGTTGGCACAGTGGTTATTGTCGACTCTCCTAAAACTTGTGGTGTTTGGACAATAGGCGCCATTATTTTGACTTCAGTCTGTGTTTGGGATGGGATAATCTTATCGAAAAATAATAAATAACCGATAAAAATAGCAAGAACGACTATTTCTATTTTTAATAACAAAACAGTTCTTGGCGTCGATTGATCAAGCATTAATTTCAGTCTAGGTTAAAAGAAAGAGATTTTCAAGATTATATTAAGGGCAAATTTCAAGTATTAAATTGAGTAAAAATCTGGTATAATATAACCCTTAAGAAGGTGTTTATTAAGTGAGACTTTATCTCCCTTATATAAATCGTTAAAATACTATTAGGTTCATCTTTTCCAATTAATATGGAAATAAGAAATATTGTTATTATCGCCCACGTTGACCATGGAAAAACCACTCTGGTTGATGCCATGCTTAAACAGACGAAAACTTTTCGGAAAAACGAAAAGGAGATGAGTCAGAATTTGATCATGGACTCAAACGAACTGGAACGGGAAAAAGGTATTACAATTCTTGCCAAAAATACTTCAGTTTTTTACCACGACAAAAAGATCAATATCATTGATACTCCGGGCCATGCTGATTTTGGCGGAGAAGTTGAGCGGACGATTAATATGGCGTCAGGTGCGGTTTTGTTGGTTGATGCGGCCGAAGGTCCTCTTCCTCAGACTAAGTTTGTTCTGAAAAAAGCCCTTGAAGCCGGACTAAGAATAATCGTCGTCATTAACAAAATTGACAAAAAAGACGCCAGACCGGTTGAAGTCTTAAACGAAGTAGAAAATCTATTTTTAGAATTAGCCAATGAAAATACCGCTTTAGACTTTCCAATTTTATACGCGGTTGGCCGCGATGGCAAAGCGTTTTATCAGCTTCCTGAAAAATATGATTCCGGAATGAATGGAGATTTAACTCCTCTTTTTGACACGATCATAAAAGAAATTCCAAATGCGGATATTAATGAAGATAAACCTTTACAGATGCTTATTTCAACTCTTGATTATGATAATTATGTCGGACGTTTATGTATCGGTAAAGTAACCCAGGGACTATTAAAAAAAGATCAATCAATTGTTTTGGTTGATGATAATAAGGTTATTGGTAATTATAAAATAGCCAAGTTGTTTACGACAAATGGTTTGACTCGGCAAGAAGTCGACGTAGTAACAAGTGGAGACATTGCCACTATTGCCGGAATCGCCAACTTAAATATCGGTCAGACAATCTGCGATCCGGCCGCCCCAAATAGTTTGCCGACAATTGACGTCGAAGAGCCAACCATTAAAATCACTATTGGTCCAAATACAAGTCCTTTCGCCGGACGCGAAGGAAAATATTCAACATCCAGACAGATTAAAGAAAGATTGATGAAGGAAATTGAAACTAATTTAGGACTGCGAATATCTGAGGAAGGGCAGACCGCCAAATTTGTCGTTTCCGGTCGGGGAGAACTTCATTTGGCAATCTTAATTGAAGCAATGCGCCGGGAAGGATATGAGATGGAAGTTTCTAAACCCCAGGTAATTTATAAAACCATTGATGGTCAAATTTGCGAGCCGTGGGAAGAGGTAACAGTTGAACTTGACGAGGAATTTTTAGGTCTTATAGCCGAGGAGATGGGAAAGCGTCGGGGAGAGATGCAGGATATAAAGAAAGATGGCGGACGAACAAGAATAGTTTACAAAATTGCCAGTCAAAATCTTTTGGGTATTCGTAACTCACTGTTAACTAAAACCCGGGGAACCGCTCAATTAAATTCCTATTTTCTAGGGTATCAGCTTAAAGGAACAAAGATGGATTCACTGCGAAACGGCGCCTTGGTGGCCGTCAAGCCAGGCGTAGCGTTTAATTATGCTATTGGTAAAATTCAGGATAGAGGAATTCTTTTTGTCGGCGCCGGAACCGAGATTTATGAAGGTATGGTGGTTGGCGCTGCTAACAAGCCGGAAGATATTGAAGTTAATATTTGTAAAGCCAAGCAGTTGACCAACAATCGTTCAGCTGGAGAAGGCGTATCGGTTTCTATCGCTCCTCCAAATGTCCTGACTCTTGAACAATCTCTTGATTTTATCGCCGATGATGAACTTCTTGAAGTGACCCCGGTTAGTTTACGCGTTCGTAAAAAATGGTTGTCTACGACCCAAAGAAGAGTGGAGGATCGAAGACAAAGAAATATTAATTAACATCTTAGTCAAAATCAGCCTCTTTTAACGAAGTTTTCGTCAGAATCGATTTTGCCAGAATCTCTTTTATTTCAAAACCTTGCCGAGCCATAACTTAATTATAAATGGTGAGCCCACAGTTCCCAGAATAGAACTCTTTAGAAATTTATATGTATAGGGTTTATCAAACTTTTAAGCAGTTACAAATAATCGTTTAAAATTCTTCCACCTTTTTATTACGGATTGATTTTCTTTATTACCTTGCTCCATTAATTTTTTGTTTATACGCATCGTTTTCCAATTCCCTCGTTCAGGTCTACCTAATGCTATAGCAAATCTATCTCTAAAAAATCTTGGAGTTGAAATATCTACACTAACAGACCATTTCTTATTACCAATTGAAAAAAATAAATATCCACCATTTTTACTAAACAATTTTTTCAATTCTGTTAAATTGCTTAACTCCGTTAATTTACTTTTTCCTTCTGTAACAATATCAGTCGGCTTCCCGTTAAACGGAAGATAGTGGACATGTGAGTGAAAAATAGTTTGGCTGAATATCCCGTGTTCAAAAGAACTAACAAATTTAAATTCTTTAAGTAAAAATTCACTAACTTTATCGTTTAAATTAATAAATTCGGTAAACTCTTCTTTTGAATATTTCGATATACAAGAGATATGGTTTTTAGGAATAATAAGAATGTGACCTTCTATAAGTGAATGAGAGTCGCAAACGATATAAAAATTTTTAGTTTTTTCTAAAATATAAGTGAAAGCTTGTGACTCTACATGACAATGAGGACAATTTTTTCTAATTGCTTGTTCCGATAAGTCTTCCATCAATAAAATTGTATCACACTTTAAGCGACTCGAACACTGTTAGCTTCAATTTAAAGAAGATTAAACCTTATTTTTGCCTTTTTGAGGCTAATGTGAGCCCACTGGGACTCGAACCCAGAACCAACAGCTTAAAAGGCTGCTGCTCTACCAATTGAGCTATGGACCCTTACCAACTCCGACAAAATTACCTCGGAGCCCCGAGGTTTTCTGTCGGGGTTGAGCTATGGACCCTTGATAAAAATTTAGAATTCTAGCATTTATTCTATCAATCAAGATAATCTTTATCAATAGAAGACTATCTCATTAGTAACAAAAAATCCCCGAGGTTGTTTGAAGTAACATAATTCTTTTAAGTGCGAAGTAAAACAAACTATCCTACTAAGTTTATACAATTCAGAGTGTTCCATTCTGGAACTAGTGGGCTCACCCTTTCGTCATTTCGCTCCTCAAGGCTATTCGACTTTGTTTAGGGCTAACTCCATATTTGATTAATATTTTGATTCATGGTATACTACAGGACTTATATTTATGGAACGATCATCTCTTTTCAAACCTCATACATACGATCAAAACGTAGGGAGAAGACCTGTTTTGCGTGACATGGTTAAAGGAATAGCAGTAACTCTAGGTTTACCAGCTTTATTACAATTAGCCTGCGCATTGGGTAACGAAATTCAACCTACTTCAACAAGTAAAGACAACGGTAATACTTGTTTTGTGCCCACTAAAGAACCTGTGGTAATTAAATCTGGAACAAATGAAGCAAAGATTGATTATGGAAAAATCAAAGAGTTTCTTGATAATAATCAAGATAAAGGTGTTTTAATGTTATCAACTTTAGCTTTACAGTCTGGACAAGTCCTTAGTCCCACATCAGGCATTGAGATTGTCAAACTTTGGGAAGGAGCCAGTGGTTTAGCCTTGCTAACTGAAATGACTAGATTTTCGGTAGTAGGGGCATTAGCTGCTAACCCAATGAGTTTTGCAGATGCAATTGAGCCAATATTAGTACCAAAGACTAATTCAATGGGTCAGATTACAGGTTATCGTGAATTAACCCCTACAGAAGCAGCTTTAATTAGAACAGGTAGGATCAGATTTGCCCAAGTAAGATTAAATGTAGCTGGTGAGACGGAAATTACGTATCAGAACGAAGTTGTAGCCAAAATCCAAAAAGGCACTTCTAACAACGACAATAATCCAAACAGCTTACCAACACCAACTTTAACAACAGAAGAAAAAGCAGAAAAACAAAAATTAATCAACGTACCTAAAGATAAAGATAAAGAAATTGAAGTTTTGTCAGAAACATATTTAAAAGATGCAAAAAATTTACAGAAGTTTTTAAGAGATCATAAAGATGAAATTGAGATTATTAGAACGTTTCCAAAAGATCTTCAGGGAAATGACAGGCCGGAGGAATTAGTGCCTTATATTACATTAAAAGATGCTAAAAATCCTCAAAGAACCATGAAAGAATTGATTGATGCAGTTAATAAAGATAATAAAGAATTACTCCTACAAGTTGGATCAGGTAGTTCGAACAATCCTCAGCCTGCCCAGCAAGCTTTAACTAGGAGAAATACAGTAGTGATCGCAGTTGATCCTGATAATATTGTTCAATCCACATGGCCTTCTCGAAGTGATTATGAACCCCCGATTTCTTTGGGACCAAGTTCACGATCAGTCAGTTTCTTTTTCAAAATGAAAGTACAAGACATTAACAAAGAATGGAAATTTAAAGAAATTACTATCATAGCTCCATCTCCTGGGACACAGAAAGAATTAGCTGAACAATCAGTACTGAGATTGGGTCCGGGAGGCAAATTAACTATTTTTTCTGATCCCAGCACTCAAGGCGCATATCCAATTGAAGGAGTTGCTGATATGTTAAGATTAAAATACCCAGACCTACTTATCACTACAGGTAAATTACCAAGCGCTAAAACATTATGGGAAGAATATGGTATTAGAAGTATTCAGTTTGATTCAAGTTTAATGAGTTATTATGAAAATCCAAATTTTACATTAGCCGACAGGCTGCAAATTCCTTTTTTAATCGTAATCAATAAATAGTCTTAATTAGGCGGAATAATCTAACAGAACCCCCAGTTTATCCAACAACTAATAAAGATCGTGATGGGGATTAAACGGAAACCAAATTAATAAGGTGGGACGTTTATTATGATTTAAGGGAGGATTAATTGAGGTTTACTATAATTGCCACCTGCTACTTGTGATATAAATGCTTTTGCGGTTTCTGCAACAGTCTAACAGAACCCCCGACGTTCTTTTATGGTTCGCATAACCCCCGGGGTTGTTAGTGGGTACTTTTTACCGAAAGATTAACAAATAGTTGACAAAAGACCCATAGTTATGGTATTCTATTGGAAAATATGGTGATAGAACATTGTGAATGTAGACAACTACTATTGACAGAAACTCCTATCCTCCAACCATTTACTCCAGCAGAAAGAAGAGCCTTAGAAAAAGACGGTCTTCTTATTTATCCCTTTTCTCTTCAAACTATAAGGAGCCAAAAAGATGCAGGAAAACCCTTCTGGAACATGGTTGACGCAGGTCCGCAATTTGAAGCAGTTCCTTCAATGGTTGGTGAAGTAGCCTTTATTCCTGATCCAAAAAGATTCTATCTTCCAGAAAGCAATAACAAAACCCTTGGCCAGGAAGAAGAATTGATTAAAGAATATGGAAGGGAACTTCGAGAAAGACTTAACTTGCCAGATCATATAAAGACTGTTATAGGTCAAGCTCCCGACTACACACAACTTGCTTTCATGCATCAAGAGGAAACAGGAGAGTATTTATTTGGACCAAAATATGGACATAATTTTGCTCGATCTAAAACCCCAACGAACGGTTTATTTGTTGCGTTTGTTGGCTACTTCAGTGCCAATCTCGGCTTGAATGTCAATGAATGGGATCGTGGTCGGGGCTTTGCCGGTGCTTTCGCCGTTCCTCTGGTAGTGTCGGTTGCTTCTGCAACAATCTAACAGAACCCCCGACGTTCTTTTATGGTTTGCATAATCTACTTAAAAATATTTTTCTTCGGTCTATAATGAATTTTATGGTGAAAAAACAACGTCTGATTATCATTATTTCTTTCGGATTTTATTTGATGTTGGGAATATTTCATTTTATTCAAAAAAATCAACCTGTTTCTTTAAATAAAAAGAATGGATTGATTACTCCGACTGCCATACCAAGACCGGCGAGCATTCATCTGCCGATAATTATGTATCACTATGTCGAGTATGTCAAAGATCCTGGAGACACGATAAGAAAAAGTCTTGATATTGTCCCGTCTGCTTTTGAGGCCCAATTAAAAGTTTTAAGCGAAGGCGGTTACAAAACCTATTTTGTCAAAGAAATCCCCGATATTTTATTAGGAAAAACAAAGTATGACAATCAAGGGGTGATACTTAGTTTTGATGACGGTTATGAGGATTTTTATACGTCCGTATTACCACTTCTTAAAAAATATAATGTTAAAGCGACTTTGTATATAGTTTTAGATTTTATCGGCAGGAAAGGCTTTTTGAATGAAAAAGAGTTGAGCGAAATTGTCAGTTCAGGTTTAGTTGAGATTGGTTCTCATACTTTAAATCACAGATACTTGAAGGAACTTCCGGTTGATATTCAAAAGCAGGAGATTTTTCAGAGTAAGGAAGAGCTTGAAAAATTATTTAAAGTTCCAGTAACCACTTTTGCCTATCCATATGGAGCATATGACGATAATACGATTAAACTTGTTAAAGAAGCCTCATATTCGGCGGCCGTATCAGTTATCAAGGGTGAAGAGCAATCAAATAATAATTTATTTTCGCTTTACCGTATCCGAGCTGGATCGGCAACAGGGAATAATATGATTAAGGTGTTAAAAGGAATAAATAAATAAAAGTTTAACTATGAACAAACTTTCACCGCCTAAACCAAAGACTGAAATAATCTCTGGTTTACTAAAATCGGCAAGCGAACAAATAGACAATCTCTTCATTGCCCTTCGGACCGGTACGAAGGGCTTGTCATATAAAGAAAGTAAAAGAAGATTAAAACGGTATGGAAATAATGAGGTCCAACAGGAAAAAAGACAGCATTGGACAGTCCAACTTTTTCATATAATCGTCAATCCTTTGGTGCTATTGTTAATCTTTCTAATTATTGTCTCAATTTTTACCCATGATTTGCGGACGACCATAGTTATTTCATTAATGGTTTTATTGAGCGTTGTTCTTAGATTCGTTCAAGAAAATCAAGCGTATAGTTCAGCTGAAAGTTTAAGGTCAATGGTAAAAACCACCTGTACGGTTATCAGGCAGGGAAAATCGAAAGAGCTTGATCTTAAACATGTAGTACCCGGTGATATTATCGAACTATCAGCCGGCGATATTGTCCCGGCGGATTTAAGAATTATTGAGAGCAAAGAATTGTTTATAAATCAGTCAGTATTGACAGGTGAGGCTCTGCCGGTGGATAAACACAATATTATTCAGCAAACAGAAAATAATATTAATCCTTTGGAATTAAAAAATATTTGTTTTATGGGAACAAATGTCGAAAGCGGTCATGGATGGGGAGTAGTTTTTCAGACAGGCGATAGTACTTATTTTGGCAGCCTGGCAAAAAGCATTAGCGGTCAAAGAGAGATCACCAGTTTTGACAAAGGAATTGATAGATTTACCTGGTTGATGATTAGTTTTATGGCGGTCATGGTGCCGACGGTTTTTTTGATAAACGGTTTAACCAAAGGTAACTGGCTTGAGGCTTTTATGTTTGGCATTGCCATTGCCGTAGGCTTGACTCCAGAGATGCTGCCGGCGATTGTCACTGTAAATTTATCAAAAGGGGCAATTACCATGTCAAAAAAGAAAGTAATTGTCAAACGATTAAGTTCGATCCAAAATTTTGGAGCGATGAATATTCTTTGCACTGATAAAACCGGCACTTTGACTTTAAACAAAATCGTCTTAATCGATAATATTAATATTGAAGGTAAGCCGGACGTGAATGTTTTACACCTTGCCTATATAAACAGTTATTATCAAACCGGTTTTAAAAATCTACTTGATACTGCTGTCATGAAGCATGGAAAGGAAAAAGAAATAGAACATATCGTTCATCCTTATAAAAAAATTGATGAGTTGCCTTTTGATTTTTTAAGAAAAAGACTATCGGTGGTTATCGAGGATAAAAATGAAGATAAAAAACTAATATGCAAAGGCGCAGTTGATGAGGTGCTTTCAATATGCGATTACTATGAAATAAACGATAAAGAATACCAAATGGATGATAAATCCAGAAAAAAAATCATTGAGATGACAAAAAAACACAGCATTGAAGGATTTCGGGTAATTGCTATAGCTCACAGTCATATTATCGAAACTTATGATAAAACAAGAACCGGCGATTATGAAAAAAATCTGGTTTTTTCAGGCCTTATGACCTTTCTTGATCCGCCAAAAGACACGGCAATTGATGCAATTACCCGTCTTGAAAAACTGGGAGTTGAGATTAAGGTTTTAACTGGCGATAATGAACTAGTGACAAAGAAAATTGCTACAGACGTAGGAATTATTATTAAAGGGACAGTGTTGGGAAATGAAATTGAAAGAATGACCGATGAAGAACTACAAAAAACAGTTTTAAAAACGACAATTTTTGCCAAACTTTCACCAGATCACAAAAGACGGATAATTGAAGTTTTGAAAAAAACTGGGGCGGTTGTTGGGTTTTTGGGTGATGGTATTAATGATGCTCCTGGACTACGGACGGCCGATGTCGGAATATCGGTTGATGGGGCAGTTGATATCGCCAAAGAATCGGCCGATATTATTCTTTTAGAGATGAGCTTGAGAGTTTTGGCAGACGGAGTGATTGAGGGGAGAAAGGTTTTTGGAAATATTATTAAGTATATAAAAATGGGCGCCAGTTCTAATTTTGGCAATATGTTCAGTATTATCGGTGCCAGTATCTTTCTTAAATTTTTACCCATGCTTCCCGTCCAAATCTTGGTTAATAACTTACTATATGATTTTTCTCAAACAGCCATACCGTTAGACAATGTTGATCAAGAATATATTGAAAAACCAAGAAAATGGCAGATAGATGATATTGGACGGTTTATGTTTTTTATTGGACCGATAAGCTCGATTTTCGATTATTTGACATATTTTATGATGCTTTTTGTTTTCAACGCCTGGAACAATCCTTCTCTTTTCCAGACCGGTTGGTTTGTTGAATCATTGATAACCCAGACGATGATTGTTCATGTTATTCGAAGCCGGAAAATACCATTTTTCCAGACATGGGCCAGTTTGCCTTTGGTAATAACGACTGTTTCCGTTGTCGCCACCGGAATATTAATTACTTTCTCCCCGTTTGCCTCATACTTTAATTTTGTCCGTCTACCACTTTTATACTGGCCGCTTCTGGCCGTCATGTTGTTTGCCTACATTTTACTGACACAATTGGTAAAAACATGGTATATTAAAAAGTTTGGATATAATTAAAAATTACACTAAATTTTTATGATTTCCATAGTTATTCCAGCATATAATGAGGAGAAATTAATTGGAGCTTGTCTTGATGCTTTAACACAACAAAAGACGACTAAAAAATTTGAAGTTATTCTTGTAGACAATAACTCCACAGATAAAACAGTCATTATCGCTGAAAAATATAAAAATAAACTAGACCTAAAAATAGTATTACAGAAAGTAAAAGGGAGAGGACCGGCAAGACAGAGAGGATTTCAGGAAGCAAAAGGAAAAATCATATTTTCAACAGATGCAGATACTATCGTTCCACCATGTTGGATAGAACGGCTATCAAAAACTCTTCAAGAGAGTACGGCTGTTGGTGTTACTGGAACATGTAAAATTGTTGACTGCGGTTGGTTTACTAACACATGTTTTAATTTTATCCAACCATTCAGCATGAGAATATACAGACTTATTTTTGGACATTATTGGTTTAGCGGTTTTAACTTTGCAATTTATAAAGATATTTATGAAAAATCAGGTGGGTTTAATGCAAGACTAAACGTCCAAGAAGATTCTGAACTGTCGTTCAAAGTCAGTAAAATTGGAAAAATCAAATTTATTCCTAATGTGCCAGTAATTTTTTCAGGAAGAAGATTCCAAAATGGATTACTTAAAGGATTATTGCCATATTTGACGACATTTATAGGCTACTTTCATCAGAAGAACGAACAAATCGTCCTAGACGATGTGCGATGAATTTGGTTGGCATTGGTTGACTATGTGCGAAATTTTTACCGAGGTATTATGTTTGCTTACTCCTTATAAATTCTTCAAGCTTTAATAAAGGATTGTCTCCATATGTTTCCCTGAAATATTCACCACGTAATATCAAAGCCTGAAATTCATGAGGTTGTAGCATATATCTAACCCCATTAGTACGGATGTCTGAAGGAATTCTTTTCTCATTTGACGGTAGTTTTGATAGACTTTTTAAACCTTTATCTTGTAACAAATGAACTGTTTCTTCAACCCCAAAGCTCTCAAAATTTTGTTTTATTGTTAAAATTGGTTTAATTGGGATATCATCACCATAATCTGTCATAATTCCTGATGATAAATCAGTCTTCTCTAATTTTCTCAGTTCATCTACTTGTAATACAATTAGTTTTTCTCCAGTATCAGATTCTACAAAACCACTTCGTCCTGTAGGATTAACAGTATGTTCGCCTATCATAATTTTTAGTTTATCCTTTATATGAAATTTTTTTAGCGTCCAATATGCTCCATTTTTAAGTCCACTTATCACTTCATTTAATACTGCGGTCTCTATTTTCAAACTGTATCGTTTCCTTATTTCCTGAATAATACCTTCGTTGTTTGGATTTAATTCCATAAAATAAGTATATCAGAGGCTCTAACCGTTCTAACAGTCTGAGGAGATTTGAAGCTTTGCAACAATTTGCTGAGCGTGTCGGATTAGACCAGAGTTATCCTTATAACGATTATCTTAAACAAAACTAAAAAAATTATACCCTTTCTAAAAGTTTATTTACTTATAATTAAACAATTCGTTTCCAGCGCTTAAATTCTTTTACATCAGCTGGATTTAAATTAAACCAGTCTCCATTCATTCGCTTTGGGTTAAAACGATTCAGCCAGTATGTTTCAACACCTATGGGGTCAATGGTTTCAATTGAGTGAACTAAAGTAGCTCTTTCAGGTAATTGAATCCTAATCTCACTCCCACGTCGCAACAGATCAGATGTTTGACCAATCCTATATTGGTTGTAGTGTCCGTGCTTGAAAAGATAAACCCAGCCATGGGTTACTTTTCCCGTTTTTTCTCCTTCCATTTCATCCAGATTTTCAAACTTTTCAACTACTGGATTGCAGATATTAACAACGTCACTGTATCTTGGTTTGTCTTTTACAAATTTAAGTATAGTCTTCGCCAAGTTTCTTGTTAAACCAAGTTTTTTGTAAAAAGTTGCCGATTCAGGAAAATTAGAATCATTATGATGTTTAACATCCAAAATACCCCTGGTTGGCCATTTCCGTTTTTCACGAATAACATTGATAAAAATCTCACATAATCGATCATGGCTATATTTAGTTTTAAAAAACTTGTTAGGAGTTAATCCTGCTTCACGGACAAGCTCACCATAATTAGACCAAGAATGTTTATGTAAATTATATGGTCCAATTCCTGTTATTTCTTCAAATTTTTCTGCACCTGGAGTTTTACCTCCATTCTCTTTAGCACATTTTTGGATTTCTTTTATGATTTGTTCTTTTGTCAACATGTTTTAGTAAAGATAACTAATTATAATTCAAAGTGTCCAGTCTTGCTGAAGCAGGCCGGTCTAGGACCATTTTATCCTTATAACTATCTTATTTGGGCATACTTTGTCTATCTTGCGATTTAACTTTTGCTTTTTCAAGCCATTCATCCTCAAGTTTTTTTGCTTGTTCTTTACTCATGAAACACTCCAATAACTCATAAGTCTGTCGGTCTTCAATAGTCAACTTGTAAAAAGCGTGTGCGAATTGGAATGCTTGATTATTTCCAGTTTTTGCTTTAACTATTTGTTCATTAACTTTTTCAAGATTCCACATAATTCGGAAAATTTTATCAAATGGTTTATCACTTCCCAGTCTTAGAAAATCAGTATTTTTAGATAGCTCGTTCCAATAGCGTAAATCAAATTCAGCAGGAATATGAGACTTAATCTCCGCTGGTACTTTCGGATCTTTAATTAACCTTGTATATAACCATAAAGTATGGTGAGCACTTTTGGAATCTTCCTTTAACAATCCTAGAAATGTCTTTTTATCTCTGTTTTTTATTTGAAACTCCTTAATTCCTTCTCTTATCATTTCAGCTGCAAAACCCAAGACTACACCAACTAGAGCCCCACCAAAGGAACCAATTAAATTGTTTCGAAGAGAACTGCCACCTAAATACAGAAAGATTACTACAATAACAACGAGAAGTGAAATTGGAAACAAAATCAGTTTTAAAAGCTCTTTTATCTGACTCATAATATGAGAACCTTTACCCCTCGTGGTTGGAAATGTTGATCTACCGCTCTATTTTTAATCTACAACTGTCGTTTTTGTTACGGTGCCGGTCCTTCGACTCGTCGCGTAATCCTGAGTATAATCGAAGGATCACTCCTCGCTCAGGACATAAGAATCCGTAATCCTCATTCTTCGAAAACGGATTCTAATGCTGCGGGACTTGGATTCGAACCAAGATAACAACTTTCAGAGAGTTGTGTCCTACCATTAGACGATCCCGCAAGAGATGGCAATATTATCATCTTTTTTTCAAAAACAAAAGCTTCCTGATATGATTCAAACTTTTTTAAAAAAATTAAGCTAACCGGTAATCTTGATTTAGTAAATTTTACTTTCCCAACCATATTTTAACAAAAAAATAGACTGTTTGATTTGTAAAAATTATTTTATTTTGTATACCCCTCCGCTTTCAAATTGTATGGGTATATACCATTTTATTGCAAAATAAAAGCAAAGTGGTATATAATAGTTCACTATTATATGACAATAGAGTCTCAAAGAAGTTTAAATCAACCTCCAAAAAAAACAGGCATTATGTGGGAAATATACGATATTTTAATGAATGCTTACGAATTTAATATTATTGGGAAAGAAAATTTAACGTCAGTAAAAAACGATGGGGTAAGATCATTAAGAGAAAGAGATTTACCCTTGACTGTAGTAGACTCATTTAGACATTCAGCGGGAGATGATCCCTGGTTGACTTTTGCAGTGATGCGTTTTTATTTTGGAGATGTATTGGGAAAAATAATATTACCAGTGTCAGATCATCATTCTAATGTTACAAAATTTCCTGCATATGCCGCATTGGTTGGAGTAGCTGAAAAGTTGCCAGGTGTGAAAATGGTAAAAATAACTCAACCATATCGCACAAGAGATTTATCTTTAAACGAAGCACAAAAGACAGAAATAAATAAGCAATCTATTAATACAGGGATGAATTTTTTAAGGATTCTGTCGGAAGAATTTGAAACAGGCGCGTCTGAATTGATTGCTCCTGAGAGTCATCGAACGCCATATTTATTACCGGCAGAGAAGGGAATCGGAGCCAGCGTTAAGACATTAGACAAAAAAGGATTACCAGCTAAAATTTTATCAACTGCTATAGTTTATCCAGAAGGTTATTCGAGAACACTGAACTTTAATCCGTTTAAAAAAACTCCTGTGACTATGTATGTTGATAAGCCTTTAAATCCTGGTGAAGTTATAGAAGAGACTAGAAAATTTGCAACAGACAATGGTTTAAATGTAGATGGCAATGATTTTATATCATTAATGTCTCATTATTTAATGACAAGAATGAGAAAGATGTTACCAGAAGATCAGTGGGGAGTATATAATCCAAACAATCAAGAATTATTTTATCGAGTCATCCGTGATGAGATTAAATTGGGAATTTGGCCTGATGGAAAAACCATTGGATTAATTGATACAGTCTCCAATAAACCTTTTGATTTCCCTACGAAGTAATATATAATTTATTGTTTATGCAATCATATGATTATGTTTTAAAAAACGGTCTACGGGTAATATTTATTGACACAAAAGCTTTTCCAACAGTAACAACGCTTCTTTTAATCGGAGCCGGAAGCAGGTATGAAAATGAAGAAAACAACGGTATTTCACATTTTCTAGAACATATGTTTTTCAAAGGCAGTAAAAAATATCCGACTCCGGAAATTGTCTCTACAACCATTGAAGGATTAGGAGGGCAGTGGAATGCTTTTACTTCTAAAAATTATACCGGATATTATATTAAAGCTGCAACTTCTCATTTTGAAAAAATGATTGATATTTTATCTGATATTTTGCTTAATCCAAAATTTGAAGAAAAAGAAATTATTAAGGAAAAAGGAGTGGTGACAGAGGAAATTAATATGTATGAAGACCAGCCACAGATGAAAGTAGGAGAGTTGTTTGAAAATTTAATATATAAGGGTAATTCTTTAGGCATGGATGTGATTGGAACAAAACATACTGTTGCCGGTTATACTCGAAATACTGTCGTTGACTATATGCAACAGTTGTACCGGCCGAACAATGCGGTTCTTATTATTGCCGGAGGCTTAGAAATAAAAGAAAGCGAAAAAATTGCGATTGCCTCATCTCAGTTAAATTACTACCTGAACATAATCCAGGAAAAGTTTAATGGTTGGGAGAGAGGGGAATTTTCAGATTTTATCAAAGTAAAAGAGAGCCAGAAAGAGCCTCAAAAGTTAATTTATAATAAAAAAACCGAACAGGCCCATTTTTGTCTGGGATTTCGAGCTTTTGGAATCAATGATAAGCGAAAATATGTTCTATCGGTTCTATCAATGATTCTAGGCGGCGGCGCCTCTTCAAGATTGTTTGTCGAGGTCCGCGAAAAACGCGGCCTTTGTTATTACATTCATACCGGTCGTGAACTTTATCAGGATGTTGGTTATATTGTTACCCAAGCCGGAGTTGCTAAAGACGAAAATAAAGTTAAAGAGGCGGTTTCGGCTGTAATTAATGAGTATAAAAAAATGAGCGAGGGTGTTACGAAAGAAGAGATGACAAAAGTCAAAGAGATGATTAAGGGTCGGATGCTTTTATCTCTTGAAGATTCGTTTAATGTGGCTAATTATTTTGGCATGAAAAAACTAATAGAAGACAAAACAGAAACACCTGAAGAGTTAATCGCAAAAATTGAAAAAGTGACAAGCGAACAAGTTGTTAAACTGGCAAAAGAACTGTTTACAAAAGAAAAGATGAACTTCAGTATTATTGGACCATTACAACAGAATTTTTTACAATTCTAATTTATATTTAATTTTTGGATTTTTATGACTTTAATATTTATATTCATAGTTGGTTTGGCTATTGGTTCTTTTTTAAATGTATTAATTGACCGACTACCAAGAGGTCAGTCGATCATGGGTAGATCTCATTGTGACCACTGCAAAAGAAATCTGCAATGGTATGAATTAATTCCGATCGTATCTTTTATCATTCAAAATGGGAAGAGTAAATGTTGCCGGAAAAAACTGTCTTGGCAATATCCTGTAGTAGAGATGATTACAGGAATGTCATTTCTACTAATTTTCAATTTCCCTGCCTCGCGGGCAGGCGGGTCACTACTAATTTCACTAGGTATAGTTTCTTGTCTAATTGTTATCTTCGTGGCTGATCTTAAATATCAAATCATTCCTGACTCAATCCAATTTTTCCTCCTAATTTTCTCAATATTATATCTAATACTTCATACTCCATACTCCATGCTCAATTCTTTGTTTTCCAGTCTCGTCGTAATGTTGCCGATTTTATTACTGTACTTGCTTACTCGAGGAAAAAGTATGGGTTTTGGAGATGTTAAGTTAGCCTTTATTATGGGTTTTCTGCTGGGAATTAAAGGGGGAGCGATTGCTCTTTATATAGCTTTTATTACCGGAGCAGTCTATGGTTTAGTTTTAATTCTTCTTAAAAAGAAAAAACTCAAAAGCAAGATTGCCTTTGGACCGTTTTTAGTTTTAGGAATAATTTCGGTTCTCTTTTATCAAAAAGAATTATTTGAAATAGCCAGAAAGATTTTGGGTTATTAATGACCAAATTATTTAGCAATTTCTTTTTCCGACGATTGAGGCGGTAAGATATGCTAACATCTATTATAATTATACCGTAAAATTATTAAAAATGACAAAGAAAAAAAATTATATTGGGGTAGTCGGTCAGATTGCCGCTGGTAAAGAAGTTTTTGCTGAGTACTTGATAAAAAAATACGGCTTCCAAGCACTCTCTCTTTCCACAGTAGTTCATCAGGAGTTAACCAAAAGAGGAATAACCGAGTTCACCCGAAATACTCTTCAAGATGTTGGTGATGAGCTTAGAAAAACTTATGGTTTTGATGTATTGGCTAGAAGAATAATGGGATATTTAATGTTAGACGCTAAGAACTCGAATATTGTCATTACCGGTATAAGAAATCAGGCCGAGGTCAAGTATTTTAAAACAATTCCTGGATTTGTTTTAATCGCTATAAAAGCGAAAAGGAAAAACAGATTTAAACGGGAGTTAAAACGAAGTAAGCCCTGGGATCCAAAATCATGGAAAGATTTTTATAAAATCGACAGACGTGATTTTGGCATTGGACAGGAAAAATCAGGCCAGCATGTTGGAGAGTGTATGAAAATGGCCGACTATACGATTACAAACAATAAGGATTTAGAAAGTTTTTATAAAAAGATAGACAAAATTTTATCAAGGTTAAAACATAAACTCTTCATCAGCGCGGGAGTAGGAAAATAATTCTTCGGGAGTAAACCAGACTTTAATTTCTTTTTCACCATCCTCAATAGTATCTGAAGCATGAATGATATTTCTTAAAGGCCGGCTTTGTTCATTTGCCAGGTCAATCGTGTCATGGGAAAAATCGCCTCTGATTGTCCCGCACGTTGCAAGCAGCGGAATAGTGTTGCCGGAAAGTTTACGGACGACCTCAATACATTCATAACCTTCAAGAACAAAAATCAAAACAGGCGATTCTTGCAGATAATCAATCAGCCATTTTTTTACAGTTTTTCCAATCGATACGGCATCATAGGTCCCAAAAACTAACTTGACATCAAGATTTTTCTTGGCGTAATTAGTTAACGTCCGTTGTCCGACCTTAGTAAACCATTCGTCGGTTTCAGGATAATGGGCTATAATTTTTTCCTTTTCTGCCCAAACAAATTTCAAACCGATAATCTTTAAACCAACCTGCTCGAAACGCTTGATAATCTTACCAATTAATCCCCGTTGAACTGCGTCGGGTTTTAATATTATTAGGGCGCGTTGTTTTTTCATATTTTTATATGATTATTTATTATTCAGTTAACGTATTAATGGATTAACGGATTGTTTTTTTTAATTCGTTAACTCATGAACTCGTTAATTAAAAATGAGCAATTTTATTTAAGATATAATTTGTCAACATCCCGTTCGTATCCTTTAAAATCTAAAGTCCCAAACCAATACTTAATTTCTCGGTTAGCTTCATCAATCGATCCTGACGCATGGATAAATGTTTTAACTACTCTATTTAAACTGACTGACAAAACCGATGAGTCAAAAGAGTATGAGGCATGAATTGATCCAGTTTGCGCCAAATAAGGGATAGTATGACCGCGTATTTTTCTAGCAATTTCTATAACATGAGGGCCTTGCCAAACCATGACAATTATAGGTCCTTCTTGCCAGTATTTAATCAGGCGGTCATAGACAAACTGCCCCAACTTAGCTGGGTTGTCAATTCCCATTATTGTTTTTACATCCATATTTGATTGTTTAAATGAAGAAATAGTCTTTTCTCCCATTTCAGCTATCCATTCAGGTGTGCCGGGGTAGTGGTTTTTAATAACTTCTGCGTCCGGTTTAACCATTTTAGCCGCCATTAATTTAAGACCGATATTTTCAAAAGTCTCAAAAATTACACCAACCAGACCGCGTTTAACAGCATCGGGCTTTATTATTATTAAAGTTTTTTCAATTGGGAGAGTCATATTAACTTAATAATTGTATCAAATATTACTTTTGTTATTTCATCAATCCCTCGGTTTCCGTCAATTCTTATCCATTTTGTCCAGATTTGTTGGTCAACTAATACTTTATACTGTTTGTAAGTTTTATTTATCAAATCAAAGTCTTTTTCGGTCCGATTTTTTTGCTTGTTTTCTCCGGCTTTTCTTTTGATAGCCGTATTAGGATTGACATCTAGATAAAAAACTAAGTCAGGTTTTTCAATACCAAAATTTTCGGCAAAATCGACCGCTTTGGTCAAATCAATTCCTTGTAAGGTTTGATAACAAAGAGTGGTTGAGAAGTATCGGTCGGCAATGACGACTTCTTCTTTTTTTTTCTCGGCAATTATTTTTTTATCCATTAAGAATTGAAGCGAATAAAGGAGAAACTGTTCCTGGACAGTCAGATTTTTATTGTTATATAAAAACTCTTTGATAAATTTACCAACATTTTTAGTGTAATCAGGATATTTGATAAAAGAATAAGGAATATTATCGTTTTTTAAATATTTTTGTAAATTTTTTGCCTGGGTCTCACAGCCGGCTCCGTCAATACCCTCAATAACAATAAACATAAAAACATTATAACATGTAATACGAAATATAGAAATTCTGATAAAATATAAGATGAAGTTGATTAGTTTTTCTGTTCCCGTAGCTCAACGGACAGAGCAGACCCGTCCTAAGGGTAAGATAGGGGTTCAATTCCTCTCGGGAACACACTTATGAAAAGACATAAATCCTCCGAATACTATCAAGTTCTCATTCTTCGCACGGTTGGAAATTTTTTAATCCTTTCTTCACTTTTTATGATAGGAAAAACCTTTTACCAACCGGTGACCCAAGAGGTCCGTTTTTTTATCGAAAATAGTTTACATAAAAAATATTATATATCAGGAGATATACCATTGAAAACGCTATCGCAGAAAGATGGTAATGTCCCTAAAGGGTTATTGGCTAAAGCACTTAATATTAAGCCGGCGGAGATATTGATACCTGAAGATGCCAACTTCAGTATTGTTATCCCAAAGATCGGTGCAAACGCCAAGGTATTAAGCAATATTGATGCCGGAAACGAAAACATTTATCTTTCCGCATTAAAAAAAGGAGTAGCCCAAGCAGCCGGTACGGCTTATCCCGGAGAAGGAGGTCATGTTTTTCTTTTTGCCCATTCAACTGATTATATCTGGAATATCGGCACTTATAATGCGGTTTTTTACCTGTTGTATAAACTGGAAAATGGCGATGAAATTAATCTGTTTTATCAGGGTCAAAGATATGTTTATAAAGTTATAGATAAAAAAATCGTTGACCCTTCTCAAGTCGAATATTTAACAAGAAAGACAAATATAGAATTTCTTACTTTACAGACCTGCTGGCCGCCGGGAACAACGCTTAAAAGACTATTGGTGTTGGCTACAAGAGTGGCAAATTAATTAATACTACTTAATTCCTACCGCATAAATATCCGGAAGTTTGTTGCTTTGGGAGTTGAGGTTAGTCAAGATTAATAATTTTCCGTCCGTAGTCACGCCTAAGAATTCATTTTCAAAAGGGCCAGAATAGACAATCTGTTTATTTTGATCGTCATACTCAACAACGGAGATTTTACTGCCTTCATTAATGACGAGATGTTCAGAGTCAGGATACCATATTGGTACTTGATTATTGGTTATTAGGAAATTCTTGTCTTCTTTTTGATTATAGACATACAGACCGTCTTTAGTTAAGGTTCTTGTCTCTGGTGTTTGATTGGTGGCAATCAGGCGGGGTTTGATTATAACGGGTAATTCGACATTGTTTTTTGATTGGTAAAGAATCTTTTCTTTATCAGGAGAGAAAGAGATAATACTAAAAGAATCAGAGGCAATTTTTTGCAGATCATCAGGAAAACTTTCGAGAATCTTGGCAATCTCCCGATTTTTTTCTTCCTCCCAAGCGGTTATGAGTTGTTCTTTTGAGGAAGTTACTTCAAAAAGCTGTTTGTTTTCCTCCTCCAACGAAAAAAGATAAGAAAAACTATTATTGTCAGCTGTTTGAAATGTGATGATTGCCTGTTTTAAATATGGAGAAAAATTAACGCTAGTTTGGCTGAAATTAATTTGGGAAGGCAAAGATGTTTTAAGGGCAATTAGTTTTAAAGGAGGAAGAAAAGAAAAATTTCTTTTGCTTAGATCAAAAATATACACGCCGTCTTTTTCCGGTAAATCATTTTGGGAAAAAAGAAGCAGTTTTTCGCTTTGATCAATAGGAATAACCTTGGTAACGCCAAGATTTGTTAAGGGAGAGAGCGAAGGATTGATTGGAAAAAGCAGGGCGTTAGCCGATTCAACCAGTTCTCCTTTAAGTATGATGGTTTTTTTCCAAGAAGTATAACCGTCTTTTTTTATCTCAACTACGTATTTTCCTGGAGGTAGACTGATATTTTGGTCGGTTACACCTTTAAGTTCGCCGTTAAGATATATTTTAGCGGCCTTTGGATAAGAATTGACAGATAATATTCCGGTTGAGGTGATTGAATTTTTGTCGGTATCCAGTCGATAACCTCGAGCGTAAGCAATTACGGTAATTAAAACAATAAAAAAAGCCGCAATAATCAACAGACGAAAAAATACTACTTTCATGATGTTATTTTATACTTTCAATATATATATTGATATGTTTATTTTTGGTTGTTTGTCAGAACAGTTGAATATATTATACAATATAAATACAAGAGATTTTAGATTTAAGTTTTGGTTTTGAGGACGTCAGACGTCCTTTTGAGTTTTGACATCTAACATTTAAGTTTGATTTTATGTTCTTCAATAAAAAAGTCGGTATAGATCTTGGTACAGTTAACACTTTAATCTATGTGGCCGGAGAAGGAATTGTCCTTAATGAGCCGACGGTAGTTGCATATTCTCTGGAAAATAAAAGAATACTGGCAGTGGGTAATGATGCCAAAGAGATGCTTGGTCGGACTCCCGGGTCGATTGTGGCGGCTCGGCCGATGAAAGATGGAGTGATTGCCGATTACACGGCAACATCAGCAATGATCATTTATTTTTTGAAAAAAGCTTTAAAAGGGAGAATTTTCTGGCCTGAAGTAATGATCTCTATTCCAGGTGGCGCTTCTCAAGTGGAAAAAAGAGCGGTTGTGGCCGCTTGTAAACAGGCGGGAGCATCTGACGTCTATTTAATAGAAGAACCACTAGCCGCTGCTATTGGGGCAAAAATTCCTATTTCCCAGCCGGCCGGCCACATGATTATTAATCTTGGTGGAGGTACCACAGAGATCGCTGTCATTTCTCTTGGTCAGCTTGTGACTAATAAGACCGTTAGGGTGGCCGGAACGAAGCTTGACGAAGCTATTATCAGTCAGTTAAGAAAACAAAACAGCATAATAGTTGGAGAAAGGACAGCTGAAGACATTAAGATGAAAATAGGCAATGCTCTTGTTGATTCAGAAAAAGAGAAAACCATGGAAGTCAAAGGAAGGGATTTTCAAACTGGACTGCCAAAAATATTTGAATTAGGAGAAAAGGCAGTAAACGAAGGATTGCAAAAGCCGTTGAAGCAGATACTGGAAGGGATTAAAGAGGTATTAAGTCAAACGCCGCCGGAGTTGGCGGCTGATATCGTCGACAAAGGTATAGTTTTATCTGGAGGAACAGCGCTTTTAACAAACATTGATCGTTATATTACTTACTATATTGGTGTGGCTTCCTTTGTGGTTGATGAACCCTTACTTTGTGTAATTAGGGGAGTCGGTATGGCGATTGAGAATTTGGATAGCTATAAAGAAGCAATACGGTAGTCTCTAGTTTTTTTGGAAAAATAAAAAAATAGCTTATAATAATAAACAACAATAAAGACTTTACTCTTATTTAATATTAAATTAGAGTAAATAAAAAAGTAAATTATTATTATAGTAATTTTGACTACAAAGAGTTCAATATTAAAAACAATTAAAAATATAGATTGTTAAACAAACAAAAAAGCTGGTCAAATTTATTATACAAACTAATAGAAAATAATCTATTGTTAACGACGATTAACATCTTATAGTATAATTACCAATTATGAAACAACAGCAAATTCTTGGAATACCAATAATAAACGAAACTAAGGAAACTATCCTAGAGAAAATTAAAAAGTACATTATCCAACCATCAGGTTTCTTCCATATAGTTTCTCTTAACCCGGAAAATTTAGTGGTTGCTCAAGAGAACAAAGAGTTCAGAAAGATTATTAAGACAGCCCAAATAAGATTAGTAGATGGAGTTGGGATTGTCCTGGCGGGCAAACTGCTCGGATTTAAGGCGGAGCGACTGTCGGGAGTGGAACTGATGAAGAAGCTTATTGAACTGGCCGATAGAATAAGCTTAACAGTGCTGTTAATCGGCGGTAAACCAAATTTAGCACTTAAGCTTGCCGAGTGCTATCAAAGAAAGTATCCGAAGCTGAAAATATCGGGGATTGAAGGGATAAAGAATATCGAAAAACCGTCAAAAGACGAAGAGAGAGCCATTTTTCGTATAGTGGCCGATACGAAGCCCAATATCATTGTAGCTGCTTTTGGCTCGCCGGACCAGGAGCTATGGTTAGCGTGTCACGCCGACCAGTTTGCTCACTGTGTCTGTATCGGTGTCGGCGGGGCTTTTGATTTTTTGTCCGGCGAAATTCATCGCGCGCCAAAAATTTTACAAAAAATCGGACTGGAGTGGTTGTTTCGTCTAGTTACGCAACCGTGGCGGTGGCAGAGACAGATGAAACTTATCAAATTTATCTACCTAATTATGAGAGAAAAAATTTCTTCTTAATATTAATCCTAATACATCTTTTGATTATTCTCCAACTTTTGAGGAGATCAATCTATACCTTTTTACCTAAAAAAACCTCAAAAACAAAGCTACAGGAAGAAATTTAAAATATCAGATAATCATTACAAAATCTCTTATTTTCGAATTACTTGCCTCGCCGGCTCGCCTCGCTGCGAAGCGGGTTGGCGGGAAATTTTCAATAAATTATGTCAGGACAATCAGACTTGAGATACTGTAGGGGAGTATTGTATTTAACAATGTCAAATGTCAAAACTGAAAAATTTCATATAATAGGGACAAATGGAAAGAGAGATATTAGATATCATCAGATATTTTGACCGGTTTGATTATCCGCCGACGGTTAATGAGATTTTTTCTTTTGTTTCTCGAAAAACCAGCCTTGATTTATTAAATAAACAATTAGAGATACTTTGCGTAAATAAAAAACTTATTAAGAGTCAAATGATGAGCAAATTTCCCCGTTTTGTGTTTCATCACAGACACAAATTATTTGAAGCGCAAAAAAGAAAAGAAAAAATTTCAAAAAATAAAATCAAAAAGATTGATTTTTATCTGAAACTACTGTCTTTTTTTCCTCAAATAAAGCTGATTGGTTTATCTGGTTCTTTAGCAATGGCGAGCGCTGTCAAAACGGATGATATTGATTTGTTTATCATAACCGCTAAAAACAGGCTTTTTACAGGACGGATTATAAGTTTGTTATTGGCTCAGTTACTAGGGGTTAGAAGAGAAAGAGTGACGAGTCTTGCGAGTCTAGCGAGGCGGGTTAAAAATTCATCAAGAAACAAAGTTTGTCTGAATCTTTTTTTTGATGAAAAAAATCTCAAGGTTCCAATTTTCAAAATGACTCCTTATATTGGACATGAGATTTTGCAGATGAAACCGCTTATAGTTAAGGGTAATGTTTATGAGAGATTTTTAAAGGCGAATAGATGGGTGTTTAAAATATTTCCAAATGCCAGAGAGAATTTAGAATCTAGAATTCCCTCCTTCGTTAAAACTTCGAAGGGTAAACAGAATTCAAAATTCATAATCTATAATCCGATCGGTGATTTTTTAGAAAGATTACTAAAAAGTTTACAGCTTTATTTTATTAACAAACATAAAACTCAGGAGTTGGTCACTGATTCCCAGCTGTGGTTTTTTCCTGATGATTTTGAAAAAAAAATATTATGGTAGAATAATATGTTGAAGCTAGGCGGGTAGAACTGGGCGGGTGGCGGAATTGGCAGACGCGCTAGCTTCAGGAGCTAGTTCCTGTAAAACCGGGATTGAGGGTTCAACTCCCTCTCCGCCCACAATTATAAATAATTTATATTTTAGATTTTTTTAGGAGAGGTGGCTGAGTGGCCCATAGCGTGGGGTTGCTAACCCCATGAGCAGCAATGCTCGCGCGAGTTCAAATCTCGCCCTCTCCGCTTTCACCTAGCTGAAGTCCCGCTAGCGGGACGAAAGCGGGCTTCATTCTATAATTTCGGCTCAGCTACTTAAAAAAGTTTTCTTTAACTTTATTTATTCATAATTGCCGTATATAATTCAATATGATAAATAAAGAAAGTAAAGTTAGACAATACTGCACTTTTTATCTTGTCCGGCATGGGCAGACGGAGTGGAATATAAAAAAGCGGATGCAGGGCCAGAAAGATTCGCCCCTTACTGATCTTGGGATTAAGCAGGCTAAAGAGCTGGGAAAAAAATTTAAAAATATTCATTTTGATGCGGTGTTTTCCTCAGATCTTCTTCGGGCAAAAAGAACAGCAGAAATAGTAGTTGCTGAAAAAAAGCTGGCAATAATAACAACGAAATTATTGCGGGAGCGAAACTTTGGCCAGTATGAAGGCTATAACTGGGAAAAATTTTATGAGAAATTCAACCAGTCATTAAAAAAATATAAAAAGTTGACGGAAGATGAATATTTTAGACATAAACTTGAGGGTGTTGAGAGTGATGAAGAAGTGGTTGGTCGTTTTATTACCTTTATAAGAGAAATAGCTGTTGGTTACCTGGGAAAACAGGTTATGCTTGTTTCTCATGGAGGATTAATCCGGGTTTTACTGATTCACTTAGGGTTTGGGACGAGAAAAGAATTAATTTCGGGCAGTGTTAAAAATACGGCGTACGTGTATTTTCTTTCTGACGGAACTGATTTTATAATAAAAGAAGTATACGGAATAGAAAAAACTGAATAAAATAATTAAGTGTTAGGGGTTAGGTGGTTTGGTTGGAGAGGATATCGGTGTCGGAGTGATTTCTGCGATAAAGTTATTTATTCCTTGTTTGACTATCTGCCAGTTGTCAGTTTCGTCTTTGGATATAAGCACATACTGGCCGCCTGTCGAGACAGTATCGGTCAAATAATTTTGGTCAGAAAGAACCAAGCTAGATAAAGAATATTTTTGAGCATTTGGAGCCTCTCCGACTAATTTTTTTATTAGAGTCGGTGAAACGTCAGTTTTAATATCGGTTTTTAATGTGTCCATAAGTGGAAGAATTTTAGTGATGAAGTCGACCGAAATAATTTTTTCCTTGACTGCCATGATAAACTGTTGTTGTCGAGCTGATCTGTCAAAGTCGCTGCCGTCTTGGATACCGTGGCGGGAGCGGACATATTTTAAAGCGGTTTCTCCATCAATATGAGTCATTCCGGCTTTAAAAACAACTTTCTCATAACGACAGGGAAAAGCCAACTCTGGAGAGTCGGTGGCATTTTTGACAAACTGCTCGATCTCAGGTTTTTCCGCAAAGAGCTTGGCTCGCGCACTGATATCATAAGGAGGGTTGATAAAAGGTTCGGCTTGTTTGAAAATGTCATCTTTCCCGCACAGTTCGCTTTCTTTTCCATCAATCGGATACTGGGGATCTTCAAAAGCCCTTTTAACATTAATATCGACTCCGCCTATGGCGTTAATTGCCTTTTTAAAGCTGGTAAAATCAACGGCCGTATAATTATCGACTTTGAGTCCTGTTACTTGATAAATTCCTAGACTAATAAGATTAGAGAACCCTAGTTTTTTGACAATTACCCAATTTATATCAGGATAATTACTTCTTATTGACGGATCAGGGTCGGCGTCAAATTGGTAAAGAGCATTTATTTTCATATGAAAATCATCTCCTGATTTGGTGGGGATTTTGACCCAGAGATCGCGTGGCAAGGAGATTAAAAAAGTTTTTTTGTTTTTTAAATCAATATGGATCAACATCATTGAGTCAGTCAAATATGTCCCTTCGTGTTTACCTCCACCATAACCCAGAAGAAGAAAATTATAGGCGGTTTTATTTTCTTCGATTTTAACCGATGAGGGTTTGTAGATGGACTTATAAAACTGTAGGCCTTTGGACACAAAGAAAATAGTTGCTATGGTAAAAATAAAAACAAAAATGATTAATAAGCGCTTCATAAATAATATGCTAAATAGTATACAATAAAAACTTATGAGTAATGTGGTTTTTCCACCGGAGTTTTTGGAGAAGTTGAAAAAACTTCTTAATGATTTGGTTGAGTTTGCTAAAACCAATTGGTTTTTGGGAGCAATTTTTGTAGTCATCGTAGCGATATTGATCGTTCTTCAACAGATATTCTTCATCATCTTTTCCGGAGCTTTTTAGCCATTTTTAATTTCTGTTTCTAACCACTTCGGTTAGGAACAGAAAGCCCAAGTTTTTTAACCTGCCAGGTTAAACTTGGGCTGCGGTAATAGGTTAAAAGCGCATGTTTTTGAGAATTTTTTCGATCTCGGTATCGTTAATTCTCCGATTTTTTCCTCGGTGGGAAAGAAGAGCTCCTGAAAAAGTTTTTGGAATATGCATAAGTTCATGGATTAATGTTTTTGTTTGTTCACGTTTGTTAAGTTTGTCAAAACGTTTAGCGATAACTTCGATAATGTAATGCGGCTCAAGGCCGGCAACCTCTTTAAATAACTTAGCCATTCCCCAAATTCTGGCATAGGCCCGTGTTTTGGCGTCAAACGAGCGGATGCAGTGGATATTTTTAGTTTTTATATGAATGAAGTTAAGTTTTTTTACTAAAAGTTCAATTTGTTCTTTAATTTCAGGAGCCTGTAAATATTTCATAACAAATTTTACACAATTTTTATATAATTAATGAACAACTGCATCTCCATCAAAATAAAATGATAAAATATACTTATTGGAAGTTTACCCTCGTAGTTCAACGGATAGAATAAGGGCTTGCGGAGCCTTTGATGGCAGTTCAATTCTGCCCGGGGGTACATTAGAATCTGTTAACGAGTTAAAGAGTTAACGTATTGACGAGTTTACAGATTCTTATGTCCGCCGATAAACGCTCTTTGAGACGACGAGCGAATAGCAATGAGTTAAGTCGAAAAGTAAGTTATGGCGGACTAAAATATAAGAAAATGTTAGGTCCGTGGTGAAACGGTATCATAAAGGTCTCCAAAACCTTTGTTCCCCGTTCAAGTCGGGGCGGACCTGCATTATGAAAAAAATATTTATTTTTATCTTTTGTTTTCTTTCTTTCTTTATTTTTCTTACTCATAAGATCAATGCCCAAACAGAAACTGTCTCCGGGGAGCAGATAAGAAACTTCGATACCAAAATAATAATAAATAAAGACGGAACTATTAATGTTCAAGAAACCATTGTTTATGATTTTGACAGTTTATCAAAACACGGAATTTACCGGGAGACACCTTATAAAAAAACCAATCAAGATAATAAACAATATATTCTAAAGTTTGATAACTTTTCCGTCACTGATGAAAACGGAGGTAATTATAACTTTGTTCAAAGCGAGAGTGGTAATAATATCAGTTTAAAAATCGGTGACGCCAACAAATTAATTACCGGTCTTCACACGTATATTATTTCTTATAAAGTTTTAGGCGCCCTGACTTATTTTTCCGACCACGACGAACTTTATTGGAACATTACTGGTAATGATTGGACCGTTCCAATCGTTTCCGCAACCTCGGAGGTTACGATACCTGGTTCAACAAACCAAAATCAAGTTAAAACTATTTGTTACACAGGAAGTTTAGGAAGTAAAGAACAAAACTGTTCTTCAAACGCCAATCAAAATTTAGTAACCGTAAAAAACAATAATATTTTATATTCTAATCAAGGTTTGACTTTAGTTATTTCTTTCCCAAAGAATTTAGTGGCGGTATTGGAGCCAAAAGAATACATTCCTTTTTCCCAAACATTATTGGGAAAACTACTGGTTCTTTTGGCGGTATTGGCGGCGCTTACATGGTATATTTTTCTTCCTTTGTTTATTCCAATAAGATGGTATTTGGCAGGCCGCGATCCCAAGCTGGTCGGGACAGGCGAAGTGAGCGCTTGGTATGATCCGCCAAAAACAAAAGACGGCCGGTTTTTAACTCCGGGCGAAACCGGGACCTTGATTGATGAAAAAGCCGACATTCGAGAAGTAACAGCGATGATTATCGATCTGGCCAGACGAGGATATTTAAAAATTATTGAAAAAACTAAAGGTGAATTTTCCTTAGTTAAAGGAAAAGAAAAAAATAAGAATTTTATGGCTTTTGAGTCAAAATTTCTTACAGATATTTTTAATGAAGGGGATGAATTTTTGTTAAAAAACAATCAAATGTATGAGATATCCGAATCGGTAAAAAATAGTTATTATAACCAGTTAGTTCTCGATGGCTCTTTTCCAAAAAACCCAAAAACCGTCAGAACTTTATACTCTGTCTTGGCAGTTATCGCTCTTTTTACGGGTAACATTGTTCTTGCCATCATAACTTTTATCTTTGCTGGAATTATGCCGAGAAAAACTTTATTGGGTGCGCAACAGTCAGCTGTCGCCAAATCCTTGAAAAACTTTTTGTCTTCACAGGAAAGGCAGCTTAATTTTCAGGCAAAAGAACAGTACTTTTTTGAAAAACTTTTACCTTATGCGATTGCCTTTGGTGTGGAGAGAGTATGGGTTAACCGATTTAAAGATATGGATTTAGCCCAGCCTGATTGGTATAAAGGCTATTATGGTTCAAACTTCACGACCGCCTTATTTATTTTAAGTCTTAATTCGTCTTTTTCAAAAATGTCTTCTTCAGCGATGACATCAACCAGATCTTCTTCTGGTTTCTCATCGGGATTTTCATCAGGGGGTGGGTTCTCGGGGGGAGGGGGAGGCGGCGGTGGAGGAGGATCATGGTAGTCCCTCACAATCAATAGAAGAAAAAACTAAGAAATTAATCTTTTTAAGCTTAAATAATATCGAGTGGTGTTTTCTACCAGTTGACTAGCGTTTGATAAATCAGTTTTTCCTGCAAGTTCAGGTAGAAGAACCGGATCATAATAAAAGAAGTTTCCCGAAGAGTCGGATATAGGGTAATAATATAATTGATCACCTATTTTTTTAATTTGCCATGGAAGCATAGAACCAATCTTAAAACGTAGAGCATTTAATCGTCCTATTGCTTGATCATCTGGAATATTATTAGCTAAATATAAAGTTGCATCTCTTGTAATTAATCTGTCTCTTAAACCAGTTATATTTTCTAAATCTTTTTTAGATCTTTCCAAAGCTGTTGGATAATAATGTCCAGACCCCAAAACTACAATACGGCTACCTGGCGTTCTCTCTCTTTCTGTTAAAAAATAATCAGGAAAATTTTGCATCTTCCACTGCATGATTGCAGTACGCGCAGCTACATCTTTTTCTTCAGGATCATTATTATGATCTGCTTTTTGTAAAGTTAAGTCATCCAATTGACAAGAAATTTCAGCTGCAATTATATCTTGTTGATATTCTTCTGCTTGTCTACCCAATATATCAAATCCTTTGGCAATTCCGCCTGCACCAGCAATTGAAGCGAGCATAAGAGCAATAAATCGTGATCTTCCATTATTTTTTATTTTGCCTGTCATCGCCAATGCCCCAAAACCACCCAGAATTATACCGGCTGGTATACCACCCCATAATAAAACAAATTTCTCAGATTTTATTAGATCTTGAAGTCGATCAGCTTCTTTTCTTGCTCTGTCCGAAGCGGCAGCGTAATCAGTGTAAAAATCACCTCCGACAACTGTTATATCATCTCTTAATGGTGCCAATAAATCCTGAAAAGGAAATTCCACCTGTGATGTTTTATTAGTAGGCGTCAATGAATCAACAGCAACAACGACTGGTGCCATTTTGTTAATTTGTAAAGCAACTGCTCGCGAGTTATCACGATCAAAAGGACGTAAGAGTTGTGGATTATCTCCAGGATGATCCCAAGGTATATGAGTTACTCCATTGATAGATAGACACTTTTCAGTTAAAAGAACTTCCGATACATTCATATTAATAGACCTATAATTATATTGTATCTCTTTTACTTTTTCAATAACAGAAAAAAAAAGAGTTTTTAGGCTCGTAGCAAAAAACTTATTTAGTAACTGGAGCGCCGGCTTTTTGTTGAAGATTATTTAGAATTGAATCCAATTGAGCATTTGATGGATTGATGGGTATGGATTCTACAGTTGGTGAAGCTATCGGTGTTGGTTCAGTTTGAGGCAGCGGCGGGATTTCAGGCATTTGAGGCGTCGGGGTCGGGGCAGGATTTGAAGTTATTGGTGGTTTAACTGATTTGTCATCAGTAACTAGAGGTGTTGCAGATGTAGCCGCCGGAGGGGGAGTTAGCCCAAGCGTTTTATCAAACTCTTCTTTTGTAAATCCTTTTAAAATGACAATCTGACCGTCATCTTTTTCAATCTTGGTGACAGGTGTGCCGGCAAAGTTATTAGATACGGCTAACATCTCAGTTAAAAACTGCCTGTTTGTTTCCAAGTTTTTCTCTTCAAACGAAAGATTATTTGCTTTAAGATAATCTTTCTCTTGGACAGAATATTGGCAATCGTTAATAGTATATAGAGTAATTTTCATATTGATAAAATTAATTATGAGTAAGTTTAAAACAAAAGTCAAGGTGCATTTTATATAATCTTAAAATGCAGAGGTTTTTATATTTTTTAATAGCGGTGGGAGTTTTAATTACCGTTTTTCTTGTGTTTTTTCCAAAGGTAAAAAAACATGAAGAAAAAATCATGCCGATAGCGAAAACCGAAAATTCCAAACAAGAAAATAAAACATTCAAAAAAATATCATCAATATTTGTTCCTTATTGGGCAGATATTACCGACTTAACTAAAGAGAGCGATGAATATGATCGCTATATTTATTTCGGACTAGAAACAACTGCGGATTACGGATTACGTATTAAAGATCAATCTCATTTTGATAAGTTTAACAAAGATGTTTCCAATAAAGATAAATGGATGACTGTCATTATGACGAATACGGACGTAAATATTGAAGTACTAAAAAATAAAAAATCTTGGGAAAAAATATTTAATCAAGCAATCACTCATGCCGAAGAAAATAAATTTAATGGAATTGTTATGGATTTGGAAATGAGTGTTTTACCGTTTGAAAACGTTGTTCAAGATATAAATAATTTTATTAAAGAATTTTCTACAAAAATTCATGAGAAGAATATAAAGCTTGCCCTGATTATTTATGGTGATACTTTTTACCGGAAGAGACCATACGATCTTTTTTCATTAAATAAATATTGTGATGAAATAATGGTGATGGCTTATGACTTTCATAAAAGCCGGGGAGAGCCAGGGCCGAACTTCCCCTTTGACCGCCGAAGTTCAAACGAAGGCGATTCAAATAGTCAACAATATGATTATGATTTTAAGACAATGATTAAAGATTTTTTACGATTTATTCCACCGGAAAAACTGACAGTGGTTTTTGGCATGTATGGTTATGACTGGCAGGTCGATGAAAAAAAACGGCCAAGTATTCAAGCTAAAACGTTAACTTTTAATGAGATTAAAGAAGAATTTCTTAATAAATGCAAATGGGAAAGCTGTGTTATCCGCCGGGATGATATTTCCAAAGAAACAGAGATAGATTACATTAATTCAAAAATTGAAAATAACGTTGGTTTGATAAACTATCATATTGTCTGGTTTGAAGACGAGAAATCAGCCGCCATCAAACAAAAATATTTGCTAGAGAAAGGGATAGGGAGTGTTGGATACTGGGCGTGGGGATACTTCTAGAATTATTTTTTAAAGACTCCTAGCTGTTTAAGTTTCCACATAAAAAGGGCAGCTTTGTTTCGGGCGCGGGAATCTACCACAAACCGAAGAGCCTCTTCAAGAATTGGTCGAGGCAAAGTTTTAGCCAATTTCATATACAGGCTTTTGCGTCTTTTGTCTTCAAGTTTTTCCGTCAGATGGACGCCAAAAGACTGAAACTCGCGGGAGATATATTTATCCTCAAGAGGATTGAAGTTTTCTAAAATATCTTTGATTGATTTCATTATTTACTGAGTATTTTTTTATACACTTCAACATATTCATTCATCATTCTTTCTACAGTAAAAAGTTTTTCTACATGTTCACGGCATGCTTTTCTCATTACTTTATATCTTTCTTCAGGCATCGAATAAATTTTTTCAACCGCTTCACATAAGCCCTCGATGCCGGTTTTTTTAATAATCCAGTCGCCCCTTTTATCATCGTTTGATGGGTTGACTAGAAAACCAGTTTCTCCATCTTTGACTATCTCAGGGACAGACCCTCGAGCAAAAGAGACAACCGGCGTCCCACAAGCCATTGATTCAATAAGAGTAAGGCCAAACGGCTCTTCCCACTGGAGGGGAAAAAGAAAAAGCTTGCTTGTCTGATAATGGTGATTTAACTCTGTTCGGTTGACATCAAAATCTATATAAATTTTGACAACTTGATAAATTAGATTTCTTTTTTTAATAATTTCATCATGAAGCCAGTGGAGATAATCCTCTTTAATTATTGGAAAAACTTTAGCCTTTTTTTTAACTTTTTTTACGACAGATAAGACGATATCTAATCCTTTATCAGGGATAGCTCGGCCTGTCCAGATAATATTTTTATCTCCTGTAGGATTAAATTGAAAATCTTTATAAATATCGATTCCATGATAGATGGTTCTTATGTAATTGAGAGAGGGATAAGGTTTGCGTTGAGCGTTGCTTATTGAGACATAATATACATTTTTAAGGTTCTTATATTGGGAAAAAAATTTATGAGTATATATATCATTGAGCGTTCCATGCATGGTTATGATAATGGGTTTTTTGACAAATCTAGCAAATGGTAGAACTATTTCTCCATTGCCTATATTGACATGGAATAAATCAAAATTTTTTTGCATAGAAAAAGCTTTCCCGACAAGGGCTAGCTCAAACACTTTATGATTCTGAAGGCCAATATTTTTATCTTCAATTGAAGAGTAATAATTGACACTTTCCATCTTTACAGGTAACTTGGAATTTCCAGAGGCAAAAGCGCTAATATGGAGATTGTTCCATCGAGCCTTTTTCGCTAAATTCGTTATCAATATGTAATCAAAGATTTCCGTCCCTTTTTTTGTAGTTTTACCAATCTTGACAGAGTTCGAGCAAATTAGAGCAACATTCATAATAGTTTATATTATAAATTAATTTTTCTGATTTCGTTAAAGACATGTTCGTAATCTTCAATCATACGCTCCACGGTAAAATGGTTTTCAACACGAGCGCGGCAGGCTTTCCTCATGTTTCTGTATTCATGTTCTGGTAAAGAATAAATTTTTTCGATTGCCTCGCACAAGCCATCAAAACCAGTTTTCTTAATAATCCAATCTCCACGAATATCATCGTTGGAAGGATTGATTAAATAACCAGTTTCTCCATCTTTGATAATTTCTGGCACAGAGCCTCTCGCAAAGGCAATAACCGGCGTCCCACAGGCCATGGATTCAATAAGCACTAATCCAAACGGTTCCTCCCATTGTATGGGAAAAAGAAAGGCTCGGGCCTCATTTAGTAAGTTATATTTAGTAGTATCAATAACTGAATTAGAAAACTCAATATTTTTATTTTCTGAGATTTTTGGTAAAAGTACTTGTTCGAAAAACTGCATTTCTTCGTTTTTTGCGATAAAACCAAAAATTTTAAGAAGTTTTTTAGTAGCAATTGAGCTGTCAACGGCTAAGTGAATGCCCTTTCTTTGATTAACTCTTCCTAAAAAAAGTAAATAATCGTTTTTACTTTCCGCATATAGTTTTATTTGGGAAATATCAATGCCATGGTAAACAAGACGGACATTTTTTATATTTTTCGCAATCTCTTTTCTTTGATAATCAGAGATAGCAAGTAACCAATTGTTTTGATCTTCTTTTAAAAGAGCTTCTAGGATAGCGATAGGATACCTTTCTTCATTCCAGGGACTATGGATTACAGATAGGGTGGGTGTTTTTGAGAAAAAGCTATAAAATAAGCTTCGTGTTGGATCGTTGGATAACATGATATCATAATTATTACTTTGTTGATATGCCTTAAGGTAAAGCCAATCTTGATACTGTTTTTGATACTCTTGAGTGATGCTTTTATCAAAGGCAGTTCCTATCGGATGGACAGAAATTACTGTCGAGGGGACTTTTGAGTCTCCTGAAGCATAGAGTGTTACAGAATGACCTTTGTTAACGAGTCCTGTTGTTAACGTATGACAGTATGATTCAACTCCAAACGCGCTGTTAATCAAAACAGGATGTTGGTTATTAGCAATAATGGCAATTTTCATACGTATCTTTCGGCTATATTTTTATGTATGGTGACTTTATCAACTCCTTGTTTGATATCAACGACCCTTCTTGTTGAGGCATGTTTTCTATATAAATACAAAACAGATGGTATTTTTTTATAATTACCAATACGAAGTGCTCGTACCATCCAATCAATGTCGCCTGCGAAAGGAAGAGAACTATCAAAAGGTCCTACTTTATAAAAAAAAGACCTTCTCATCATAATAGTAGTGTGGTGGATCAAATAAACCATATTTCCTTCGTCTAAGTTTTTTATATATTTCTGAAATACTTCCTGAGAGTTGGTTTCTATTGCTTCAATTTTTTCAATAACATTGCCATTTTCATCAATTTTTTCTATATCTCCATGAACAAAATCTAATCCAGAATTTTGCTCTAATTCTTTTAATCTTAACTCAAGCGAATTGATCGGTAACAAATCATCACTATGGATCCATGTTACATATTTTCCTTTTGACATACTCATACCATAGTTTGTTGACCAGTACTCACCATGATTATGATCGGTTTGATGATAAACAATCTTTGGGTTGCCAAAACTCATAACAACTTCTTTGGTCTTATCAGTAGAAGCATCGTCAACGATAATTAGTTCAAATCCGTTATAAGTTTGTTTTAATACTGACTCAATAGCAAATTTCAAAAAATTACCAGCCCGGTTATAGGTGGGCATGATAAGTGATATCTTAGATTCCATTTGATTTATGGTTACGGTTGAAATTTAATTTTATAATCATCGTAGACTTCTTGATAAATTTCGAGGACGCGCCTGGCGATTTTTATTCTGTTGAAAAACTTCGCTTTTTCATAACCCTTCTTAACAAGCTGCTCTCTAATTTTTTCGTTATTAACAACTTTATTTAATGCCTCGGCGATTCGATGAGGGCCATAGGGATAAACAAAGAGCGCGGCGCCATCAGCGATTTCCGGATAAGCGCCAAGATTAGATAAAACCGAAGCGCAGCCGGAAGTCATCGCCTCAACCGCAGGAAGTCCAAATCCTTCGTATAAAGAAATAGAAACAAAACATTGAGCTGAATGCATAAACAACGACATTTCTTTCCGCGATATAAAGCTGACGAATTTGACCCTATTACTTATTTTTTTCATTTTTGCGTACTTTTCCAAATCCTTAACTTGATAGTAAATGTACGGAGATACTGCCATGGTTTTTCTTATCGCACCGAGAATATAAAGATCACCTTGATATCCATAATTTTTTACTAAGATATCAAATGACTTAATCAGCATACGAAGATTTTTATGCCTTTTAAGGCCCCCTGTATATAAAATGAAGTTATTTGAGATTTTAAATTGTTCTTTAAATTTGTTTATCTCCTCCACGGTCGGTTCTTCCCAAAAGATAGGATCAACGCTTTCATACGTAACCTCGATGGTTTCTGGCTTTAATTCATATATCGGAGCGAAGTCCAGCTTGCTAGTCTCAGAGACAGTAATGATTTTATTTACCCTTTTTTTCACCAGGTTTTTGCGGATATCAGAATACCAACGATAACTAAATAATTTTCTTTCAAAAGGGAAACGCCAGGGTATAGCGTCATGAATAGTGACGACAGCGCCAATATTTTCTGTTCCTTTAGGTAATGATTGATACAGGCCGTGAAAGACTTCGATCTTATGTTTTTGGATCTCCCTACCAAGTTGATATTCTTCCCAAATAAAGCGGTTAAGAAAAGTTTTTTGAAAGAAAGGAAGAGGGGGAATTACTTTCAATCGGAAATTCTGGGGAAAATTCCACTCAACCGGCTCAGGAGAGAAGATATAGTATTTATTTTTGTTGTCGATTTCCGCCAGCGAATGGAGAAGATTAATAGTATACTGGCCGATACCCGAATGTTGAGTTGTTAGATAATAACCATTAATTCCAATTCTCATAAAATAAATTATACAATTTTTTGTTTTTAAAGTATTATTAGGTTTTCTAGTTGTAAAAATATTTTTGGAAAAGTCTGGTAAACAATTTCCTTTTCTTCAGGGCGGAAGTTTTGCAAAACATAGATTTCACCATCAACCGGACCGGTTAGCTGGCGGTTGTCAACACCAACTCTCACCCTTAAAAATTCCTTGGTTTTTAAATTTTGCTCAATTGATGCTATGCCGTTGTGAAGTTTTGGTCCTCGGCCAATATCTATCCGAAATTTACCCAGAGGGATATCAAGGTCATCATGGACCACAATCAAATTTTTAATTTTTAATTTTAAATTTCTAATTATTTGTTTGACGGCTTGACCAGAAAGATTCATAAAGGTTTGGGGTTTAACTAAGATTAATTTTTTATTATTTATTAACGCATTAACGAATTGCGAATTAAACTTTTTGTTATTTTTTAACTCGTTAACTCGTGAATTCGTTAATTTATTAATTAAGTAATCAATAAACATAGACCCGACGTTGTGGCGGTTATTTTGATATTTTAGACTGGGATTACCAAGACCAACAATTAAATGCATACCGTATAATAACAAAAAACTTGCATTAAACAAAGAAAATAATGTAATATGAAAATTGTATGTCCAAGTATGTTCCTGACATTATGTCCCGGCGCTGGGTAATTATTTCTTCTCAACGTCTTTCCAGACCGGAAGATATCCATTTAAAAAAACGCAAATCTAAGACCTGTCCGTTTTGCCCGGGGAATGAAAAGATGACCCCGCCTGAAGTTTTCCGCTTTGGTCTGGGAGAAAAGGATATGCCGGGCTGGAAAGTAAGAGTAATTCCTAATAAATATCCAATTACTGATTTTCACGAGGTTATCATCCATTCGCCTAATGAAGACAAAGATATTCAGGATCTGTCAGTGGCCCAGGTTGAACTGATTTTTAAAGCCTTTAGGGAGCGTTATAATTATTATAAAAATAGGGGACAGGTGCTTATCTTCTGCAATCACGGAGAGCACTCCGGAGCATCGCTTCATCACCCGCATTCGCAACTAGTGGTGATTCCTTCACAGATTAACCTTGATGCTTTAACCCGTGAGCCATTAAACAATGTAGTTAATGGCAATAAATTTTTTAATGTTTATTGTCCGGACTTTTCCCAGTGGCCCTATGAACTTTGGTTTGCGCCGAAAAAGGAAAAAAACACTTACGGAGAAATAATAGATGAAGAGATTAATGACTTGGTGCTGATACTTCAGGAAATGCTTAAAAAGCTAAAAAAAATATTTGATCGGAATCCTTTAATCAGAATGGAGTTTGGCTATAATTTTTATATTTATCCTAAAGAAAATTGGTATTTAAGAGTGATTCCGAGGTTTATTCACCGGGCCGGCTTTGAGCTGGGGACAGGTTTATCGGTGAATATTATCGATCCAACTCAGGCGGCTATGGAGTTTCGCGGCGAGGAGACAAAGATTGTCAACGTCCTACATAAGTTAAAGAAGTATTAATTACGGTAACTGGAGTTTTTTTTCTTCGGTTAGGATTTTTTTTCCTTTTCCGTCGGTCACAGACGCCCTATCTGGAACCTGACAGGTTATAATTGGCTTGATTTAGCGGGCTAAATAAGGCCAATTATGGCAAATTGTTGCTTATAATCTATAGACTTTGACTAAGTGTAATTGAATAATAGGCATAAATGTCTATGACAAAAAGATTTTATCAGGGTGAAATTTATCATGTTTTTAACAAGAGCATTGCAAATTATAGAATTTATAAAGACACTTATAATGCTCAGCGATTTTTAGACACACTTAATTATTACAATTCAAGAAACGATATAAAAAGTTTCTCACAGTTTTTATTAGATAATCCAAATTATCAACGAACAGATATCCTTGAAAATGTTACTTCACGTATAAAATTTCTTGTGTACTGCATTATGCCGGATCATTATCATCTTCTTGTCAAAATATATCAAGAAAATTTTTTCTCAAAATATATAAGTGATGTTGAAAATAGTTTTACCCGATATTTCAATCTAAAATTTCATCGAAAAGGACCTCTTTGGCAATCGAGTTTTAAAGCCGTAAGAATAAACAATAATGAACAGTTACTCCACGTATCTCGCTATATTCATCTCAACCCAACGTCATCAAATTTGGTAGAAAAACCTGAAGACTGGGAATTTTCATCTTACAAACAATATATTAATAATAGAAAATTATTAGCAGATTTTTTACATGAGATATCGATAAAAGATAATATTATATATCAGCAATTTGTTGAAAATCAGAAAGATTATCAACGTAAACTAAAATATATTGACAAATTTATTTTAGAATAATATTTAGCGCTTCTTGCCGATCTGAATATAACCTGACAGGTTATAATTGGAGCTCTCTAATTACGGTAACTGCAGTTTTTTTTCTTCAGTTAGGATTTTTTTGCCTTTTCCGTCGGTCAGGGTGATTTTATAATAATATTCGTCTTTAAAATTAATTTTATCAGTGGTTAAGATATGAATGGTTTTGAGATCGCCGCTTATTGCCTGAGAAAAACTTTCTCCAGTGGTTTTATTGGTGAATCTAATTTCAGTTTTTACCGGAATTGAAGTTGTAAAAGTTAGAAAAAGATAACGGTTTGATGATGAAACGGTTATTTTTCCAATAAGATCTTTGGCTTGAGACTGAGTAATATTTTTTTGATTTGAAACTCCGGTAAATATGGTTACGGCAGTAAAGAAAGCTAAGACAGAAAAAACCAGGACGGCTTTTAGAGAGGGAAGAGGCTTGTTCCAAAGACGAAAATAATCAACTTTAACAGTTTGAGCCTTTTTAAAATTGACCAGATCATCAGCGTATGAAAAAACTCCTCGGCAGTTATCACAACGAAAAAGTGAAACTGTGTCAGGGATAGATTCTTGAGCGGTCACCTGGGATAGGGGAGTTTGATCCTTGGGGCAAAGTTTTTGCCGGCCGATAATAATGCTGGTCTCGCGGTCAGCAGCCAGTTTTTCTGCGGAATCTGCGCTTATACGGTTGATGCTGTTTTCTTCAAAAAAAGAGGCGCCGCAGTGTCCGCAGTGTCTGACGATTTGGTTATCGAGACTTACAAAATGCATGGATTCATTACAGTTGGGGCAGAGCATAATATAATCATAATACTAAATTCCAAAATCCCAATGATAATTGATTTGTTTTTTTGGTTATATTAATATATTATTTATGAATAAACTTATGACACCGCAGGAAATGGAAGCCGTCAGAAATAATTCGATTGAAGTGATTGAAGCGATAAAAGTTGCTCCAACTCCGGAAAAAAAATCTCTTGAAATTCCTCCTAGTATAAATTTTTTTACGAGGTTAGTCGTCGCAGGTAAAGAGATATTTAAAGACTTTAAACAGTTTTATGGAGATCAAAAAACTATAAGTACAGAAACAAGTGCGGTTTTACTAGAAGGAGCGAAAGCAATGGGAAGATTAGGCGTTGATGAAGCAAATGCGGTTGTAGAGGCTCTCCCAGCTATTATGGCTCTAGCGGCAACCGAAGGGGCGGCCACTCCTGAACTGATTGCGCCGTTAGTTACTCCTGTCCGTAAGATTATTTCGTCATCAAGAGAAAATATGCCAGCTATTTGGAAGACTTATGTAGGAGCGCTTAAATACAGTTTTCAAACGGCAGGAAATATAATTAGAACAGATTTTAATATTGTTAAAGACGCTGTTGGTATTTTTACTAAGCCGTCGATGCCGATAGCAAGACAACCAATATAAAAATATTATGGATAGAAGACTTGCGCTAATTCAACTTATTAAGCACAGCCAATTAATCTCTGATGAAAGCAAGGTGATTCTTCTTAAAAATGTTTCGACTATGCCGGACGGCGATGTTGAGACGATCGGTAAGCTCTTGGCTTGGGATATAAAGGCAACGGCTGAAAATCCTAATAATCTGATTGACATTGCCGAAAAAATCGGGCAGGCTCTAGATAGTTCTTCATAATCATTTTTCACCATCCATTTTTTACCGTCTGTAATATTTATGGCATATACATACTATTGACTTTACCTTTCAATTATTGTTATAGTTTATTTTATGGATGAAGTATTGACTGCGGACGATAAAAAATATATCTACAATCTTTTGGCTGATGAGTTTATCCAGGGGCTAGGGGCAAAATATTTAGGTAAATATGAGCAAAAAATTCTCTCCAAAAAAATTCTTGATAACATTGGAAAAAGCCAGACTTGGGGTGAAGTGATAAATTTTATTGATGATTTTTCAAAAACATATTCTTTTTTCCAGCCTGCAGTCTCTGTTTTTAAAGCTAAAATTAATCACGGGACTGAGGCGCAGATAATAAACAAATTAGAAACATATATTAAAAGTTCCCCGGCCGTGAATTAATTATGGCAGACGTAGTTGTTCCGGAAATTGCCACATCGGCTAAGGTAGAAACCCGCCATGCCGCGGCTGCTATTTTGGGAGAAACAAGGGCGCAACAGGAAGATGTTTTGAAAATTCAAACATTAAGACAGGAAAAAGAAGGACAAGGTATGTTTAGGGCTGTTTCTGGTCGTGAACAAGAAGCCGTGGCCGAGCCGGATTTTTATGATATTGACCGGGCTGAGGCTGTTCGTATTAGAGAGTCAGGTCGATGTACTAAAGATTCATCTGAACAGAAAACCATTAATGAAAGAGCAAAGAATTTAAAAATCAATGCCGATGTTCTCAAAGAAATTTATGAACAAGGTGATTTAAGTCCAGCGACAATAGAAGCAATCTCACATGTTTTAGCTAAAATTCCTGGTTTTTATACTGCTATTGCCTCCCATTTTCCTGGTCAGACACCAGAATCTGTACAATTAGCACTAAAAAATGGGACAGTAGATAATATAACTGGTTTAAGAGAGATTATTGAAAGCCATCTAAAAAGCGATGGTATGAAACAACGCCTTGCCAAAATTTTTAGCCAAGTAGGATATAAAGGTGAGGAGATTGATAATTTATCAGCTGATATTGAAACATTAGAAGATGACATAAAACAAAAGGAAGAAGCAATTTCTAAGGAAAAACAACGCCGTCAACAAGCGGTTGATTATGTAAAAAAAAATCCTACAGAATTAACTAACACCGGTGATGCAATAACAGCATTGGATCAAACAGCGAAGGAACTCGGATTGAATATTAATAACCTCAGCATTCAATATATAGAGCAACAGAAAAACAGTATTGAGGCAAGATATAGCGAATTAATTAAGCAAAGAAATCATCCCAATTATTCACAAGAAACAGAAGACAGTTTGAAAGTAAAGCTAGATAATTATAAACAACTCGAAAATTATTATAAAGAAATAATAGCTCCTATAAAAGAAGCTGGCAATTTAAGCAAACTAGATATCTATAAACTAAGTCAGCTAACTGAAAGCGAGCTGATTGTAAGTATTGTAGATCAAAAGCAATTAAATAAAGATAAGAATACGCTTATTAGTAAACGTCATGACAGAAAATCGCTTCAGGAGAAATATGAAGGCAACGTTAACTCAACTCTTGAAAGATCAATTAAAGGTTATTTTCAAGAAGTAATATTGACTGAAGCCCGTGAAAACGCCCAGGCTGAGGCGAGAAAAAAAGAAGAAGATAAAACTAATGAAGAGGGCAGAGAAAAAAAGACGGAAGATTTGCTTGATAATTTTATGAAGCTTTCATTTTTCAAATGGAACTATGACACCAAAGCCCATGGTCAGGCGGTTGATAAATGGGATGACACATGGATAAAAGACACGGTTCACGCAATAAAAAGTCATGGACCAGAGGGTATGGCGAGGATTTTAATTCAGCGACTGCTTAATCAAAGAGGTAGTCTTCCGACAGATATAAGAGATAATATTGAAGAAGTCTTAAAAAAGATTAATAAAGATAGTCCTGGCGATCCTTTAACGGCTTTGTCCGGCGAGTCTTTAAGAAAAATTGGCACGAAGTTTGTCCCAATTCTTTTTGGCGCCGCTAAGGCTAGAGGTTATAGTCTGGAAAGATTTAAATTGACTGGCCCGCAAGCCGAGGCGATGATGGCCAATTATGGCCCTGATTTCTGGGATAAAATTAACGAGAATTTCACAAAATTTAATCAAGAAGCGGAAAAAGTATTTGGACAACTTAATATTGCCGGGGGTTTGGGAAGAAAGATCCGTCAAGAATTAAGCGCGGATAATATTATGCAAAACAAACTGGCCTTTTTGTTAAAACTATTAGGCATACTTGGAGTAGTTGGTTTGTCGACTCTTCTTCCAGGTATAGGTCCGCTTTTGGCAGTTGGTGGACTGGCAGGCGGAGCAGCTGCTATCGGCGGGTTAAAATCAAAATCGTAAAATATTATTTAATTAAATTATGGCAGAACAAACAGGGGAAATACCACCGCGACAAATACCTGAACCGGCAAAACCTGTTGAAAGGACAGTTCCGTCTGCTGTTGAAAGCACTCAAGGACGTGCTAGCCCATTAGACGATACGGAGTCACAGAGACAAGCGGCAGAACTGATGAACATGCTTAAAAATCAAAGTAATCCTGAACTTTCTGATCTCCAGCCGCAAACTGAACCCGTTGAGGCGCAAAAAAAGAAAAATCTCTTTAGTTCAATTTTTCAAATAATTAAAAACATTTTTCATTTATTGACGTTGGGGATTTTTAGAAAGAAAATGAAATAAAAAGTTGTTTTTTTTATCAAATAGTGTAATTATTAATCTATGGATCCTAATTTGATTAATGCCGGCAAAACTTTTGAACAAAGAGTTAGTGACATGGAAGCGCAGTTTTTGAGAATGCTTCTTGAAGGAATAAAAGGCGGGACTATAAAATTTGAAGATGGTCAAAAAATTGCCCGATTTGTTTTATCCAGAATTGACGATATAAAAAACCAAAGTCAACTAGTAGTTTTTTTGCACGACCTCTCGGAAAAATGGGAGATTTTTGCCCAGCTCTACAAAGTAGAAACGGTGAGGATTACAGAAATTGGAACCCAGGAAAAAAAACTTGATGAAATAAAATCGCAACTATTACAATTTAACCAAATAAAATAATGCCGGACGCAATCACTGAAGCACCTAAACCACCAGCGCCGATTGCCTTAAATGCTACAGAAATCCCCGTCGCTATGAAAGCTGGTATGGGCGCGCAAGGACCAGAGTTATTTCGTGGTCTTACTTCTCAACAACAAGAAAGAATGCAAGCTGCTCTAGTTTTTCAAGAGGCAGGCAAAACCCGAGCCGGTATGGAGGCAATAGCTAAAGGAGAAAAAGCAGAATTTAAATATGGTAACAATTGCCAACCAGCGGTTGAGGCCATTTATTTAAGTGATACTGGTCCTGACGGAAAAAAAATAGCAAGAGACCCAGCTGAAGATACTGATAAAAATGATGCGACTAATAGAATGGCTATATATCGAGAATATGTAACTCAAGGTTTTGACAAACTAGATCCAGCAAAACAAGCAAGATTGATTAGCGATCTTAAAACTAAAGCTCTATCAAATCCTGAACTAAGGGGGTTATTAGCGGATGATTCAGGGGCGATCAGCGACGAAGTAATCAAAGATGTATTAAGATCAAACAGTGATGGCCTGACAGAATGGTTAAATGGTTTTTTCAATCCGGAAAATCCACAAGTAAAAGCTTTGACAGAACGAGACAAAAATATAAGGAAGCAAAGTGGTGATATTAAAGCTAAAGAAGCTGAAAAAAAATTAAAACAAAAAGAAATTGATGATATTAAAGATGCGCCGAAAAAGGCTTTAGAATATGATAAATTAGTTGCTAAATTTAATGAGCCGACATTTCAAACTAATACAACAATTGATGTTGGAATCAAAGGTTTTGTCAATAATCTTACAGAACTTGATAGAGTAAAAGCTGAATTAGTAAATAAACCAAATAATGCTGATTTGTTAAAGAGGCAAGCTGAAGTTTCCGGTTGGATTGAAAAAGCAAAAGGTGATGCTACTTATGGAAAAGATTGTATTCAGCTTGCAGAACTTCATAGTCAAAGAGAAACAACTAATAAGAATTTGGATAGGCAAGGAGAATTACCCACTTTAGAGACAGATCTTCAAAAATTAACCAATGATGAAATAAATTTACAAGCAGGACTAAATGATTTATTAAGAGAAAGAGGATTACTGGCTGGTGATTTACAGATGCAACTGGAACATGCGGTGGAGGCCAGTGTTTTTCAAAAAGCAGCTCAAAATGCAGTGGCAATGTTAAATGAGTTGCCGAAATTTAAGGGTGAGGCCAAATCTCAATTAGAAAAAGAAGTTAGAGATAAATTATTAGAAATCGTTGGCACTCGTTATACTAAACCGGCTAACTGGTGGGAAAGACGGACTAAAGGCGATACTGTTTTAGATGGAAAAAAAATAAGTGAAGATTTTAAAATATTAACTTCAAAAGATGAAGTTGATAGTTCAGGAAGAGTTAAAGAAAACGGACCAAAGGGGTTACTTAGAGACTATTTAAAAAAGGCAGGGAAAACTTCAGCTGAGATTGATTCTTTATTACAGGATCCGGCTTTCGTTAAAGACAGCATTGGGGTAATTTTACCCCACATGTTAACCGATTATGTTTTAACGGGAAAACATTTAACTAATTCCGAAATGAACGCGCTTCAAGCTAACCCAATTTTAAAAGGAGCGTTGGATGGTTTTGCGACGGAACTAATTAATCGAAGAGATGTTAAAGATAAACTGGTTGGACTTGGAGTACTTAAAGAAAAAGGTTTGGGAGAGTATTTGACAACGATGGATGGGAAAAAATTAATTTTAATGATACTGATGGCCTTAGGTCTTCTTAGTACTCCATTCACAGGATTAGGCGGAGTGGCGGTGGCCGGAGCTGCGTTTGGCGCCAGTAAAATTCATTAAAAAAAACAATAAAAGAACGTCGGGGGTTCTTCTAGATTGTCACATCTTCCTAAAATGAATATATTAATAAGTTTTTAAAAAAACTTAATTGCTAGTTGGTTTATTAAGAGACTAAACATATTGATAATTTCTTGGTCTTCAAAATAAGGTAAAGTCAACAAAATGTAGACTATAATCCGTTGACAGAAATAGAGAAGAAACTTTAATCTTATTTTTATATGCCATATAGGGATGTTATTTTTGCCAATGAATATATTTATCATATTTTTAATAAAACTATTGACCATAAAAAAATATTCGATGAAGAAGTTACATGCGAAAATCTGTTAAAAGTAGTCAAATATTATCGGTCAACCTACTCCAAAAAACATAGTTATTCCGAATATCTTATTTTAGAATCCAGAATTAGAGAGAGTATAAATAAAAAAATATATGATCCTAATTCTTTTCAATTTGAAATATTATCTTACAACTTGATGCCGACACATTTTCATTTTTTAGTAAAACAAAAAAAAGACAATGGTTTAATAAAAGGATTTTCCAATTTACTGAATTCGTTTGTTAAACATTTTAATAAAACAAACGAAAGATCCGGTCCAATTTTTTTACCCCGTTTTAAGTCGGTTCTTATCAAAACAGAGGAGCAGTTAAAACATGTCTCAAGGTATATACATCTTAATCCTTATTCGAGTCAATTAGTTAAAAACTATAAAGAATTATTAGAATATCCGTTTTCTTCGCTAAAGGAATATTTGTTAGGTTTTTCCGGTATTTGCAATGTTGATTATGTTTTAGGTCTATTTTCCAATAATCCCAAGAGATATGAGAAATTTATTAAAGATAATGCTGATTACCAAAGATCTCTTGAAAAGATAAAGCATATAAGAAAGTTTTGACGCTCTAAAAGAACCCCCGACGTTCTTACTTATTGTTCTTCTACCAGTACTCCGAGCAGTTTGAGGATGACGTCTTTACGGTATCGTCGGTCGCCGCGGGAGTTGATACGGATTGCCGGAAGTTTATTTTTCTTACCCCATCTTTTGATAGTTAGAGGAGAGACCCGCAGGAGATTTGCCACTTCTCTTATTGTCAGTAGGTCTGGTAAATCTGAGAGTGATACTTTGGTAGTGAGTTTGTTTTTAATTGACATGGTACGATTATAAAAGGTCAAAAGCCAATTGTCAACTCTCTTAAAATATTCTATTGAAATAAATATTAAATTCTTTAATATTATTTATATACATATATATGAAATTCTGTAAGTCAAGACAGCGGGGGGAAATCGCAGTTTTATTGACAATCGCCGTTTTGCTTGTCGTTGGCGCAACCACATTTATTTCTTCGCTTGCTTTAAAAGGAAAAAAGACAGTCAGTACAAAAGCGGTAGAAGGTTGTAATAGTTCTACTGTTGGGCAATGTTTTAGTGGTCTTAGGTGTACGGTAAAAGTATCTACTACGGGATTAATATATTATTTTAAATCAGATGCTAGTTGTCCAACGCCGACTCCGGAGCCTCAACTAAATCCCCCAGTATGGGGAGAAAATAAAGGAAATGAATGTGGATCTGGAGGACCAAACTATCAATTCGGCTCCTGTTATAAAGGAAGCCGTTGTGTGCAGTGTCAGCATGGGGGAAGGTGGCTTTCATACAATTGTTTTGAGATAGACAGGTCTTGTCCAGGTAGTAGTGTCACACAAAACCCTATACCTAAGCCAGCTCTAACATCAAAACCAACACCGACTACACCTCCGCCAACAGCAATACCGACCTCTAGTTCAAATAATTGTTGGAAGGCTGTTTGTCCCCCAAATTATGAAAAAGGGGCAACAAAATATTGTTTTAAAACTGTGAATAATAGAACTTTTTATTATATAGATGTAGATGACGACGATAACTGTAATGATTGCACAGGAAATGTTTTTGTTAACAGAACAGATGTTTGTGGTAAACTTATTATTACCAGTACTCCTGAACCAACAGTAACAGTAATACCAAGAAGAGTTAGGAACTATTCTGCTGTTCCTTTGACACCAAGACCTACTCTTTCCGTCACACTTCCTTCCTTAAGTATCGTAACTCCAACAACTACTTCAACCGCAACCGCCACCTCTATTCCGATCGAAACACCAACTTTAACACCAATACCAATCTTCAGCCCCGTAGTTTGTAATAAATTCTATTGTTATAACAATACAAGCTTGCCATACATTATAAAATGCGCTAACCCAGGTATTACTTCATGTGGTGGTCAGTATAGTCTTTATTCAGGAGATGATTGCGATCGTCTTCGTACGGCAAAATTCACAGGAACAGAAAAAAATGTATCATCCTATGCAGAAAGTTCTTATTGTATTAATAATTTAAGAAAGGTAAAGATTGATATAAAGGTTAAAATTAGTGATGGTTCAATAAATTACTCGCCTTCATATCCATCAGCCAGCTTTAAAATTTGTTATTCTGAGTTGGGCGCCTTCGCTTTCCTTAAAACCGTATGTCCAATAAGTGAAACAATTGACTTAAGTAACACGAATGATTATTCAAAATCAATAGAGAAAACTATTAATGTAAAAGGTCGCTTAAGATATTTTTTATTTTATAATCCCGCAGGTTTAAATTTCCTTGACATAATATCGGGTGAATTGCAAGAAAATAGTGGTCAAATTATTGGGGATGTAGACATTAATTAACAGAGATTATTTTGTATGATAAAAAACTTGTTTAACAAAAAATATTTAAGTATTTTATTAGCTCTGATTGTTTCTTATTCTGTTGTTAAAATGTCTATAAACAATGTATTTATAGCTAATTCTCCAGAGATTAGACAAAATTTAGGAACGTATCTTTTGGTAAAAATCACGAATATTAAGGAAAATGTATTAGCAAAACTTAATCTTAATTTTTCTTTTTTTTCTAACTCTTCAGGGTCGGTCGCTAATAATCAAACCCGAGAACAAATGACTAATTTTTTAAAAGCAAATTTAAAGCCAGTTGCAAAAGGAGTCAGCGCCGCCACAAAAGACCAATATA
>Ga0265292_1000364_pt1 | contig 70050 bp, 75 predicted proteins | sample Munlanlewell296A_FD_189080 | JGI IMG/M metagenome (GOLD analysis project Ga0265292, IMG submission 189080) | Leachate microbial communities from a municipal landfill in Southern Ontario, Canada - Leachate well 296A | ecosystem: Engineered > Solid waste > Landfill > Unclassified | place: Canada...
CTAAGTTTATCCGCCGGGACGGAAACCACTGACAACACACAACTGACTACTGACAATGTTCTACGAACTTTTCGATCCATCAAAATTGATAATGAAGAAATTGAATTTACTGAAGGATTTACGGATCTTCATACTAAAGTTTATGAAAAAACATTAGTCGGTAAAGGATTTGGAATTGAAGAAGCGAGGAATTCTATTGAGTTGGTGTATAAACTAAGAAATGAAAAAGTAGATTCACAGACTGATAGAGATAAACAACATCATTTTTTAATGAAGAGGGAAAATTTTTGAGAATTTTAATCACAGGCGGTGCGGGTTTCATCGGATCAAATCCCGTAGACCACTTCCCCGAGCAAGGTTACGAAGTAGACTGCATAGACAACCTCTCCAACTGAAGTTAATTCTGAAATTGATATTGGAATTTGTTACATTAAAAAAAATAATTTAAGAGTGAGATTATTATGGAAACCAGGACATCTTATAAATATATCGTAAAAAAAACCGGCAATAATGAACCTACGATTGAAGGAACAAGGATCAGTGTTAGGGATATCGTTGAACAATGGAAACTTGGTTCATCACCCGAAGAAATTATTTCTGTCTATCCTCATATAAATTTATCCCGGGTTTTTGAAGCATTAGCGTATTATCAGGATAATATGAGTGAAGTAGAACATTTCATAAACATTAACAAAGTTCCGGAGAACCTAAGTGGTAAAGCTTTATCTTGATGAAGATGTGCACGGTTTGTTAGCAACTTTGCTGAGAGCGAGAAATATTCCCGTTGAAACTACTCAAGAAAGTAAAATGCTTGGGAAAAACGACCGGGAGCAATTAGAATATGCCATAAAAACAAATGCAGCTTTGGTTACTCACAATAGAGTGGATTTTGAGAACCTCTTTACTGATTATTTACTGCAAAAGAAAAGTCACTATGGAATTATAATTTTGATTAGAAGGGAAGTATATATTATGGCTAACCGTCTATCCAAATTTGTTCTTTCGCTTGAAGATATTAAAAACAAACTTTGGTATGTATAATCATTCAAAATCCAGTATCAAGCATCAAGTTGTTCTTTCTTACATCACTTCACGCGGACCATGGTACAAATATTCTTGGAAAGGCGATCTGCAAAAAAGCGGTGGAATTGCAACTAACATAGGTATTCATTTTTTTTGATCTTTTAATGTGGTTGTTCGGAAAAGTTGAGAAGAGTGAAGTTCATTTATCCGAAGAAAATAAAATGGCTGGATTTATAGAACTAAAAAATGCAAACCTGTCCGGCGACCTGTCTGGCGTAGCTTTAGCGAAGCCAGAAACTTTAGTGCAGACGGATGTAAAATGGTTCCTATCTATCGATAGAAATGATTTGCCAAAAAAATAATTTCAGATTACGGTGACCTAATTCACGAACTCAATAAATTATTAAAATCACTCGAAACCTAATTTCCTAGACCTAAACCTTAACCATGACTTTAACCTTAACATTAGCATTGACCTTCTTATAGTTTAATATACCTATGAAAAATCATAATTCAGTGTTAACAATTCTTTGGGAAGAACTTAATTATTAGGGCATAAAAATGAAAGTAGTAATTCTTGCTGGTGGACTAGGTACAAGGTTAAGCGAAGAAACAACTATAAGACCGAAACCAATGATTGAGATAGGCGGGTAAACCAATTTTGTGGCATATAATGAAGATTTATTTCCATTATAGATTTAATGAATTTATTATTTGCCTTGGATATAAAGGGTACTTAATAAAAGAATATTTTGCGGATTATTTTTTAAATCATTATGACGCTACAATAAACAATAGTTCATATCCATATCAGCCGGGGTTATGATGAGGAGCTAATATTTTTTTTGACTATATAATTGTTTAGATTTATAAAAGATTTTATTAAGAGGTAATTAAAATGGAATATACAGTTGTTTTGCATAATGCTGAAGAAGGCGGTTACTGGGCGGAAGTGCCTTCGTTAGAAGGGTGTTTTTCACAAGGTGAGACTGTAGAAGAAACTATAGCAAATGTCAAAGAAGCAATGCAAGCTCATATTATTGCTTTGCGGGAAGAAGGTATGCAATTGCCCAAAGATCAAGTAATGATTTTAAGCCATGTTGCGGTATAGATGATACTATGACCAAAAGGTTGCGCAGCATAAAGGGGCAAGAAGCAATAAAAGTTTTTATACGTTTTGGCGGTGTAGAAATAAATGATAAGGAATTTTCTTCCGCTGATGAATATAAAAAACTTCATGATTATGTAAAGCGGATTTTTAGAAGACCCAAGAAGGACATTGCACCGAAGCGAAGGGCTTGGTGAAGAAGTGACAAAGGAACCGATCACTGATAACTGACAACTGACAACAAACTCTTTATTATTCACCCTTGCCTAATGCCTTTTTTGAACCAAGCGAAGTAACAAACATCCAAGCAACCTGTCCCGTGAAATGTGGTTTTTACTATTTCATGGGACCAAACATCCAAACCCTAAGTACGATTTACGAAGTACGAAGTATGAATTACGAAGTACGACTTGTCTGCCGTAGCATAATTCATAACTCAACATTCAATCATCCAAGCAACCTGTCCCGTGAAATGTGGTTTTTACTATTTCATGGGACCAAACAATCAAACCCTAAGTACGAAGTACGATTTATGAATTACAATTTAAACTATTCACTGACAACCGATCACTATTGCCTATTTCTGTCTTCTTATTTCTTACTTCTGAATCCTTATTTCTAAATTCTTTAGACTGATCACTGAAAACTGACAACTGATAACTAATCTCACATTGATTTCCCGATGACGAATTATAATGCTGTGTTAACTGTTTTGTGGGAGGAATAGTTACGTGAAAGGTGAAACGTGAAAAGCGAGAGGAGGGAACTAATTGGAACGTGGGAAGTAGTCATTAATTGTCATTCAATTGTTCGTAAATTTGAAAATTAAAAAAAGGAATAAATAACTTATAACCCCATCTCATGGTATCGAACGACATGTCCTTATCACATATATCCCGGAAAGGATCTAACTTTATTCTTGTTTCCCATGATGCCATAGTATCTATAAATAACTCAATAACAATATATCCAGAGTACAATGATTATTCATCCAACAAACAACTGGCAACTTTCAACTTTCGTTTTTAGAACATGAAAACCTTCGCCATCACCGGCGTTGCCGGATATATAGCTCCTCGTCATCTTAAAGCTATTAAAGAAACCGGAAATAATTTAATTGCCGCTGTTGATCCGCATGATTCTGTTGGTATATTAGATCAATACTTTCCGGATTGTGCGTTCTTTACAGAGATAGAAAGATTCGACCGTCACCTTGAAATGCTGAAACGAAAAGGAGAAGGAATAGATTATCTAACGATCTGCTCACCAAACCATTTACATGATGCACACATTAGGTTAGCTTTACGTTTAGGTGCTAATGCTATCTGCGAAAAACCATTAGTATTGAACCCATGGAATTTGGATGCATTAAATCAGCTTGAACAAGAATACGGGAGAAAAGTTTATACAATACTTCAATTACGTGTTCATCCCGCACTCATTGCCTTAAAAAACAAACTCAACACTCAACACTAAGCACGAAGTGCTTCTCACTTCCCGTGGTCCGTGGTACAAATATTCTTGGAAAGGTGACCCGCATAAATCTGGTGGCATCGCTACAAACATAGGTATACATTTTTTTGATTTGTTAATATGGCTGTTCGGAAAAGTTGAGAAGAGTGAAGTTCATTTATCGGAAGAGAATAAAATGGCCGGTTTTCTTGAACTAGAAAAAGCTAATGTAAAATGGTTCTTATCTATCGACAGAAATGATCTTAGACAACTAAAAACCACTGACAACACACAACTGACTACTGACAATGTCCTACGAACTTTTCGATCTATAAAAATTGATAATGAAGAAGTTGAGTTTACCGAAGGATTTACAGATCTTCATACGAAAGTTTATGAAAAAACGTTAGTCGGTAAAGGATTCGGAATTGAAGACGCGCGGAATTCAATTGAACTGGTTTATAAGTTGAGAAATGAAAAAGTTACAGCGGGTTTTAAGAGAGAGAAATTTTACAATTATTTAATGGACAAGTGATTAGGTGAAAATACTTATTACTGGTACTGCCGGATTTATTAGTTTTCATCTTACGGAAAGATTAATAAAAGAAAGGGAATGTTATTAGCGAGTATTTTGAAAGCTAAAACGATCTTTGGTTATGAACCGAAGTTTGATGCAAAGAAGGGTTTTGAGTTAGCGGCAGAATGGTACTATCATAATCTGAAATAAAAGTTTATTTTTACAAAAAATTTGGTGAACCATGGAAACACAAAAAATATTAGAACAAATCGGTAAATTACCGGTCGAAGAAAAAATGTTAATAATTGAGCAAACCATAAAATCAATCCGGGAAAAAGAAGCCAAAGAAAAAATGATTAATGCAGTTGCAGAGTTGGAAGAAGAATACAAAACAAATAAAGAACTAACTGTTTTTACCGATATTGATTTCGAGAATTTTTATGAAACAAGGTGAGATTTGGCTTATTAACCTTGAGCCAACAATTGGGGCTGAGATAAAAAAAGCACGCCCCTCTGTTATTGTAAATGATGGAAGTTTTGGAAAACTACCTCTGAAAATCATTGTCCCTATTACGGATTGGAAAGATAACTATCAAATAGCTCCTTGGATGGTGAAAGTAAACCCGGATGCTATGAATAATTTAACAAAAGTTTCTGCTGTTGATTGTTTTCAGGTTAGATCAATATCTGAGCAAAGGTTTGTTAAACAAATCGGAAATATTAACCATTATGTATCTGAGGAAATTAAAGAAGCGCTTGCAAAAGTACTTTCAATTACCTTGTAGCACTTCATTTAGGCGCCAATGCAATTTGTGAAAAACCTTTAGTGTTAAATCCTTGGAATTTAGATGCATTAAGCCAGCTTGAACAAGAATCCGGGAAAAAAGTTTATACAATTCTCCAACTGCGTGTTCATCCTGCACTCATTGCCTTAAAAAACAAACTCAACACTCAACATTCAACACTCAACACTAAGCACGAAGTGCTTCTCACTTACATCACTTCCCGCGGACCGTGGTACAAATATTCTTGGAAAGGAGATCCACAAAAAAGCGGTGGGGTTGCAACTAATATTGGAATACATTTCTTTGATCTATTGATATGGCTCTTTGGAAAAGTAGAAAATAGTGAGGTCCATTTAGCGGATGAAAATAAAATGGCTGGATTTTTAGAACTTAAAAAAGCAAACCTGTCCGGCGAATTCCGGTTTAAACGGGAGTAGACGGATCGTCAATTGTAAACCTGTTCTAAGCCTGTCCTGAGCGCTAGCGAAGGAACAATCATCCAAACAATCAAACCCTAAGTACGAAGTACGATTTATGAATTACAATTTAAACTATTCACTGACAACCGATCACTATTGCCTATTTCTGTCTTCTTACTTCTGAATCCTTATTTCTAAATTCTTTAGACTGATCACTGAAAACTGACAACTGATAACTAATCTCACATTGATTTCCCGATGACGAATTATAATTCTGTATTAACAATCCTTTGAGAATAACTCAAAAAGTTAGGGGTAAATAAATGAAAGTAGTAATCTTAGCAGGTGGACTTGGCACAAGGCTTAGCGAAGAAACCACTATTAAGCCAAAACCGATGGTTGAGATAGGTGGTAAACCAATTCTTTGGCATATAATGAAAATTTATTCTCACTATGGTTTTGATGAGTTTATAATTTGTCTTGGTTACAAAGGGTACTTGATTAAAGAATATTTTGCGAATTATTTTTTGCATCAATCTGATGTAACATTTGATTTACAAAAAAATAAAATGGAAATTCATAATAACAACGCCGAGCCATGGAAAATCACTTTGATTGATACAGGCGATAATACAATGACAGGCGGACGACTCCTTAGAATAAAAAAATTTACCAATAATGAAACTTTTATGATGACCTACGGTGATGGCGTAGCCGATATTCATATCAAATCATTAATTCAATTCCATAATTCTAAAGGAAAGTATGCAACTGTTACAGCAGCGCAGCCGGTTGGAAGATTTGGATCATTAGATATTGATAAAGATAATAATGTAAGATCATTTATTGAAAAACCAGATGGTGATGGTAGATGGGTAAATGCCGGATTTTTTGTATTAACCTCCAAGGTATTTGATTACATAAAAAGTGATGAAACTTTTTTTGAAAAGGAACCTTTAGAAAGTTTGGCAAAGGATAATCAACTTGCAGCCTATTGCCATCACGGATTTTGGATGCCGATGGATAAACTCTCAGATAAAAATGAACTTGAAAATTTGTGGACTGCCGGTAAAGTGCCATGGAAAATTTGGGAATAGCTTAGTGAGTGAAGAGCGAAGAGTGATGAGAGTAGAATGAAAAAAATGTTTAATAATATTTTTGAAAATAAAAAAGTGCTTATTACAGGTGATACCGGATTTAAAGGTTCTTGGCTGGCTATATGGTTAAAAGAACTTGGTGCTGATGTTTATGGTTATGCACTTCCGCCGCTAAGAGACGAAGATAATTTTGTCAAATGTAATTTAAATGAAAAAATCCATCATATAAATGGTGATATAAGAGACAAAGAACATCTTGTCAAATTTTTTAATGACGTAAAACCGGATATCGCTTTTCATCTTGCAGCTCAGGCCATTGTTTTAGAGTCTTATAAAAATCCGCATTACACTTTTGAAACAAACGTAATGGGAACCGTAAATTTCTTTGAAGCTGTAAGAAATACACCTTCTGTAAAAGCTGCGGTTAACATAACCAGCGACAAATGTTACAAAAATAATGATTGGGTTTGGGGATATAGAGAGAATGATCCGGTGGGTGGTAAAGATCCTTATAGTGCATCTAAAGGTTGTTCTGAACTTATCACAGATTCGTACCTAAATTCTTTTTTTAAAGATACTGATTGCAAAATTTCTTCAGCAAGAGCCGGTAATGTTATCGGTGCCGGCGACTGGGCAGAAAACCGCATTATTCCGGATTACTTCAGGGCTTTATTGGGGAAGAATAAATTAATTGTACGTAATCCAATTGCTACAAGACCATGGCAGCATGTTTTAGAACCGCTTTCCGGCTACTTGCTGCTAGCTTCAAAATTATCGGAAGATGCTAAATATTCCGGCGGTTGGAATTTCGGACCAAAAGATGAAATGAATTATTCAGTAAGAGAACTTCTTAAAGAGATAAATAAATTTGACCGAAGCGTTGAAATAACTGAAAGCAATGATTCAATAAAACCTTATGAAGCAAAAATATTAAAGTTAGATATTTCTAAAGCAGTTTTTAAATTAGGATGGAAACCTGTGCTTGATTTTAATAAAACTGTTGAATTGACTGTAAGCGGATATCTAAATGATATTAAAAATATTTCTGATCCTTTAGAAAACAGGATTGCGACAATAAAAGAATATTTAGATATAGCTGCTAAACAGAAAATAAAATGGAGTGAAAAATAAACTTATGCGTGTTCCTTATGGTATGACTGTTCACGGACAGGAAGAAATAGATGCTGTAGTTGAAGTATTAAAAACTTCAACACAGATGGGAAAAAATGTAAGAGAGTTTGAAGAGAAAGTTGCAAAGTTATTTGATAAGAAGTACGGATTAATGGTTAACTCGGGTTCATCAGCTCTTTATCTTGGAGTTGAAGTTCTAAATCTTCCAAAAGAAAGTGAGGTTATCACTCCTGTATTAACATTTTCTACTACTGTTGCTTCTATTATCAAGAATGGACTTATTCCTTCTTTTGTGGATGTTGAACCGGATACTTTTATTATAGATGTGAATAAAATAGAAGAGATAATTACGAAGAATACCAAAGCTATTTCAATCCCTAACTTGTTAGGCAACATACCGGATTGGGATAAAATTGCGGAAATTGCTCAAAAATATAATTTAAAGATTATTGAAGATTCTGCCGATACACTTGGAGGCACATTAAGAGGAATGAGCAGCGGTTATCATTCGGATATTTCGATCACAAGCTTTTACGGATCTCACGTTATCAATTGCGCCGGTAATGGTGGTATGCTATGTATAAATGATAATGAGATGTTCAGAAGAGCAAAACTTTTACGCAGTTGGGGAAGAAGCTCTTCTATTTTTGTTGAATCTGAAAAAATTGAGAACAGGTTTAATGTTGAGCTTGAAGGCATTCAATACGACGCAAAATTCGTATTCGCAGAACCCGGTTATAATATAGAACCCTCCGAAATGGGTGCTGCTTTCGGGCTTGTGCAATTAAATAAGCTGCAAGCTAATATTGAAGCAAGAATAGAAAATTTTAATAAGCAATATGAATTTTTTAAACAATATGAAGAATGGTTTATCCTGCCAAAGCAGACACCGGAAACAAGAACAGGCTGGTTAGCTTTCCCACTTATCGTTAAAGATAATGCGCCATTTACCAGAACCGAAATGCAGATATCACTGGAAAAGGCTGATATACAAACACGCGTAATCTTTACAGGAAATATTCTAAGGCAGCCTGGCTTTAAAGATATTCACTGTGTAAAGAGTAAAGATGGGTATAGTAATGCTGATAATGTTATGCGGGGAGGAATTTTACTTGCATGTCACCATGGTCTAACAGATAAAATGTTAGAGCATATTCATAAATCTTTCAAGAGATTTGCTGAAAAATATTAAAATGAAATTTATTGAATTAGTTTTACCCGGGGTTTACTTAATATAGAAAATTTTTTTAATGATAATGGTAATACAGCTGCATATTTTATCTCGGGTCATCCATTGATGATAAAATCATTTAAGAATTTTTTATTGTCTAAGAAATTAGAAGAAAATAAAATAATTACGGATGATTGGAAATAGAATGGAAACTATTCTAATAACAGGTATTAATGGTTTTCTAGGCAGTCATATCGCAAAAAGATTATCTAAGAATTATCAAATTATTGGTCTTGAGTACTCTTTAGAGAATCTTTTTAGAATTAAAGGTTGTTCATTCCCGGTTTATTTGTCTGATAATAAAAGTATTGAAAAAATTTTTAACGATTTTAATGTAGATATTATCATTCATACAGCTACTTTTTATGGTAGAAATAATGAAGTAATACCTCAAATAGCTCAGACCAATTTATTTATGCCGTTTCATTTGTTAGATTATGCAATTAAAAGTAAAACTAAATTATTTATAAATACCGATACAGCTTTAGATAGGTTTACAAGTGCTTATGCTTTAACAAAAAAACAATTTAATGATTGGATTTATTTTCGGAGTAAAGAAATAAAAACTGTAAATATGCAGCTTGAACATTTTTATGGACCCGGCTGCAGTAATACAAATTTTATTACTGCTATGATTGAGAAATTAAAAAGAAATGAATCTTTTATTGACTTAACGTTAGGTGAACAAAAAAGAGATATTGTCTATTACTCTGATGTTGTAGATGCTTATGAAACGGTTGTAAATAGTAGAGAAGAGTTCGTTGAAAACTTTAATCATTTTGAAATTGGAACAGGAAATTTAATTACGATAAAAGAGATTATGCTATTATTGAAAAAACTTACTAATAGTAGAACGAATTTAAATTTTGGAGCTGTGCCTTACAGAGAAAATGAGTTAATGGAATCGAAGTCGGACTATGAAAATATTTTGAAATTAGGATGGTTGCCAAAAGTAAATATTGAAGAAGGTTTACTTAAAACAATTAATGGGATAGAGTAAATGAAATATCTAATTACAGGCGGTTGCGGATTTGTTGGGAGCAATTTAGCAGCGGAAGTGTTAAAAAGGAACGAAGAATTATTTGTTTTTGATAATTTATACCGGATTGGTAGTGAAAAAAAATTATTTTGGTTGAAAGAAAAAGGAGACTTCAAATTTTATCATCGTGATATCCGCAACTATAATGACGTTGAAAATGTAATTAAGGATATTAAACCCGATGTTATTTTTCACTTAGCAGGACAAGTTGCTATGACTACATCAATTAATGATCCACGGATGGATTTTGAGGTTAACGTTGTAGGTACTCATAATGTTTTAGAATCAGTGAGAAAATATTCGCCGGCGACAGTGATTTTATATTCTTCCACAAATAAAGTTTATGGGGATTTAGAGTACTTAACTTACGAAGAAACAGAGACAAGATACGTTTGCAAAGAATATCCAGAAGGTTTTGACGAAAAATTACGATTGGATTTCCAATCTCCTTATGGATGTTCAAAAGGAGCAGCAGATCAATATCTATTAGACTATTATAGAATTTTCGGTATTCGGACAGTAGTATTCAGACATTCTTCCATGTATGGAGGTAATCAAAATCCAACATATGATCAGGGGTGGATTGGTTGGTTTGTACAAAAGGCCATTGAAATAAAAGAAGGAACATCAAAGAGATCATTCACTATTTCGGGAAATGGAAAACAAGTAAGGGATATACTCCATAGTGACGATGTTGTGAATATATATTTTAACTCAGTAGAGCATATTGATAAGATTAGCGGAACTGCATTTAATGTTGGAGGTGGTATTGAAAACAGCTTGTCGCTCTTGGAACTTTTTATTTTCTTAGAAAAAGAACTACAAATAAAAATGAATTATTCTCAAATTCCGAGACGTGAAAGTGACCAAAAAGTGTTTGTTGTAAATCCTAAATCCTTAAAACAAAATAATCTCTTCAGTAATAAAATAGATTTTAGTACAGGAATTCTTAAAATGCTAAACAAAAGTTGAAATAATCTAGTACTTACATTTATATTAAATATTATTGTATGAATGTCATCAAATTAAGGAGAATCTTTAAAATTATTAATTTACATAATATATTTAAAATAAATAAAAATGATCTTAGAACAAAAAACCTAAATAAAAATCTTCTTACTTCTGTCATTGTAAAATTATTAAGCTTTGGGTTAAATCTTTATTTAATCCCTTTAACACTTAGATATGTGAATCCTTCAGAATATGGAATTTGGTTAACATTAAGTTCTATCAATATTTTTATTAATATTTTTGATATTGGCCTCGGAAATGGACTTAGGGTAAAGCTTACTCAAGTAATTTCTGAAAACAATATTTCAAAAGCCAAAATTCTTATTAGCACAACTTATATCTCACTCACTATAATGTTAATACCAGTGACTATTCTTTTAGTACTAGCAAGTAATCATATAAATTGGTGTAGTCTATTTAAAATAGATTATTCTCGTTCTCAAGAGATTAAACAATTAATATCAATTTTAATCGTTTTCTTTTCATTAAGGATTATATTAAGTCTGATATCCACAATACTTACCTCATACCAAAGAACTGGTTTAATTAGTGTCCTAGATTTTATTAGTACTGTAATTATTTCAATATTAATAATACTATTTGGTAAATATCAATATCTTGACATATTCAAACTTGGAATGATTTATTCTATTATCCCGAATTTGGTATTTATTTTATATACGATCATGTTCTTTCTGAAAGGTAATAATAATATTAGGCCTTCAATATCTAATTTTGACAGCCATCATTTACGGGAATTATTAGAACTTGGCGGCAAATATTTTTTATTGCAGATATCTACTGTTATTATTTTATCATCGGGTAACTTTATCATCGCAAATTTTATAAACACATATGAAGTGACAGTATATAATCTAGTTCAAAGGTATTTTAGTGTATTACCGACAATTTATGGGTTTATAGTAATCCCACTTGTACCTGCTTACGCCGATGCATATTATAAAAATGACTTTTCTTGGATAAAAAATAAAATAAAATTAATGCAACTAATGTGGTTAGTTCTATTAGTTTTTGTCATAGTATTTATTATTATTTCTAAAGAATTCTTCCGCTTATGGTTGGGACCCGGGATACAAATCCCTTTTATTTTAACCTTTACTATGGGTATTTATTGGTTAATTATAGGATGGGGTACTATATATACACCTTTTATTAATGGGATAGGAAAAGTCAATATGCAATTAATTCAATCTGCAGTTGGTGTTTTACTCACTTTGACAATATCGCCTATATTAATTCAAATCTTTCATCTTGGCGCAGTTGGTTTTGTTATTGCAAATTTAATAACTCTAAGTATCTCAACTATAATTGTTTCAATACAATACTATAAAATTATTAATTCAACTGCTAAAGGTATTTGGAACAAGTAAAAGCACATTCAAATTTGACTATTAAATTCTTTGTGGTGTAGTATTATATTGAAACATCATAAACATTCTTTAGAATTTATAATTATTTAGAAATCGTTTTATAAGGTATACAGGAGATTAACAAAAAACGAACAAAGTTGAAAATGTTGATATGCTTACAAAAGCAGCCAAAGAAGTATTTGAGAAACACACAAAAAGACAAAGAAAAAGAGCGCTAAAAACAATTCGAAAAAAATGCAGCGAGTTAATAATTTCAGTAGAACAAATTTAAAGTAGCATAAAAAAACATTGGCGTCACAGGAGATTATTTTTGTTAGCGTAGAGTTAAAATAAATTACATACACAACATTTATATTCTCTTTGAGACAAGATTAGAAGGATAGTTGGCTGATAGACGAAGTTTTCTGGTATTTTAAGAATTAACCACCCTGTTTCAATATCTGATAAAACCACACTTGTCAGTTACCTTAGCCTTTTCTTCATTAGGATTGGATAAAATATTATTCGACAATTTTAACTGAAACAAAATACTTAAAACTTAACACGTGCAGGTTAAAAAATGAACATCCTAGATTTAGCAATTCGGAAAAAAAAATCTTTGAAAAATCGACTTAAAAACAACCTTAAAAACCGATCAATTAAACGCAACATTGCTGCATTTATTGATGAATATGGACAAGCACAACTCCCTCCACGAGAGGAAACATTTTACCCCGAGGTGGTAATACCATGCTATAATCACGGTAAATATCTTGAAGATGCTTGAAGATCAATTCCTCGACAGATCCCAGTAACAGTTGTAGATGATGCTTCAACAGATGAAACAACCAATATTATTGGAGAACTTCTTAATAGATATCGCTTTAAATCACTAAGAAATAATTTTAATCTGTTGCAATCGGGCAGTATCAATCGAGCTATCAAAGAATCGTCCAATAATCTGTTCATTGTTCTTAACGCAGATGACGTTTTGGTATCATATTATTTTACTATGATGAGTGCACTTTTCACAAGGTACCGCAACATTAGGATGGCGGGTGGTGGATCAATTTCTTTCCGCGAAAAAATGACGTTAAATTTTAATGGGCTACTTCCCAATGATATTGGCTATGAACCTGTGCCACGTTTATATGGTAGAGAGGATGCATTGAAGTATAGGAATCTAAACGATATTAATATGACAATGTCAGGCTGTGCTTTTCTAAAATCGGCTTGGCAGGCTGTTAATGGCTTGTGGGATTTTGAACGACGAGTGTGTTCTTATGACGACCGTGATTTTCAGATGCGTGTTAGCACACTTTTTGATGTTGCTGTTGTCGACGAGCCTACCGCATTTTACCGCATCAACAGCTCTCTTCAGCGGGCGCAGAACGTTTAGTAAATTAACAATATAAATTAAAAACAATAATGAATAATTTATCGTTATTAAAATCAAAAATAAGTTTAGTGAATCAAATAGAACTCCCTGAAGAAGTGTTAAATAATTATGAACTATAAAGGGACAGAGCAAATTGTCATATAAGAATTAGCTGATTTAGTTGATACACTGACAAACGTAAATAAATGATTAATTAACTCCAAGAAGAAATCCAATTAAAATGTTTTAGAGAGTATTCTGATTATTTGAATACTTTATTATGAGGAAAATTTATTTGATACAGTATGCCAAATACTTTAAAACTTTTCTTATAGAGTTCATTACTGGGCTTCGTTATTTAAGTATTAAAAAAAATGTTTTTAGTACATCCTTTGATAAACGTGTTTTGGTTAGTTATTTAGTCAAACCCTGGAATGTTCTCTCATATGATCATGCGAACAATTTAGAATTAATATGTATTGCCAGATCGTTCAATGAACTAGGATTTCAAGTTGACCTTATTCATTATCAGAACAAAATATTTAACGATTATAGTAATTATAATGTGATCTTTGGTTTTGGACACCCTTTTGAAAATTGTATACTTTCAACAGAAGCAAAAAAAACATTAAAAGTACTATATGCCACTGGCGCTAATCCGCTTTGGTCGATGAAGCAAAGTTTTGAAAGATTATATGCATTTTATAATAAAGTACATATAGTAAAAAAAGAATATTTGAGAGATGGTGGTAACGAATTCTTGTTGCAATATTATCTTGCTCATAAAATAATATTGGTGGGTAATGATTATATAAAAAATACATATTTCACAAAGATTCATAATGATATACAAACGATTTCAGGTGTTGTTTTCAACAAAAATATTGATGTTGATTATTCTTTAAAAGCTAAAAGAAAGTATTTGTGGTTTGGAAGTAGTGGGATAGTTCACAAAGGACTAGATTTAATACTTGACTCTTTTATGCAGCGACCAAATCTTGAGCTGCATGTCTGTGGTACTATTGATCAAAGATTCCAGGCATCTTATAATGAAGTGTTACTTTGTCACAATAATATCCATTTTCATGGGTTCATCTCAATTAATAGTAATTTCTTTAAGCAATTGATGGAAACTTGTTCCTTTGTAATCAGCGCCAGCGTATCGGAAGGCATGTCTACTTCAGTTTTAACATGTATGGTAAATGGTGGATTAATACCTATTATTACGCTTTCTACTGGGATTGATATTAACGAGAATTTTATACAAATCGAATCGTGTAAAGAGGAGGCTTTATTAGATGCTATTGATAAATCCCAGTCTCTTGACCTACAAGAAATTATTTCTGTCTCAAAAATAATTAAGGATGAAACTAAAGTTAAATATTCAGAAACAACGTTTATTAACAAATTTAAAAGCATTATTCTGAATTATGAAAGATCTTGTTAGTATCGTCATTCCAGTCTACAATCGTGTTACTTTAATCTCGCAAACTATTGAATGCGCTATTAATCAAACTTATGATCAAATTGAAATCGTTATAATTGACAATTGCAGCGAAGATGGTACATGGGAAATTCTGACGCAATATACATTATTAGATAATCGAATTAGTCTTTTCAGAAATGAACAAAATATTGGTCCCGTTCGAAATTGGATCAGGTGCGTAACCAAGACGAGAGGTAAATACGTAAAGATTCTATTTTCGGATGATGTCATGTTACCAACCTTTGTCGAAGAAACGATCTCAGTGTTTGATAGTGATGTCGCATTTGTTTTAGGGAGGATAGAAATATTTAACAATCATGGTACACTGCGGCATGATAATTTTAATGATTTAAAATCTCTTTCAACAGAAGATTACATTCAAGATATTATTCTTCTTAACAGACTTGGATTGCCCGTATCACCATCTGCAGCACTCTTTAGGCGAGAGGATATGATAAATGCTCTAGTCATAGAGATACCAAATCCCGAAGGACTAGTAAATGAAAGATATGGTGCAGGTAATGACCTATTTATTTATCTCCTCATAGCGAAAAACTACAATAGAGTTGTTTTTACAAATAGTTATTTGATCAAATTCAGAGATCATGAAGCTTCATTTACGTCTTCCAATGATTTAGAAATATATTATTTGTATTCTAAACTACATTTTCTAAAAAATTATCATACGGTATTATTAAATAAATTCTGTACGTTACTTTTTTTAAAACAAATATTCAATTTAAAATACTCAAAAATATATGAATACTCCCCTCAAATTCTTTCTTATAAGTATATGATGATTTTGATTGCTGTTAAAATTAAAAATAAATTAATGAAACTATTTATTCATAAATCCTTAATGAATAAATCAAAAAAAGATGGTTAAAAATTAGGAAGCCTTTACTTCAGAGAAATATGTTAAGCACTGTCTTTATCCTTCTACCAGTTCATAACCGTTATGAAATGACTACTCGTTTTTTAATATCTTTGAAAAATCAAACGTACCAGAATTTTCATCTCCTTTTGATAGATGATGGTTCAACAGATGGTACTGCAGAAATAGTTAGAGAACGGATGCAGAAAGTAACTGTTATTCGCGGTAATGGTAATTGGTGGTGGGCAGGCTGTTTACAAGTAGGTTACAATTGGTTGAAAGTTCAAGAATTAACTGCTAATGATATAGTTCTCATCATTAATGATGATACTGAATTTGATCCAACATTTCTTGAGAACGCAATTGAGTTGCTAAAGAATACTTATAAAACTTTATTATTGGCTGAATGCTATGATAGAAAAGATGGCAAATTGATTGATGGAGGAATAAAATTGGATTGGAGCCTACTAAAATTTGAGAAACCTAATAATGTAGATGAAATCAATTGCTTGTCAACCCGAGGATTGTTTCTGAAAGCCAAGTACTTCATCCAAATCGGCGGATTCTATCCAAAACTTCTTCCACATTACTTATCTGACTATGAATTCACAATTAGAGCAAAACGTAAGGGATACAAATTGCTTGTTGACTCAAAACTTAAATTAAATCTTGATTTAAATGCGACTGGATTTCATTCATTTGCTAAGAGACCTTCATTGCAATTAATAAGAAAATATTTTTCGAAAAAGTCAGCGGCTTCACCAATATCTTGGACGGTATTTATAATTTTAGCTTGCCCATGGAAATGGAAAATTATTAACATATTCCGAATATGGTTTGTTTTTATATTCAAATCAATCAAAGCTATTTTCTTAAATCAATTTTTAACTGTTACTAACAGATAGGTGATAAAGATGCTAGCACCTATAGCATTATTTGTCTACAATAGACCTTGGCATACAAAGCATACGGTGGAAAGTCTATCAAGGAATATTTTGGCATCGAAGAGTGAATTATTTATTTTTTCAGATGGATCGAAAAACAAATTAGATGATAAAAACGTTTACTTAACAAGAGAATATATTTATTCAATTAAAGGTTTTAAGTCAGTAATCATTAATGAACGATCAGAAAATTTAGGATTGTCTAAATCTATTATTTCCGGAGTTACAGAAATTATTAATCAGTATGGAAAAATAATAGTTTTGGAAGATGATTTAGTCACTTCTCCTTTTTTTCTTGAATACATGAATGATGCATTAGAATATTATGAATATGAAAACAGAGTTATAAGTATTCACGGGTATTGTTATCCTTTAAAAATAAATTTACCGGAGACTTACTTTTTAATGGATACTGGATCTTGGGGTTGGGCAACATGGAAACGTGGTTGGGAAATATTTGAACCAGATGGTTCAAAATTATTACAAGAAATTGAGACCAAAAATTTAGCCCGATGCTTTAATATTAATAATTCATATCCATTTACTAATATGCTAATGAATCAAATAAAGGGTAAAAATAATTCATGGGCGATAAGGTGGCAGGCTTCAGCATTCCTGCGTAATAAATTAACACTTTTTCCAGGCCAATCTTTAGTAGCAAATATAGGTTTTGATAATTCTGGTACCCACAGCGCTTCAACAAGTAGATATAATGTTAATCTCACACTTCATAAAATCAAGGTTTCGGAAATACCAATTGATGAAGACAAAATTGTTAGAAAACAATTAGAATATTTTTTCTTATGTTCAAAGAGAAATAAAATTAAGTTTATACTAAGAAGGATAAACGATTATTTTCCAATTCTTAATCAAAGCACCAAAACACTATTTAATAAAAAATATGTATAGATTTTTTAGACCTATTTATTTTGAAATTGGTAAGTATTTTTATTATTTGTTCAAAAATAAAGAGTTCCGAAATTATTGTTATTACGATGCAAGATATGGTCATTTGCCACGTTATAATGACGGAAAAACTAAATTGAATGGAAAAGATTTTTATTTTTCTGATGCGGCGTCATTCCTTTCATCTTATAAAGAAATATTCGTAGAAAAAATTTATCGCTTCAAATTTGGAACTGATTCACCAAAAATTTTGGATATTGGGGCAAATATTGGGGTTAGTGTTTGTTTCTTTAAAACGTTATTCCCCAATTCTAGTATACTTGCATATGAAGCTGATCCTAAAATTTTCGCTTATTTGGAAAAAAATATTGATATCGCCGGTTTTCGTAATGTTCAACTAAAGAATGAAGCTGTCTGGAATGAAAACGGAATGATTAGTTTTTTTTCTGAAGGAGCTGATGGTGGCATGATCGATGAAGCCAACAATAGAAACATGATTAAAGTTAATACGGTTGATATCAAAGATATTTTAAAAAAGAATCAATTTGACTTAGTAAAGATTGATATTGAAGGTGCAGAGAGTGTTGTTTTACCTGAATGCAAAGATTACCTAAATACCGTTAAATATATATTTATTGAATATCATTCGGTAGTAAGTAAAAAACAAAATCTCAGTGAATTATTTAGTATCCTTGAAAGCAATGGATTTAGAATACACATGCATAGTATTTTTAAAAGTCGTTCCCCATTTACTCTAGTTAAAACAAATAATTCTTTCGATATGCAAATTAATATTTTTGGTTGGAAATGAGTTCTAAAATAATAGAATTACTTAGTACAATTATTCGTAAGAAAAGGCCAATAATCTTTGATGATCATATGCGAACAGTACCTATTTCGTCTACTTTTGGTTTTGAAAGAGGAACACCGATTGATCGTTTCTATATTGCCAAATTTGTAAAAAAAAACGAAAAGTATATAGAAGGCGATGTCCTTGAAATTGCAGATAATTTATATTCAAAAGAATTTATGTCGGAGAAAGTAAGAAAAATCGATGTACTCGATACAAAACTACATAAAAATGTTACAATCATTGGCGACCTAACTAAAATCGATAGTTTACCTGAAGCACAATACGATTGTTTTATCTGTACACAAACATTGAATTTTATATTTCAGATTGATTTAGCAATCAAGGGTATTTATCATTTGCTCAAGCCTGGGGGTACTTTCATTGGTACAGTTGCTGGGATTTGTCAAATAAGCAGGTATGATATGGATAGGTGGGGAGATTATTGGCGATTCACTTCAGTATCAATATCAAAACTATTTGAAAATGTTTTTGCTACTAAACCATATATAGAAACGTTTGGAAATGTCGCAACAGCTTGTGCCTTTTTACAGGGTGTTGCAATTGAAGAATTACCATCACCTGAAATACTGGAAAAAACCGATCAAAACTACCAGATAGTTATAGGTGTTTTGATTACTAGAGCTTTAAAATGAAATCGTTCATTGATCCTGCCATTAGAATCATTAGAAAAGAGACCTATAAACTCTTTAAAAACTCTAAAAAATCTCCTATTGTCATTTTATTGTATCATAGAGTTACAACCCTTGCGAATGATTTTAACTCATTAGCTGTTTCGCCAGATAATTTTTATAAACAGATGAAATTTATTAAGATGAACTTAAATGTAGCAAGTTTAAGTGACAATTTTAGCAATTTTTCAGTACCCACCGTTATGATTACTTTTGATGATGGATATGCAGACAACTATTATGAAGCTTTACCAATCTTACGAGAGTTTGATATCCCTGCTACCATTTTTATAAATACAAATCCAGTTCTGAACAAGACTGAATTTTGGTGGGACGAACTTGAAGATATAATACTGGATGGGTACCAAGATAAATACCCGAATGAATATATATTAAGATCGTTTTTTTCCCGAAAAGTATATAGTACACATTCTTATGAAGATCGTAAACACCTTTTTATGGAGCTACAAAACTTCTTGAAACAAATTTCTTTCAAAAAGAGAAATGCATTAATAGAGGATTTATTAAAGTGGACAAAGATTAAAAAACAACTACGATCTGAATATAGATCCTTAACAGTTGATGAATTAGCTAAATTTGCACAAAATGATATAATTACAATTGGCGCCCATTCAGTTTCACATTGTGCTCTATCGTCTTTATCCAATATTGAACAAAAGAAGGAAATTTTGGAATCGAAAAGAGACCTAGAGAGAATTATTAAGAAACCGGTTACTTTATTTTCATACCCATTTGGCAATTTAAGGTCATATAATCTAAAAACTATTAAATATTTGCGTGAGGCTGGTTTTATTAAAGCAGTTTCAAATTTTCCGGGAGCCTGCGGGACTTTTACTGATCCATATCAACTTCCAAGAAATTTAGTAAAAAATAAATCGATGGAAGAAATATTTAATGGCTTAAATAATATAGGCATAAAATTATTTTAATTTATGAAAATATTATTTACTAATACTTGGGATATAAAAGGGGGTGCTGCAAGAGCAGCTTATCGTCTGATGGGGGCTTTAAAAAAAATAAATATAGATACTAATATTATTGTGCAAAATAAAATTGGATTTGATGATTTGATCATTGGGCCCAAAACGAATATATCAAAGTTCCTTTTGATGATTCGCCCGAAGCTTGACGAATTAATTGCACACATTTTTTATAGGAAAATAGTTGGTTATTTTTTCCCAGCTCTGATTCCAGATAGATTTAACAAAAGAATTGATGAATTAAGTTACGATATTTTACATCTTCACTGGATCGCAGGTGGCTTTATCAAAATAGAAACTTTAAAATTAATTAAAAAACCGATTGTTTGGACATTACATGATTTTTGGGCATTTACTGGAGGATGTAATCTACCGGAGAATTGTTCTCGGTTTCAAAATAAATGTGGTCAATGCCCCGTATTGGGCTCAAGATTCAAGTACGACTTATCATTTATGGGTTGGGTAAGAAAAAATATTACATATTCTAAATTAAATCTTACAATAGTTTCACCTAGTAATTATTTGGCAAAAAAAGCAAAAGAAAGTTCTTTATTTAAAAATTTTACTATAAAGGTGATTCCAAATTGTATTGATATTCAAAAATTTAGTCCTAAGTCAAAAAGTATTGCAAGAGAATTAATCCATTTACCCGAGGGGAAAAAAATAGTTTTAGCCGGAGCGGTAAATATTACTGATTATTATAAAGGACACTACAAATTATTGAACATATTAAAAATTCTAAATGAAAGAGATAGCGCTAGTTCAATTGAGGTTATTCTTATTGGACAAAATAATAAAATATTTAGTGAATTTAGCAATCTCCATATAAGAGATTTCGGTTATTTGCATGATGAATTGAGTCTTTCGATTTTATTATCTGCTGTAGATTTGTTTATTATTCCATCGCTGGTGGAAAACTTTCCAAACATGGTAATCGAAGCTATGGCTTGTGGGACTCCTTGTGTCGCGTTTAATCAGGGTGGGATACCAGATATAATTGACCATAAATTAAATGGATATTTAGCAGAAGCATTTAATGAAAGTGATTTTGTTTATGGAATAGATTGGATCCTTCTTCATCTCAGTGAAAAAACCAATGAATTATCAAGGAACGCAAGATTAAAAGTCGAATCAACTTATGAAGAATCAATAATTGCTAAGAAATATCAATTATTATATGAAAATATTTTAAAAAAAGATGCCAATGAAAAATAATAAATACAAAGATTGGTTGTATGTCGGTTATCTATTCTTTTCCACCACTTTTTTTTTCTTTGACCCAACTCTATATTTTTCTAAAATTCTTGTCTTGAGTTTTGCATGGTTTTTTCTGGTGTTAATAATTTTTCAAACAGAGACCGCCATAAAATTCGATTCGTACATAATATTTATAATTTTCTACGTTATATTTTTGGAGATATCAAAATTCTTTCATTTACATAATTATAGTACGATTGAATTAATTTACCCAGCCGGAATAGCACAAATCCTTTTTCTAATTTATATAACGAATGAAGAAAAAAAAATTATACTGAGTACTATTGATAAATATATAAACTTAATTATAATAATTACTATACCAGGGCTTTTGTTCTATTTTAGCATTTTATTGGGAATAGAATTTAAATATGAACTAATTCATTTGGGTGGTAGAATTCAATTGTTTTATAGGAATTATTACAATCTAGCAATATTTGGTTCTTATGAAATATTTCCGATTGGGCCTTTTAAACTTGCCCGGCTATGTGGCGCTTTTGAAGAACCAGGTATGTTGGGTACTATATTAGCTATATTGCTTATAACAGATGTTATAGCATTCCCAGCGAAAAAAAACAGAAAAAAAATTATAATTTTATTAGGATTATTCACTCTTTCATTTGCCTTTTACCTTTCATTAATATGTATTAGTATGTATTCATCTATTTTCAAGAAGAATAAAGGAATTCTGTTTTTTTTAGTATTTGGCACATTTGCATTCCTAATTTTAGTCCCATCAGATCTTCAATATGCCTTCAAGTATCTTATGGGAGATCGGTTTACAATTACCAATCAAGGTATTGTTGGTGATACTCGTGCAATTTATTCAGATTGGTTCGAAAATTATTTATCCACAACAGACGCACAGACATTAATATTCGGGAATGGATGGAAATCAAATCAACTCAGCACGGGTGGCGGCTACTCTTCATATCATTCTTTGATTTATGAGGGGGGTATCTTGGGCTTTTCATTGGTCATAATATTTGAATCCTACCTGTTAATTTGGTATCCGATTAGGTCAGAAGATAAATGGATGATTTTTCTTACTCTCTTCCCAATACTCTCGCTATATCAAAGGCCCAATCCACTTGATCCGCAGTATCTGGTATGTTACGCAATAATTGTATCAAAATATCATGACTCACTAATAAGTCTTCATAATTATAAAAATTATTAAAAATGCCGCTTTTCTCAATAGTAACAATTAATTATAATAACATTAATGGCTTTATTAGAACAAAAACTTGCCTTGAGGTTCAAATTTGTCAGAATTTTGAATGGATTATTGTAGATGGAGGTTCTTCAGACGGATTTTTAGAATTGAACTTATCTAGTACCACTATGAATCACATTTTAATAAGCCAAAAAGATAACGGAATTTATGATGCGATGAATAAAGGCATTAAGTTAGCCAGCGGCGAATTTGTTCTCTTCCTAAATTCTGGGGACTTGCTCTATGATTGTTATACTTTAAAGAAGATTGAAGATTATTTAAATAAATCAATTAAATCTCCCGATATTATTTTCGGTTCATCACTGTATAAACTAAAGAATGGCTATTCTTTAATTAGAAAAACTTACCTACTTGAAGAATATCTATGGCATGGTCTACCAGCTAATCAGCAGTCAACCTATTATCATAAAAGATTATTCACCAACCAAAATTACGATTTAAAGTACGAAATTTGTGGCGATTATTTTATCCTTTCAAGTTTACATTCTAAAAGTTACCTTGATTGTATTTACTTTTCACAATCTCTATCAATTTTTGAAGCAAATGGCAAATCATTCGGGTTTAAGAAAAAACTATTTTTAGAACCTTACCAAATTCAAAAAAAAATATTGAAGACTAGTTTTCTCAAAAGGATTCTAAGTCTTCTTAAAAGATTTTATTCTACCAGTATAATCATTATAGTTTCATCTGAATTTTTTAAAATAATGTATGTTAGATTAAAAGCATGGAAATTAATAATCTGTTAAAAATCGACTTTAAGTATTTCGTTAAAGCTAGAAGTTCTGCCTCTATTTCTTCTTATAAAATCTGTAAAAATCTTAGAGATTATAATATTAAGACTATCATTGATATTGGAGCAAATATTGGGCAATTCTCATTAGCAGCTAATCATTTCTTCCCAAACGCTATGATCTATAGTTTTGAACCTCTTCCATTTGAATTCGCTCGTTTATCAAAGAATACAAATAGGAGAGAGAACATAAAGAAATTTAATTTAGCTCTTGGTAACCAATGTGGTACTATTGATTTTTATAAAAATGATTATTCTTTAGCTAGTTCCGTCTTACCTATTTCAAAACAGCAAAAGGAATTTCTCCCTGTTACTGCAAGTCAAAAACGCATAAAAGTCTCAATCGAGAGATTGAGCAAAATTTTTCCATGTCTCGATGTGAAAGGTCCAGTTCTTCTTAAATTAGATGTTCAAGGTTTCGAAAAGGAAGTTTTATTAGGCGCAGTAGAAATATTACCTCAAATAGATTACTTACTTTTCGAGACTTCATTTATTCCTATGTATGAAAGAGAACCTTTATTTGATGAAATGCATGCTTTTGTTAAAAATTTAGGTTTCCAATTTATTGCTCCTTTAAATTTTTTACGTAGAGAGGATTTTACGATTTTACAAATGGATGTATTATATAAAAGGATTAAATAAATTATTAATTTCAACTTCTCCCGCCCATTTTCATAAAATAAATACTGTATGAAATAACAATGATAAAAAATGGAAATTAAAAATTACATTTATTGGGATGGAATTAAATTTATCAACAAAAAAAAGATTTCATTTTTTAACGATATCTTAAATGCTAATTTTATTACAGTTCCTTCGGCACCAGTACTTGTATCAATACACTCAAATCATTTATTGCATAATGCAATTAAAGATTCCGATTTCTCAATAATCGATAGTTCACTTTTCGCAATACTATGTAGATTTTATTTTTTAAGGATTTATAAGTATAGTGGTTACCGTCTAGTTAAAGATATAATTGACTATTTGAAAAAAGAAAAGGTTAGTATTTTTCTGATTGATCCAAGTGAACACTCAGCTCAAACCAATAAAAAATTTATTTTGCAATCAACTTCAATTGCTTCATCTTATTACCATAATTATGTTGCCCCTTTCTATAATGAAAATTCTAGTATTACAGACAATAGATTATTAGAAAAACTGGAGTTGATAAAACCTCGTTTAATAATTATTGGTATAGCGGGTGGTAAACAGGAAATTTTAGGTGCCTACCTGAAACGAAATTTAACCTTTGAGACAACAATCTTATGTACTGGCGCAGCACTTTCTTTTTTTACAGGTGAGCAGGCATTAATAAGCTGTACTATAGATCGTATGTATTTAGGTTGGTTATTCAGAATATTAAACAATCCTAAAATTTTTTTACCACGATATTTGAGTGCTATAAAGTTTATTTTAATATTTTTTCAACACCCCGTAAAAAAAAGCTAATAAGCCTATTAATTGTAGAAATGCCATGGCTATAAAAATTCATTAGTTCTTAGTGCAGGCGGTTTCATCAGCAGTCATTTAGCAAATAAACTAAAAAGAGAAGGATTTTTGGTTCGTGGGGTTGACTTAATACACAACGAATATCAAGGTTTATTAGTTACTGTCTTATTCCCTTCTCACAATTTTAATTACAATTATATAAAACAACAAATAGATAAAACTATATAATATTGCTCTCACTTAGATCTACTTTATACTTCATAAGACGTGGTATTGATCATTTGTTGATCACTGCTTTATTTATTATTGCAGCTTTATTCTCACATGGTGCAAATATACTTATACAGGATAGTGATTTCTTATTTCTATTATTTATCATAAATATCGGCTGGGTAATTAGTTCAAACAATACTGATTTGTATGATGAATTTAGATCAAGAAATTTTAGTTATGAACTTGTACTAATACTTCAGAACAATTTAATTCTTTCAATCATTACAATTGTTTTTCTTTTTATCTTAAAAGATTTAGAACTTTCATGGAAATTTATTTTATCCCAGTTTCTATTAATATCATTTTTCATAAGCTTAGAAAAATATTTTATCCGATTGATATTATACCATTTTAGAAAAAAAGGAAAGAATATTCGATCAATGCTTTTAATTGGTGCCGGTAATGTCGGTCGTGCATTTAATGACATAATTAAAAACAGTCCTCATTATGGTTACAAAGTGTTAGGTTATCTTGATGATAATGATCAGAGTGATTTGAATGGTTTATATTTGGGCAAAGTTGCAGATTTAGAAAACATACTATTGAATACTAAAGTTGATAATATAGCCATAGCATTACCAGATTATGCTCAGAATAAAATTCACAACATTATCGAAATTGCTGAAAAACATGGTGTTAGAGTTAAAATAATTTCCAATTGTTTTAAATTTGTTTCGGGTAAATTTAATATATCAATGTTTGGTCCTTTTCCTGTTATTGCAGTAAGAGATGAAAAAATAAATTTAATTCATTGGCGGCTGATTAAAAGGTTTATGGATACTTTATTAAGTTTTATCATTTCAATAATTTTTCTTTCATGGCTCATTCCATTAATTTCTCTTTTAATAAAAATTGAATCAAAAGGTCCGGCAATATTTAAGCAGGAAAGATGGGGCAGAGGAAATAAAAAAATATTGATCTATAAATTCAGAAGTATGTATCATAACGGTCATGAGCCGTCATCATTACCATTCCGGCAAACTTCAAAAAACGATCCGCGTATTACAAAGGTGGGTAAATTCTTAAGAAAAACTAATTTGGATGAACTTCCTCAATTTATAAATGTTCTTAAAGGTGAAATGTCTCTAATTGGTCCGCGTCCTCATGCTTTACAGCATGAAATGGAATCAAAAGAAATAATTAATAAATATATGGTTAGAGAATTTGTAAAACCCGGTATTACCGGATGGGCTCAGGTAAACGGATTTAGAGGCGAGACAAAAGATATTAAACTTATGCAGAAAAGAATTGATTATGATATCTGGTACATCGAAAACTGGTCGCTCTTTTTAGATTTTCAAATAATTATTCTTACAATATGGAATATGATCAAAGGCGACCCGAATGCGTACTAAACAATTGAGAATTGAAAATTAAAAATCTTTTTTATGCACTTTTCCTTTTTCCATTTTACTTTGCTTCTTCACAAACCCTCGAAGGTACTAGCGGATTATTTTTTATTCCAACTGCTGAGATGCAGAAAGATGGAACAGTTTTAATTGGTGCTAATTTTGTAAATAAAGAATTAATTTCATTTAGCGGTTATCAGCAAAATGCATTTACTCCTTATTTAACCTTAACTTTTTTACCTTTTGCAGAATTTAGTATAAAAATTACAAGGTACACTGATGAAAATGTAGGAGGACAAGCATTAGGAGATAGAACATTCAGTGCAAGAATAAAAATATATAATGAGCAAAATATAATTCCCGCATTAGTATTAGGTCTTCATGATTTGTTTACAGTTTTTGGTGGTACCGAAGCAATTCACAATAATGCTTTGTATTTGGTTGGCACTAAAAATCTCAAATTGGAATCAAACATAATTAATAATATTTCATTCCATGTCGGTTATGGGTTAGATATATTACAAGCTAGGACTCATAACTTTGTTGGTTTCTTTGGTGGTATGTCAATAAAATTTTTCAATTCTTTAGAGTTAATGACTGAATATGACGGCAAACGGGTAAACGGAGGATTACGCTTAAAATTATTTGATCACATATCAATACTTTGCGGTTATATTAATTATAAATATTTTTCCGGAGGGGCAAGTTTTAGTTTCCAGTTGTGAGTTTAATATTTTTATTCGCATCTGGTAGCCATTCTCATAGTTATTTTTCTAATTTCTGATTTCTAATTACTAATTACTCATTTCTTATTTCTTATTTCTTATTTCTTATTTTTCATTACTACTATCCGTACTTATTCCCATTATTCTTTCCCTATCTTTGCTCCCAATTTCTGTAACTATAACTTTAATTTTTTTAATCTTTGCATCATCATCACTCAGGTAAGGATTATTTCTGTCATCTTTAAATTTACTATCTAATAATTTTATAAACTCTAATTTTTTATTTAAGATATGATCAAATTTTAAAATAATATTTATTAATTCACCCTTGCTCAATTTATTGTAATTTACTTTCTTAAAATATGCCATCGCTTTGTTTCTTTCCTGAAAGATTTCCTTAGTAAATTGTAAAGTATCTTGAATAAATAAACCCATTACTTCATATGTTTTATCTCGATGGTATTTTAGTATATCCTCTTTTAAATCTCTCTCCCATTTTATTAAAGTTGGTTTGGATATTTTCATACGTTTTTTTATTTCATCTAATGAAAGCCCCTTAGATCTTAACACCATAAATTTAGTTTTTGTATTGTTGTTGTACAACTTCGCCCTCCATTATAATATTTATATTCAAATATATAGTAAAGAAATAGTAAAATTATAGTAAAATATTTTCTCTATGTTTAAAATATATTATTGAGATCGAATTTTTATCTGTTCCTGGAAACATTCGATCCTTTTACTATTCTCACGGGACTGGTTAGTTTCAGCGCTTTACGGCGGTGCCGGTTTCTCATTTCAATTATAAATTCTCAAATAGTTCCTTCCTCTTACCTTCCTAATAATTACAATTTTTTTTATTGAACGAAGATTCTCTTCGTTCTACAATTATTCATTTGCAGTCAATAACCATTTCTTGACTGATTTATTAGCTGGATCGTAATAATTTTAATAAAAAGGGATTCATCAATTCTGATCCTTTATTATAACAGAAGCAGACTCCACTGATGTTATCGAACAACGCAAAAGAACGGCAAATAGGTAAAATTGCAAGGTTTAAATTGATCCCGATATTGCACCGGTCTTTAGACCATATATGAAAATTAATGACCGTGAATTTATTTGTTGGAAAACAGAATGATTAAACAAGATTGAAAACCGTTTTAACTGTTCCGATGGGAACGGTTTAGAAACAATAATCACACACACTATTTAGATCAGCGAACACTTACAGCATTCTTTAAAGTTACAGACTTTTCTATATTCCTTTTCAAAATTTTTGTATTTTACAATTAAATAATGGATTTATTATGAGTTATATACCTAAAGAGTTCAAAAAGTATTTTTGGGATTGCGATTTCAGTAGACTTGATTTCATAAAGAATAAAAATTTTATTCTGGGCAAACTTCTATTATTTGGGGACCTAGATGCAATTAAATTTGTTTTGAAAAATTTTGAAAGAGTTGAAGTAAGCAGCTTTATTGATAAGAAAGGAGCTTTAATATTAGATAAGGTTAGTTTCAATTTTTGGGAAAAAATTGTTCGCCATGATGAACTATGGGAAAGATGAATCTTCATTTTGATATATTGAACGGAAAGAGATCATCTATTGTAAGCAGACTCTTACACTTCCATGATCGTTTTTACCTTGCAGGAGGTACGGGTCTTGCTTTACAGCTTGGACATCGTATATCCGAAGATTTCGATTTTTTCACAAGCTCAAATTTTAATAATGATGCTTTGCTAGGTGAAATAAATAAACTATTCTATGAATATTCAGTTTCGGTTATACAAAATGAAAAAGATACTTTAACTGTTCTGCTGAACGATGAAATAAAAATTTCTTTTTTCAAACTTAATTACGTTAATGTCTTACCTTTATTGGAAGCAGGGAGTTTTAAATTAGCTCAGATTCAAGAGATTGGTATTATGAAACTGCTGGCACTTCCAAGGGCGCTTTATAAGGATTATGTAGATCTTTACTTTATATTAAAAGAGCATTCGCTTTCTGCGTTAATAGATTTAGCAAAATTAAAACATCCCGATTTTAATCCTTCTATCTACCTTAAATGTCTTCTTTCATACGAAGATGTAGATCTTCTCCCCGTAATATTCACAATCGGAAAGGCAATTACAGAAACAGAAGTTTTTAATTTTTTAGAAAAACAGACTTTGGAATTTCTAAAAGTTACGGGTGGAAAGGTTTAAACTATATATTGAGTTTGTAAGTGAACGAAGAATCTCTTCGTTCTACAATTTTAATCTTTAATGCTAACTCCCTACTGCATACTTCCTACTATTTTTACTTTTAAGGTTGTAGGTGTCGAATATTCATCCGCCTATGGCGGGCTTATCCCTGCTATTCTTCTTATTACTTATTTCCGATTTCTTATTACTGATTTCTTTACTGCTTACTGTCGACTGCTTACCGCAAACTGTCAACTGTCTACTGCTTTCTATTGCCTGCCCACTTTCCTCAACCCAGCATTCTGTATCCGTTTCCATTCCAGCACTATATTACTTGTCCACAGTAGCGGAATCCATTATTCCATACAAACATCCGTCCATTCATACAACCTCTTTGCCGCTATTTTACTCTAAAATTAATATTTCCATCGATTCTGTCCATAGAAGCATTCATTTTGTTACAAAAAATTTAATAAAATAGGTTGACTTCATTGCAATATTTCATCAATATTATCCCGCATTTATTACAATTCAATTATGCTTAACCGGGAAGCCTTACAATTTCTGAATAGATGGAAAGAGAAACCTGATCGTAAACCGCTTGTTATCTGGGGTGCTCGCCAGGTAGGAAAGACCACTCTGGTTAATATTTTTTCTAAAAAATTCAGGCAATACATATACCTCAATCTGGAATTAACAGAAGAACGGAAAATATTCGATGACAGGCAAAATTTTGAAGAAGTTATTGATGCATTATTCTTTCTTAAAAATGGCGGGAAAAATGTACCCGATACTTTAATTTTTATAGATGAGATTCAAAACTCACCGGAAGCGGTCAAAAACCTGCGGTACTTTTACGAAAAGAAAAAAGAATTAGCGGTAGTTACTGCCGGTTCTCTTCTTGAAACATTAATTGATAAAGATATAACTTACCCGGTAGGCAGGGTAGAATTTTTTGCTTTAAGGCCTTTTTCCTTTCATGAATATCTAAATGCAGTCGGTGAAAAGAATTCTTTGGATGCAATTGACAATATTCCCTTTCCGGAATATGCTCACAATAAGCTTATTTCTTTATTCAGGCGGTATGCCCTTATCGGCGGTATGCCTGAAGTCATTAAGAAATATTCAGAGAATAACGATTTGAACGAAATAAAAGAAGTCATAAAGAATCTTGTTCTCTCCTATAAAGCAGATATTGAAAAATATGCAAGGAATGAAACTGTTAACAGAATAGTAAGGCATATAATAGATAATGCTTTTCATTTTGCGGGTGAGCGTATAAAATTTAACCGGTTTGCAAATTCAAATTACCGCTCCCGTGAAGTAAGTGAGTGTTTCAGGATACTTGAAAAAACGATGCTCCTTCAATTAGTTTACCCTGCAACTTCAACCGGTCTGCCTTTAATTGCCGACAAGAAAAAGTCTCCCAAACTCCAGTTGCTCGATACCGGTTTAGTGAATTTTATGAGCGGAATAGAAAAGGATGTATATAATACCGATGAATTAACCGACGTGTACAGAGGAAAAATTGCGGAACATATAATAGGACAGGAGTTACTTGCAAGAGAAATTTTACCTGAAAATAATTTACTTTTTTGGCTGAGAGAAAAAAAACAGTCTGATGCTAAACTTGATTACCTTATTACTTATAAAGGAAATGTTATTCCTGTTGAAGTTAAATCGGGATCTGCCGGAAAATTGAGATCCTTACACCAGTTCATAAATCTTTCAACAGTTAAAAATAAACTTACAGTAGCTGTAAGATTTTATGCAGGTAAATTATCTGTAAAGAAAGAAACGACACCGGAAGGGAATAAATTCATATTATTAAATTTACCATTCTACTTATGTAATAAGATTGGTGATTATATTGATTGGGCAGCAGGAAGAGTGAACAGTAATGAGTGACCCCGTCAAAAAGATAGCCGGGCAGGCAAAATGACGAGTAACAGGGGAAAGAAGTGACCAAGAGAAAGGAATTGATTTAGTGAATGTGTGTTTTTTGAACAATAATAAAAATGATTTATATTGGCTGCGAGAATATTCGCAACGAAAATAATCGCAACAGATGAAAAAGAATCCATTTAAATTCGGGAGTGTTGTTGACGGGCCTTACTTTACCAACCGCATAGCTGAAATACAAAAAGTAAGATCTATTCTAATGAGCAAAAATCATCTTATAATTATTAGTCCAAGGCGGTTTGGCAAAACCAGTCTGATTAGTAAAGTGATAAATGAAATCGGTCGCCCGTTTATTTTATTGGATTTACAATTAGTAACAAATGTTGAAGATTTTGCAGCACAGCTATTAAAAAGGATTTACCGTCTATATCCATTTGAAAAGATGAGACAATTAGTTAAAAACTTCAGAATAATTCCTAATATTTCCCTTAATCCGATGAATAATGAAGTTGATATTTCATTTCAACCGGTATCTTCCGGTTCAATATTAGTTGAGGATGTATTAAATTTGATAGAAAGAGTGAATGATAAAAAGAAAAAACTAATAATTGTTTTTGATGAATTTCAAGAAATAAAAAGTATTGAGAAAGAATTAGATCGTCAACTTCGTTCAACAATCCAGCATCATCAAAATATCAATTACGTATTCTTAGGAAGTCAAGAATCATTAATGAGAGATATATTCGAAAAGAAAAAATCTCCCTTTTATCATTTCGGATATTTGTTACCGTTAGATAAAATACCTCAACAAGAATTCATGGAATATCTTTCTGCCGGATTAGAATCCGTGGCGCTTAAATCGGAAGAAATAGCAAAAGAGATATTGGAAATAACAAAATCGCATCCATATTACACACAGCAATTAGCATTTACTGTTTGGGAGCTATTGAACAATACCGGAAAAATAAAAAATCCGGTTGAGGAGGCTGTCGACGAAATTATCCGGCATCACGATATGGATTATGAACGTCTGTGGAATACTATAAACAGAACGGATATGAAAATTCTAATAGGGATGTCGTTATCGGAAATTACACCGCTATCATCAGAATTTGCTAAAAAATATTTTAGAGGCGCATCGAGCACAATATTCAGCAGCTTAAAACGGTTAGCGCAAAACGGCTTAGTAATCAAAACCGAATTTGGTTACGAAATTGACGATCCTTTTTTTAAGAGGTGGGTAAAGAGAAGAAGACTACAATGAGTGCCCCCTAAAATAGAAAAACAGATTTCCCGCCCAGCAGGATCCGTCGAAAAGATGCCGGACAAGTGGCGGACAAGCACGGGTCAGTCCCCGCGAAATAGTAAAAAGCACATTTCACGGGTCAGGTTGGTGTGATGGTTGAGGGAAAGTAACGGGAAACAAGCAGCGAGTGACATGCGCAATAGTGAATAGTTCAACAATTCAACATTTGTCTGGAGTAGTTCAACTCATCAATCCGCCTGCATTGCATTTCGGCGAGACAAGCCTTTCAACAATTAAACAATTGTCTCAAGAAATTAAAAGTTACTCGTCACTATATTCACTAATTAAAATGAAAGCAATAATCTTAGCAGCAGGTAAAGGCGAAGTATCCATGTAAATGTTGAGGTAAAGAGTGAAGAGCAATTGTTGTCCACTCATAGTGCCAATCGAATTTTTAGAACAAAATGCATAAAGAATTTTTTTAGACTTCAAAATATCTAAAAATGATTTTATTAACGGATTATAAAAAGAGGAAAATTCGTTTTACTTTTGAACGAATTAAACATTTGGAAGACAGCCATCCTGAAATGAAAAATCAAATAAGTAGAATTAACGAAACTTTGGAATCACCCGATTGTATCATTAAATCAAAATCTGATCTTTCTGTTGAAATGTTTTATAAATATTATGAATCACGCCTGTAAAAGAAAAATATTTGTGTATCGTTGTGAAATTTAAAAACGGTGACAATTTTATAATTACTTCTTATTTTACAGATACAATTAAAAAAGGTGTGCAATTATGGAAAAAGAAATAAAAGTCTGGTATGATAAAGAAGGTGATTATCTCGAAGTAATCTTTGAAAAGAAAGCCGGATATTTCAAGGAAACAGAAAATGATTCTGTGATGGAAAAGGTTGATGATAAAGGAAATATAATAGGTTTTTCTATCCTAAAGGTAAGTGACATAAAAAGCATCCCAATCTCAATTGCTCTTAAAAGTTCGGTTGCATGAAGTAGAAAGTGCTGTATAACTATGCGCTCTGCTCTCTGTTGAATTCGATATGAATAGGTACTTGAAATACTCAATCAAACAACCCAACTATTCAACAAATAAAAATTTCAAAGTGTATCGAAGAATTAGTTCTTACTCGTCACTTTTCACAACCTGTCTGCCGACAGGTAAGATTCACAGTTAACTATTTACCATTCACTATTCTTTAAAAAAATGAAAGCTATCATTCTCGCTGCCGGTAAAGGGGAACGTTTAGTGGAAATAACTAAACAGACTCCCAAACCGATGATTAAATACAATGGAAAACCGATTCTTCAGTATAACATTGAAATGTGCAAAAAATATGGAGTAGATGAAATTTATATTAACCTGCATCATTTGGCTGAAATGATAACGGAATATTTTGGCAATGGTGAAAAATTTGGCGTTACAGTAAAATATTCTTATGAAGATAAATTGCTTGGAACTTCTGGTGCTGTAAAAAAAATATCTAAAGAATTCTGGTCTTCCGAAGTCTCAAATTCTCCCGGTCTCCCGGCCTTAAATTCTCAAAGTCCCTCAGTCTCAGAATCTTTCTTCGTTCTCTACGGTGATCAGTTCTCCGAGTTTAATTTAAATCTTCTCATAAAAAAATATAATGAGAATGATTGCATTGCTTCCATAGCATTTCATTATCGTGAAGATGTTTCTCACAGCGGTATTGCAGAATTTGATGTAGATGGAAGGATAGAACGATTTATAGAAAAACCGAAGGAAGGAGAATCTGACAGTCATTGGGTAAACGCTGGGATATATTATCTTAATCCAAGAATTCTTGAATATATCCCCGAAGGTTTTTCTGATTTTGGGAGACAAATTTTCCCTAAGCTTCTTAAAAAGAATTTACCTTTATATGGCGTTTGTGAAAGAAAAGAGGTAAAAATATTTGATACTCCCGAAATGTATAAAAAAAATATAAGGACATGATTAATTATGAAATTTAGAATTGGCGTTATTGGTCTCTGGCATTTAGGTTGTGTTATATCAGTTTCTTGGTCAAAGTTAGGTCATAATGTAGTTGGTTTTGATTATGATGGTGAGCGAGTGAATAAGTTGTTGTTTCCGTTGAAAACTGACCAGTATTCCGGCCAAAATTGACCAGTCCAAGTTAGTTATTTTTCACAATATTTTTCATTCTGAAGCTCTTACCGTTAATCAAAAAAGGATAAGAATGATGAAGTAGTCTGTCCAAAATGGCTGAAGCAACAATATCATCATTAAAGATTTCTCCCCACTCTTCAAACGGTTTATTAGTAGTAATAATAATTGATCCAAGTTCATAACGTTTGGATATAAGTTGAAAAAATAATTTAGCCGTTTGTTTTGTAAGCGAGAGATATCCAAGTTCGTCAATGATAATTAAATCAACCCTTGAAAGACTATCAAGTGTTCTGTTAAGATTGCCGGATACTTCAGCAGAGGCCAGTTGCAGAGTGAGATCTTCGGCAGTAAAAAACATGACCCTCTTTCTTTCCTGGATAGCTTTAATGCCAATGCTGATAGCCAGATGAGTTTTACCAACACCGGGAGCGCCGACAAAAAGAATATTTTTTGCTTCATCTAAAAAATTCAAGCTGGCAAGTTCACGGATCAGTTTCTCGTTTATCATTGGTTGATAAGTAAAATCAAATTCCTCAAGTTTCTTTATCTGAGGGAAGCCCTACGCACAAGTAGCAGAAAAAATGAAGGATGTAAAATAACCGTCATCTCATAGTGGCGGTTTTTTTATGACCGCCACTTATTATTTTCATATACGATTACACAATTAATAAAATAATCTATACTTGTCTCCCAAAAGAAAATAAATCTCACTTAGCATAAAAACCAACACAAAATATCCGCCTAAAAAAAATCTATTCTTTATTTGTTATAGTATCGGAGAAATACTTAATTTTTCGTAAAAGTTATCTCAATAAATTAACTGATCTACCAACTAATAAAAGTAATTCCCATGAAAAGAATATTACTATCATTCGCAGTTTTATTTCTGTTTATCACTTCAAGTTTTATTTTCGCTCAGAAAAATATTCCTAGGACAGAACCGGATTCGTTAAAGAAAATTTCTTTAACCGGACTTCAGTTTAGAAGTATCGGTCCCGCAATAACCGGCGGAAGAGTTCGCCACATAAAAGTAAATCCGCAGAACAAATCGGAATACTACATTGCTTCGGGAAGCGGTTCATTATGGAAAACAGTAAATAGAGGAATCACATTTTCTCCCGCTTTTGAAAATCAAAAAACTTATGCGATCGGCTCTGTAGAAATTGATCCGACAAATCCGAAAGTTCTTTGGGTTGGAACCGGTGAGAATAGTAATCACAACAACTCTGGATATGGAGACGGCATTTACAAAAGCGAAGACGGCGGCAAAAGTTGGAACAATATGGGATTGAAAACTTCGGAACATATCGGCGGTATTGCAATTGATCCGAACAATTCAAACATAGTTTACGCTGCAGCAATGGGTTCATTAAGAAAAGAGGGAGGCGATAGAGGAATTTTTAAAACAACAGACGGCGGAAAAACTTGGCAAAAATCTCTAAACATCAGCGAGTACACCGGCTGTTACGAAGTTTACATGGATCCGAGATATTCAAATATTTTATATGCTGTTGCTCATCAGAGAATGAGAAAATTATATACGGGTGTAAGCGGCGGTCCAGAAAGCGGCATTTATAAAAGTACGGATGCCGGCGTAACTTGGAATAAATTGAAAAGCGGTCTTCCATCTGATGAAGTAGGAAGAATCGGTATGGCAATCTCGCCGGTCAATCCCGATGTCCTTTATGCGATCATTGATGCAAAGAAAGAAGGCGGATTTTATAAAAGTGTTGACCGCGGTGCAAGCTGGACAAAACAGAGCAGTTATCTTTCTGCTTATATTTTTTATTTTCAAAAAATATTCTGCGATGTAAAAGATGTTGACCGCGTTTACAGCATGGATGTTTTTATTCAAGTTACTAAAGACGGCGGAAAGACCTGGACAAAATTAGGAGAGAAGAATAAGCACGTTGATAATCACGGTTTCTGGATCGATCCGGATGATAACAAACATTTGATCTCCGGCTGTGATGGCGGAGTTTATGAAACTTACGATCAAGGAATGAATTGGGCTTTCAGAAATAATATTCCAATTACGGAAATCTATAAGATCACAACCGATAACGCACTTCCTTTCTACAATGTTTATATCGGCACACAGGATAACAATAGTCTTGGCGGGCCATCGCGTACAATTAACTCGGGTGGAATTACAAATCAAGATTGGGTCTTTACTCTTGGCGGAGATGGATTTCAATCACAAGTAGATTGGAAAGATCCGAATATAATTTATGCCGAATCTCAAAACGGCGGATTAGTCCGGTTCGATAAAAAGAGCGGAGAAAGATTAAATATTAGACCTTATGATTTTGCAGATACAGCTTACCGCTTCGATTGGGATGCTGCACTTTTAATTTCAAAGCATGATCACAAAAGATTGTACTTCGGTGGAAATAAATTATTCCGTTCCGATGACCAAGGTAGTACATGGAAAGAAATCAGCGGCGATCTTACAAGAGGAATACCGGAAAATTTTCAGAAGCTGATGGGAAGAAGCTGGAGTATTGATGAGATGGTCAGCAAAAGTTCTATGGCGCAGATCGTTACGATTGCAGAATCGCCTCTTGATGAAAATATTTTATTCGTCGGATCGGGAGACGGATTAATTCATTACACAAACGACGGCGGCAAAACTTGGATGAATGCTTCATCAATAGAAGGATTGCCTAAATATGCGCGTGTTCATCAGATCATTACTTCTAATTTTGATAAGTTGGTAGCGTATGCCGCTTGCCATAATTTTCACGATGGGGATTACAGACCTTATCTTTATAAAACTGAAGACGGCGGAAAGACATGGAAACAAATTAATGCCAATCTTCCCGAGATGGGTTCAACTTACACAATTGCAGAAGATCATGTTGATGGAAATCTTTTATTTACCGGAACACAGTTCGGAGTTTTCTTCAGCAATAACGGCGGTAAAGAATGGATACAATTAAAGAACGGTCTGCCAACAATCCAAGTAATGAACTTAACTATTCAGAAAAGAGAAAATGATCTTGTAGTTTCAACTTTCGGTAGAGGCGTTTACATTCTTGATAATTATTCTCCTCTCCGTTTTATGTCCAAGGAAACTTTAATGAAAGACGCTTATATCTTTCCAATAAAAGATGCTCAAATGTTTATACCAGCATCGCCGTTCGGATTTGACGGAATCGGTTTTATGGGCGCAAGTTTCTTTGCAACTCCAAATCCCGAGATCGGTGCAGTCTTTAATTATTTTATAAAAGATGAAGTGAAATCATTAAAGGATAAAAGAAGAGACCTAGAAAAAGAAAAACAAAAGAAAGGTGAAGATGTTGCGTTCCCTTCATACGCAGAATTGAAAAAAGAAGGTGACCAGCCGGAAGCATTTTTACTTTTTACGATCTCAGATGATCAAGGAAATGTTGTAAGAAAAATTAAAACCGGAATCAAAAAAGGTTTGAACAAGCTTGTTTGGGATTTCCGTTACGATACTTTTACTCCGATCTCAACAGTTCCGTTTGATAATTCTATTCCGTGGAATGAACCTGATAAAGGTTACATGGCGGCTCCGGGTAAGTATAAAGTTTCTCTTTCAAAATTTGAAGACGGAGTTTTTACAGAACTATGCACTCCTCAGGAATTTAATTGCGTTCCGCTCAACTTAAATGTTCTTTCTGCTCAGGATAAATCTTCGCTTGACAGCTTTAACAAAAAAGTTGCCGAGATGACAAGAGTAATTACCGGTGCCGATGCTTACCGCAATGAGCTCGTAAACAAAATCAGTTATTTGAAGAAAGCAGTATTTGAAGCACCGAAAGTTCCGGCTGATACTTACAATAAGATATTAGCCGTTGGATTAAAGCTTGAAGATCTAAATCAAAAGTTTAACGGTGATAATCTTAGAAGTAAATACGAAGGAGGAACTCCAACAGCGCTTAAAGAAAGAGTTGAGTTAATAACTTCTTCATTGTGGAGTACCACATCAGCACCGACTACAACTTTTATTAAATCTTACGAAGTTGCTGCTAACAATTTTGGTGAGATATTAAATTTATTAAAAGCAGTTGGTTTAGAAGTAGAAGCAATTGAAAAAATTCTTAAGGATAACGGTGCACCTTATACACCGGGACGATTTCCGAATTTAGAGAATAAATGAGTAGAATAACTTAGCTCATCTCCTTTTTAACCACCCCCTTTAATTCCCCCTCCTTAGTACAAGGAGGGGGACACAGGGGGAGGTCGTAAAATACTTCTTGACAACCTTATTCCTTAAATTTAATTTGATGAGGGGAAACTCTTCTTAATTTTTTTACCCCGGGGAAAAGATGCAAACTACTTTTTTGAAATAGATTATTGACAGTATAAATAATGGTCACATGCGTATTCAAAAAATGGAATCAATAGAACATTTTGCGATACCATTATAATGAATGAATAAAATGGAAGAATCCAAAAACAAAATAATAGTTTTCGATGCTGCATCAATTCAAAGAAAAATTTACACGGTTCGCGATGCTCAAGTAATGCTCGATAGTGATTTGGCAGATTTTTATGGAGTAGAAACAAGAAGACTCAATGAACAAGTTAAAAGAAATATGGAGAGATTTCCCGAAGAATTTATGTTCCAATTAACCAAGGAAGAAAATGAAAACTTGATGTCGCAAATTGCGATATCAAGTTCGGAGTATGGCGGAAGAAGAAAATTACCCTACGTTTTCACCGAGCAAGGCGTTGCAATGCTTTCCGGAGTTCTCAAAAGTAAAACTGCTGTTAAAATGAGCATCCAGATTATAGGCGCTTTTGTTGCCATGAGGCGGTTTATAATTAACAACGCACAGATATTCCAAAGAATTAATACGGTTGAAAAGAGGCAGTTAAAACACGAAATGGAGACAGACGAAAAGTTTGAAAAATTACTTAACGGATTACAAAATAAAGATTTAGTCCCAAAACAAGGAATCTTCTATGACGGACAAATTTTCGATGCCTATAAATTTGTCGCCGGACTAATCCGCAAAGCGGAAAAATCTATTTTGCTTATTGACAACTACATTGATGAAACTGTCTTAGATTTGTTTACCAAAAAGAAAAAGAATGTTGCCGTAACAATACTAACAGCCAACCTAAATAAATCTTTACTGCTCGACGAAAAAAAATTTAACTCACAGTATCCTTCCGTTATAATAAAAGAGTTTAACAAAGCTCACGATAGGTTTTTGATTATTGACGACAAAGATGTTTACCACTTAGGCGCTTCACTAAAAGATTTGGGTAGAAAGTGGTTCGCTTTCTCAAAACTTGATAAATCTGCACTTGAACTTTTAGAAAATCTTAAAAAGGTTGTCGAGGTTGCTGAGGTTCTCGAAGCAACCTCTTCTTACCAAAAGAAAAAAAGTTTATCATATGAGTAGTAGCTTTATGTATATACTTGAATGCGCCGATGGTAGTTATTACACAGGAAGCACAAAAGATTTAGAACGCAGACTTTGGGAACACCAAAATATAGTTGGAGCTAATTATACAAAGAAAAGATTACCGGTTAAGTTGATTTATTATGAAGAATATTCCAGAATTGATGAAGCATTCTACCGAGAAAAACAAGTGCAAGGATGGAGTAGAAAAAAGAAAGAAGCATTGATTGATGGTAAGCCAGAAATATTACCTATACTGGCACTTGCTTATCGTGATCTTCGTAACGGTGGTTTCGAGAGCCTCAACCACCGTTTATCAAGTTCTTCGTGTACTTCAAACACTAATTACAAAAAGTTGCCTGAGGTTCTCGAAGGCAACTTATCCTCTAATATTAAAAAGATTGTGACTGATGAGTGATACAACGAGCTTGCCCGCCGGTTTTTTTGGCAGGCTAAAAAATACTTCTTGACAACCTTCTTCTATAAATTTAAGTTGGTGTAGGGAAACTCTTCTTTAACTTCTTTTGACCCCGGGGAAAATATGCAGCTACTTTTTTGGAATAGATTATTTAATAGAACTTGTCTACTGACAAGTAGATATATCTCACATACTGCCAGAGTGATAGACTGCTTACCCCGTGATTTCTATGGGGGCTAATTGGCAGTATAATATTGTATGAGAGCAATCATATTTTTTTTCTCAACTTCGGATAAAACACTTAACGTTATATGTTTAGTTTAACTTGGAGTAAAAATGAAATTAGATTTTATTATTAAATCGTTATTAATTGTTTCGCTCCTGTTCCCTTCTTGTGTTCCAATTCAACAAACTATTAAACCGCCAGAGAATTGGACAACGACTGACAAAGGAGAGCCAGAATTTAAATTATACTTTGACCAGCATTTAAATATATTAGATCCCATCGAAGGTATTTGGTCAATGTCAGAAACAACTAGTTGGATAAATGTTGTATCTGGTATTAAAGGTAAAATAGAAAATGCAAGTCAGTATAGAATTGCAGTAATGAAAGATGAAAACATTAATGATTTATTTTATGGATATGTCCTGGAATCAAGAGATCCTGAATGGACAAAAGGAAAATTGAAAGTAAAGTATCGCAAGACTGCTTTCGATATGGCATACGAACAATTTTGGTTTATGCAAGATTACTCAGAGAAAGTTACCAATGCTGTAATTGAGAATAAAGGTTTTATTAGAGGAACAACTAGCTGGGCTAATTATCCAATTAATTATGAAAGAGAAACCATTCTTCTTAAAATTTATCCTTCGCTAAAATCAAATTCCGCCACAAATATCTCAAGTGAATCAAAATCTTCAAGTAGTGGTTTTTTAATTTCAGAAAGTGGACTAATAGTTACAAATTATCACGCAGTTGAAAATTCTAATTTGATAGAAGTTGTTTTCCCAACATTTTCTAAAAAATACATATCCACCATAAAAATTAAAGATGTTAAAAATGATATCACCATTCTTGAGCTTAAAGATTTTGTATACTCATCAATTTTTGATCAATCTATTCCTTATTCATTCATTGATGCAAACTCTGTAAAAATTGGAGAGGAGGTTTTTACATTAGGATTTCCTTTTGGTGATATTATGGGGAGTAAGTCTCGATTATCAACTGGCAGAATTAACAGTCAGTTCGGTATTCAAGATGATCCCAGATTATTTCAAATAAGTAATCCACTTCAACCTGGTAATAGTGGCGGTCCACTTTTTAATAATAAGGGTGAATTGGTGGGATTAGTTGTCTCAAGTCTTAACGCAAAATATTTTTATGAGAACGTTGGCGTTATTCCACAAAATGTAAATTTTGCCATCAAATCAACCTATTTGCAAAATCTAATTTCAATGATGCCTGAAGGCAACAATATTTTAAAAAGAAAGAATTTAGTAAAACAAAGTAAAATGGAAGAACAGATTGAACAGTTAAATCCATTTGTTGTGCAAATAAAAGTTTATTAAAAATATATTGAGAAATAAAATGTCCAAGAAACGTATTTTTATTAGTTTTGATTTTGATAATGATAAAGTCTTAAAAGAGTTTATCATTGGTCAAGCAAAACTTCCTGATTCACCATTTGAAGTTATTGATCATTCTCTTAAAGAAGCTGCACCAATGAAAACTTGGGAAGATAAAGCTAGGAGTGCAATTAAACGCTCTGATTTGATTTTAGTTATGGTTGGAAGAAATACGCACAGAGCACAAGGTGTATTGAAAGAGGTTGAAATGGCACGGGAAGAATATAAACCGATTGTTCAAATAATTGGATACAAAGATGGAAATTATACACCAGTACCAGACGCTGGTAGATTATATAATTGGAATTGGGAAAACCTAAAAAACCTTTTGAGTTAATCGATGACAACGTTAAATTTTGATTCACCTGCTGTTCAAAATTATTTAACCATTTTACAATCGGTTATTAATAGAATGGCAAATAACAGTTCTTCCTGCAAAACTTGGTGCATTACGATTATTTCTGCAATTATTGTTATTGTTTCTGATAAGCAGAAACCTAACTTAGTGTGGATTTCAATAGTACCGCTTTTTCTTTTTTTCATGATGGATGTATACTATCTAAGTTTAGAAAAACAATTTCGCTCGATGTATAATTGTATTATAAAAAAGGTTCATACTAATTCTGCAAATATTGAAGATGTTTTCATTGTCTCACCATCTTATAATTTTTTTGAAACGACAAAATTTATTATAAAAGCATTGATTTCATTTTCTGTTTATCCATTTTATTGTTTGTTGGCTTTGATGGTATTCATAGTAAGACTTTGGATTATTTAATAAACATATAATTAAAAGTTAGTTGCTAAATAAAAGGAATACCTAAATGAAAGAAATAATTGCGTTATTAGTTTTTATAAGCATCGTGGTTATTACTATATATTTATCAGTAACTAAAGCTATTGATATCAAACTGACAATTGCTCTATTATGTTTTGCAATCATTTCTGGATTTGCAATTTCAAATTATGATATTATCCAAAAATTTAAATGGGGCAGTTTAGAAGTCGAAACAGCAAAAAAGGAAATTAGTGGTATTAAGGAAGAAGCTATTAAAGAAATAAAAAAAGAAGTTGATGATCAGAAAGAATCAATAAAATTCTTAATTACCAATGCCAACGACACAAGAGATAAGATTGAAGCGCAAAAAGAATCATTACAAAAGATTATTGATAAAGCGCAAGAATTACATAACAATATTGAAAAACAAAAACAACAGATATCAGAATTAAATACCATCGGCCTTAAGACGAAAACTGAAATAGAAAAATTAAACAATGCTTCTGCACAAGTTGCACTAATTTTAATAAGAACGACATATTTTTTCATCGAAACAAAAAGTGAATTTGGGACTGAAAGAGCTACAATGGCAATTAATGAAATTATTAATGATCTAAATAAAACATTACCGATGATAATCTCTAATCCTACCGAACGTCAAAAGTGGATAAATGATTTGCAAAATAAATTGCCCAAAAGAAAATGAGAAGCAACTAACACTTTTTTCAAGCCGACCGTTAGAGCCGGGTAAACTTCTTCGATGCAGTCATTTTAGTCGTTATCGTTTTTCGTTATTCCTCTGATAGACTCCAAGTCTTGACTGCCGAATAAAAATAGTATAGTGTTTTTTAAAGTGTTTTAATTTATCTTATAAATAGTAAATAAATCAAAGTAAGCTAAAAATATGAGTAAAGAAATTTCTAAAAAGATAGCAAACTGTTTTAGAAACAAACCTGTAAAAAGAGCATATTTGTTCGGGTCTGCATTACGAAATGAAGAAGATGAACAAAGTGATATAGATATTCTTGTTGAATTAGATTATTCGAAACCGATCGGTCTTGGATTTGTAAGAATGCAGTTTGAGTTAGAATAATATTACAATAGTTGTAATTCATGCTTTTAAGGAAATCAATTCAAATCGTTCAACAATTAGAATAATATCTGCACGTCGAGCTACTAAGAAAGAAAATAAACAATATAATTTAAGGTGAGGACATGAAGAAAGAATATGATTTTTCAAATGCAATTCGTGGAAAATTTTATCGAAAAGATGCTCAATTGAATCTCCCGATTTATCTTGATAAAGATATTGCTGATTTTATTCATAAAGTTGCGGATCAAAAAAAAATTGATTCACAAACAGTTGTCAATAAAATGTTGAGAGGCAATAAAGAAATTATTCAAGCCCTGCAATAATTTTATACTAAACTTATTGCCGTTCAAACTTTTCTCTTTTGGGACAAAGCTAATTGTATAAGTAATATCTCTTCGAAAGTCTTCTGAACCAATCAATATCTTTATTCAAAAATTTGTGGATATCTTTAACTAGAAAATGTTTTAAAAATTTCTTTCTCACTTTGTCTGTACCTAAAACCTTATCAAACATCTTAAGTCTGCTTTCCGTTGCAATAGTTAGCGGATCATTATCCGGATAAAGCTGCTGATTCACCTGTAAAAAATAAAATTGTAGTTCCAGTAAATGAACTTTTTCAAAATCGGTGATATGAATCTGCACGCCGTTAAGTATTTGATCTTTCCAATCACCGTAAAGAACTTTATAAGAAATCGGACGGAATAAAACACCGGGTAAATTAAGAGCATTCATTTTAAGTGCAAGTGTGTCTGCATCAATCCATTCTGCAGCAAAAGTTTGGAAGGGAAGTGTGTAAGTAATTCCAATTCCAAAAACTACAAGCTCGCCCAATACTCCGCTTGCAACAAGATAGGAAGGAGTTTCCATATACGGAACGTTTGGAGAAGTCGGAACCCAGATTAATTCCGTATCCTTAAAAAGCATATTCCGTTTCCATCCTTCCATCTTAACAACTTTTAGTTTGCATTTAACTTTATTGCCAATCGCACTTTTTGTGTTGATCAAGTTTGCAAGTTCTCCGCATGTTAAACCATACACGTACGGAATTGCATATGCGCTGACGAAAGATCTGAAATCATCTTCAACAACATTTCCTTCTATGCGCAACCCTCCTAAAGGATTAGGACGATCTAAAACAATCAATTGAATTTTATTTTCTGCAGCCGCTTCCATTGCAAGTCCGAGTGTAGATATGTAAGTGTACGAACGAACACCGATATCCTGGATATCATAAACAAGAACATCAATTCCTTCCAGCATTTCTTTAGTAGGTTTAGCTGTTTTACCGTAAAGAGAATAATATTTAATTCCTGTGAGTGAGTCGCTGTAACTTTCGTAAGATTGCCCTGCCGCCACCAATCCCTTCAATCCGTGTTCGGGAGAAAATACTGTGGTGAGTCTAAAATTATCTGCGTGTTTGAAAAGATCGAGAGTTGATTCTAATTTACTGTTAACTCCTGTGTGGTTTGTAATTAATCCTACACGCTTACCGGCGAGAAGAGAAAAATTATTTTTTTGAAGAACGTCAATGCCTAAAGAAATATTTTGAGCATGGATAGTAGTTTGTAAGACTAAGAAAAATATTAAAAGTGCCTGTGCTTTTAAGTTCCTGAGTCCCTGAGTGCCTAAGTGCCTGAGTAAGCAATTTTTAATTTGCTCAGGCACTAAGGCACTTAGGAACTTAGGCACTAGAGTTCTCATTTCGTTCTCACTGCAGTAACAACTTGTTCTACTAATCTATCGCTTGTACGAGTAATTTCCTCAACTAAAATGTCTGCTGTCTTTCTGAGTTCGTTAGCAATAGTTTGATTACTCAAAGAAGAACAATTGATCAACACATTTAAGTAAGCGCCTTTTGCTGCTGTGCCTACTAATGCCACAGCTACTCCGGCATCAGAAATAGAATTTTTATTTCCTTTATCAATTATGATTTCCAAAATAGGAAGAATTGCTTTTGATGTTTGAATAACATCTATAGGAGCGGCTGTAGCACCGATAGTTGCTTCTTCAATTGCTTTTGAGCGTATATTTTTTTCTTCATCGGTTTCTTTCGGCAGTTTAAATGCATCCATAACTTTATCGAATGATGCATTATCCTGTTGCCCGAGTTCTATAAATCTTTTTTGCATTCCATCTAGTTTATCTTTCAAACTGATCATTTCTTGTTCAACCTCGGCATATTTCTTTTTACCAATCGTAAGATTACAAACCATTATTCCCAAACTTGACGAGAGTGCACCGCACAATGCCGATACGTTTCCTCCACCGGGAGTTGGTGAATTTGATGAGAGCTCGTTAAAATATTCTTGTAAAGTTTTTCTTGGATTCATTTTCATTCTCCGAATTGTCACTCTGAGCAACGCGAAGAGTCTGAGATACTTCACTTCGTTCAGTATGACAAAAACTAATTAGATCATGTATTCAATTATTTTTTCTTCCGGCTTAAACGGATGAAGCGCGCTTAATCCTAATTTCTCGATAGCAATATTCACTAAACTCTTTTCATCTTTTTCTTTCCCGATCGAATAAAATCTTCCGGCTTGCAGCATTGCCTCAAGCGGAACTAATCCTACAATTTCACTTCCGTTAACTTCAACGCCAAGCCGTGCGCTTTCTTTCTTAACTTCTTCAAATGCGACATGTATTGGTGTAACGTTGTAGTTGGTTAAGTTCATCGAAACTTGAGTGATGTTATATTTATCGAGAGCAACACCCATTCCTTTTACTTCTTTCAATCGTCCGGGCACCTTTATTGTCTTTCCATCAACTTTAATAACATTTCCATTCTCATCACGTTTTACGTAACCGCTTTCTCTTAAGGTTTCGCCTATCTCTTTTGAGTATTTAACATCATTAGATTTTATATTCACGTTGTAAGCAATAAGAAAGAATCGTGAACCGGTAACTATTGCACCAAGCTTTGGATTGAAAACCGGTTCACCATAATCCGGCAGCCAATTTTGATCTTTTAATTTTTCTTCCAAACCTTCATACTCGCCTTGACGTATACTTGATAAACTTTTTCGATCAGCTTTTCTTGCTGCATTCTCATAAAGATAGACCGGGACTTTCAAATCTTGAGAAATAATTTTTGCGAACTCTTCGGAAATCTTAACGCATTCTTCTGTAGTTACATTTGCAACCGGAACAAATGGAACAACATCAATTGCACCGAGACGCGGATGTTCTCCTTTGTGTGTACGCATATCAATTAGTGATGCGGCGGCTCTGCATGCATTTAATGTTCCGTTTAATATTCCTTCTTCATTTCCTGCTAATGTTACAACAACACGATTGTAATCTCCGTCGGGTTCTAGACTTAATAATTTTACATCTTTAGTTTTAGCTACTGCTTCTTTTATCGCTTCAAATGTTTTTTGATTTTTCCCTTCGCTGAAATTCGGGACGCACTCAATAATTTTCATAAAGCTTCCGCTCTCTCAAAAATGATTTGACCTTTTTTAATTGTGTATTTGTTCAAATTGATTCCAATGTTATAAATTATTTCTCGATAATCTTTAGTATCGAAAACTGCGAAGTCAGCTTGCTTTCCAATTTCAATACTTCCAAGCTTTTCATTTAATCCAAGCGCAGCTGCAGAATTTATTGTAACTGCAGAAATAATTTCTTCGGCACTCATTTTCATTTTAAGTGCGGCAAGCTGCATAATAAAATGAAGATTTGGAATATGTGATGATCCGGGATTATAATCTGTTGCCAAAGCAACAATTGCATTGTGCTCGATCAGCTTTCTTGCGGGTGCGTAATCATAATCTAAAAAAAATGATACGCCTGGTAAAAGTACTCCCACAGTTTCACTCTTTGCTAATTTCGGGATATCATCTGTATTCATAACTTCAAGATGATCTACTGAAAGAGCTTTGTGTTTTAATGATACCTCTAATCCGCCGATATTATTAAACTGTTCTGTATGAAGACGTAGTTTGTAACCGAGTTTTTTAGCTTTAGAAAATATCTTATCAACCTCTTCGGAAGAGAATGCCGATTTTTCACAAAATGCATCAACAGAATCTGAAAGTTTATTCTTAATGATGTAGGGAAGAAGCTCCTTTATGATAAGATCTAAATATTGTTTGTGATCGTTTTTGTATTCCGGCGGATAAGTATGCGCTCCTAAAAAAGTCGGAATTATTTCGACAGGTGAATGAGTTTTAAAATAATTAATAACTTGAAGAAGTTTTATCTCATCATAAAAACTTAATCCGTATCCGCTCTTGATCTCTAATGTAGTAACTCCTTGAGTCATGAAATAATCAATTCTCGGTTTTAGAATTCTAACAAGTTCTTCAAAAGATGAATTACGGACAGCTTTAACAGTAGAAATTATTCCGCCGCCGGATTTTGCTATTTCTTCATAAGTTGCACCGTTAAGTCTCATCAAAAATTCGTTAGCACGTGAACCGGCATAAGCAGAATGTGTATGGCATTCAACTAATCCTGGAAGTAGAATTAAGTCTTTTAGATCAAATGTTTTATCGGCAGAAGTCTTTGAAGTAGACGAATTTGGAATCAAGTCCTTAATAATACCATTCTCAACCAATATAGAATGATCAGAAATCGGGTTAATATCACTTAATTCAGAACCTCGCTTAAAATTCTTGCCTTTAGTATCAACTGTAATTATTTGAGATGGGTTCTTAAAGAGTGTTTTCATTCTTTTTTCGTTATTTATAAAGACAAAACAGTTATTAATCAAAGATGAACTGTTCAAAAATAGAGAAATCGAATCTTTATTTGCTAATAATTTTGTCAAGCCGACGTATTTTCGTAATTTTGCATGTTAAAAATCGAAGGACTTAAAAAACATGTCTTCAGGCAAAAAATTAAAGATCCTTTTCGCAACCTCAGAAGTAGTTCCTTTCATTAAGACAGGCGGTTTAGCAGACGTATCATCGGCGTTACCTCAAAAATTACAAGAGATGGGGCACATTGTAAGAATTATCGTTCCAAAATACGGCGCTATAGATGAAAGAAAGTTTAAGATACATGAAGTAGTTCGTCTGAAAGACTTAAAGATCAACATTGGTAATAAAGAAGTAATCTTTTCTTTACGGTCTTCTTTCTTAATTGGACCCAAAACAAGAGTACAGATTTATTTCTTAGATAACCCGGAATACTATGGAAGCCGACATAGTCTTTACGCAGATCCTATCACAGGTGAAGATTATCCCGATAACGATGAAAGATTTATTCTTCTTTCACGTGCTGTGTTTGAATTGATCACAAAATTAGGATGGACGCCTGATATCATTCACTGTAATGATTGGCAGACCGGATTGATACCGGCTTACTTAAAATCCACTTATAAAAATGATCCTACATTTAGATCAATAAAAACCATTTTCACAATTCATAATCTCTCGTTCCAGGGTATTTTCCCAAAAGCAAATTTTGATAAGACTGCTTTGCCGAAAGAGTTGGAAAGTGAAAAAGGAATTCTACAGAAGGGTAAGATCAATTTCTTAAAGAGCGGATTGCTTTATTCGGATATGATAAATACAGTTAGCGAAACTTATGCAAAAGAGATTTGTCAGCATAAAGATTACGGTTTGGGTTTAGAAGAAATTCTGAATAAAAGGAAAAAAGATCTATATGGAATTATAAATGGAATTGATGATACAATTTGGAATCCGGAAGTAGATTCTAAAATACCACACAAATTTTCAATGAAGAACATCGAAATGAAAAAAGAGAGCAAAAAAGCTCTTGCAAATAATTTTCACTTCACTGCAAAAGATGATGTACCTGTTATTGGAATGATCTCTAGACTTTATGATAATAAAGGTATGGACCTTATTGAAAAAGCTTTTACAAATCTAATGAAAATGAATATTCACTTTATTCTGCTTGGCACCGGCGAAAAGAAATATCATAAATTCTTTACGACTATGGCTTCAAAATATCATAATAAATTTTCGTGTTATATCGGATTCGATGATGAACTAGCTCATTTAATTGAAGCCGGTTCGGATATTTTCTTAATGCCTTCTAAATATGAACCATGCGGTCTGAATCAAATGTATAGTCTAATGTATGGAACCGTACCTGTTGTTCGTCATACAGGAGGACTTGCAGATACAGTTCAGGCATTCAATCCAAAAAATAAAACCGGTAATGGATTTGTCTTCAAAAAATATTCTGCCTCAGAAATGTTAACAGAGATCAAAAATGCCGTAAAGATTTTTACCAAAGATCAGGATAAATGGCAAAACATTATGCGTAACGGAATGAAATCCGATTTTACCTGGATGAATTCCACAAAGAAATATGTTGATCTATATAAAAAGCTTACCGACTAATTGATGAAACACCATGCGATTTTTTTAGATCGTGACGGAACGATTAATCACGATTACGGTTATGTAAAAGACCCGTCTCAAATTATTTTGCTGCCAGGTGTATCTAAAGGAATTAAGAAACTGAAAGACGAATTTGGTTTTAAAGCAATAGTAATTTCTAACCAAGCAGGTGTTTCTAAGGGATTAATGACCAGCAAAGATGTTGATTCGGTTAATGATCGTGTCAATGAACTTTTGAAAAATGAAGGAACGGGTATTGATGCATTTTTTTACTGTCCCTTCCATCCCGATTTAGATCCGCCAGAAAAATCAAATTGTAGGAAACCTTCTCCATTTATGATTGTTCAAGCTGCAGAAGAACATGAGATAGATCTTTCTAAATCCTATATGATAGGTGATAAAGCAAGTGATATTGAAAGCGGCATTAATGCCGGTGTAAAGACTATACTACTAAATAATGAAACAACTCATAATGAAATTTCTATCTTGCATAATCTTGGAAAAAAGCCCAATTTTACAGCCGCTAATTTCAATGAAGTATGCGATATTATTATCAGTGATTTTTCCGGAGGAATTTAATTGATCAGATTTTTGAGACTTGCCTTTTATCTCTTTGCAGTTACAATACTAATTATTTCCTGTAGTCAAGATCCTACCTCAGTCGGTTCAGAATTAATTTCCCAAAATGAAAAGATTTCATTCCAGGAATTAGACAGTTATCAAGCAAACATTTTACAGAAGTCGGCAAACTATCAAGATAAAATTAAGTTTGGTTTATCTAACGTTGTCTTAATCGGAAAGAATTCTTACGCTGAATCTTCCATACTAATGCGCTATCGTATTTATATGCCGGATACGCTATTAGCTTTAGTTAAAAGCGGGCAATACATTGTTAAATCGGCAACGATGCAGATGATTCCTCGTTATTTGTTGGGGGATAAAACTGCAACCTTAGATTTTTCTGTATACCAGGTTCGAAGTGATTGGAGTCCGGTTGGATTTGATAGAGATAGTATTCCAAGATTAGCTTATGATCCCATTGATGTTTCATCAGGTTTAACTGTAAATGATACACTTGTAAAATTTAATTTAAAAAATGATGTTGTTACTCAATGGTTAAAATATTCGGCTGATAGTAATTCAGCACCAAAGAATTTTGGTTTGCTTCTAAAACCTAAACCATCAACTAAAAAAATAGTTGGATTCTATTCCGCCATACCCAGTTCTTCAAAAAACGAAACAGTTCTTTCGGTTGTACTGGAAAGACTTTCAATAAGAAAAGACACCGTTGGAGTATCTCCGTTTTTCCATATTTACTATTTGACGGGACAAGTACCTCAACAAAATAGTAATTTAACTTTTCAAGGCGGTATAGGATTAAAAGGAACTTTATTTTTTGATTTAAATACGTTGCCCAAAAATATAATTGTTAATAAAGCATTTCTTGAATTGAATGTTGATACAACTTCTACTCTAGATGGAAATCCTTCTTCTGATTCTCTTTATGCGCAAATTCTTGCAGATAGTACAACAAAAAAATTAACCAGAGATAGTACAGTTGTTACAGCACTTGCTAAAAAAGATAAAATTTATAGCGGTGATGTCGCATGGATGGTTCAGAAATGGCAAAACGGTGAATCGAATCAAGGAATTCTTCTTTCTCTATGGGATGAATATTCATCTGCGGCAAGGATTGCATTCTACGGAAGCAAAAATCTTAACAAAGCTCTTAGACCAAAACTGAAAATTATTTACATGCAAAAAAAGTAGTCTAAATGAAAAAAATTAAAATCTTATTGTTGTTACTTCTTGTCACAATTCCAGTTATGGCGCAAGGAGGTTCTATTTATTCCGGTTTTGGTATCGGTGATTTAAGAACATCATTCTCAGCGCGTAGATTTGCTATGGGCGAAATGGGAATCGCTTTAAGTGACGTGGATTATTTGAATTCACTTAATCCTGCCGGATGGAACTCTATTCGATTAACACGTTTTGAATTAAGTATGAATTACGCCGGGAGTAATATACAAAGTTCTTCTTCATCTGCATTTTACAGCAAAACAAATTTAGATGGAATGATGATTGCATTTCCGCTTGAACATGATTTGGGCTTATCACTTACATTAGGACAAGTACCATATTCGCAAGTAGGTTATGAAATCAAGAATAATGTTAGCGATCCTATAGTAGGGAAATATGATTTCAGTGATAAAGGCGAAGGCGGAATTTCAAAATTATTTATCGGTACTTCATACCGCTTGCCTTTTGATTTCTCAATAGGTCTTTCTTATGATTATTATATCGGTAGAGTAACTCATAATCTTGTTGCGGATTTCGATCCGACCTCTGCATTTAAGGATGCAACATTTGAAAAAGAAACCAGTTATCACGGAATGAGTTTAACAACGGGAGTTATTTCCAGCGATCTTTCAAAGTTATTTGGATCTACAGAGTTTAAGGATTTTAGAATCGGATTTGTATATACTCCATCTGTTACATTAAGTGCAGACTCAGTAGATAATTCTACAACATCTATAGGAACTTTAACAACATCAACTGGTTCGACAAAAAATATTCTTCCTTACAAATTGGGAATCGGTACAACATTTAAGTATACGAACAACTATACATTCACACTTGATTATTTATACCAACCTTTCAGCGAGTATACTGCAAACGGTAAGAAAGATATCAATTTGCAAAATTATTATAAGATGGGTCTAGGATTTGAATATAGAAATGCAGATACAAGATCAAATGCATTTTGGGATAATGTAATGTTACGTGCCGGATTAAGTTTTGAACAGACTCCATATAAAATAAAAGGAACAGGAGTAAATCAATATTCAATTTACGGCGGTATGTCTCTTCCGATAAGCTTTGACAACACAATTGATCTTGCTTTTCAATATTCCAGAAGAGGAACTACCGATGATAATTTATTACTTGAGAATATCTATAAATTTACTGTAACAATATGTATAGGCGATTTCTGGTTTATCCGAACCGATAGATAAGATTATTACATACTAATCATATATGAAATCAATTTTCGATTATTCTTCTATCCCTTCTTACCAATACATCTTTTCATCCAATCACATTTCTTTTAGTAAACTTTATTTTGAATTGAATTTCCAGAACAGCATATTTGAAAGAGAAATTTCTATTCACTAATGCAAATTAATTTTTTCAAATAAAAATGAAGTACCATGTACAATCAATTACAAAACGACAAAGAAGCTTTTAGGATTTCTCAATTAGAACTTAATCGTCAAGAAACGCATCTTGAACTTATTGCGTCTGAAAATTTTGTTTCCCAGGCAGTATTGAATACGGCCGGTTCAGTTCTAACTAACAAATATGCAGAAGGTTACCCTGGTAAAAGATATTACGGCGGATGTGAATTTGTTGATATGGCTGAAGACCTTGCACGGGACCGCTTAAAGAAATTATTCGGCGCAGAATACGTTAACGTGCAGCCGCATAGCGGTTCTCAAGCTAATATGGCTGTTTATATGGCTTTGCTGAAACCCGGTGATACGATTCTTGGATTAAGTCTCGATCATGGCGGACATTTAACTCACGGTTCACCCGTAAATTTTTCCGGGCAGATCTATTGCTCAGTTGGTTATAGCTTAAATAAAGAAACAAAATTTTTAGATTATAACTTAGTTGAAGATCTTGCTAAGAAAGAAAAACCGAAATTAATTGTTATGGGCGCGAGTGCATATTCACGTGATTGGGATTATGCAAAGTTTAGAGAGATCGCTGATAAAGTCGGTGCATTATTAATGATGGATATGGCACATCCTGCTGGGTTAATTGCAAAAGGTTTGCTGAATAATCCGCTTCCATATTGCGATGTTGTAACATCAACCACACACAAAACTTTACGCGGTCCAAGAGGTGGAATTATTTTGATGGGTAAGGATAGAGACAATCCTTTCGGAATAAAAACTTTGAAAGGAGACCGCTTAAAATTAATGTCGGAAATTTTAGATGGAATGGTTATGCCGGGAATTCAAGGCGGACCGCTAATGCATGTGATACTTGCAAAAGCAGTTGCATTCGGTGAAGCGCTAGAAGATTCATTTACCGATTATGCAAAACAAATCATAAAAAATGCAAAGACGTTATCCAACGAATTAACAGCTTTAGGTTATGATATAGTCTCCGGCGGAACAGATAATCATTTAATGCTGGTTGATCTTACAAATAAAGAACTAAGTGGAAAGAAAGTTGAGAACGCACTCGGTGTTGCTGGAATTACTGTAAATAAGAATATGATTCCATTCGATACAAAGAGTCCTTTTGTAACAAGCGGAATTAGAATTGGAACGCCCGCTGTTACAACTCGCGGAATGAAAGAAAATGAAATGAAAATTATTGCATCGTTCATAGATAAAGCAATCAAGAATAATGAGAACGAATCTGTATTATCTCAAATAAAAAATGAAGTTGCAGAACTATGTTCTAAATTTCCGTTATATCCTGAGTTAAAACAAAACTAATTTGGAAGAACTCGAAGAAAATATTGTTGACGGAGAAAGTCCGAAACAAGAAGTTGAGATGACTTTTCTTGATCATCTTGAAGAATTAAGATGGAGAATAATTTATTCTGTACTTGGAATACTAATAGGGACAGTAATAGCTTGGATATTTATAGATTTCTTTGTTGATAAAATTCTTCTTCTCCCGGCTCGAACAGCAAATTTTAAATTGCAAAACCTCCGGCCATTCGGTCAGCTTTTTCTTTACTTCCAAGTAGCTATTATGCTCGGATTGATTCTTAGTTTTCCCAATGTAGTTTACCAATTGTGGAGGTTTATCGCACCGGCATTAAAGTCTAAAGAAAGAAAGTATATAAAATGGATTGTATTGTTCACAACTTTTTGTTTTATGTGCGGAGTAGTTTTTGCTTATTACATCATGCTTCCGCTTACATTAAAATTTGCTGCTGGATTCGGATCTGCAGCTATACAAAATAATTTTTCAGTAGATGAATATCTCTCGATAGTTCTTAATATCATTCTAGGTGCAGGTTTAATTTTTGAACTTCCTATGCTTTCATTTTTTCTTTCTAAGATTGGCTTACTTACACCAAAACTGATGAGAAAATATAGAAGGCATGCTATTGTTGTTATAATGATATTAGCCGCATTTCTATCTCCTGGAACAGATCCAGTCTCACAAGTGCTTCTTGCTGTTCCATTGGTTTTGTTATATGAAATAAGTATTTTTGTTTCAAAAATATTCCAAAAGAAATCTTGATAAATAGATCCTTCGCAGAAATTGCACACCCGATTGGAGATGAACTTTCGAAATTTAATGAGATCTTCAAGCATTCCTTAAAATCGAAAGTTACCCTCTTAGAATTAGTAACACGATATATTCTGAAGCAAAAAGGGAAAAAAATTAGACCTATCTTAGTTCTACTTTCAAGTGATTTATGCGGCGGTATATCTGAACGCAGTTATCGAGGCGCTACTTTAGTAGAATTACTCCATACAGCAACCTTAGTTCATGATGATGTTGTAGATAATGCAGAAACAAGAAGAAATTTTCCCTCGATTAATGCTGTTTGGAAGAATAAGATTGCCGTATTAATGGGTGATTATTTATTAGCTCGCGGTTTAATGCTTGCGGTTGACGGAAACGATTTTGATTTTCTCAGAGTAATAACAAATACTGTTAAGAGAATGTCGGAAGGAGAACTGCTGCAGATAAGCAAAACAAGAAAATTGGATATAGATGAAGAAACATATTTTAGAATTATTTCCGATAAGACTGCATCGCTTCTATCAACATGTTGTGAAATAGGGGCGCGTGCATCAACTGATGATGAAAAAATGATAACTGCCATGAAAGAATTTGGTGAAGACCTTGGAATAGCATTTCAAATCCGTGATGACATTTTAGATTTTATTGGAACTAAAAACATATTCGGCAAATCACTCGGTGCTGATATAAAAGAAAAGAAAATTACACTTCCGTTAATTTATGCGTTGAAAAACGCACCTCAAGACGAATCTAATAAAATTATTAATTTACTAAAGAGTAAAGAGAGAAAAACAAAGGTAGATATTGTAATAAAGTTTGTTAAGATGTATGAAGGTATAGAATACTCTGAAAAAATTGCTCTTGAATATTCTAAGGCTGCTTTATCTAAATTAAAACAGTTTCAGACATCCGAGTCACGATTATCATTAGAATCATTAGTAAGTTTTGTTGTTGAAAGAAAAAATTAGATAAAAATTATTTTTCAAAGTTTAAAATTTTTGATTTTAATTTTCGTTTCTTATCTTTGACAGTAATTTTTAGCTAATTGTATATCTTATCTCTTTAATATTTTCTAGCGAAAGCTAAGTTAAATAACTCAAGAAAGATTCCCATAAAACGATCTGATAATTTTACTATTACAGGTATTAAATGAAGAGAACGGTACTGGATTATGCACTCAAGATTCGCCTCCCGTTAACATTATTTGTTGTAGCAATATCTTTCATATTAACTTTTTATTTCTCGCGTGCAGAAAGAGATAGTGTAGGATACAAACCGGAACAGCCAATAAAATATTCTCATAAACTTCATGCAGGACAAATGGCGATAGATTGCCAGTATTGCCATATAGGAGTTACTAAAGAGAGACAAGCTATAATTCCTTCTGTAAATATCTGCATGAACTGCCATACTATATCACGTAAAGACAAACCTGAAATAATCAAACTTACAAAGTATTATAATGAAGGAAATCCGATCCCGTGGAAGCGAATTCATAAGGTTCCTGAGTATGCATACTTCAATCATAGCGTTCATATTAATAAGGGAATTGATTGTTCAAGCTGCCATGGTGATATAAAAGAAATGGAAGTTGTTGAACAAGTTAAACCATTTACAATGACTGCTTGTTTAGATTGTCACAGACACCCTGAAGAAAAATTACCTTATCTGAAGAAAGTTAATCTTGGTCCGGAATATTGTTCCGCATGTCATAGATAATTAGGAGATTTACTTTGATAACATTAAGTAAGATAAACAGAAAGAATTTTTTTGAAAAGATTGGTAAAGGTGCACTTGTTGCTGCAATTGCATCAGTTATACCATTTAAGTTTTTTACATCAGTAGCAAAAGCATCATCAAATAAAAATATAAAAGTTAAAATTCATCCTTTTGCAGTTAAAAGAAATGATAAGGTCTAAGATGAACGATTCCTCTCCCAAAGGGATGGATTCCCAAAAACCATCAGATAAAAGAGAATTGTGGAAAAGTCTGAATGATTATAATAACGATCATGATGTATTAAAACTTAAACATGATGAGTTTGCTGAAGGTGTAACCGAAGAATTTGATCCTTCAAAGCTTTCGGGAATTTCAAGAAGAAAATTTTTAGCTCTTCTTTCTGCTTCCGCTGCTTTAACTGCAACAGCATGTACCGATTATCGTGATAAAGGTGAAATAATTCCTTATAACAAAAGACCGGAAGAAGTATTCCCGGGTGTTGCAAATTATTATGCATCAACTTGTAATGGCTGCGGACAAGCTTGCGGTATTTTAATTAAGACTAGAGAAGGAAGACCGATCAAAGTTGATGGCAATCCCGACCATCCGATTAATAAAGGAAAGATCTGTGCAAAAGGACAAGCAAGCATTTTAGATTTGTATGATCCGGAAAGATTAAAAGCACCGCGTTTTAATAGGAATGATATTAGTTGGAAAAGTGCCGATGAAAATATTATAGATGCACTGAATGAAGCCCGGAAGAATGGAAAAGAAATTGCAATTATTACAGACCGGATTGCTTCACTTACAACAAAAAAAGTTTTAGATGATTTCGTTTCCAAATATCCAAATACAAAAATTTATTCTCATTCACTTGTAAATGATGAACAGAGAAGACAAGCATGGTTAGAAAGTTACGGGACTATAGAATATCCATCCATAAAATTTGAAGAGGCAAATGTAATCCTCGCTCTTGATGCTGATTTCCTTGGTAACGAAGGTAATTATATTGAAAACATGAGAAAGTTCGCAGCTAAAAGGGAAGTTGTTGGTAAGACTGATTTCAACCGGCTTTATGTTGCAGAAGGAAGAATGAGTGCAACAGGAATGATGGCTGATTACCGCCTTAGTATTTCTCCTTCAATGCAGTATGAATTCGTAATGGTTCTGATCAGTGAATTAGTAAAAAGCGATTCTTCTATTTCTTTAGATACAAATGCTAAATCGAAAATTGGGAAATATTCCAATTCATTCTTCAATAAAATTGATAAGGAAAAAATTTCTCATCTAGTCAATGATTTAAAAGCCAATCGTGGAAAAGCAATTGTTTATGCCGGTGATACTTTACCGAAAGAAGTTCACGTTGCGGTAAATTTGCTGAACGAAATTTTAGCCAATACTGTCCTTTACGATTACACATCATTATCAAAATCTATAATCAATCAATCAACAAAAGAAGAAATTTCCAGATTAATTGATTCGATTAAGAATGGAAAAGTTGGAACTGTAATTCATTTTGATTCTAATCCGGTTTACACTCTGCCTTATGATTATGGCTACACATCGGCATTAAAGAAAGTTAGTACAGTTGTTACTTTGACGGAAGCGGAAAATGAAACATCTGCTCTCAGCAATTATACAATTCCCATTAATCATTCTTTTGAAAGTTGGGGAGACGCAAATACTCGCAGTAATGTTTATAGTTTACAACAACCTGTAATCTCACCAATCTTCAATACAAGACAAAAAGAAGCTGCATTACTCACTTGGATTTCTGGTGATGCAAATTCTTACAAGGAAGATTTATATCACCAATACCTGATGAATAATTTCAGTGCAACAGTTTTTGCTAAGAAGAACACATTTGCGGATGCAAAAACATTCTGGTATTCAGCACTTCACGATGGAGTTGTTTTACTCAATGATATTTCAAAACGAAATAAATTTAATCTCACTGCATTTAATAGTATTCAAGAATTTGAAAATGGAAATGGATTTACTCTTCATTTAACTGAAAGTTATTTTGTTGGTGATGGTAAATTTGCGAACAACGGCTGGCTGCAAGAAACTCCGCATCCTGTTACAAAAATAACATGGGATAATTACGCTGCAATCTCGCCAAAACTTGCAAAGCAGCTTGATGTTGAAATGAACGATCTAGTTTCAATTGGAGTGGGTAAAACAAATTTAGAATTACCGGTTTTGGTTCAGCCTGGAATGGACAATAAAACGATCAATATTGAATTTGGTTATGGGAGAACTGTTGTTGGTGAAGTCGGAAAAGAAGTTGGATTCAATTCTGTTTTGTTAATGTCGAAAGAATTTTCATTATCACCTTACATTTACAAAAATGCAACGATCAAAAAATTTGATGGAACACATAAATTAGTATCAACTCAAGAACATCATTCACTTGATGATACATTTGTTAAAGATTTTCACCGCACAAGAAAGATCATTCAAGAAGGAACAGTTGAGAAGTACAAGAAAGAGCCGAACTTTTTACATGAAGAAAAAGAAAAGTTAGTTGGTATCACAAGAGAACATCAATACACCGGCTTAAAATGGGCGATGGCAATTGATCTAAACAAATGTACAAGCTGTTCAGCTTGCGTAACATCGTGTAATGTTGAAAACAATATCCCTATTGTTGGAAAGGATCAAGTCGAGCGCGGACGTGAAATGCAATGGATGAGAATTGACCGTTATTATTCCGGAACGCCTGATGAACCGATTGTAAGCAATCAACCGATGCTTTGCCAACATTGCGATAACGCTCCTTGCGAAAATGTTTGTCCTGTGAATGCAACAAATCATAGTCCGGACGGATTAAATCAGATGGCTTACAATCGCTGCGTTGGTACGCGTTATTGTTCGAACAACTGTCCTTACAAAGTTCGACGATATAATTTCTTTAATTACCGAGATCATTTTGCTGATGCTTATTATGAAAATGATTTAACATCACTCGTTCACAATCCAGAAGTTACAGTACGTTCACGCGGTGTTATGGAAAAATGTACATTCTGTGTTCAGCGAATTATGGAAGCACGCTCGAATGCTACCCGCGATGGAAAAACTTTGAAGGGAAGTGATGTTGTTACAGCTTGTCAGCAAGCTTGCCCGACAAATGCAATTACTTTTGGCGATGCGAACGATCCGAATTCTGATGTAGCAAAATTAAGAGAACATAATTTGTCATATCATGTTTTAGAAGAATTATATATTAAACCGAACGTTACATATATTGCCAAACTTCGAAATACTCATTCGGAGGAAATTTAGTGAGTACTGTTGATTATACACGGGAATTATCTGTCTTAGAAGGTAAACATGCTTTAAGAGAACTTGATGATCTAATCGCAAAGCCTCTTGAGACGAAACCTGATAAAAAGTTTTATATCGCACTTTCAATTACTCTTTCGATGACCGGTTTATTTGTACTCGGTCTTGCTTTAACTTTTTATTACGGTATCGGAATGTGGGGAAATAATATTCCGGTAGCTTGGGCTTTTGATATTGTTAACTTCGTTTTCTGGGTTGGTATCGGTCATGCCGGAACATTGATCTCTGCAATTTTATTTCTGTTCAGACAGAAATGGCGTACCGGAATTGCCCGATTCGCGGAAGGTATGACGGTCTTCGCTGTTATGACAGCCGGATTATTTCCGTTAATACATATCGGTCGTCCGTGGTTGGCTGGATATTTATTCCCTTATCCAAATCAGCATTCAGTTTGGGTTAACTTTACATCTCCATTGTTGTGGGATGTTTTTGCTGTTTCAACTTATTTGACAGTCTCGTTAATTTTCTGGTACGTTGGATTAATTCCTGATCTTGCAACACTTCGCGAACGAACAAATCATAAAATTAAAAAAGTGATTTATTCTACTTTCAGTTTGGGTTGGAGATTTTCAAATCGTCATTGGCAGCATTATGAAATGGTTTATTTAATTCTCGCGGGATTTGCAACTCCGCTTGTTCTATCAGTTCATACAATAGTAAGTTTTGATTTTGCAGTTTCAGTTATTCCCGGTTGGCATACAACAATTTTTCCTCCGTACTTTGTAGCTGGTGCAGTATTTTCCGGATTTGCAATGGTTCAAAATGTTTTGATTATAGTTCGGAAAATTTTCAACTATGAACATATTATAACAGTTGATACGCTTGAGAAGATGAACAAGATAATGCTCCTCACAGGTTCTATGGTTGGTTACGCGTATGCTATGGAATTTTTTATTGCTTGGTACAGCGGAGTGGAAGCAGAACGATTTGCTTTCTTGAACAGAGCAATGGGACCTTATGCATGGGCATTCTGGATAATGGTAACTTGCAATGTTGTATCACCGCAGCTTTTTTGGTTCAAAAAAATTAGAAGAACTATTCCGGTAATGTTTGTGATCGCAATTTTTGTAAACATCGGAATGTGGTTCGAAAGGTTTGTTATTATCGTTACGTCGCTTTCACGAGATTTCTTACCATCAAGCTGGGCATATTATAAACCAACTTTAGTTGATGGAATGATTTTAATAGGAAGTTTTGGATTTTTCTTTACATGGATTTTGCTCTTCACAAAAGCTTTGCCGGTTGTTTCTATGGCTGAAGTAAAAGCTGTTGTGGATGGCGCTCAACCTTCGCACAAGGATCATTGACGATGAGCGAAAAAATCTTATATAGTTACACCGGAATTTTTGATACACCGGATGAAGCAACACATGCGGCAGAAGAAGCTGTAAAACAAGGTTACACTAAGTATGATGTTAACACACCTTATCCCTTACATGGGATGAATAAGGCGATGAATCTTCCAGCTTCCAAACTTGGGTATGTTGCATTGATCTTCGGACTATCGGGAACACTTGGAGCTTTACTAAGTTTATGGTGGGTTTCTGCAATTGATTATCCATTAGTGATTGGCGGTAAACCATTTTTTTCATTCCCGGCTTATATACCTGTAATATTTGAAGTAACCGTTCTTTCAGCCGCAATAGCTACTGTGCTTGCAATGTTGTTTTTCTTTTTCAAACTTCCCAACAATGCTCATCCGCTTCATGCAACTGATTACATGAAAAAAGTTTCAAATGATAAATATGGAATTGTAATTCAAGCTGAAGATCCAAAATTTGATGAAGCATCAGTTAGAAAATTTTTAGAAAGAGTTCATGCAAAAGAAATAAATGCTGTTTATTGGGCGGAAGAGGAAATTACTCACAAACACAAAATCTTCGAGCCGAAGTTTTTAACATTTTTATTAGTTGTTGTGATTATAACATCTGGTACAACATATTTTACTTTGAATAAACTGATGTTCATGCTTCCTTTTAATTGGATGATGGAACAACAGAAACAAAATCCTCAACAAAAAAGTCTTGTCTTTGCAGATGAATTTGGAATGCGTAAACCGGTTGAAGGAACAATTGCCCGCGGTTTTCTTCCATACGCATTTAAAGGTCAGCCGGATCTTGCCGGAGAAAAATTAATTAATCCAATTCCAATTTCTAAAGAATCGTTACAACTTGGAAAAACAAAATTTGATATTTATTGCAGTCCTTGTCATGGATATCAAGGAGAAGGGAATAGCAGATTACGAGGACAATTTCCCAATCCTCCAAGTTTGCATTCGGAAAAAATTAGAACATGGAGCGATGGAAGAATTTTTGCAGTTCTAACGGATGGACAAAATGTTATGCCGTCTTATTCAACTCAGCTTTCTGTTGATGAAAGATGGGCAGTAATAAATTATGTAAGAGCATTACAAAGAGCGCTCAATGCTAAGGAGTCTGATCTACAATGATTTCTTCTTCAGTTGAATATCAGAAAAAAGAATTACCGTCAAAAGTTCAAACAATTGGTTTGAGTCTGTTAATCGTAGGATTGATAATTGTAATATTGGGTTATGTTATTAATCCCGAAAGAAGCGCCTACAATAATATTATTGGATTAACATTCCTTATTAGTATTGCAGTCGGTTCTCTATTTTTTGTTGCTATTGAATTTTTGTCCGGTGCAGTGTGGAGTACTCCGTTTAGAAGAGTCGGCGAGTTTTTATCATCTACAGTTTGGGTTCTTCCATTACTGTTTATCCCGCTATTGTTGAATGTGAACACAATATTTCATTGGACTCATCCGGCATCGGCAGATAAAACTTTGATTGATAAAGCTCCGTATCTGAATGTTTCTTTTTTTGTAGGACGTGTAATTGGTTTTTGGCTTATCTGGTTGCTGTTCTATTATTTAATTATAAAAAATTCCCGTAAGCAGGATCAAACCAAAGATCAATATTTAACAAAGAAGAATATTAAACTCTCAGCCATATTTATGCCTTTGTTCGCTTTTACGATTTCTTTTGCTGCAATAGATTGGTTAATGAGTATTGAACCACATTGGTTCTCAACTATTTTTGGTGTTTATTATTTCTCAGGAACTATCTTAGCTGCATTGGCAGTCGGAGCTATCTTTATTGTTTTATTGAATGAACGAGGATTTTTTGTTAAAGGAATTCATACGGATAGTTACTATAGTCTTGGAGCGTTGATCTTTGCGTTCACAAATTTCTGGGCATACATTGCATTCAGCCAGTTCTTATTGATTTGGTATGCAAATCTTCCAGAAGAAACTTTCTGGTTCCTTGCAAGATGGGAAGGAAATTGGAAATTTTTCTCAGTAGGATTAATCATAGTCCATTTTTTAGTTCCGTATGTTGGATTGCTTTCACAGCCATCAAAGATGAATCCTAAGCGGTTAATTTTTATGTCCGGCTGGATTTTGTTTGCACATTATTATGATTTGTATTGGCTTGTAATGCCAAATTTCTTTAAGAAAGGAATTCCATTCAGTTGGATTGAATTAGGGTTTCCATTATTAATTACCGGTTTGATAATTCTTGTCTTCTATTATCAAGCAAAGAAAAATAATTTAGTACCGATTGGCGACCCAAAACTTAAACGCGGAATTGATTTCAGATTATAGCAGAATATATCTATGAGCTTAAATAAAAAACCAGAAGATGAATTGAAATTTAGAGAATTATTGAAAAATCCAATACGATTATTCGGCTGGGTTTTCCCGTTCTTCTTTGTAATCATTCTTTTATTCGGAATTTATTTCGTTACTAACCTCAATCAGATTTCTTTTAATGAACAAGCTATTGGGCTTACAGATACAACTAACGTCAAAAAAGAAATTGAACTGAAAAAAGGAAGTATAAGCGCTTCTGTTGATCTTAAACAAATAAAAAATTCTACGCCGGGTTTTATTGCCAACGGTAAAAAATTATATGAAGCAGCATGTATGGCTTGTCACGGTGCAAAAGGATTAGGCGATGGAACAGCAGGAACGATGCTAAATCCAAAACCAAGAAATTTTACATCAACAGAAGGTTGGACTAACGGTCGAAATATTGATCAGATGTACAAGACTTTACAAGAGGGAATAATAAAGAATGGAATGGCTGCTTATGAATATTTGCCGGCGGCTGATAGATTAGCAATTATTTCTTACATAAGAACTCTGTCTCAATTTCCAGCAGTAACAGATGAACAAGTTGTATCATTAGATCAAACATACCAACTTTCCAAAGGAACTGTTTTACCCAATCAAGTTCCGGTTAGCATTGCAGAGATTAAATTGATCAATGATAATTCAACATCAAAAGAACATCTCTTAAAGTTTGGAAATAAAATATATCAGTCACAAGGAAATGCCGGGGCTGATATTCTAAAGAAAAATTCTCTGGATTATAAAAAAGTTTTTACTTCTTTCTTGCGTTTGGGCACCAATCAAAGTCTTGATAAATATGTATCGGTTGTAATAGCTAATCCGATTAACGCCGGTTTTAGTCCGGCAGTAGTCCAGTTATCTAAAGAAGAATGGAAAATGCTTTTTGATTATCTGAAATCTTCAATGATGTAAGAGTAATAAATGAATTTCAAAGAAAATAAATATTATCCTTGTCATTCTGATCCCCATTTAACGGGAGAAGAATCTTTAATAAAAAATGGAACAGATTCTTCAGTCGTTTCACTCCTTCAGAATGACACCTCACTTCATATACTAAGTTTATTTATACTTTTGATGCTGATTGTAAATGTTACATCACCATTGTATGCTCAGAAGAAAATTGAAGTTGGAATTGATGAAAAGCTTGGTAATACTTTACCATTGGATTTGAGTTTTCAAACATCTGAAGGTAAAACTGTTACACTAAAAGATATAATCAATAAACCGACTTTAATTGCTTTAGTTTATTACGAATGCCCGGGTGTCTGCAATCCAATGCAGAATGAATTAGCGTGGACTATTGATAAACTTCAGCTTGAACCCGGAAAAGATTTTCAAGTAGTGAGCATTAGTTTTGATGATAAAGAAACTCCTGCAGTTGCAGCAAAATGGAAAAAAAATTATTTGATGACGATCAAAAGAAAAATTGACCCAAGCAATTGGCTCTTCTTAACCGGCGATAGTTTGAATGTTCATAAACTTACCGAGGCTTGCGGATTCTATTTCAAACCAGCTGCTAAACAATTTGTTCATGCGGCAACATTAGTAACAGTTACTCCTCAAGGGAAAATATCCCGTTATCTTTTTGGAACTGATTTTAATCCATTTGATGTTAAGATGGCATTGCTTGAAGCTGAAAGCGGAAAAACAAATCCAACTATCTCAAAAGTTTTACAATTTTGTTTCAGTTATGATCCTAACGGAAGACAATATACTTTGAATGTTACTAGAATAATTGGAACAGTGATGCTTTTGGGAGTTGGAATATTTCTTGGAGTGCTATTGTTGAGAAAGAAAAAACTGTTAATGTAGAAGAAAGATAAATTAATTGATGAGAAATATTTTAAAAATCAAAGCTGCGTAGATTATAATAAGAAGCAAAACCTTTGCGCCCTCTGCGGTTGAGCTTTTTAAACGCAAAGTTCGCTGAGAATGCGCAAAGAACGCAGAGTAAATAACCGGTTAATTATATAAGTATAAAAATTGTATTAAGGAGCTAAAATAAATGGCTAATGAAATAGCCGTGAAAAATTTTTATCAGCAGAGTACAAACAAACATACCGGAATTCTTTCGTGGTTGTTGACAAAAGACCACAAGAGAATAGGCCTGATGTACATGATAGCGATTATGACATTTTTTATTGTTGGAATGATCATCGGGTTACTGATGCGGCTGGAACTGATCGCACCGGGTCATACAATTATGAGTGCGCAGACTTACAATACATTATTCACTCTGCACGGAGTGATAATGATTTTCTTGTTTATCATTCCGGGGCTTCCGGCTATTTTTGGAAATTTCTTTTTACCAATTCAAATCGGTGCGGCTGATGTTGCATTCCCAAGATTGAATTTGCTTTCGTGGTATATTTATATGATCGGTGCAATATTGGTTCTTGTTTCACTTTTTCTTCCGGGCGGACCGATTGATACTGGCTGGACATTTTACATCCCATATAGTGTTAGGAGTACAACAAATGTTTCGATGGCTTTGTTTGCTGCATTTGTACTTGGTTTCTCTTCAATTCTAACCGGAATAAATTTTGTAACAACAGTTCATAGATTGCGCGCTCCTGGAATGGGATTTTTTAAAATGCCGTTGTTTGTTTGGGCAACTTATGCAACTGCATGGATTCAAATTATTGCTACACCGGTTATAGCAATAACAATTTTACTTGTAATAATCGAGCGGGCTTTTGGTGTTGGAATATTTGATCCTGCACTTGGCGGCGATCCGATTTTGTTTCAGCATATGTTCTGGATCTATTCTCACCCAGCGGTTTACATTATGATTCTTCCTGCAATGGGTGTTGTCTCAGAAATAATTCCTACATTTTCACGAAGAACGATTTTTGGATATAAACAAATTGCATATTCATCATTGGCAATTGCATTTATCGGATACCTTGTTTGGGCGCATCATATGTTCAGCAGCGGAATGAGCGATACCGCACGATGGATTTTCTCTTTACTCACATTCATTGTTGCGCTACCCAGCGGCGTTAAAATCTTTAACTGGGTTGCTACTATGTATAAAGGTTCAATTGATCCTCAACCGCCATTCTTATGGGTAATGAATTTTATCTTTCTTTTTTCAATTGGCGGATTGACCGGACTTGTTCTTGGTTCGCTTGCAACGGATATTCATCTTACCGATACTTATTTCGTAGTAGCACATTTCCATTATGTAATGTTCGGTGGAACAGGCACAATCTTTTTTGCCGCACTTCATTACTGGTTCCCCAAAATGTTCGGTAGGATGTATAATAAGAAATACGCACAAATAGCTGTAGTATTATTCTTCATTGGATTTAACATGCTCTACTTCCCAAAATTTATAATGGGATATATGGGAATGCCGAGAAGATATTACGACTATCTACCACAGTTTACCACTTATCAAGAAATTTCTACAATTGGTTCATGGATTTTAGTTGGAACAATATTTTTCATTTTTGGATACTTAATTCATGCATTATTAAGAGGGAAGAAAGCTACATCAAATCCTTGGGGTGGTGTTACATTAGAGTGGCACATTCCGTCTCCGCCGCCATTAGAAAATTTTGAAAAGATTCCAACCGTTACGCATGAACCTTATGATTTCAGCCAGCTTAAGGAGATGAAGAATGAGTGATCATCAAGAAGCTGCTGTTCATCAAGTTCATCGTGATGATGTTGGTGCAAAAATGGGAATGTGGCTTTTCCTTTTTACTGAAGTTTTATTATTCGGCGGAATGTTTTTAGTTTATGCAGTGTATCGTTATCAATATCCCGATCAATTTCATTTTGCCGCGATGGAACTGAATACAACTATGGGAACACTGAATACAATTATTCTTCTAACAAGCAGTTTGACTGTTGCACTTTCGATCGCATCTTTACAGAGAGGGAATAAATTTCTTTCGCTGATTCTTCTTTATGTAACTTTATTATTTGCTTTGATGTTTATGGTAATAAAATATTTTGAGTGGACTACCAAAATATCACATGGAATTTATCCCGGGTCGCCGGAACTATTAACAAAACCCAATGGGCAAATTCTTTTCTTCGGTTTATATTACGTTATGACCGGCCTTCACGGTCTTCATGTTCTGGTCGGAATGGTTGTAATTACCTTCATGATTGTATTCATTACAAGAGATAAAGTTACTCCTGATAATTATGTGAAGCTGGAGAACTCAGGTTTATACTGGCACTTAGTAGATCTAATTTGGATTTTCTTATTCCCACTCTTCTACTTAATTCAATAAAGGAAGATTCATGAGCGGAAACAATAAACACCATATTAGTTACGGAACATACATTTTAGTTTGGGCTGCACTTATTGCATTCACATCAATTACAGTAACGATTGCCGGAGTGAATCTGGGAAGATACACTCTCTTCATTGCTCTTTCTATAGCTGCAATTAAATCAGCGCTGGTTATAAATATTTTTATGCATATAAAATTTGATGAGCCGATCTTCAAAACATTTCTTGGAATAAGCGGCGCTACTTTATTAATAATTTTTCTTTTAACGTTTTTTGATTATTTCTATCGTTGAGGAATTAAATGGGTATTGCTCCAACAGCTCATGTTGAATCTGTTGATTTCGTGATGCTTTATATTATAGCTATCTCGGTAATTCTGCTTCTAGGAATTACCGCAACGATGATCTTCTTTGTGTTTAAGTACAATCGTAAGAAAGGTCATCAACCTGTTGATATTCACGGCAACATGTGGCTCGAAGTAATTTGGATTGTTATTCCTACACTTCTGGTTTTATCAATGTTTTATTTCGGCTACACAAGTTTTAGAGAGATAAGAGAAATTCCGGCAAATCCTTACACTGTTAAAGTAACAGCGCGGATGTGGCAATTCTCTTTCGAATATAAGAGCGGGAAAAAAGCAGACACGCTCTACGTGCCGGTAAACACCGGCATTGATTTAGAGATGAAGTCAATGGATGTGAACCATGCTTTTTATATTCCTGCATTTAGAATTAAAGAAGATATTATTTATGGTAAAACAACGCATTTATATTTTACACCTAAACAAGTCGGCGATTATGATGTAGCATGTGCTGAGTATTGCGGTTTGAATCATTCAGCTATGTACACAAAAGTAAAAGTTTTGCCTGATAGTAATTTTTATAAATGGTTAGAACGTCCCGGTGTTCCTTTAACAAAAATTCAAACGAATAATTGAGCGATAATTGTTTCAGCGATTAAAAAAACATATTGGAATAATTTTAGAGCTTGGCAAAGTTAGAATAACTTCCTTCGTTGCGGTTTCTACTTCGGTAGGGTACATTTTACATTCCGGAAAGTTTGAATGGACTCTGCTGTTTATTGTTATCGGTGTATTCTTATTAGCTTGCGGTTCATCCTCTTTAAATCATTATCAAGAAAGAATTCTTGATGCACAAATGGAAAGAACTAAAGGACGACCAATACCTTCCGGCAGGGTTTCATCTTTCTATGCAGTTGTTGTTTCGTTTTTGTTGGTGGTTTTTGGTTTAGCAATAATTTATTTCTCATCAAACTTAACAGCGTTAATACTTGG